>Ga0256864_1000251_pt1 | contig 21471 bp, 33 predicted proteins | sample RVTome_11_FD_187336 | JGI IMG/M metagenome (GOLD analysis project Ga0256864, IMG submission 187336) | Soil microbial communities from uranium-contaminated site in the Upper Colorado River Basin, Wyoming, United States - RVT147D111 HiSeq ... | reverse complement strand
TTTTCTCAGCTCTTTTTATTAGCTTAGAAAATTCATCTATACGTACACCAAATTTGATATCGCTGTCGCATTCATATTTTTCAAATGCAGAGTTTGGCCAAGATATATCGATTAATGCAACATGGGAGGGATCCATTCCTCTAAAGGTAATTCCTTCAGCAGACGCTACAAAGGTGGCTTCTTCTACCAATGTGGATATTGCAGAGATGATTGCCTTGAGATCATCTGAGCCACTTGTTTTAGCTGAAAATACCAATCAATCATTTGTTCCTAGTACTCAAGTTAAAAGTTATGCGTAATTACGCCAAGTATAGTTACATTTTGTACATCGATAAAACTGCGTTGTTGGTTCATCTGCACTACGGGTTTGGAGCATCCACCAGACTGCTTCATTATGACCACATTTTTTACAATCAATTTTGATCGAGGGCAGTGTTTCTTGTGCTTCAGATTCTTCTAAAACATTAAATTCTGAAACTTCCTCTTCTTGTATTTTTTTTGTTGTTGATATGTTTCCTACTGAATAATTACATTTTGGACATATTAGCCCAGACTCACTTTTTTTAAGTCGTACCTCACAGTTGGGGCAAAATTTCATTTAATTTCACTTTATTTTTGAATTAAATAATTTTTTTAGATCTTCAGAAATTTTGATTGCAGATTCTGATGCTTTAGTGATTTCTTTTATAGGATTACTTTTTGACGTATTTACTCTCATCCAACATTCATTTGTTAGAGGATGCTTTACAATAACTCCGGCAAAGTCAATGCTTGATTCTTTTAGAAGTTCGTGTTGAATGATGTATAGAGTAGCGACATCTGACTCTGTGATTGACAGGTTAATTTCCTTTGGAGATGAGTTTATTACTTGAGCTTGCATGTAATCGGAAAAAGAACTTATTGTAGATATAAATCATTATCAGCGATTGATATGGGTGATAGTATCATCTCAGAGATTGAGTTACTAAAGGATAAAGATGAATTTTCGTCAGACGAGAGTATCTCAATTGGTGTGAAATTTTCCGTTAAGGGAAAGGTTCGTGATAGTTTTAATGAAAAAAACTGGACTGCGGCTTATAACAAGAATGATGTTATGTTCAAAGTGAAATATGGGATAAAATTGATTACGGGAGGATTAAGAAGACATGAGATTGGAAAACCAATTGACTCTTACAGAAAGGCATCTATTTTTTGGACTAGAAATCCAAAGTTAGTAAATCCTATGAGAGAAAAGAGGGTTTGGGTGCAAGTAGCCAAAAATTTCGAGCCATTTATTCGATTAACTGAAGAAGAAGTGAGGCAAGAATTATTTGATTTTAATGAAAAATTTACCTTCAATGCTTCAGATTTAGGAAAAGGGAAACACAAGATTAGTGCTGAAGCTTGGGTTTCTTGGCAAAAACATGACTTTACAGGACCAGATAATGTAAAAAATCATGCAAAAGAAATTGAAATAAAAATCAATTAGTAAAAGCTTTAGTAATCACTAAAGTAAACGACATGGGTTTTTTATCAGTGATAGAATCTAGACATTCTAATGCAATCTGTTGCCTATAAAAGTGCTGATCAATCTTTACAAGAGTTTTTAGATTCAGCTTTTACCACATCACACAGTACAGCTACGGTAACTGGATACAAATATGCAATAACTAGTAAAGTTGGTGGTTTTAGAAGATTCTTAAAAGAACGATACGATTGTGATGAAATTCAGCTATGTTCAAAAATAAAAAGTAGAGAGCTCGATGTTTACCAAGTTTTAAAAAATTATGTAGTTTTTCTTGATAAGGTAAATCTAAAACCTAACTCTATCAAGCATTTCTTTTATGGTGTTAAGGGCTATCTCATGCATCTGGGCGTTGAGGTATATTCTGAAAAGTGTAAACAGCTTGTAAAGCTGCCAAAGATTCGCCGAATACGCAAAGAAGTTCTTTTATGTTTACAATCTTTTTTTGGAATACCTAAATTTCTTATATCCTTCAATACCATTGTAATCCATCAAAAAGATTAGGATTGTCTTTTAATATTTTTAACACAATTCGTTATTATCAGCCTTGGCAGACCAGACAGAGACAAACTCAGAGCAAAAACAAACATGGCTATTTTTCTCCTAACATTTCCTTAACATGTTTTAGTATCAAATCTCTTGCAAAGGGAGAAAATTTTGGATGATATTTTTCCTCAAATCTTGACCAAACTTCTTCAAATTCATCATCTGTATCTACAGTGCGTTTCTTTGCTAGAGTATGCTTCTTTGCCACAAGCGAGTTTCAATTCTTTTCAATAAAAGATACAAGCGAAAAATTATTCACCTATTTATACGATTTTCCCTATTTTCCCTATTTCTAATATTTATAAGGAAAATAATATTTTCCCTATTTATGATTAAAGACGGTTTTGAAACGGAGATGATGCATGAAAAATGGAAGAAAGAATTTGATAGATTAGAGTTGGATTTGGATGAGTTTACCCACTATTACAATAAAACAAAAAACTGTGATTGTCATATTGATGAATGTAAGCATTATGACAAAGCTATGGATGAAGTTTTTGCAAAAAGAATAGATGATCTTTGGGATTTAAGATTACAGGTTGGATTTAGAACACTTAATTCAACTTATGGAGAAAAACGATAAAATCTGTTTCCTACAATCTCTTCTAATTCTTCTCTTGTGTGTTTTTCTTGAAAATCTTTGAAGTTATTATTCAATTCTATGATTGTATGAACTGAAACAGGTAAAGAAGATTTTTCCATTTCACTTTCAAACCATTTGGAAGATTGATATAGATTTTTTCCTGTTAATACACAAATTAATGAAGTAGTAGGAAGCAGTAGCTCATATCTGAATCCATTAAGTGCCATAAGTTTAAACTGTGGTACATTTTCACTACCCAATCTAGTCATGAATGAATATACATCAATTCCAAATAGTTGGTAAACATATGAACTTGCGATACCAGCATTTGATTTTGGTGCAAATGAAATTAGTCTTAATATTTTATCATCCTCTCTTCTAAGAATAAAATTGAAATTAAGTTTGTTCTTGATATTCTTACTTTTTTGTCTACTTGGTTTTCTACCCAAAAAACAAATTATTTCATCGCCTTTATTATAACAATTTTCGTATAGTGATCTGAAAGTTTGATGTTTAAGATTTTCATCGAGAACTGCAACAAAGGAACAACCATTTGGAATCATACTTCTATAATGTTCCAGGTTTTCTAATGCATTTCTTTCATACTGAAAAAATGCTTTGATTATTTTGAAACCACATTCAATCTGGAATTGGATGAAAAATTCATTTATTTCCTTTGTCATCTTAAAATTGCCTCTAACCCCTCTGACTGCAAGTAAACATAGTTTATCGGGGTTTTCTTGTATTATTTTAGAAAATTCTTTGATTTTCTTTTTTCTATATACTGAGTCAAATCTTAATTTGCTAGGAAAGAATGAAACTATCTCCAGAATCTTAGTTTGAAAATCAAAGTCTGATTGATCGGCATATTTTATGTGATTAAGATTAGTAGATATTATTGCTTGATTAGGAAAATTGCCTTGAATCCCATGAATGTCAAAACTTCCATAACGTATACCGTTTTTATTCATGACATTAATTGTCATACTATTTCTCCCCTTGTTACCTCAATTTTTGAGGAGATTGACTCAAAGATAAAGATGATCATGATCTAGTTTTTGACCATTTATTCTAAAATTTTGATTGTTAAATTATCACCATATTTGAAAATATTTTATCTAATTCAGATTATACTAAAAGTTGATGTAGGTTAACATTCATGGCGATCTTTTCATTTTCAAACCACTAAATAAATGCCTGTAGGTGTAGGATCAGTTGATCTCACCTATTGATCAATAAGATTGATTCGAGCGATCCAAATATTTCATGATGGGAGCTAATAATCCGTTTGGTGGACAACATGAAGAATTCGGATGTACGAAAAGAATTTGATTATAATGATTTGGATGGAGTTATTGACTATTGGGATAATACTTATGACCATACCATACCAATATTAGTGAGAGATCTATCCATCATAAAACTAGAAAAAGGAGTAGAAATTTTGGATGGCAAATGTAGTTCTTGTGGATTAAATAATCTAATTGTTTTGAAAATTGATCCTATACAGAATTACCAGAAATATGCTAATAAAAAAGCTTTAGAGTATAGAGAATCACATTTTAGAAAGGAAGTTTATAACATTGAGAACTGATCCGGAAATTTTTATTCCATTAGAAAATGGTAATCCCCTTGATGAAGTTCTAACTGAAAGATATGAAAATTTTGATATCTATTGGTATCATTGGCCTCATGATGGTCCGAGATGGTTTTCTTTGTTTATGCGAGAAGAAGATTATGAACCAGTCATAGTTATTTATTGTAATGATGAAGTAAGTTGTGTTATTACGAGACCTCATTGGGAATATCATTATTCTAGTGTGAAAGAAGAAGGATTAGAAGTTCCGCCAAAAATTCTTTTTGAGGATGAATGGCATCCAGCTTTAACAAAAACAAAAGTAAACATTAGAGAATTTGAATTAAAAAAACTAGATTTGACCCCACACAGTTATTCTCCTAACATAACAAAGTCGGAAAGAATTTCACAAAAATTTAGAACTGGTCTAGGTCACAATTCGCGCATTGGAAAACCCCCTGTACAAGATCCTGCAGATATAGCTCAGGAGGCATACGAATACTATTGTGCCTAATAATACACAATGTTATATAACAAGTTATACAACTTATTATATAATTAAATAATCAATGTAAGTGTAGGAAAAATGAAAGATAATTCGAAATATTCAAAGACTTTTACATTTGGTCCAAGAGAAGAGAAAATTTTACGCTTATTTGAAGAATCCGCTAAAAAAGATATTGTACCTGATAGTGCAAATGAGATTTTAAGAAGAGGTTTACATATCTATAGATATCTTCTAGAAGTTAACGAATCATTTCTTTTGGTATCATTATCACGTGCATTGCATTCTATTTCAGAAGAATTTGATTTAACAACACTACGATTTTCAAAAGAATTGGCTATGGCAATATTTTCTATTATGATCGTAAAACATGGCGTTTCAAAAGCTGAGTCTTTTGAAAGTATACCAAGAACATTAGATATCATATATGAAGTATTAGCAAATGAATCTGAAAAAACAAAACAAAAAGAATCTGAAATTAAGAAGACCATAGAAAATTTAGCTATTAGTATAGATACTATTTTTCTTAAACCAGGAGAAAAAACAATGTATGAAGCTGATTCTATAAAGAAAGCGATTGAAGTGATAAAAGCTAGTTTCATGAGATATGCAGATAAACAATCTAAAGGAAATTTTACTCTTCAAAAATCTGATAAAAAAAAGATAAAAGAAGAGAACTCATTTACATTAACTCTAAATGAAGTAAAGGTATTATTATATCTGGACAAATTTGGTTCGAAAACTGCTATTGAAATTTCCCGAAATTTGCAAATGCCAAGAACAGAAACTTATCATCTTTTGTCTACTTTGCAAAATAAAGGATTGGTTTTAGCAAGCTTTGGTCATCCAGTTAAATTTTCATCTATATCATTAAACAAAGCTACTTCTAAATTAATTACTACAGGATCTGAACAATTCAGACTTTGAAAAAAATAGTTAAAGGTCAAGATTGCAGTTCATGCAATACCATTGACCGTTTGGATCTCTATCTCGCATCTTCTTTGGATGTTTACAGTTTGGAATAAGCTCTTTTCTAATTTTTTCTAGATTGTAGATTATAGTTTCATCCATTTCAAAAAGCGTTTTTGCAACTCCTGTGGCTTCATCAAAGGTTTGATAATTCCATTGTTTTTTGAGTTGTTCCATACCATTCTTTTTGTGTTCAATCCACCAATCTAGAATTTTGATTGCTTTTTTTACAGTCATTACTACCTGAAAATATTTCATCTAATTCAGATTATACTAAAATTTTCATTCTGGAGCTGTCATTTTAGAAAATAGTGTAGCAACCATAGAATCAACAAATTCCTCATAGCCTACAAGGCTTCTAAATGATTCAAGAATGTGAAAATGACCTCTTGCAATTAAAAATCCAAGCGCAATATTTTTTTGGATTGGACGTAGTTCAAGAATATTTTTAATCAAATCATGATCTCTGTTTATGATTATAGTTTTTTCTTCTTTGTATGGAATTACAGCGGGTTTGTCTTTCCCTGCTTTTCTGATAACATAGTAGATACCATAAGCACTTTTCAGCGGTCTGTTTTCACCTTTTAGAATTCTATGATCAAATCTTTTTCTTTCAGTTTGTGGTTCTTGTTTTTCTTTTTCATCTTCTCCTTGAAGATAGTTCTCTCTTTCAGATTCAGCTCCCATTTCTAAGTCTGATGGTCTGGCAGTTCTAGACGTTGGCATCAAGTTTTCTGGTAGCATTCCAAGATCTCGTAAAATCTCATCAAATAATTTGGAAACTTCTTTCAGTGTTTTTTCCAAATCTTTTGGTGCATCTTCACTTTTTGCTGGAATGTGTTTAAGAACATATTTTTTGATTTCAGCAAAAAATAATCTTGCTTCTTCAGAATCTGCAAAATTATTTCTATCAGAAGTTGGTGTTACCCAATCCACGTTAAAATAACCTTTAGCAGGATGTGTTGGTGCAGGATTAGCTTCCCTTACTTTGACACCACGATATAGTAGATCTATTTTTGCTGTCTTTGTAGGAATTAGCTTACAATAGATGTCTCCTAAGGCAGTACTAATAATTCCTGAAGTTCCAGAGAATCTATTTAGTTCAACCTTTTCTTCATTTACCAAAATCATCATTGGTTTGTTACTTGCAATGGGCAGAATTAATCCGTAAAGATTTTCTTTGATGTATTTGATAATTTCGTCTTTATGCAGTTCTGTTTTTAGTTCAGTAATTGTAATTTGTGTTCCTTCATGAGATAATACTTCATCAATCCTTTTTCTTGGAAGACCATAAAATTTCATTTTTGTAAAATCAGCATCTGAATATTCTGCTTTGTAAGATGTTCTAGTTTCTACGGAAATCTTATTTCCAATCATCATAAAACTTAGCTTACCAAGACCCTTTCTACCAATTGGTTTTCTTTTAAATTTTGGAGTTAATTCAATTGAGGCTTTATGCTGATCAGCTACTCCCCAGAATACTTTGAAGTTTGTTATACCTGTACCCCAGTCTTCAATATGGAGGGACTGGTCACTAATTGTTATTTCAAGTCGTTCTGAATCAGCATCCCAGGCATTTGCAATGTATTCTCTAATAGAGTCAAGAACATTGGGATATTTTGAGACTTCTTCTATAACTGAAGAATGGATAACAATATCATCAGTGTATGATTTTTCATCAAAAATCGTATTACGCATTATTCTGCCCTGTAATCGTGTTCTTTGAATAAAATAAAACCTTTTTTTCTAGTTTTGAAATTTAATCTAGTTTAGAACAGAATCAGTTTCAAGGTCAATTTTTTGATAATAAAGGAGAGAAATTAACTAACGAATAGATCTATAGATCAGTTGGTTATTATATAATCTCCCTGATTGACATGACTCTTAACATCCCAACACACAAAACCGATAACAAAAGTGCAGTTATAGCTAGAGATTTTCCAGTTTTCGATGTGCCGATAAAGTATGATAGAGAATTTGATTATGATGATTGTAAAGGGATTATAGATGACTTGGACAATCCTTTTGATAAGACCATTCCAGTATTAGCAAGGGGTCCATCTATCATAATATTAGAAAGAGGAGTTGAGATTCTCGGTGGCAAATGTACTTCTTGTGGAGTGGATAACCCCATGGTTTTGAAAATTGATCCTATACAGAATTATCGAAAGTATTCTGACAGAAAGACGCTGAGTCGTTTAGTGGAGAATATGAAGAAAAAGGGAAATGACTCACGGAAAAAATTCCAAATTCTTTGCCAAAATTGTAATTTTCTGAAACGAAAAATTAATGAATATAGAAGAAGTCTTGGCCTTCCTAAAATTACAAAGGTTTCATCTAATCTAGAATCATTAATTTAATCTCATTTAAGTGGGCTGAAAATTTTCAAAACATCAAATGATCTTTAAAGGATCAAGTCAATTCTAAGACATTTCAGCTGTCTCTAAAGTAGACATACTGATCTATTAGCATGTAGTTCTCCTATTATACAACTGGCGCACTAGCGCGTCATAGGAGATGTATGATGGTGATTTCACGATTGTACATCTTCGCAAACGTTTTTCTAAAACAGACTTTTTATCAAATGATAAGAATGAAGCGCCGAAGATTAATATATCACGATCAGACAGGTAATTTCCCAGTACACATGCGTATTGGTATACTTGGTACGCAGGTACCATTAGTATTGATGTACGATGGTGATATCACGATCGTACGTCTTTAATTTTTACAGGTAGTGGAAAAATTGTATTTAATGTATGCAGACGAATCTGGTTGTCCCACATTAGATACAACAGATAAAACATTTTTTGTCGTGTCAAGTGTTTTGATACACGAATATGACATAAATGCTCTAAAGATTGCAGTTGATGATTTTAAGAAAAATAATTTTGGAGGATTAACTAATGCTGAGATTCATACATATGAAATTTTTAAACGTCAAAAAACATTTGTAAAAATAACTCGACAACAAAGTGAGAGTATTTTAGATAATTTGTATAAGCTTATTGAAGATTTACCGATAGCTGTAATATCAGTAGGTATCAATAAAAATAAAATACAAAATAAACAGTTCAACATATTAAAATATGCTTGGAAATTTTTGGTGGAACGTTTTGATAGATATTTGAGTGAAAACGATCCTGATCAAGGAATGATTAGAATAGATGAAACTTGTGGAATACAAGAAGGAAAGATTAGAAGAATCGTACACGGTCTAAGAAAAAATAAAATAAAAAATAAACGAAATAATGTTGTTGAAGATCCTTTTTTTGTTGACTCCCAACTAATAAGAGGCATACAACTTGCAGATGCAGTTGCATATTGTACCAGAAGACATCTTAATGGTAAACCTGGTTTTGATAAATATTGGAATGTTATAGAAAAAAAATTACTAAAGGATAAAGATGGCAAATACGAAGATTATGGTTTGAAAATATATCCTTAGTAGGTATTACATCTAATTGGGATTATAACTAGTCATACTAATTGTCACAATAAATGATCGGTTTTTGTATTATTATTCAAAAATTTTTAATTCTTAGTTTACATTAGAAAATTTATGGGTGACAGAAAAGACTTTAGTCAAACTGAGCTTTTGAAATATCTTGGTCAATTTGAAGATAATAGAGCTAAATGTGAAAGATGTGGAAAAACGGCACTTGAAATTAAATTAGATTTACATCATAAAGACGGAAATTCAAAAAATGATAGTTACAAAAATATTGTAATCTATTGTGATAACTGCCATAAAATTATTGAGGGTAGAGATAGGAAACTAAGCGAATTGCGATAAATCTGGCCCATCTTAAACTACCTTTGATTTATGCTTAAGGGGTTTTCTCTTTTTGGCTAAGCCTAGTTTAGTTAATTCATCTTCTAGTTTCTTGATATAATATCTCTCAACTAAGCCGTACAAGATGCTACTTACCAGAATGTTCGAAACGCCAGGAATGTGGGTAAGATTATCATTTTGTGTGATTGCCTCATATCGATGAAAATCCTCTTTCATTTCATTGCGCCAGTAGTCAACTGCTTCTTTTAGCTTTTTTATCGAAAGTTTTTCTGGATCGCTTGCAACCCACTCATCGTATTTTTGTATCTTATTTTTACCGATTTCATGAAACTGTTCGCTAGTAATTGCCAATTTGTACGTGACACAGCTGGTTATTTGTAATAAATATTCAGGTCAATTAGTAATATAAGGAACTTTTTAAGAAAATATTCATGGCAAAATATGATGGATTATTAGGACAACCAGTTCTTGAAGTTGAAGAACCTGATAAAGAGGGAGGAATTACAATCATCTTCAAAGATAATAGATTCATGTTTATCAAAGCAGTAGACAACAAAATTGAAACTGTATCAATACCTGAATGATGAGTGAAGAGCATGGGAAAATATGATCCAATTAAAATGGTAGAACTTGTAAAGGTTGAGGATCCTGATAGTGAAGGCGGTCTTACATTAGTTTTCAATGATAATAAGCAGATAAAGATTAAGATTGTTGATGGAAAGCTAGTATCAGTAGTTACATAATAATCAGTTTTTTACATGTTTTTCGTATAGTAGTATTGCGAATTCTTGTATTTCTGATTGAATGGAGCCGGGTCTTTCTTTTCTTAATTTTTCAATTGCGTCTTTTGCAGAATACTTGTGATATTTCACAAGATAACAAGCAAGCACCGTTCCTGCTCTACCCATTCCAGCAGCACAGTGAACCATTACTGCATCCTTACTGTTTATTCTTTCATGAATGAAATCTACTGCAGTGTTAATTTTATCAATGTCAGGTGCCGTAAGATCAGGTGTTGGAATATGGAGATATTCTACATCTTCAATCCATGATTCAGGTAACGCATTTTCGGTCATTGTTACAATTGATTTAACACCTTGTTTCAGGACCCAATCTAACTCATCAAAAGTTGTAGGCATTCCTGAACCCGCCAGTTTATTTTCTATTAACCATGAAAAGTTTGTAGGTCTCTTTGTAATTTTACCGTGTACTTTTCGCCATAGATTTCCAGGCTTACTCATAAGAATTAGCTATCTTTTCTATATTTTTAGCATTGCGAAAAAAGCTGCTGCTTATATTAGTAAAAGGTGTAGTAAGTTCCTAAATGGGAAAAGAAGCAATTCTATACGAAAAGTTACCTAATGATAAGGTTCGTTGTACAGCTTGTGCAAGATATTGTGAGATTGGGAAAGGTCAGATTGGATTATGTGGAATAAGAGGAAATGTAAATGGAAAGTTAGATCTATTCGTTTATGGCAAAGTAATTACTGGACATGTCGATCCAATAGAGAAGAAACCGGCTGTTCATTTTATGCCTGGCTCTAAGGTATTTTCAATTGCTACTACAGGTTGTAATTGGCTTTGTAAATATTGTCAAAATTATGATATCAGTCAAAGAAGAAAAGTTGAAGGAACAGATATGACGCCTGATGAAGTTGTGCAATATGCATTAAACTATAATGCTGATGGGATTGCATACACATACAATCAACCATCAATTTTCATAGAATATGCAAGAGATGTTGGAGTTATTGCAAGGAAAAATGGATTGTTCAATGTTTTTGTTTCAAACGGTTATGATACTCCAGAAACTGTGAATATGATGGGAGAGTTTTTGGATTGTATTACTGTGGATTTTAAAGGAAGCGCAGAACCTGAGTTTTCTAGAAAATATATCGGAATTCCAGACCCAAAGCCAATTTTTGATACTCTTTTAGGGATTCGGGATAAAACTAAGATTCATGTTGAGATTACAGATCTAATTATTCCAAAGGTAGGAGATGATTTGGATTATGCAAAAAAATTATGTAAGTTCCTTTATGATGAGTTTGGTCCAGAAATGCCTATTCATTTTTTGAGGTTTCATCCAGATTATAAAATGATGGAGTTCGATTCAACACCTGTTAAAACACTTGAAAAACATTATGAGATTGCAAAGAAAGAAGGATTAGAATATGCGTACATTGGTAATGTCCCGGGTCATCCCCTCGAACACACTTATTGTCCTGAATGCAACAATATTGCTGTAAAGAGATTTGGTTTTGGCATACAAGAATGGAATCTTAATGAAAAGAATCAGTGTATTAAATGTCAACATCAGTTACCAATTATAGGTACTTTATCTAAAAACTACAAACAAGAACGATTTCAGTTTGTAATTTAGAAAGCAATTGCTCTAACTGGAGAACCTGTAGCATCTTTTAGTTTTAATGGAAGAACAATTAATTTAAAAGGATTATTTGAGATTTTTTCAAGATTTGATAGATTCTCTACAATCAGAATGTTATTTTTTGCAAGAATTTGGTGTACAGAAAATTGTTTTTCATTTCCTAAATCAATGCTGGGAGAGTCTATTCCCACTAAGTTAATTTTTTTAAAAGCAAGATATCTAGCTGCTGAAACTGATAGCCCCGGGTTTTTTTCAAAATAGTATTTTGATTGTAGATTTTTTTGCCATCCAGTAACGAAAATTATTGTAGCATTTTTTTGTATTATTCCATATTTTTTTTCAAATTTAATGATGTCATTTTTTGTAATTGCCTGATTTTCCTTTTTTTTTAATTTAATTAGTATTGCATCAGTTAATAGTCTATCAACAGGTATTTCATGAATTTTTTTCCCATTTTTTATAAAATGAAAAGGAGCGTCAATATGAGTACCAGAATGAGAACTAAAAAAAAGCAGCTCAAGATTATATCCATTTTTATCAATTGTATGCCAGGGAATGAATTCTGGTTTTGGGGAACCTGGAAATGTTGGTAGATTTTTTGAAATAGTTAAGGTTAGATCTATCGTGACCATGAAAGTGCATGTTCAATCTAATTAATCAGTTTTTGAAAAACACAATTAAAAGTTAAATATCGTCATATGAGATCTGGAAATGTGCAAGTTGCTTATGTCCTGTTAAATTCAGATCTAGGTTCAGATCAATCCATTATTGATGAAGTAAAGAAAATTCTTGATAGTGAAAGTAGAATAAAATATGAGGTTCAGGGGGTTTATGGTGTATATGATATTGTTTTAAAAATTTCTGCAGATAATGCTGAAGAACTTAGATCAATCATTACTAATAAAATCAGAAAAATTAGTAAGGTTCAATCCACTCTTACCATGATGGTTATACAAGAACAAGAAGATTTATAATTTTTTTAAAGCGTCTGCCACAGTCTGAATTTCTGATTCTGTATTAAAAAAATGAGGAGAGGCACGAACTAATTTTTTATCAAGAATTTCGCGTACAGCAAGAATGATTTTTTTCTTTTCTAATTTTTCAGTTATAGATTGTGGATCATGTCCATTTATATTAAATGAAACAATACTGGTTCGTTTTTCTGCATCGTCAGGACCATATAGTGTTACACCAGAAATTTTTGATAGTTCATCTCTTAGCTGATCTGCCAGTTTGATGATTTTTTTTCTAATGTTTTGAATTCCAAATCGCATTAAATATTGAACTGATGATTCTAATCCAATCATACCAACATAATTTCGAAATCCAGTTTGAAATCTTTCAGGTAATTCTTTGAAGGCCAGTTTTGTTTCATCATAAATCATTGCGGATTCACCGCCGATTCCAATTGGTTCAAGCAGATCACTAGAACTTTTTTTACAATAAAATAATCCAGTTCCCATGGGTCCACAAAGCCATTTTGAGCCATTAAAAGACATAAAATCACATTTTACAGTATTTACATCAAAATCACCAATACAGCCAATTGTTTGTGCTGTGTCAAGAAAATATGGAATGTTATTTTTTTCTAAAATTTCACCTACTTCCTCTACGGGAAGAATTGCCCCCGTATTATACAAAGCATGACTAAGTGAAACAAGTTTTGTGTTGTTATTTATCAGATTTTGAAGTTCTTCTATTTTAAAAAAACCATCTTCATTAACTTTAAGATTTTTAATTTGTACTTTTTTTGATAGCCTTAACCATGGAAAATAATTCGCATGGTGTTCATGTCCCATTCCTCTAATGATGATGTTTGAATTAGAATCAAATGACAAACCATTTGCAACTGTATTTATCCCATCTGTTGTACTTTGAGTGAGAATGATTTCTTCTGGTTGGCATTTAACTAATTTGGCAATGGATTTTCTTACATTTCGAAGTTTTTCAGTCACAAAAGGTTCAGAATCAATAGAGTCAGGACCTACTGAGTTATAAGAAATAAGAAAATCAGTCATTGCTTTAATACTGTTGAACGGCATTAAAGAAACAGAAGCATTATTGAGATAAATTTTATCATTATTTGGAAAGTCATCTAGGATGTAGTCTTTTTCTAAATTCATTCTTATATCAGCTTAGAGCTTATTTTGTGTTGGATAAAAATCATAATCAGAGTTCAACAATAGGGATTTCACAAGTGAGAAAATATTTAGACGATAATACATTAACCTCAGTTTTATGCGGTGAGCCATTCGTAAAAGCTGCATTTCTTAGCAAGTTAATTGATGAAATTGACACATCAATAATTTATCTAGATTTTGATTTATTGTATAGTGGTTATGTAAAATCAGAAATGTTACTCAAAAATTCACGTGTTTTCTTATTTACACCATCAAAAAATGACTGGAACCACATTCTAAAGAAGATTTTATTGATGATGTTAAATCAAAGGTTTACAGTTATTATCGATTCATTAAATGGACTTTACAATTTGTTTGATGATAAAGATGCTGGTAGATTAGTAAATGCATACATTATGTTGCTAATTTTTGTTGCTAAAGAATCTGGTTCTAGTGTTATATTATCAAGCATTGTTAGAAAGAAAGAGAAAGATGGATGGGTGTTATCACCTACAGGCAGACATATTATTGATACAAAAATGACAAGGCTTTATCTGAAAAAACATGACTCTGAATTAATAATCGATGTCATAAGAGATGATTAATCCGTAATTAGCTCAATTAAAATGATTTAGATAAATTTTGAAAACTTGATTTGCGATCATAAAATCAAACACTGTTATAAAATTCTCAAACGCCGTTATAATCTGTCCTTTTTGAGCAAGTTATATTAAGATCTAAAAACAAAAAACATTCGTAATGCCAGTAGCAATTTTACCAGACATTGGTGAACAGATGTGTATTGGATGCGCGTTATGCGTAGAAATATGCACTACTCTGGGACCAGATGTACTTAGAGTAAAACCTGTTGAAGGCTGGAAAAGAGGTAAAGCATTTGTATTTTATCCAGAAAGATGCATCTCTGACGGAGCATGCATTGGAGTTTGCCCAACAAAAGCAATCTTCTGGATGAGACCAATGGACTTTACAGTTGGACAACCAGTTCCACTCTACAAGAATTCAGTCTTCGTAAAAGGTTGGACTGAATTAGTCGATTAAGTCGGTTCAATCAATTTTAATTTCTTTTTAGATTTAGTTAAAGTAAATTCTGTTTATCTTTTCTAAAACCACCAATTTTAAATGATAAACCATTTCTTTTCTTTTTAGATTGTTTTTTATCAAAATTATCAAGTAGCTCATAAGTTAACCTAAATCCTTTACCTACCATTGTATCATCTTTAGAGAAATTATTTTTATCATTTACCAAACTATCGGGTAAATCTTTGATTCGTTTGGTTTTTAGTTCATGAAGTCTGAATGTTTTACCATTTTCTAATTTTATAATTGCGTCATCACTTAATCCTTGAACGGAAAAATCTTCAAAGAATCTTATCATGCCACCTTTTCTTAATTCAATTTGAACATCATAAGTAATTTTGTGACCATAGATCAAAATCTCCCTTGCCTTAACTTTAACATCATCTTCTAGATTTAATATTATTATAGAATCGCCCTCAAGTGATACAGTGTTTACTGCATTTTCAACAATAATTTTTCCTTTTGGAGATATGAGACTAGTGCGGTGTTCTTTTACAATATATAATCCAACTTTCCCGGTAGGATCTTGTATCTTATCTTTTCTACCAAAAACATTTCCAACAACAATATCACCGTCATCTACGATTATCTTTGCACCATTTTCAATTTTGTATTTGTTCTCTAATGGATTTATAAATTTAAAATTACCTTTAGTAAGGTGAATGATTGTTTTATGTTCATCACTCCAAGAAGGACTTGTGATATTGCCTTGCATTGTTATTGAACCACCATATGTAAGACTACCAGCCATGAAGTTTCCTTTAATTGAAAGTGCACCATTTGCTTTTCTTTCGAGTTCTATCTCTCCAAGAGTTTTGGAACCAAAAAGTCTGGTTCCTGTAGAACCCACTCGATTTAAAACTGCTATCCATTCTTCAGCTACTTTCATATCTTTAGAAAGATCTTCAGCTAAAATCTTGTTTCTTGTAATTTCTTCCTCTTCATCAAAGCTGTAAACCTTGGATTTTTTTCTTCTTTCTTCAGGAGAGTCTGGATATTTTTTACCCAGTTTTAAGTCGTCATAGGCTTGTTTAATTTTTTTAAATTTCTCAATGTCACCACCTCTATCAGAATGGTGTTCAAGTGCTAATTTTCTAAACGCATCTAGAATTTCTTTTTTGGTAGCTCCTTCACGAACACCCAGTATCTGGTAATTATTTTCAATCATTATTTTTTTCACCTAAGCGCTTTATAGTAATACAATACATACTAAATGCTTATTTTTCAGATTGACGTAATATAATATTGATATATGAGTATTTTATTAGCTCAAAAATTTGAAGAAAAACGAACAAAAAAAGCCTTGGAAATGCTTCTAATTGATAGACGAAACGAGTTTCGTGAATTAGCTGCAAGTCTTTTTTTGGGTGTTCCATCATCAAAGCATATAGAAAAATGGGAAGAGTTTGTTCTTAATTTCTGTTTTGAAGTATCTGAAGCTTTCAAATGTTGGTCGGGTACTAAAAATTTAGAAGTGACTTCTGCAATGAAGACATTAACAATTTTACGACAATGTTCTAGAGGTAAAACAACACTAAATCAAATGACACATCTACTAAACATAGCATATAATCTTGCAGAAGAATTCAGAGTGATCTACAAGAGGATAGAGTAGTTAATTTGTAGTTATATCATAAATTATTTTTGAGTTTTTTGACCACTTTACTATATTAAATTCAATAATTAATTAGGTAATTAAAACCAAGTATGAGAGAATGTAGGTGTGTTTTTTAAGGATCAGTAATAATACCATGTTATGGTAATTCAAAAGGAAATTCAGGATTATGTTGAAAATCATATCAAATTGATGGTTACTCAGATAGAATCATATCTACCATTCATAAAAATTTCATTTCCATTCTCTAAAAATATGGCAGATTCATGTTTTAGTTTAATTGTAGGTAATGCGCTTTCGGTTTTCATAAATCAATATGCTATGAGAATGCAATTTCCTTCGGCTTCTAATTTTGAAGATTTTGGAAAACTTACTCTAAAATATAGAAATCAAGTGGACGAATTTTTCAAGTGATGGTTTTTTCCAATTTTAGTTTTTGTAACAACTTTATTGAAGAATAAACTATTAGTTCGAAAATCGATTTTCAGAAGATAGTTTTTATATTGATAATTTGACCAGCAGTTATGGCTATAAAGGTAGCATGCAAAGATTATGGTTTTGATTGTGAGTATGTTACTGAAGGAGAAAATGGCTCCAAGATAATTGAACAGTTACGCTCTCATTTTGAGAGCGAGCATGGGATTGATTATTCTTCTGAATTCTTGATTCAGATGATAGTCAATAAAGGACATTCAAGAGAATCAATTACAAATGTATGATATTACGCGTCGTTTTTTGCGAGGCACAATGAGTTTTACCGAAAATTTTGCCTATTTGATCTACCTTTTATGTGGCAACGCCGTATAGATAATGTCAGTGGTACAGAATTATTCTAGAGATTATGATGTCAAGTGTCAATTAGATACTTGCAAAACCTATCCCGTCATTACAGATATAGAGAGAGGCGAAATGCTCTGCGGGGGTTGCGGTCTTGTCCTAGTGCAAAACATGGCGGATTTATCACATGAGAATCATGGATATACTCAAGAAGAATTCATGTCTCAAGCTAGAACTGGTCCTGCAACATCACTAACAATGCATGACAAAGGACTTTCTACAGTTATTGGAAACAATGTTGATTCATCTGGACACGCACTATCTAGTAAAACAAAACTTGCTTTTGGAAGACTACGGGAGTGGGATAAGCGAAGTAAATCAAGAACTACATCAGCTCTTAGTAGGGCATTCACTTTACTTAATGGAATGAAAACTAAACTTGCAATACCTGATAATGTGGTTGAAGAAGCAGCATATCTCTACAGAAAAGCAGCTTCTGCAAGACTAACAAGAGGGAGAACAATGGCATCGCTAGTCTCAGCTACTCTTTATGCAGCATGCAGAGAAACCAACACGCCAAGAACGCTTGATGATATTGCTGAAGCGGGAAATGTTGAAAGAAGAATTCTTTCACGTGATTTTCGAACTTTAATTAAAAAATTCGATCTAAAACTTAATCAATATAACACGGCATCATTTATTGTAAAAATCTCAAACAATCTGAATCTCAAAGAAAAGACAAAGCGTGAGGCTTTAGCTATTTTAAAGCGATCAGAAGATGAAAAAATTACTTCTGGAAAACACCCGGTAGCGCTTGCTGCAGCTTCACTTTATTTGTCATGTATAATTAATGGAGAGAAGATTAGTCAGAAAAAATTTGGAATTGCTGCTGGAGTAAGTGATGTTACTATAAGAACAAGAGCTGCGTTAATCAAAAAGACGCTTGGTATTTCAGACCTAACAGTTAATTTTTAGGTCAGAATAAAAGGCGAAAATGTCTTTTCAAGCACAGTTTCCTTTATCTTTACAACTAGGCTCATTATAACTTTAATTTGTTCTAAAACTATAGCATTAAGATCTCTTAATTTCTTGTTAAGCTCATCAAGTTGGTTTTGTAAGAAACTTTTCTGAATTTTCAAGTCATTTATTTCTGATTCTAATTTAGTGTTTTCTGACTTTAGATTTTTATTTTCTTCTTTTAGTTTTTCTAATTGCTCTTCAATTGTTAATCCAGGGAATGGTTCTTCAATTGGTTTTGGTTCTTTTTTTGGTATAGGTTCTGGCTCTGGTGCCGGTTGAGGAACTGGTGGAGGACCTGGTTCTTGTTCAATTTGTTGAGCAAAACTTTGATTTGCTATAACACTAAATAAAATTAAAAACAATGCTAGAATTATGAGGTTTTTCATGTTGATATTATAGTAAATGTTGTTTTAATTAAAAAATTATTTGAAGAAATCATACTCTTGATCTCTTTTTTGCTTTGGCAAGTCCTTCATAATTGCCTGTACTACCTCATTGTGATTGTAAGTCAGATGTCTTAGAAACTTTGCAGATTCGTCTGCTCTTGTTTCATCATCAGCAAATAACATTTTTGGGTCGCTAAGTGCATTCATTATTATCTTACATTCATTGCAGGGATCAAAATCAAGATAGAGTTTCATTGTCAGTATCTCCTTTGATCCTCTACTTAATTGTCTGAGTTAAGGGTTGTTCCGTTTTAATGCGAGCGGGTCTAGCCTTTTCTATAGAATCTACTAGGTCTTGCTGTGAAATCTCAATTTCTTTTATGTTTTTTGACGTACCGCTAACATAGCGTTTTAGTGCTGTTATGGCAGCTCTGTTTGCTACTGCGGCGATATCAGCACCACTAAAGCCCTTTGTGAGCCCTACTAGTTTTGTAAAGTCAGCGTCTTTTGCAATTGGTTTTTTCTTTGTATGAATTTTGAAGATGTTTGCTCTTGCTTTTTCGTCTGGCATTGGAACTTGGATAATTCTATCAAATCTTCCAGGCCTTAGCAATGCTTCATCAACAATGTCGAGTCTGTTTGTCGCACCAATGATTAACACATTGTGTAGTTCTTCTAGTCCATCAATCTCAGTTAGAATTTGTGAAACTACACTCTGTGTAACATGTGAGCCAAAATCACTTCCTGAACGCCTTGGTACAAGCGCATCAATCTCATCAAAGAAGATTATACAAGGTGCAGCTTGTCGTGCTTTGCGAAATATTTCTCGAACTCCTTTTTCTGATTCGCCAACCCATTTTGAAAGAAGTTCTGGTCCTTTAACGCTGATAAAGTTTGATTCAGTCATCTTTGCGACAGCCTTTGCAATCAAAGTTTTTCCAGTTCCTGGAGGACCATACAACAAAATTCCTTTTGGGGTCTCTACATCTACATATTCAATTGCTTCTTTGTGTTTTAGTGGCCATTCAATTGCTTCACGTAATTCTTCTTTTAGTGAATCTAATCCACCAACATCATCCCATGAAACATTTGGTACTTGAACTAAAACTTCACGTAGGGCAGATGGTCTAACCTCTTTTAATGCATCTCTAAAGTCCTCACTAGTTACTTTGATCTTTTGTAAAACTTCAGTTGAAATTTTTTCCTGATCAAGGTCAATGTCAGGTAGAATTCGTCTGAGTGATCTCATCGCTGCCTCTTTTGCTAGAATTTCTAAATCAGCTCCAACAAAGCCGTGAGTTGTCTTTGCAATTTGTTTAAGATCCACTTTTTTCTCAATTGGCATTCCACGAGTATGAATATTTAGAATTTCATTTCTTCCTTGCTCATCTGGAATTCCAATTTCAATTTCTCTGTCAAATCTACCTGGACGTCTTAATGCAGGATCAAGAGAATCTGGTCTGTTTGTTGCAGCAATTACAACAACTTTGCCACGACTTTTCATTCCATCCATTAATGTCAAAAGCTGGGAAACAATTCTTTTTTCTACCTCGCCTGTAACTTCTTCTCTTTTTGGTGCAATAGAATCAATTTCATCAATGAAGATTATGCTTGGTGCGTTTTCTTCAGCTTGTTTGAAAATGTCTCTGATCCTTTCTTCTGATTCACCATAATACTTTCCCATAATTTCAGGACCACTAAGTGAAATGAAATGAGCATTAGTTTCTCCAGCAACTGCCTTTGCAAGAAGAGTTTTTCCCGTGCCTGGAGGACCATACAAAAGTACTCCTTTTGGTGCTTCAACTCCTATTTTTTCGAATAGTTCGGGATGTCTCATTGGTAATTCTACCATTTCACGAATCTTCTGAACTTCGTTTCTTAATCCGCCTAAATCATCATAAGTAATTCTTGGATAAGATGAGTCAATTGCCTTTGTCATTGAACCAAGCTTGAAAATTGTTTGCTCTGTAACAATTACAGGTTTTGCAGGCTTTGTATTTGTTATAATGAACTGAATCTTTCCTCCCATTTGTGTGCCAAGTGTAATTGTATCACCAGTTGTAAAGACATGATTCAAAAAGTTTTGTCTCATGTATTCCTGTAATCCTTCAGCTTGAATTTTTTCTGTTGGAGATAAAACAATTTGTTGAGCAGAGTTTGCTTCAACAGCTTTGATTTTTATTCTATCACCAATTCCTGCACCGATGTTTTGTCGTGTTATTCCATCGATTTTGATAATTCCAGAACCATAATATTCAGGAGATCCTGGCCATAACTTTACATGAGTTTTTTTATTATAAGTTAATTCTAAAATTTGTCCAGTATTCCATTTAGCATCCTCGACAATTTTAGGATCAACTATCGCTCGTCCGTTTCCAACATGCTGTTGTGGAATTTCTTCAATTTTTAATTCAAATTCTGTCATTATGTGATCACCATAAAAAAATGAGGTTTATTCAACCTCCACTGTTTTTCCTTTTGGTTTTTCTTCTTCTTGTAACTTGAAAATTATTTCAAGTATTCCGTTTTTGTATGATGCTTTTACAGAGTTTTCATCAACTTTGTGTTTGATTGGAACCTTGGCATG
>Ga0256864_1000250_pt1 | contig 21478 bp, 11 predicted proteins | sample RVTome_11_FD_187336 | JGI IMG/M metagenome (GOLD analysis project Ga0256864, IMG submission 187336) | Soil microbial communities from uranium-contaminated site in the Upper Colorado River Basin, Wyoming, United States - RVT147D111 HiSeq ... | reverse complement strand
TCGACTACCCGCACGCCTTCGCCGCGGTCGAGGTCGAAACCGCTCGAGATCCCGGTGTTGGAGACCGCGGCGAAGGCGTGCGGGTAGTCGATCGGCCCGGCGCCGCGGGCGAGGTAGCGGTCGGCGAAGCGGCGGACGCCGGTCAGCGGGTCGACGGCGTCGTGGTCGTAGTCGATCTCGTTGAGCACCAGGACGTCCGGACGCACGCGCTGGACGATCGCCGCCGCGGCGCGGGCCGCGGGGTCGCGGCCGGCGCCGTCGGGGCCGACGTCGTCGAGGCGGGCGGCCGAGAGGTCTCCGAGGTTGAAGGTGGCGATTCGCGCGCTATCCTCCCGCGCCATGACGATCTCGCCCATCCCGCTCGATCGTATCGCCCGCCGCGCCCTTGCGGCGCTCCTGCTCGCCGCCGCCCTCACCGCCTGCGCCGGCGATCCGGCGCCCGACCCCGCATCCGCTGATAGCGTGGCCGCGATGGACCTGGTCGCCCCGGAGTACGTGCGGCTGGTGCTGGCGCTCGGCGAGCACGACGCCGACTACGTCGACGCCTACTACGGACCGCCCGAGTGGCGCGAGGAGGTGCGGGCCGACCCGCCCGATCTGGAGTCGATCGGCGCCGAGGCGCGGGTGCTGATCGAGCGGCTCGCCGCGCTGCCCGAGCCGGAGGACGAGCCGGCCCGGCTGCGGTGGCGGTTCCTCTCCCGCCAGCTCGAAGCGTTGACCGCCCGCGTGGCGATGCTCGGCGGCGAGCGGCTGTCGTTCGAGGAGGAGTCGCGCGCGCTCTACGACGCGGTCGCCCCGCGCCACGGCGCCGAGCACTTCGAGGCGATCCTCGCCGAGCTGGACGGGCGGCTCCCGGGCGAGGGCACGCTGACCGCCCGCTACGACGCCTGGCAGCAGGGCTTCGTGATCCCGCCGGACATGCTCGACGCGGTGTTCCAGGCCGCGATCTCCGCCTGCCGCGAGCGCACCCTCGAGCACCTCGAGCTGCCCGCCGGCGAGAGCTTCGAGGTCGAGTACGTCACCGGCAAGACCTGGAGCGCCTACAACTGGTACCAGGGCGGCTACCACAGCCTGATCCAGGTCAACACCGACCTGCCGATCACCATCGACCGCGCGATCGACCTCGCCTGCCACGAGGGCTATCCCGGCCACCACGTCTACAACGCGCTGCTCGAGGAGGAGCTGGCGCGCGGGCGCGGCTGGGTCGAGTTCACGGTCTACCCGCTGTTCTCGCCGCAGTCGCTGATCGCCGAGGGGACCGCGAACTTCGGCATCCAGATGGCGTTCCCGGGCGAGCAGCGGGCGCGCTTCGAGGCCGAGACGCTGTTCCCGCTCGCCGGCATCGACCCGGCACGCGCCGGGGAGTACTACGAGATCTACGGCCTGCGCGAGGGGCTCGCCCACGCCGGCAACGAGGCCGCCCGCCGCTACCTCGACGGCGAGATCGCCGCCGCCGAGGCCGCCGACTGGCTCGAGCGCTACGCCCTCATGCCCCGCGCCCGAGCCGATCAGCGGGTCGGCTTCATCGACCAGTACCGGGCCTACGTCATCAACTACAACCTCGGCCAGGACCTGGTGCGCGACTACGTCCAAGCTCTCGGCGGCTCGCCCGACGACCCCGAGCGCCGCTGGGAGCTGTTCACCGGGCTGCTGACGGCGCCGCGGACGCCGTCGGGGATCGTCGAGGCGACGGAGCGGACCGAGACGGGCTAGTGCCGAGGAAGGAGTCCCTGCGCCTCGCGGCCGCGCTCGCGTTCGCCCTCGTCCTCCCCTCCCCCGCCGCCGCGCAGCGGCTGACCGACAAGCCGGCGCGCAACGACGTGCGGGTGCGGTCGGCGGCATACCCGTTGTTCGCGGGGCTCGACCTCGCCGGCGGCGGGCTGCCGGAGCGGCTGGAGCGGCTCGGCTACCGGCGGGTGCACCGGCGGCCGGAGCGGGCGGGCGAGTTCTTCTGGGGCGAGGAGCGATTCTGGATCTACCGGCGGGCGCACCGGCTGGACGGCGACGACTATCCGGCCGAGCTGATCGGTCTGGCGATCGAGCGCGGCAGGGTCGCCGCCGGGCTGACGGCCGAGGGCGTGCGCTACCCGCTCGAGCCGCCGGAGCGGCCGTGGATCGAGCCCGAGACGCTGGCCGAGTCGCTGATCGGCAACCGAGCGCCGCGCCCGCCGCTGCGCTTCGACGAGCTGCCGGAGCGCGTCTGGCGGCCGCTGCTCGCCGCCGAGGACGCGCGCTTTTTCGATCACCCCGGGCTCGACGGCCGCGCGATCGCCCGCGCCGCGCTCGCCAACGTGCTCGCCGGGGGCGTCGAGCAGGGCGGCAGCACGATCACTCAGCAGCTCGTCAAGATGCGTTCGCTCTCGCCGCGGCGCTCGCTCGGCCGCAAAGCCTCCGAGGCGGTGCGCGCGCTGGCGCTCGAGGCCGAGCACGACAAGGAGGAGATCCTCGAGGCCTACCTCGACCACGTCTACCTCGGCCACTCCGGCGGGCTGCTGCTCTACGGCTACGGTGCCGCCTCCCGGGCCTGGTTCGGCAAGGACGCCCGGGAGCTGACGCTCGGCGAGGCGGCCCTGCTGGCGGCGGTGATCCAGGCGCCCAGCCGCCTGTCCCCCGAGCGCCATCTGGAGGACGCCGAGCGGCGGCGGCAGTGGGTGCTCGACCGGGTCGCCGAGCACGGCTGGGCAAGCCCGGCGGACATCGCCGCCGCCCGCACCCAACCGCGGCTGGCGCCCCGGACGCCGCCGCGGCGTCCCGCCCCCGCCTTCGTGCGCTGGGCCGGCCAGGTAGCCGCCGACTCTGCTCCCGCGCGCACCGGCCGCGGGCGCGGCGTGGTGGTCGAGACCACCCTCGACGCCGAGCTGCAGCACCGCGCCGAACGGGCGGTCGAGGCCGGCCTGGCGCGCCTGCGCCGCGACGACCGGCGGCTCCGCGCCGTGCCGCTGGCGGCCGCGCTGGTCGCCCTCGACGCCGAAACCGGCGCGGTGCTCGCCTACGTCGGCGGCCCGCCCGGCGACCGGGGAAACCGTTTCGACCGCGCCCGCCAGGCCGAGCGGCAGCCGGGCTCGACGGTCAAGCCGCTGGTGCTGCTCGAGGCCTTCGGCCGCTGCGGCGGGCGCGAGCCGCTCAACCCCGCCACCCGGGTCGCCGACCGGCCGCTGACCCTCGAGCTGCCGTCGGGCCCCTGGCAGCCGGAGAACCCCGACCGCGAGTTCCGCGGCGTGGTGACGCTGCGCCGGGCGGTCGCCGAGTCGCTCAACGTGCCGTTCGCGCGCGCCGCCGCCTGGTGCGGCTTCGACGCCACCGCCGGCCGCCTGCGCAGCGCCGGGCTGACCCTGCCGGACGAGCCGCCGCCCGCCTTCGTGCTCGGCGCCGTCGAGACCACGCCGCTGCGCCTGGCCGAGGCCTACACCGTGTTCGCCACTCCGGGCCGCGCGCTCCGTCCCTACCCGGTGACCCGGGTCGAGCGGCCGGCTGGCGGGGCGCTGGCCTCCGGCGGTCCGGCCGCCCGCCGGGTGGTCGACCCGGCGAGCGCCTATCTGGTGCGCAACCTCCTGCGCCAGGCGATCGAGACCGGCACGGCGAGCGCCGGCGCGGTGCTCGGAGTCGCCGCGGTGGCCAAGACCGGCACCTCCTCCGGCAGCCGCGACGCCTGGTTCGCCGGCGACGTCGGCTCGGTGGTAGCGGTGGTCTGGGTCGGCAGCGACGACGGCACGCCGCTACGGCGCTCCGGCGCCTCGGCGGCGGCCCCGATCTGGCGCGAGTTCATGGCGCTGGCTGCCGCGATCCGGCCGCCGCGCGAGGTCGAGGTCCCCGCCGGCGTGATCGAGGGCTTCGTCGACCCCGCCACCGGCCGCCGGGTGCGCGAGGGCCACCGCCGCGCCGAATCCGAGCTGTTCCGCCGCGGCGCCGAGCCCCCGCGGCGGCGTTTCTGGCGCGCGGATCCGCCGCTTCCTCCCGTTCTCTAACGCTCCCAGCGCCGGTGCGGCCAGAGCCAAAGACCGGGCGCCTTGCGGATCTCGGCCTCGACCACCGCCAGGTAACGGGCGGTGAGGGCGGTCTCGGCCTCGCGGGAGCGCTCGGGGGCGGCGGGGTGGATCGGCGGGTCGAGCCGCATGCGGTAGCCGCCGGCGCCCTCGGGGTAGCAGAAGACCGGGATGACCGGTGCGCGGGTCAGCAGCGAGAGGTAGGCGAGCACCGGGCTGGTCCAGACCTGGCGGCCGAAGAACGGCACCAGGACGCCGACATCGGGGCCCACCCGCTGGTCGATCAGGATGCCGACCATGCCGCCCCGGCGCACCGCGGTCAGCATGCGCCGGGCGGCGCCGCGTTTGGGGACCACCAGGTTGCCGAGGCGCTCGCGCATCGCCGCGAGGTCGGCCGCGACGAGCGGGTTGTCGGGCGGACGGGCGACCAGGTGGATCGGGCCGAAGCGCGCGCACAGCGGGTAGGGGGCCACCTCCCAGGGGCCGAAGTGGCCGGTCATCAGGAAGACGCCCCGGCCGCCGGCGCGCGCCGCCTCGAGGTGCTCGAAACCCTCGAGCGCGAACCGGGGGAGGATTTCCTCCGCCTCGCGCTGCGCGGCCGAGACCATCTCGAACATCCCGGCGCCGAAGTGCTCGAAGGACTCGCGGGCGATCCGCCGCCGTTCCGCCTCCGGCAGCTCGGGCAGGGCGAGCCCGAGGTTGGCGAGCGCCAGCTCCCGCCGCCGGCGGTCGAGCTGGTGCGCGAGCGCCCCCAGGCGCCTCCCGGCGGCGCGCGCCGCCTCGTGCGAGCGTAGGGCGAGCGCCCGCTTGGCGGCGAAATAGGCCGCGTACTCGAGACGGTGGCGGACCGGGGCGCGCTTCACGATGGCTCGGGGGTCGGTGGCGGCATCGCACGACCAGAGCGTGGAGACGGCGGGACTGCGACGACGGCACCGGTATTGTGACCCCGACCACGGAATCCGGCAATGCCCGGGGGGGCGGAAGGAGATCGACCCGACAGGCGGCGACGCGTACCGGCCCGGCGGCCTTGGCGGCGGACGGCGGCATCCGGTAGCCTTCGGCCTGCCGTGCGCTGGTCCCCTACTCCCCGGTGTCGTCGCGTCCTCGCCGCGTCCGCGGTCTTCGCCGCGGCGGCTGCAATGCCTGACGCCGGAGCCGCGGCGGCGAACAGCGACCCCCTGTTCGAGGACCGCGCGAAGGCCTGGGGGATCGACTTCATCCACTTCAACGGCATGTCCGGGGATTTCTACTTCCCGGAGATCATGGGCTCGGGCGCGGCGCTCTTCGACTACGACGGCGACGGCGACCTCGACGCCTTCCTGGTCCAGGGGGCGATGCTCGGCGGCAATAGGCTCGACGAGGCGACCTTCCCGCCCCGCGACCGCCCGCCGCGCAGCCGGCTCTACCGCAACGACCTGCGGCCCGGCGGCGAGCCGCGCTTCGTCGACGTCACCGAAGCGAGCGGCGTCGACGCCCGCGGCTACGGCGTCGGCGTGGCGGTCGGCGACTACGACAACGACGGGCTGCCCGACCTCTACCTCGCCAACCACGGGCCCAACCAGCTCTGGCGCAACCGCGGCGACGGCACCTTCGAGGACGTCACCGCCAAGGCCGGCGCCGACGACCCGCGCTGGTCCTCCTCGGCGGCGTTCCTCGACTACGACGGCGACGGCCTGCTCGATCTGTTCGTGGTCAACTACGTCGTCTTCGACCTCGAAGAGAACCCTCGCTGCTTCACCGCCTCGAGCCGGCGCGACTGGTGCGGGCCGTCGGCGTTCACGCCGGTCCGCGACCGCCTGCTCCGCAACCGCGGCGACGGCACCTTCGAGGACGTCTCGGCGCGCGCCGGGATCGCCACCCAGGCCGGGCCGGGGCTGGGGCTGGCCGCCGAGGACTTCGACCGCGACGGCGACCTCGACGTCTACGTCGCCAACGACGGCGCGATGAACTTCCTGTGGCTCAACCGCGGCGACGGCACCTTCACCGAGGACGGCCTGTTCGCCGGCGTCGCGGTCAACCGCAACGGCGCCGCCGAGGCGAGCATGGGGGTGGCGGTGGGCGACGCCGACGGCGACGGCGACTTCGACGTCTTCCTCACCCACCTGGCGGGCGAAACCAACACCCTCTACCTCCACCAGGGCGGCGGCACGTTCGAGGACCGCTCGGTCGAGTCCGGGCTCGCCGCGCCGAGCGCCGGCGACACCGGCTTCGGCGCCGGCTGGCTCGACGTCGACAACGACGGCCGGCTCGACCTGCTGGTGGTCAACGGCGCGGTACGGGTGATCGAGCCGCTGGCGCGCGAGGGCGACCCCTACCCGGTCGAGCTGCCGGACCGGTTGTTCCGCAACCTCGGCGGCGGCCGCTTCGAGGACGCGACCGCGGAGGCCGGCCCGGCGCTCTCCCGCCCGACCGCCTCGCGGGGCGCCGCGTTCGGCGACGTCGACAACGACGGCGACACCGACGTCCTCGTCAACGACAGCAACGGCCCGGCGCGGCTGCTGGTCAACCGGCGCGGCTCGGCGGCGCCGTGGCTCGGGCTGCGCCTGGTCGACCGCCGCGGCCGCGACGCGATCGGCGCCGTGGTCGAGGTGTTACGGTCCGGCGCGCCGGCGCTGCTCCGCCGCTCCGATACCGGCGGCAGCTTCGCCTCGGCGAGCGACCCGCGGGTGCTGGCCGGGCTCGGCGGCGGCGGCGCGGTGACCGCGGTGCGGGTGCGCTGGCCGGGCGGCGCCGAGGAGGAGTTCGAGCCGCCGCCGCTCCGGCGCTACTCGACCCTGGTCGAGGGGGAAGGCCGGGCGGGCGGCGGGAAGGGCGGCGCCCGGACCGCCGGCGGCGAGGGCGGCGACAGGCGAGAGAGCGGTGGGAAGGGGGATCTGCGATGAATCATCTCACCCGGGCAATCGCCGCGGCGGCGCTGCTCGCCCTGATCCCGGCGCCGGCCCGGGTCGCGTCGGCCCAGGAGCCGGCGGGCCGGCAACGGCCGGCTCCGCAGGCCGCCGAGAACCATGAGGCGCCGCCCTCGCGAACCGGGGCCGCGCCAACGGCCCCCGCGTCCGCCCCGCTCCCCGAGGTTCCCGCCCCCGACCTCTCGCCGCTCGAGCCGGCGGTCGCCGAGCAGCTCGCCGCGGTGCGCACGACCGCCGAGGCGGCGATCGCCGATCCGGCGGCGACGCCCGCGGCGCGCGCCGAGGCCTACGGCGACCTCGGCCGCGTCTACCACGCCTACGGCCTCGGCGAGCCGGCGCGGATCGCCTACCAGAACGCCTCGGCGTTGACTCCGCAGGACTACCGCTGGCCCTACTACCTCGGGCTGCTGCACCAGGCGGAGGGCCGCTTCGAGGCCGCCGCCGGTGGCTTCGACCGGGTGCTCGCACTGCTGCCGCGGGCGCTCCCGGCGCTGGTCCGCCGCGGCCAGGTGGCGCTCGCGGTCAACCGGCCGGACGAGGCCGAGAGCTACCTGCTGCGGGCGCTCGACGTCGACCCCGAGTCGCCGTCGGCGCGCGCCGTGCTCGGCCAGGTAGCGCTGTCGCGGCGCGAGTACGCGCGCGCGGCCGAGCTGCTCGAGGCGGCGCTGGCCAAGCTCCCGGACGCCAATCGCCTCCACTACCCGCTGGCGCTCGCCTACCGCGGCCTCGGCGACGAGGAGCGGGCGCGCGAGCACCTCGCCCTGCGCGGCGAGGTCGGCGCCCGGCCGCCCGACCCGCTGCTCGACGAGCTGGAGGCGCTGCGGCGCGGCGAGCGGGTGCAGCTCCTGCGCGGCCACACCGCCTACCGCGCCGGCCGCTTCGCCGAGGCCGCGGAGGCCTTCCGCGCCGCCGCCGAGGCCAACCCCCAGAGCGTGCCGGCGCGGGTCGACCTGGCGGCCGCCCTGGTCGCGATCGGCGACGCGGCGGGGGCGGAGCGCGAGCTGCGGCAAGCGATCGAGCTGGCGCCCCGCAACCCCACGGCGCACTACAACCTGGGGCTGATCCTCGGCGCCACCGGCGACGCCGCGGGGGCGGTGCGCGAGCTGGCGGCGGCGGTCGAGAGCGCGCCGAAAGACCCCGGCATGCGCCTCGCCTACGCCCAGGCGCTGGCCGGCGCCGGCAGCGGCCCCGAGGCGCTCGAGGCCTTCCGGATCGCGGTCGGCCAGAACCCGCTGGCCGCGGCCGCCCGGCTCGGCGAGGCACAGATCCTGGTGCGGATGGGGCGCTACGCCGAGGCCCGGGAGAGGCTGGAGGAGGCGCACTCGACCCTGCCCGAGGACGAGGGGGTGGCGCTGGCGTTCGCCAAGCTGCTCGCCGCCGCGCCCGACCCGGCGATGCGCGATGGCGCCCGGGCGCTCGGCCTCGCCCGCACCCTCCACCGCGACCGCCCGACCGACCGCAGCGCCGAGACCCTGGTGCTGGCGCTCGCCGAGACCGGCGCCTGCACCGAGGCCGCCGACCTGCTGCGCGAGCTGGCCCGGCAGGTGCGCGCCGCCGGCCAGGCCGACCGGGCCGCCGCGCTCGAGGCGGAGGCCAGCGGGCTCGAGGCCGGCCCGCCGTGCCGGCCCCCGCTCGCCGGGGGGGCACCCGAAGCCTCCGGGCCGGCGGCGCCCCCGGCGCCGGGTTGAAACGGATCGCCCGCCCGGACCACCCCCGGTTATCAACCGATCGTCGGGGTCGAGACCTGTGGTAGCATACGTAAGTCAGTCCCTACAGAGGGGGCGCTTTACGGATCCCGACAGAAGTGCGTCCTTACCGAATCGGCTCCGGTCACCGGGGACGGCCGCGCGTCGCGGCGTCCGGCACGGCCGGGGTCTACCTGCAGCGATTCGACCGTATCTGGGAGGTTGCAGAATGAGGAACGTGAGAGTGTGTGCGGCCTTGCTGGCCGCCGCAGCCGTTTGCTTCCTGACCGTGCCGGCGAACGCCGCCGGCGGCCCCGAGATCGCCTCGATCAACGCCGGCGCGACCGCGCTGGTCTGGCAGCCCGCCGTCGCCTACGAGCGGATGGTGCTGACCGTGTCCGGTCCGGGCGGCGTCTTCACCCGCGAGTTCGACGGCGCGACCGCGCCGTCGCTCGGTATCTACGACAGCGCCGGCTACCCGCTCGCCGACGGCGGCTACAACTGGGAGCTGCACGCTACACCGGTGCTCGGCCCCGGGCTGCGCGCCCAGCTCGCCCGCGCCCGCAAGACCGGCGACGAGTCGCAGGTCGAGGCCCTCCGGCAGTCCGGCGTCCTGCCGAGCGAGCCGATGGTGCTCTCCGGCCACTTCCGGATCCACGAAGGTGCGTTCGTGCGCGGCGACCTCGACGAGTCCGCGGACGCCGCCGCCGGGCCGCGCTCGACGTCCGAGCCCGTCCGCTCGATCCACGCCCCCGACTTCGTGATCAACGACGACCTGATCGTCAACGGCGGCTCGTCGTCGATCTGCGTCGGCTTCGACTGCGTCAACAACGAGCCGTTCGGCTTCGACACCATCCGGTTGAAGGAGAACAACCTCCGGATCCTGTTCATGGACACCAGCGTCGGGACCTTCCCGAGCCGCGACTGGCAGCTCGTCGCCAACGACTCGGCGAACGGCGGCGCCAACCGCTTCTCGATCGAGGACGTCGACGGCGCGCGCACGCCGTTCACGATCACGGCCGGCGCGCCCTCCAACTCGATCTTCGTCGACAGCTCGGGCCGCGTGGGGCTCGAGACATCGACGCCGGTGCTCGACCTCCACATCGTCAACGGCAACACCCCGGCGATCCGCCTGGAGCAGAACGGCTCGTCCGGCTTCACCCCCCAGACCTGGGACATCGCCGGCAACGAGGCGAGCTTCTTCATCCGCGACGTCACCGGCGGCTCGACGCTTCCGTTCCGCATCGAGCCGGGGACGGCGAGCGGCACGCTCTACCTCGACTCGGCCGAGCGGGTTGGCATCGGCACCACGGCGCCGACCGATATGCTGCACGTGCGCAGCACCGGCGGCGTGGCGTCGCTGCTGGTCGAGGAGGCCTCGGCGACCGCGGCGACGCGGACCGTCATGACGGCTCGCAACAACGGCCAGACCCGGTTCGTGATCCACAACACCGCGGCCACGGTGCCGGCCGCCGGCGGCTACTTCTTCGCCCAGTTCGACAACGGCCGCTTCGTCATCCGCCCTAACGGCGGCGGCAACGGGTTCTTTATGGACGAGAACGGCAACATCACCGCCGAGGCCAACCTGACGGTCAACGGCACCTTCAGCAACCCGTCGTCGCGGACGCTGAAGGAGAACTTCCAGCCGCTCGACCCGCAGCAGGTCCTGGCGCGTTTCGTCGAGGTACCGATCACCGAGTGGAGCTACAAGGGCGAGCAGATGCGCCACGTCGGACCGGTCACCGAGGACTTCCAGGCCGCGTTCGGCCTCGGCACCACCGGCACCCACATCATCCCGCTCGACGTCCAGGGCGTCACCATGGCGGCGGTCCAGGGGCTCTACCACGTGGTGGAGGCCAAGGACGCCGAGATCGACGAACTGAAGACCGAGAACGCCGAGCTGGCTGCACGTCTGACCGCCCTCGAGCAGCTCGTCGGCAAGCTCGTGAAGTAGAGTAGGCGCCGGCCGAGACCCGGCGGAGGGCACGGCGAGGCGTCCGGCCTCGCCGCGCCCTCTACCATTCGGTTCGTCCCGGACTTTCCCTTCCGACGTGTTCAGTCGGGTAACGGAGGCGCCCGTCGGGCGCCTCCACGGCTTTGGAACGTCCTGCAACCAGAGGAGAGAAACCCGATGAGAGAGAACGCACAACCCCTGAGGCGACTCGTGCTCGCGGCCGCGCTCGTGGCACTGCTGCCCGCGATCGCCGGTTCGACGCCGCGCCCCGACGTCGCCACCGTCGCTTCCGGTGGCGACGCCGTCGTATGGCAGCCGGCGGTCGACCGCTACGACCGGCTGGTGCTGGTCGTCTCCGGCCCGAGTGGCACCTTCCGCGAAGAGTTCGCAGCCGGCGACCTGCCCTTCTTCTCGCTGTTCGACGAGGCCGGCGGTCACGTCGCCAACGGCGTCTACAAGTGGGAGCTGCGGATGATGCCGCTTCTCGACGAGGCGACCCGGCGGGCGATGCGGGCGGAGCGGGAGGCGGGCACCGGCCGGATCGCCGAGGAGCTCCGCACCTCCGGCGCGCTCCCGGCGGCGACCTACCAGTCCGGCGCCTTCAGCGTCCTCGGCGGCACGCTCGTGATGCCCGGCGACGTCGAGGAGACGCCGGGCGGCGGGGTCCGGATCGCGAGCGGAGCCGTGCGTTCGACCTCGGCCGAGGTCGTGCTGACCAACGCCGACGGCGTGATCCGCAACGCCCTGTGCGTCGGCTTCGACTGCCCCGACGCGCCGGCGTTCGGCGACAGCTCGGTGCTGATGATGGAGAACAACAACCGCATCAAGTTCGGCGACACCAGCGTCTCGCCGTTCCCGAACAACGACTGGGAGATCGAGGCCAACTCGTCGTTGAGCGGCGGCCTCAACTACCTCGGCTTCAACGACTGCGGCAACGCCGACAACGACGGCGGCTGCGCCACCGACCTGGTCTTCGCGGTCGAAGCGGGCGTGCGCCAGAACGCCCTCTACGTCGAGAGCGACGGCGACATCGGCATCGGTACCTCCAACCCGGCGGTCGACTTGCATATCGTCACCGGCAACACCCCGGCCATCCGCCTCGAGCAGGACGGCTCGTCCGGCTTCACGCCCCAGATCTGGGACATCGCCGGCAACGAGACGAACTTTTTCGTCCGCGACGTCACCAACGGCTCGACGCTGCCGTTCCGCATCGAGCCGGGGACGGCGAGCAGCACGGTCTATCTCGACTCCAACGAGCGGGTGGGCATCGGCACGGCGGCGCCGACCGACATGCTGCACGTGCGCAGCACCGGCGGCGTGGCGTCGGCGCTGGTCGAGGAGGCCTCGGCGGTCGCAGCGACGCGGACCCTGATGACCGTCCGCAACAACGGCCAGACGCGGTTCGTCATCCACAACACCGCGGCCGCCGTACCGGCCGCCGGCGGCTACTTCTTCGCCCAGTTCGACAACGGCCGCTTCATCATCCGCCCCAACGGCGGCGGCAGCGGGTTCTTCATGGACGAGAACGGCAACATCACCGCCGAGGCCAACCTGACGGTCAACGGCGTCTTCGCGAACCCCTCGTCGCGGACGCTGAAGGAGAACTTCCAGCCGCTCGACCCCCGGCAGGTCCTGGCCCGCTTCGTCGAGGTGCCGATCACCGAGTGGAGTTACAAGGGCGAGCAGATGCGCCACGTCGGCCCGGTCACCGAGGACTTCCAGGCCGCATTCGGCCTCGGCACCACCGGCACCCACATCATCCCGCTCGACGTCCAGGGCGTGACCATGGCGGCGCTCCAGGGCCTCTACCAGATCGTCGAGGTGGAGAACACCCGCCTCGAGCAAGAGAACGCCGAGCTCGCGGCCCGGTTGGCTCGCCTCGAGACGCTGGTCGGCATTCCGAACCGCTGACCTCACTCACCCACATGGCGGCGGGCCGGCCCTGCCGGTCCGCGGCGTGCCTTGACTTGCGTCGGGCGCGCCTTCGAGCCCGCCTCCCGCCTTGCTGCCTTGATACGCCGTTAGATCTTGGCGTATATTGCCGCAATCGCCGTCACGTTGCGCGTCCTGTGCGCCCTCGCACCTCTCGAACGCGCGGTCAGGGCCGTCGTGGCCCATGATGATCATGTTCTTAACCAAACACGGAGGGATCCCCACATGCCGAAGAAGTTCCATGCTCTACGTCGATCGACGACCCTGGCGCTCCTCGCGCTGGTGCCCGTGGCCGCCGCCGCGGCGACCCGCGCCGAGGTCGCCGACGTCCGCGCCGGCGGTGACGGCGTCGTCTGGCAACCGCAGATCGCCGACTACGACCGCCTGACGCTGATCGTCGCCGGACCCGGCGGCCGGATGACCCAGGAGTTCAGGGCCGGCGAGGCGCCGGCGTTCTCGCTCTACGACGCCGCCGGCGGCCTGGTCGCCGACGGCCTCTACAAGTGGGAGCTGCGCGTGACCCCGCGGCTCGACGTGGCGACGCAGCGGGCGATAGAGGCGGAGAGGGAGAGCGGCGGCGCCCGCCGGATCCTCGGCCAGCTCCGCGCATCGGGCGCGTTGCCGGCGACCTACCAGTCCGGCTCCTTCAGCGTCGTCGAAGGCGCCCTCGCGATGCCCGGCGACCTCCAGGAGAGCCCCGGCATCCGGAGCGAGGCCGCGCCGGTGAGGTCGATCGCCGCGCCGGCCACCGTGCTGACGACCAACGACGGCGTGATCATCCAGAGCCTGTGCGTCGGCATCGACTGCCCCAACTCACCGAGCTTCGGCGACACCACGATCATGATGATGGAGAACAACACCCGGATCAAGTTCGACGACACCAGCAACTCGGCGAGCTTCCCGAACAACGACTGGGAGATCGAGGCCAACTCGAACCTCAACGGCGGCGCCAACTACCTCGGCTTCAACGACTGCGGCGTCTCGAACCAGGGCGGATGCGCAACCGACCTGGTGTTCGCGGTCGAGGCCGGGGTGCGGCAGAACGCGCTCTACGTCGAGAGCGACGGCGACATCGGGCTCGGCACCTCCAACCCGGCGGTCAACCTCCACGTCGTGGACGGCAACACCCCGACCCTGCGGCTCGAGCAGGACGGCTCGAACGGCTTCACCCCCCAGATCTGGGACCTCGCCGGCAACGAGGCGAGCTTCTTCGTCCGCGACGTCACCAACGGCTCGACGCTGCCGTTCCGCATCGAACCGGGGACGGCGAGCAGCATGGTCTATCTCGACTCCAACGAGCGGGTGGGCATCGGCACCTCGGCGCCGAGCGACATGCTGCACGTGCGCAGCACCACCGGCACGGCGTCGGTGCTGGTCGAGGAGGCGTCGGCGACCGCGGCGACGCGGACCGTGATGACGGCTCGCAACAACGGCCAGACCCGGTTCGTGATCCACAACACCGCGGCCACTGTGCCGGCCGCCGGCGGCTACTTCTTCGCCCAGTTCGACAACGGCCGCTTCGTCATCCGCCCCAACGGCGGCGGCACCGGGTTCTTCATGGACGACAACGGCAACATCACCGCCGAGGCCAACCTGACGGTCAACGGCACCTTCAGCAACCCCTCGTCGCGGACGCTGAAGGAGAACTTCCAGCCGCTCGACCCGCGGCAGGTGCTCGCGCGCTTCCTCGACCTGCCGATCACCGAGTGGAGCTACATGGGCGAGCAGATGCGCCACGTCGGCCCGGTGACCGAGGACTTCCAGGCCGCCTTCGGCCTCGGCACCAAGGGGACCCACATCATCCCGCTCGACGTCCAGGGCGTGACCATGGCGGCGCTCCAGGGCCTCTACCAGGTCGTCGAGACGCGGGACGCCGAGCTGCAGAGGGAGAACGACGAGCTGCGGCGCGAGAACGCCGAGTTGGCCGCGCGGCTGGCGGCGCTCGAGCGTCTGGTCCGCGAGCTGGCCGACTAGTTCCCGTTCCCCGCAGGGCGGCCGCGCGGCCCGGCCGCCCTGCTTCGACCCTTCCCCTCGTCATCTTCTCCCGAACGGGGTGTGACATTTCAGCCCGCCCGCTCGCCTACGCTAACGTGACTCGTGCTACGCTTGGACATATAGACGCATGTGCAAGGGAGTCGTGCGCTCCCCCACACGCCGCGCGGCGCCCGGCCGCGCGGCTCCCGATTCCGCCAACAAGCCTGAAAGGAGACGGATGATGAAGCGCTCGTTCCGAGCCAGCCGCTTCGCGCTGCTGCTCGCCGGCCTCGCAGTCCTCCCCCTGGCGGCCTCCGCCGCCGAGGGGCCGATCGAGATCGACTTCGCGCCCGACAAGGTCGAGTTCTTCCCCAACACCCCTTGGAAGCTCGCCCAGCTCACGGTCACCGGACCCGAGTGCCTCTACCTCGACTTGAACTTCCGCGCCGGCGAGCGAATCGCCTTCACCCCCTTCGACGCCAGCGGCGAGCCGCTGCCCGACGGCGTCTATAGCTGGAACCTCAAGCTCGGACCCGCGGCCCAGGTTCGCGGGCTGAACGAGCCCTACGGTCAGGGCCCGCTCTGCCGCGGGCGCGAGGGGCTGCCGCCGCTGGACTACCTGACCAGCACCGGCTACATCTCGATCCTCGACGTCCGGTTCGTCGATCCGTTCATCGAGGAGGACCGCCACATCGCCGACCCCGCGAACAACGACGGCGCGGCGAGCAACGGTACCGGCGGCGTCCGGCTCGTCGCGCTGGGCACCCAGCTCGGCGGCCCGGCTTCCGAGGGTGGAGCGGTGCGGTCGATGTCGGCCGCCGCGACGGTGCTGACCAACGGCGACGGCGTCATCCGCAACAGCCTGTGCGTCGGCTTCGACTGCCCGAACAACCTGACGTTCGGCGACACCACCATCCTGATGATGGAGAACAACACCCGGATCAAGTTCGACGACACCAGCTCGATCTCCGGCTTCCCCAACCGGGACTGGGAGATCGAGGCCAACTCGGCGCAGTCCGGAGGCCTCTCCTATTTCGGCGTCAACGACTGCGGCGGCACCTCGCAGGGCAACTGCGCCACCGACCTGGTCTTCCTGATCGAGGCCAACGCACCCCAGAACTCGATCCGCGTCGACGACGGCGGCCGCGTCGGGCTCGGCACCGGATCGCCGGTGACCGAGCTGCACATCGTGGACGGAGACACGCCGGCGATCCGCCTCCAGCAGGACGGCTCGTCGGGCTTCACGCCCCAGACCTGGGACGTCGCAGGCAACGAGACGAACTTCTTCGTCCGCGACGTCACCGGCGGCTCGCAGCTGCCCTTCCGCATCCAGCCGGGCACCGCCAGCAACACGCTCTTCCTCGACGCCGACGACCGGGTGGGCATCGGCACGACCTCGCCGACCGACAAGCTGCACGTGCGCAGCACCGCCGGCGTGGCGTCGCTGCTGGTCGAGGAGGCCTCGACGACCGCCGCGACCCGGACCATGATGACGGCGCGCAACAACGGCCAGACCCGGTTCGTGATTCACAACACCGCGGCTGCGGTCCCGGCCGCGGGCGGCTACTTCTTCGCCCAGTTCGACAACGGCCGCTTCGTCATCCGTCCCAACGGCGGCGGGTCAGGGTTCTTCATGGACGAGAACGGCAACATCACCGCCGAGGCCAACCTGACGGTCAACGGCACCTTCAGCAACCCGTCGTCGCGGACGCTGAAGGAGAACTTCCAGCCGCTCGACCCGCAGCAGGTGCTGGCGCGCTTCGTCGAGGTGCCGGTCACCGAGTGGAGCTACAAGGGCGACGAGATGCGCCACGTCGGACCGGTCACCGAGGACTTCCAGGCCGCTTTTGGCCTCGGCACCACCGGCACGCACATCATCCCGCTCGACGTCCAGGGAGTCACCATGGCCGCCGTCCAGGGCCTCTACCAGCGGCTGATCGCCCTGGAGGAGCAGAGGGCCGACCTCGAGTCCGAGCTCGCGGAGCTGAGGGACTTGCTCGAGGCGAAGGCCGAGTAATCGGCGGCTGCGCCACGTGAGGGCCGGGCCCGGCGCCGGCCGGGCCTTTCCCTTCTTCAGCGCGCGCCCGGTGCGGCAAACTCGCAACGCTTGCGCACTGGTTGCGAAGGATGTACGATCGGCGCCGGTTCGCCGCTCCATTCGGGCTCCGCCGCGGGCCGCAGATGACCGGACCGGCGCCGCCGCATCGGACCTGCCCGCGGGAATCGACAGCCGAGGTGACGACTCCGCGCCGAGTCCCCGAAGACCGCGATGTTCGACCTTGAGTTCACGGGGGAGCGCATTGTTCCGGGCAAGGTCGACCCGGAGCTCGTGACCGAGCACCAGTCGAGGTACCACTTCGCGGCCGACTTCGTCCGCGGGCGGGAGGTCGCCGACTTCGGCTGCGGCACCGGCTACGGCTCACAAATCCTCCGTGACCGCGGCGCCCGGCGCATGGTCGGCATCGACTGCGCGCCGGAGGCGATCCGTTACGCTCGCGCCCGCTTCGGCGGCCCAGGCGTCGACTTCTTGGTCGCCGACTCCCTGTGCACGCCGTTCGGGCCGGAGCGGTTCGACGTCGTCGTCTGCTTCGAGGTGATCGAGCACGTCCGGGACTACCGCCGCTTCCTGAGGGAGGTGCGGCGGACCCTGAGGCCGGAGGGCCTGCTACTGCTCTCGACGCCCAACAAGGAAACCTATCGTGACGGCCCGGGAGTCCCTCCCAACCCCTTCCACGTCCACGAGTTCGAGCTCGACGAGCTGCGCCGGGAGCTGGGAGGGCTGTTCCCGGCGGTGGCGATCTTCGGCCAGTCCCGGACTGAAGGGGCCTATTTCTACCCCGAGTTCTACCCAGAGCGGCCAGCCGGCGAGGCATCGGACGGGGGGTTGGTGACCCTCGTGGGTACGGGCGCGCCGCCTGGCGATCGGAGGCTCGAAACGGCGGACTATTTCCTCGCCCTCTGCGCCGCCGAGCCGGCCGCCCTCACGGACCGGGGCGCCGCCGAGTCGTTCTACGTCGCCGAGGACAACGGCGTGAGGACCCGCAACCGGCGGATCGTCGAGCTGCAGGACGAGCTCGACGCGCGCACCCGCTGGGCGCAGCAACTCCAGGCCGAGGCCGAGCGCACCGGCGACCGGGCGGGCAAGCTGCAGGCCCGGCTGGTCGAAGCGGAGCGCATCGCCGCGGAGCTGGCACGCGAGGCCGAGAGCCGGGCCGTGCGCATCCTCGCGCTCGAACAGAGGGTGGAGAAGTACGACCGGACGAGCCGGCGCCTCGACGAGCTGGAGGCGAAGCTGAGCCATCGGATCGACGAGACGATCGGCACCGCCGAAGCCGGGCTCGCGGAGGCGCGAAAGGCCGTCGAGAGGCTCTTCGAGCGCGGGCGCGAGCGCGACGCCCTCGTGCGCTGGCACCGAGACACCCTCGTCCTGCAGCAGGCAGGCCAGGAGCGCCTGAGCGCCGAGGTGGCCGCCCAGCGAAACGAGCAATCACGACTCGCCGGCGAGCTGGACCGGATCTCGACCGCGCTCGACGGTCACGTCCAGCGACTGTCTGAGCGGACCGACCGCCAGGATCACGCGATCGACGGCCTGGCGGAACAGGTGAGGCGAGTCGAGCGCCTCGCCGAACGCGCGCGGGAGCTGATCGACATGCTGTGGGGATCCCGGTCGTGGCGGCTCTACGCCGGCCTGACCAGGATCCTCGGCGCCGCGCGGCTCCGCCGTGCCCGATCCTCCCCTGCTCAGGGCGCGGGCGGCGCCGAGGCGGAGAGCCGTGAGCGGTCGAGGTGACCGCCCGTCCCTGGCGGTCGTCTTCGTCCAGTACGACCGCGCCAAATACCCCCGCGCGCTGCCCCGGCTGCTCGGGGTGCTCGACCGGCTGGCGGCCGCCGAGACCACGGTGGTGGTGGTCGACAACGCCACCGAGGGCGACTGGAGCCATCCGGTCTCGCGGGCTCTGATCCACGTCGGCGGCGACAACCGGTCGTGGGAGTTCTCGGCCTTCGATCGCGGCGTCGAGTGGCTGGCTCGCGACCGGCGGCGGGCGGATGTCTACGCCTTCGCCACCGATGCGCTGCTCGCCTACGGGGATGCGTTCCTCGAGTTTATCGACCCGGAGGTGGTCGACTGGCCCCTGCTGGCCACCGCCTGCGTCGGCTGGATGGACAGCTTCGGCGAGGAGTGCCGGATCCTCGACTACGCGGACCTGGTCTGGATGCGGAGCAGCCTGCTGCTCATGCCGCACGCCGTAGTCGAGAAGGTCGGCCCGATGGCCTGGCCGCTCGACGACGCCGCGATCTTCGGCGACAGCTGGCGGGAACCCTTCCGCCCGGACGCCCCGGTCAGCCCCAACCTGCGGCGGCGGCTGCTCGGCTGGCTCACCACCTCCGGGGACGACGGCTCAGGGCCCGAGCCCGCCTGGCACTCGCGCTTCGAGCTCGGTGCCGACACCTTCGGCTTCTTCAAAAGCAAGGTCAACTCGATCCTCCGCGAGCACCTGCTCTCGGCACGGCTCCGCGAGCTAGGCGTCCCGTGCTACGACCTGCGCGCCCTGCGCGCGGTGGCCGACGCCGGCATCCGAGTCGCCGGCCTCGGCGACGAGGAAGCGCGCCGGTGGCAGTGGCTCGACTGGTTCGGGCGCGAGGCGACCCCGGCGGCGCGCGGGCCGATCCTGGTCTTCGCTCCTGAAACGGTAAGCGGCACCGCCGACGAGAGCGTCGGTTTCCTCGAGCGCGAGGTGATGCCGCTGATCCTCCAGCGCCACGCCGCCGCGCGCCTGGAAATCCGGCCCGGGGCGGCCCTCGGGGACGCGACCGCGCTGCTGTTGCCGGGGCCGCTCTCCGAGGTCGGCGCCGCACGGCTCGCGGAGGCGGCCGAGCACGGCGTCGCCGCGGTCGGCTGGACGGCAGGCTTCAGTCGTGCCGCGGCCGAACGCAGCCACGTGGTCCCGGCCAAGAAGAGCTGGGAGTTCGCCGAGGCCTGCTGCAGGCTGATCGAGGAGCGCTACCGGGGGTGGTCACCGGCCGGCCGGGCCGTCGAGCTGATGCCGACGCCGCCGGCCGCCGTCGAGGCGGGTCCTCCGGCGGAGGGCCCGTCGCCGGACACCGCCGAGGAGGCCTCGCCGCCACCGCCGGGCGAGGTGCCGAAACCCGCCTTCCCCGACGGCCACTTCTATTCGCCGGTGATCGATCCGGCCGAGCTGCGCGAGCGCGAGGACGCGATCTGGTCGACGCCGCAGGCCGGCGGCTCAGCGGTCGACTACCGGGAGGAGGCCCAGCGCGAGCTGCTCGCCGCGGTGGCGCCGTACGCGCGCGACTTCGACTACCCCCTGGACGTTCCCGAGGCGGACGAGGCGGCGGGCTTCTACCAGCGCAACGGCAAGTTCGAAGGGCTCGACGCCCGGATGTGGTTCTGTCTGCTGCGCCACCTCCATCCGCGGCACGTGATCGAGGTCGGGGGCGGGTTCAGCACCCTGCTGGCGGCCGACGTCAACCACCGCTTCCTCGGCGGCTCGGTCGAGCTGATCGCGATCGAGCCCTACCCGCCGCCGTTCCTGAGAGACGGCGTCGCCGGGCTCGGCGAGCTGCGCGAGCGGAAGGTGCAGGAGGTGCCCGTCGACTTCTTCCGCCGGCTCGGCGAGGGCGACGTGCTGTTCATCGACTCCTCGCACGTGGCCAAGACCGGCAGCGACGTCAACTACCTGATCCTCCAAGTCCTCCCAATCTTGCGGCGGGGCGTCGTCCTGCACGTCCACGACATCTTCCTGCCCGCCGAGTACCCGAAGGAGTGGGTGCTCGGCGAGCAGAGGAGCTGGAACGAGCAGTACGTCGTTCAGGCTCTGCTATCCTTTTCCAGCAGTTTCGAGATCCTGTTCGGCAGCGCCTACGCCAGCCGGTTCTTGTCCGGGCCGGTGAGGCGGGTCTTTGGGCTCGATTGCGGCGGCGGCAGCCTCTGGCTGCGCAAGCTGATCGAGGGAGGGGAATGAACGTCTCCGGATCCGAGGCGCCACCCTCGAGCGCGGGGTGGCGGCGGTTGCTGTTCGTCCAGAGCGGCAGCGTCGAGTCGGCCGCCCTGGCGATCGTCGCGCTGCGCCCGCGCCTGGCCGAGGATCCGGCGCTCACCTACCTGACCCACGACCCGGGGATCGTGCCGCCGCGGGAGCTGCTGCCCGAATGCACCGAGGTGCTGGTCGCACCGCGGAGCTGGCGCTCCTACTGGAGCCTCTACCGGCGGATCGCCGGCCGACCGTACGACCGGATCGTCTTCCTGCTCACCCGGGAGCCCGGCTACCGCCGGTTCAAGCTGCTCGCGTTGGGCCTCTGGTCTCGCCCCCTCGTGGTCTTCGACGAGGGCGGGAGCTGCTGGGGCTTCGGAGCGGCCGGACTGTACCGGCTGCTGCGCCGGCGCCTCGGAGGCGGTCGCGGACGCGCCCGGACGGACCGGCGGCCGGCAGAGCGCGTACCGGCGGTGCCGGAAGCGCCAGCCGTCACCGCAGCGCCGCGATCGGGGGCGCCGGACGCGCCGGACGCCGCGACCGAGCTTGGGGAGCCGCCGGCGAACGCCCTTCCCGCGCTCACCCTGCCGCGCTGCGAGCGGCCGGCGATCTCGGTGATCCTGCCCGTCGACAGGGCCGCGCACACCGGCGTCGACTGCCTGCGATCGCTGGTCGAAACGTCGCCGGGCGTCGCCTACGAGGTCGTCGTGGTCACCGCCGGCACGGCCAGCGAGAGCACCGGGACCTTCCCGAGGATCGAGAACGCGCGGGGGGCGAGCGTGCCGGTGGGGGCCGGGACCGCCGCCGCCTGGAACGCCGGCGCGGCCGAGGCGCGCGGCGATCGCCTCCTGCTCCTCGCGGCCGGCGTCACCGTCACGCCGGGCTGCCTGGAGACGCTGAGCCGCACCCTCGACCTCCACGAGGAGTGCGGCGCCGTCGGGCCGCGGGTGGTCGGCTCGGAGGGACGCCTGGTCGAGGCCGGCGGCATCATCTGGCGCGACGGCACACTCTGCCCCGCCGGCGCCGGCGAGGACCCCGAGGCGCCAGCGTT
>Ga0256864_1000246_pt1 | contig 21648 bp, 21 predicted proteins | sample RVTome_11_FD_187336 | JGI IMG/M metagenome (GOLD analysis project Ga0256864, IMG submission 187336) | Soil microbial communities from uranium-contaminated site in the Upper Colorado River Basin, Wyoming, United States - RVT147D111 HiSeq ... | reverse complement strand
TCCAGACGGGGAAGATCCGGCACTTCCCGCTGATCCTCATGGGCTCGGACTTCTGGGCGCCGCTGCGCGAGTTCATCGCGGACCGCCTGGTGCGCCACGGCACCGTCGAGCCGGCGGACCTGGACCCCATCGTGCTCACGGATTCACCGGAAGATGCGGTGCGACGTATCGCCGACGCGATGGTCGATCGCTTCGGCTTCGAGTGGCGGGCGCGGGAGCCACGCCGCCTCCGCGCGACCGCATGACGGCGGGTCGCTGATCCGCCGCTCCCGTCCCAGCGCCGAGATGGTCGCCATCTCCTGCTGGGACTGCTCGACGTCGAAGACGTGGATGTTGGACACGCGATGCTCGGGGAGTCGGCTGCGCGGGATCGCAGCGGAGCCGAACGCGCTCAGCGCCTCTCGAGGTATTCCCTCAGCGCGACCGCGTTGTTGTGCTCCTCGTCGCGCGCCGCGTACAAGAGCGTGACCCCTTTCGTCCGTCGCATCTCATCGAGCAACGCGATCGCCTCCGCCTGATCCGCCAGCTCGGTCCAGTAGCGCTGCTTGAACTGCACCCACTTCGCGGGATCATGCTTGAACCACTTGCGGAGCGAGGCGCTCGGCGCCACTTCTTGCAGCCATTCGTCGATGCGCCCGTCCGCCTTGCTCACGCCGCGCGGCCACATGCGGTCGATCAACACGCGGAAGCCGTCGTCATCGTCGGCGGGCTCGTAAATGCGTTTCGTGCGGATCATGTGTCACACTCCCCCCTGAACGCTTGACCCCCCCGGCCCGTTTGGTCAAGGTTCACAAATGCCCCGCCTGTACGACGCCATTCTGCTGGACCTCGATGGCGTGCTCACACGCACCGCCGCCGTGCACGCCGCCGCGTGGAAGCGCCTCTTCGACGACTACCTCGAGCGCCGGGGCGAGCGCGACGGGCGCGAGTACGAAACGTTCGATCGTGACGCCGACTATCGACGCTACGTCGACGGGAAGCCGCGGTTGGACGGCGTACGGAGCTTTCTCGAGGCCCGCGACCTCACCGTTCCTGACGGCACGCCCGACGACGCCCAGCGTTCCTCGCGACGGCCCGCGAGGCCGGCCTCCGCCTCGCGGTCGTCTCGTCCAGCCGCAATTGCGCGGCCATCCTCGACGCCGCCGCGCTCACCGATCGCATCGACGTCCGCGTGGACGGCGTCGATCTCGGACGTCTGGAGCTTCCCGGCAAGCCGCATCCTGCCCTCTTTTTGGAAGCGGCGCGCCGGCTCCGCGTCCCGGCGGATGGGGCCGCAGTGGTGGAGGACGCGGTCTCCGGCGTGGAGGCGGGGGCGCGGGGCGCGTTCGGCCTCGTGGTGGGAGTGGACCGCGACGGGCGCGCCGCGGCGCTGCGCCACGCGGGCGCGCACATGGTCGTGAGCGACTTGCGGTCGATCCCGGTCGAGGGCCCCGCCATTCCCTCGGCCCTAGCCGCGTTCGGCACGATTGCGTGGCGGCTGCGGGACCGCCGGGCCGCCGTGTTCCTCGACTACGACGGTACGCTCACGCCCATCGTGGACCGTCCGGAGCGGGCCGTCCTCTCGGACGCGATGCGGGCCACGGTGGACGTGCTCGCCTCGCTGTGCCGCGTGGCCATCGTCAGCGGCCGCGACCGCGCCGACGTCGAGCGGCTCGTGGGGCTCGCTGACCTGCACTACGCCGGCAGCCACGGCTTCGACATCTCGGGGCCCCGCGGCTTCACGATGCAGCACGAGGAGGGCGCGAGCCGGATCCCGGAGCTGCAACGCGCCCTGGCCGAGCTGCGGAGCCGCCTCGAGGGGGTGCCCGGCGTGCTGGTGGAGGCGAAGCGGTACGCGATCGCGGTCCATTACCGTCTCACGCCGCCCGACCGCGTCGCCGAGGTGGCGGCGGCGGTGGACGAGGTTGCCCGCCGCATGACGGGTCTCCGGAAGACCGGCGGCAAGATGATCTTCGAGCTGCGTCCCCGATTGGATTGGGACAAGGGGAAGGCCGTGCTCTGGCTGCTGCAGGCATTGGACCTCGATGGGCCGGACGTCCTGCCGTTCTACCTGGGAGACGACGAGACGGACGAGGACGCGTTCCGCGCGCTCCGCGACCGCGGTATCGGCATCGTCGTCGCCGACGAGCGGTGCCGGTCCTTTGCCGCGTTCGGCCTCCGGGACCCGGACGAGGTTTGCCTGTTCCTCTCGCGCCTGAGCGACACGATCACCGCGTCCGCCCGATGACGGGCCGGATCTTCAGCTACTCGGACTTTCAACCCGAGCGGGAAGGACAGCGCGAGGCGCTCTGCACGCTGGGGAATGGGTACGTCGCCACGCGCGGCGCGGTGGCCGAGCGCGCGGCCGACGGCGTGCACTACCCGGGAACGGACCTGGCGGGATGTTACGACCGGCTCAAGACGTGTATTTCGCCCGATCCGACCGCGCCAGATCGTGGGACCTGTTCACGAAAGCCTTGCAGTGCGCACGTTCCGAGCCCTCGTTCTGCAATCTACAATCGTAGTTCCCTACCGCATCCCCACCTGCGTCAGCAACTCTGCCCAAGCGATCCCCGCCTCCGCCTCGTCCCAAGTCTCTCGCAGCGTGGCGAGCGCCCTGTCGCGGGCGGCGGCGTTGCCGGCGGCGGCGGCGGCGCGTGCGAGCCCGGCGAGGGAGAGGGCGCGGTTCGGAGCGAGCGCGAGGGCGCGCTCGAAGGCGGTTTGGGCTTCACCCGCCCGTCCGAGGCCGAGCAGGGTCTCGCCGAGGAGCTCGTGGGATGGTTTGACGATATCCGGCGGGCCGAATTCCAGCGGGAGGCCGTCCTCCATTCGCGCCGCAGCGCGGAGCGCCCGCAGGCCGGCGTCGGTATCGCCGGCCGCCAGCGACAGGCCGGCTTCCAGCTCCGTGGCGAGCACGGCGATGCGGTCGGCGTTGCCGCCGTAGGCGCCCTCGCGACCCTCCGCGGCAGTGGCGCGCATCGACTCCAACTCCGCGAGCCGGGTGCGGGCGGCCGCGGCGTTTCCGGTCTGGAGCGCGGCCCACCCGACCACGAACGTGTCGATCGCCCTCGAGACGGCGCCCGCGCCGGTCAGATCGATCTCCCAGGACGCCACCGGGTCGGTCCACCGCTCGGTGATGACCAGCCAGTGGGCGCGCATCGAGGCCAGATAGCCGCGCTGCCCGGCGGGCGGCGGCGTACGCATCTCGCCGCGTGCGCGTTCGAGGTGCTCGCGGGCGCCGTCGTACTTCCCCTGCTGTAGCAGCCCGTAGCCCAGCCAGGCGGTGTAGTGACCCGGCCCCCAATGCGTCAGGTCGGCGGCGATCGTGTTCTGCGACACCACCTCGTCCCACATGCCGAGCGCCAGGAAGATGTGGGTCGTCATGTGCTGGGCGTGCGCGGCGTCTGGCGCGATCCCGGAGTACGCCCGCGCCGCCGGCAGCCCGAGCGGCGCGTGGATCGGGTCGTCGAACGAGTGGATCAGGTAGTGCGCCGCGCCAGGGTGATCGGGATGATCGCGGAAGATCTCGCCCGCGACCGCCGCGGCCCGCATGTAGCTCGGGAACACCCGCGTCGTGCCGCTCAGGCCGAGGAGCGAGAGCGCGTGGAACGCTCGCGCCTCGTCGTCGTCGGGAAACGCGTGGACCAACCGCTCCATCGCTTCCGCGTACGCCGTGTCGCGCTGCGGCTTCGGGCCGTCGGCCCACAAGGCCTCGACGGCCTCGAGGTACATCCGCTCGCGCTCGGTCCCCGCCTTGGCGCGCCGCGCTGCGGGAGTCTCGCCGAGCCGCCCCAACGCCCCGGAAGCGGCCGAGTCGTCCCACTGCCCCCAGAGCGGATGGTTGTAGGTCATGGCCTCGCCCCAATACGCCATCGCGAAGTCAGGCTCGATCTCCTGCGCCGCGCGGAACGCTCGCGCCGCCGACTCGTACTCGAAGCTATGGAGGAAAAGGACGCCCTCGATGAACCGCTCCTGCGCCGGCGGCGATCCGGACGTGGGGAACGAGATGGTGCCGAGGCGCGGGGCCTGGGCCGTGAGGGGAGCCGCGAGCACGGAGCCCAACAGGAGCGAAAGGAGGCGGCGGACGATCATGGAGGCGCTCCTCGAAGAATGGAAAGACGTATCTGCCATAGTAGCGACCCCGGATACGTGTGTGTCAACGGCCGGCACTGCTTGTCGCTTCCCTCACCGTTGCTCCCGCTGCACCTTACCCTGGGCGTTCGCCGCAACCGCCCTGAATGAGCGAGTCTTCATGAATCACGATGGCTGACCGGCCGCCATATCCTCCCGCTCCTTGATTCGGGCGAGGCCGCTGGCTCCGTCTTCTATATCATGTCGCTCGTCGAAGGGGAGTCCCTCCGTGAGAGAATGGCGCGCGAGCGGCAGCTCCCCGTGGACGAGGCCGTCCAGATCGCCCGGGAGGTCGCCGACGCCCTCGGGTATGCCCACACCAAGGGCGTTATCCACCGGGACGTCAAGCCCGAGAACATCCTCCTCGAGCGAGGCCATGCGATCCTGGCCGACTTTGGGATCGCCCGCGCGGTGGCCACATCGGGCGGGGACAAGCTGACCGCGACCGGGATCTCGGTCGGGACCCCGGTTTATAGGAGTCCCGAACAATCGCTGGGAGACGCGAATCTCGACGGCCGGAGCGATCTGCACGCGCTCGGCTGCGTGCTCTACGAGATGCTCGACCGGCGAACCACCGTACAGCGGGCCGAACGCGCAGTCCATCATCGCCAACCGGTTGATCGAGCTGGTGACGTATTACACGCGACTGCTGAATCTGTGGCGCGACGCCGATCCGCCGCTGGCCGAGACGCCGGACATGATCCGGCGCCGCCGGGGCGCGCTCTCGGCGTCGAGCGGCTGACGGTGACCGGGACGTGCGCGCTTACGGACCACCGCGAGCGACGCCGTGCTCTCGCGGGTGGTTAGATTGGGGTGACGGCAGAGCGGCTACCGAAGATTCGCAACGCACTGTCATGCGCCCGCGCCAGACGCCAACGCCAAACGCCAACAATGCCATACGCCAAGACCCGCATTCCCTACGGCACCTGGGGCAGCAGCTACTTCCCCGCCTGGCAGTCGTCCGCGCTGGCCGAGGTGAACATCGGGCAGTTCGCCGGCGAGTCGATGAACCGAATCCTCGGCCTCCGGAACGTGCCTGCGAGCGAGCTCGAGTACCTCGTCATCGGGTCGACTATCCCGTGGCATTGGAAGTTCTGGAACGCCCCGCTGGTGGCGAGCTGCCTCGGCCGGCGGATTCCCGGATATCACGTGGAGCAGGCCTGCGCCACCGGTCTGCAGGCCACGCTGCTTGCCGCGGCGGAGATCGAGTCCGGGTCGTCCGACGTCGTCGGCGTGCTCACGTTCGACCGCACGAGCGACTCGCCGGTGGGGGTCTTTCCCGAGCGCCGCGCCCACCAGCGCACCATCCCGCTCGCCGATGTGTGGGACAACTTCGGGTTCGACCCCGCCACGGGAAAGGCGATGCTCGCGACGGCGGGGAACGCGGCGCGCAAGCACCGGATCGACCGGCGCGAGGTGGACGAGCTGGCGCTGTTCCGGCACGAGCAGTACTTCGAGGCCAGGCGCGCGGGGGTGCTCGACCGCGTGCTCGTGCCGCTCGACGTGCTCAACGTGCAGGGACGTCCGTTGGGGCGGATCGACGACGATACGGGCATCCGGCCGCTCACGCTCGACGGCCTGCACGCGATGGCCGAGCTGGACACCTGTGTCACGTCCGGCACCCAGACGCACGCCTCCGACGGCATGGCCTGCCTCCTGGTGGCCGACCAGCACCGCGTGGCCGACCTGAGCCCCCGCCCGGAGATCCACATCCGGATCGTCGGCAAGACGGAGGTGCGAGCCTTTCCCAGCCTGATGCCCGAAGCCCCGGCGCTGGCCGTGCGAATGCTGCTCGACCGCCTCGGGATGTCGATGGACGACATCGCGGTGGTGAAGAATCACAATCCGTTCGCCGTCAACGACGCGATCTTCAGCCGGGTGATGTCCTACGATTGGCGCAAGATGAATACGACGGGCTGCTCGCTGGTGTGGGGTCACCCGCAGGGACCGACGTTGACCCGGCTGGTCATCGAGGCCCTGGAGGAAGCCGTCTCGCTCGGCGGCGGCCACGTCCTGGTATTCGGCTGTGCGGCCGGCGATATCGGGATCGCCGCGATGTTCGAGGTGAGGTGAGAACCCACCCATGACGACGACCGCCGCGACCACCGCCACGATGCGCACCCCGACGCTCGCCACGCTCGGGCTGGGCTCCGTCTTGGAGATCTTCAAGCGCGGGCGCCTGCCGGCGTCCGCGACCGATCTGGTGGATCAGGTGTTCGGTCGCGCGGGCCGGCGCGGCGCGCTGGTCGTGTCCGGCGCCAACGGCATCGTGGGCGCGGGCAAGACGATGCAGTTCGGCGCGCGGCTCACGCCGTTCGGCGTGCCGATCGTAGCGCTGGACTTCCCCGGCGCGCCCGACGGCATCGGCCGGCAGTATCCGGGGCTGGTGCGGGCGTTCGGCAAGGACGGCGCCGACGCCATCATGGCTAACGTCGTGCGCCTCACGTACGACGGCAAGCGGCTGCCGGCCGAGCTCCAGCGGCTGCGGCCGCGGTTCCTGCTCGAGGCGATTCCCGAGATCCTCGAGCTCAAGCGGGCGCACTACGATCTGTTTCGCGCCATGTTCCCCGATATCGAGATCCGCTCCGTCACCTCGGGCTTCCCGAGCACCGAGCTGGGGGTCGGGATCGCACACCCCGCGTTCCCGCACGAGATCAACAGGGTGTTCGAAGTGGTGGAGCCCACGCCCTCGGCGGTGACGCAGCTCCTGTGGGCCCTGGGACTGGTCCCGATGGCGGTGAGCGACGATTGGTCGTTCGTGCTCGACGTGCTGTTCTGTGGCATCACGCTGGCGGCCATCCGCTACCACCACCACCGCAACATGCCGTATTGGAAGGTCGACAAGTACGTTCGCCGGCTCGTGGGACCCAATCCGTTTCGCGCGCACGACGCCATCGGTGCGAAGGGCGCGAACTTCCTCACGTGGTCCTGTCTCCACCATCTCGGCAAGGCCTACGGCGGCCTGTTCACGCCGGCGGCGGAGCTGGTGGAGCGCAAGGACACGGGGCAGGACTGGTATCCGCCCGATCATTTCCGGCCGCTGGTGGACTGGAGCCTGGACGCCGAGGCCGAGGCAGACTTCGAGACCTGGATCCTGGGCCCGCTTTTCCAGATGGCCGCGCTCACCGTGCACGAGCGTCGCAGCCATTTGGCTCAGATCAACCTCATCGGCGAGCTCTGCGCTCAGTTCCGGCAGGGCATCCTGGCGGTGATGCGCCGCCGCGGGCCCGACGGGGTCCGCCGGACGGTCGAGGCATACCACCGGCTGTATCCCGCCGCCGCCGAGACCGCGTGGCATCCGGAAGCCCTCGAGCAGATCGAGTCGACGGAGTGGCGGCAGCTCTATGTGAACGCCGAGCACGATGGTACCATGGGTGCCATCACCCTGGGGCGGGAAGCGTACAACCGCGACGTGGACGAGGAGCTGAACCGGGCCATCGATTGGCTCATGGCCGCGGGTATCGAGCGCGTCGTAGTGTCTCACGATTTCCACCTCGCCACCCAGCTCGTCGGCGCCGACACCGCGGAGTTCTATCCCGCGCTCGAGCGCGAGGAGGCCGGCTTCCAGGTGTCGCACGACTGGTCACGCACGGCGCGCCGGCTGCACGACGCGTTTGCCGTGTCCGTTGGATTCATCGGCGGCAAGCGGTGCCTGGGCGGGATGCTCGAGCTGATGCTCCACTGTCACTTCGTCGTCGCCGTCGAAGACACGGCACTCGGGTTCCCCGAGGTCACGCTGCCGGTGGTGCCGGGCATGGAAGGATGCCACTGGCCGTTCCGGAAGGCGCCGAGCGAACACTGGCCGCGCATCCTCGAGCTGCTCCTCGGCGGACGCCCCGTGGCCGCGCGCGACGCCGTGGGCTGGCTGGTGGATGCGGCCGGTCCCCTCGAGCACGCCGCCGCCACGGCGGGGCGGCTCGTTGCGGGGATGGAGCGTGGCATCGCGCGGCGCGACGTCGTGGAGAGACCCCTGAGCGCCCTCCCGAGTACGCCGGCCGGACTCCCCTCGGCAAGCGGCGGGCGGGAGCAGGGACGACAGGCGATCAGGGCCTGCGTGGACGCCGCCTGCGGGGCCACGCTCGCCGACGCCCTCGCCGTCCAGTCCAAGCACTCCGCCGGGTTCATGCGGTCGGACGCGTGCCGCCGCGGGCGGGTGGGGGTGGAGTTTGGGAAGACGATGCGTGTATGAGATTGGAATACGGAGATTGGAGATTGGAGATTGGAGATTGGGTGTCCCCTGGTCGTCATCCAATCTCCATTCTCCATTTTCCAATCTCCAGTCTGCTGTTCCTCTTCATCTTCCCTGCGCTCGCGTGGTCTCAATCCCCCACCGTGCTTCGCCCCGACGCGGTGTTCGACGGCGAGCGGATCCACGCCGGTTGGGTAGTCGTTGTCGAGGGAGAACGGATCACCGCCGCCGGGCCCGGCGGCCGCATTGCCGTGCCGACCGGCGCCACGATCGTGGACTTGACAGGAACGACCTTGCTGCCCGGTCTCATCGAGGGCCACTCCCATATCCTGCTCCATCCGTACAACGAGGCGAGCTGGAACGACCAGGTGCTGCACGAACCGCTGTCCACGCGGGTGGCGCGGGCGGTGGTAGCGGCGGAGCGGTCGCTCCTGGCCGGCGTCACAACCATGCGCGATCTCGGCACCGAAGGCGCCGGCTACGCGGACGTCGGCCTGAAGCGCGCCATCGATCAGGGGATTGCCCCCGGCCCGCGGCTCCTGGTGGCAACGCGGGCCATCGTTCCGACCGGCGCCTACGGTCCCCGCTCCGCTCCGGAATGGGACGTGCCGAAGGGCGCGGAGATCGCGGACGGCCATGACGAGCTGAGCCGCGTCGTGCGCGACCAGATCGGGCGGGGTGCGGACCTGATCAAGGTGTACGCCGACTACTACTGGGGCCCGGCGGGGGACGCGCGCCCGACGTTCACCGAAGACGAGCTACGGCTCGTCGTGCAGATCGCCGGGAGCGCCGGGCGGCCGGTGGTGGCCCACGCGAGCACTCCCGAGGGCATGCGACGCGCGACGCTGGCGGGGGTCGAGACCATCGAGCACGGCGACGGCGGCACGAACGAGGTGTTTCGATTGATGGCCGAGCGCAAGGTGGCGCTGTGTCCCACGCTCGCGGCGGTGGATGCCATCACGCAGTACCGCGGCTGGCGCAAAGGGGCGGACGCTGAGCCCCCCCGCGTGCGCGCCAGCCGCGAGAGCTTCGGGCGGGCACTGGCCGCGGGGACGCCGATCTGCTTCGGCGGGGACGTGGGCGTGTTCCCGCATGGCGACAACGTGCGGGAACTGGAGCTCATGGTGGCCTACGGCATGGAACCCGCGGCGGCCCTCGCGGCGGCGACGAGCCGCAATGCCGAGATCTTTCACCTCGCGGATCGCGTGGGACGCGTGCAGGAAGGGCTGCTGGCGGATCTCGTAGCGGTGGAAGGCGATCCGACCGTCGACATCGCAGCGATGCGAGAGGTGGTGTTCGTCATGAAGGGCGGGGAGGTGGTTCGCCATCGGTAACGACGATTACCACGCTATCCCATAGTCCTCCCCATAGTCACTCGACCCGCCCCAGAAGCTCCCGTGCTCCCAGTCGAAGAAGATGGCGTTGATGGGGCCGGAGGTCCGGTCATCGAAGTCCAGACGGTATCCCATCCTCTCGAGCCGGTCGCGCACCCACGGTGGCGTCGCGCTGTTCAGGGTCAGGCGGCCGGGTAGCGACTCGTGGTCGCCGAACGAGTTGCGCATCTGGTAGCTCGTGATATTGGCGGCTTCCGCGGCTTCCTGCACGTTCATGCCGAACTCCACGACGTTCAGGAAGAACTGGAGCAGGTTTTGGTCCTGCGTGTCGCCGCCCTGTACCGCGAAGGATAGGTACGGGCGTCCGTCCTTGAGGGCGAGCGTCGGGGTCAGCGTGGCGCGGGGGCGCTTGCCGGGCGTCAAGACGTTGAACGGATTCTCCGCCTCGTCCAGCACGAAACTCTGCATCCGCTGGCTCAAGCCCACGCCGGTCCGGCCCGCGATGACGGCGGGGATCCAGCCGCCGCTTGGCGTGATCGATACTACCCACCCGGTCGTATCCGCGGTCTGGATCGAGGTCGTGCCGAGCACGAACGATTCCGCGAACGACAAGTCGGTGGTCGTGGCCGCCGGCTCGGCGCCCGGCCATTGCTGGAGCAGCTCCCGGAACGGATTGGTCTGGCCCATGAAGGGGTACGGATCCCCGGGCTTCACGTCGGGGTCGTTCCGCTCCCAGTCGATGAGCTTCGCCCGCTCCCGCGCGTACTCCTTGGAGAGCAGCCCGGCAATTGGTTCCTCCGGCGGGAAATAGGGGTCGCCGTAGTAAAAGTCGCGGTCGGCGAAGGCCAGATTCATCGTCTGATAGAGCGCATGGATGTATCGTGCGCTGTTGTAGCCCATGGCCTGAAGATCGACGGTCTCCAGGATGTTCAGCGCCTGGAGCATCACGGGGCTCTGCACCCAGGTCGTGAGCTTGTACACGTCGATGCCTTTGTAATTCGTCTTCACGGGCTCCTCGACGTGGACCTCCCAGTTGGCCAGGTCCTCCGTCGTGATGAGTCCGCCTTCCTCTTGCACGCCGCGGACGAACTCCTCGGCGATATCGCCCTCGTAGAAACGCTCGTACGCGGCATAGATCGCGTCGCGCCGGCTCTTCCCTTCCGCCAGCGCGCGCGCCTCCGCGTCCACGAGCTTCCGCAGGGTTTGGGCGAGGTCGGCTTGCCGGAAGATCTCGCCCGCCTGCGGAGCCTCCCGCTCCTCGCCAAGATGCGGCAAGAAGACCTCACGCGAATACCGCCATTCCTTGATCCGGTCCTTGTTCCGCTCGATCGCATTCGCCGTTTGCGCTTCGATCGGGTAGCCCTCGGCCATCTGTATCGCCGGCTCGAGGACATCGGCGAGGCGCATGGTGCCGTACTCGGCGAGCATCACCATGAGGCCGCCCGGCGTTCCCGGGGTCACGGCGGCGAGCGGCCCGAACTCGGGCGGATGCCGCATGCCGCGCTCGCGGAAGAACGCCGGCGTGGCGCCGGTGGGGGCGACGCCGAGGGCGTTGATCCCGATCACCTTCCCGCTGGTGGGGTCGTAAATGAGGGCCTGTGTTTCACCGCCCCAGCTCAACACGTCCCACATCGTCGATGTGGCCGCGAGCATCGCGGCGGCGGCATCGACCGGGTTACCCCCGCGCTGGAAGATCGCCGCGCCGGCGGTGGCGGCGAGCGGCTTCCCGGTGATCGCCACCCAGTGCCGGCCATGCAATACCGGCTTGTTGGTTTCCTGGGCGACCGCGGCCGGGGCTGACGCGCCGAGGACGAGTCCGACGGCCAATGCCGCCCGAACGGAGCGGCGGATGCGGATGATCACGGGACCTCCTGGGAGGGTGCGGTCATTTCCATTAAGGTAGCGCGCGTGCGGCGGATGGCGAATTTGCCGCCCTGCCGCTCCTGCCGCACTCCCGCCTCTCCCGCTCCTCCCGCCCACGGGCTAGATTCCGCCTCCACCGCGACGTCAGGGAGAAGCAGATGGCCGGGATCACGCTCGAGCATTTTGTGCAGAAGATGGAGAAGCTCAAGGAAGAAAGGGATGCCGGGGATTTCAAGCACGGCGAGTACGACATGCGCCTGTCCCGGATCATCCAGGAGCTTCGGGAGCGAAAGTTGGAGGCGGATCGGGGCGAGCTGAACGCGACGCTGGACGATCTCCTCCAGCGGGGAATCATCACCCCCGCCGTCAAGACCCACCTGGAGAAGCGACTCGGCCTCAGCTGACGCCGGGCCGCGGCTCGCCGCGAAACCCAGTTCCGGCCCACGGCGTAGGGCGCCCCACGGCCTGACTCCATGAACCGGACCCGCCTCAAATACGCGGCGATCGCGGTGCTCATGCTCACCGCGATCATCCTCCTGACCACGTTCACCGTGGGGCGGGAGTTGTTGGCGGACCGGCAACCGACCTTGCGGTCGTTTGCGCTGCTCAACTTCGCCGGGTACCTGTTCTTCCTCCTGATGCCCGTCGAGGCATTGATCCCGCTCTACCAATCCGAGGGGCATGACGGCGCGGTCCTGATCATCGTCGCCGTGACGACCGCCGTGGCCTCGCAGTTGATCGACTACGGCATCGGACGGGCGGTCAGCGGGAAGGTGCTGCACCACGTGATCGGGTTGGTGGGAGAGAAACGGTACGCCAAGGCGGAGCGCGCGATCCGGCAGTGGGGCAACTGGGCGATCTTCGTCTTCAATCTGTTCCCGCTCTCGTCCCCTAACCTGCTGCTCGCCGCCGGCATCGTGCGGCACAACCTGGCCGCCACCATGCTCTACTCCGTTTGCGGCCTGGTCCTCAAGTACTTCGCGATCGTCTACGTGTTCGAAGCCTTTTTCTGAGCCACCCGCCGGGCGCGCTCGGCCAGTTCGGGCGCGTCCAGCCGTTCGAACATCTCGCGCAGCGCCGGGCCGGGCCCCGGCCACTCGAGCTCGTCGACGCCGCCGCCCACCAGCGCGTCCCGCCGCACCGTGGCGATCTCCCGGAACAGCAGGGCGAGGTCGCGCTCGGCGGCCAGCGTGTCGGCCAAGCGGGAAGCGCCGCGCACCGCCACGTCCCACTCGGCGGCCGACGTCGGGATGTTCTCCAGGTGTCCGTATCGCGCCAGGACGGCGGACGCCGACTTCGCACCCCACCCCTTGATGCCCGGGTATCCATCGGCGCCGTCCCCCACCAACGCCAGGTAATCGGCAATCGATGACGGCGGCACTCCGAACTTTGCGCGCACGCCCACGTCGTCCACGATCTGCCGGCGCCTCCGGTCGAACTGCACAACGCGTTCGCCGACCACGCACTGCGCCAGATCCTTGTCGGGCGTGCAGATCAAGACGCGCTCCACCCGCGCGTCGTCCGCCGCCATCTGGGCCGCGGCCGCCAACGCGTCGTCTGCCTCGAACTCGACCATCGCCCACACCACCACCCCCAGCGCCCGCATCGCGTCCTCCAGGAGCCCGAACTGCGACAGCAGATCGGGCTCGATCCCCGAGCCGTCCTTGTACCCCGGCCACATCTCGTTCCGGAACGACTCGATCACATGATCGGTCGCCACCCCTACGTGCGTGGCACCTTCGGCCAGCATGCCGAGGATCGATTGCGCAACCCCCGTGACCGCCGCGACCTCCTCCCCCCGCGCGTTGACGTGCTTCGGCAAGGCGAAGTAGTGGCGGAAGAGCTCGTAGGTGCCGTCGATCAGGTGGACGTTCATTCACGGACCAGGGATCAGGGACCGGGAACCAGGGTGCAATGAGCAAAGTGCAGAGTGCACGGTGCAGAGAACAGAGAACGGAGTGCGAATGGGAATATCAACCTCCCTTGGAAGGGGACCGCCTGGTCCCTGGTCCCTGACCCCTGGTCCCTGATTCCCGGATCTCCTCCCAGGCCGCCTCCACGTGCCGCCGCTCGGTCCCCGTCTGCCCCACCGCCAGGCGCAGGGTGAGCTTTCCGTCGAGCTTCGTGTGTGTCAGGAACAGGTGACCCGAATCGTTCACGCGGTCCATGATGTCCTGGTTGCGCTCGTCGCCGCCGCGGTGCCGGAAGCACACCAGGTTGAGGGTCGCGGGCGCCGCCAGCTCGAAGTCCGGATGCTCCCCGATCCAGCGGGCGAGCTCCTGCGCAAGGGCGACGTGCGCGCGGATCCGCTCCTGCAGGCCCCGCACACCGAACGACCGGATCACGAACCAGAGCTTCAGCGCGCGGAAACGGCGGCCGAGCTGGACGTGCCAGTCGCGGTAGTCGATCACGGCCCCCGTCGCGGTCGCCCGATTGCGCAGGTACTCGGGGAGGATACTCAGCGCGTCGATGAGGGCCGCCCGGTCCGCTACCCAGAACGCGGAGCAGTCGAAGTTGGTGAACATCCATTTGTGGGGATTGAAACAGTAGCTGTCCGCCCACTCCAGGCCGTCGTGTAGAAAGCGGAACTCGGGGCACAGCGCCGCCGTACCCGCCATGGCGGCGTCCACGTGGAGCCAGGCGCCGTGCGTGCGGCATACCGGCCCGATCGCCGCGACCGGATCCACCGCGAGGGAAGACGTCGTCCCGACAGTGGCGCACACGAAGACCGGGACGTGCCCGGCGGCCCGGTCGGCGGCCATGACGTCGGCGAGGCGGTCGGCGCGCATGGCGTAGGCGTGGTCGACGTCAATGAGCCGCAGGCTCTCCCGGCCCATCCCGGCGATGCGGATGGCCTTTTCCACCGACGAATGAGCCTGGCTCGACGCGTACGCGGTCAGCCGCCCGGTCGCGCCGCCTCGGACCGCACGCTCGCGGGCGGCGATCAGGGCGCACAGGACCGCACTGGAGGCCGTATCCTGGATCACGCCGCCGCCCACCGTCCCCGACCTGAACCCGCCCGGCAGGCCGAGCATCTCGACCAGCCAGTCCAGCACGTGGGTTTCCAGCTCGGTGCAGGATGGACTCGTGGCCCACAGCATGCCCTGCACGCCGAGGCCGGCGGCGAGGAGCTCGCCCAGGATCGCCGGCCCCGAGCTGTTGGCGGGGAAGTAGGCGAAAAAATTCGGCGACTGCCAGTGCGTGATACCGGGCAGGATGATGCGGTCCACGTCGGCGAGGATGGTCTCGAAGGGCTCGCCGTCGGCCGGGGGGTGCTCGGGGAGTTGGGCACGGATGGCCCCCGGCACAACGCGTGACAGCACGGGAAGGTCTTCCACCCGGCGCATGTAATCCGCGATCCAATCCACCACCGCGTGCCCGTGCCGGCGAAACTCCTCCGGGGTCATTGAACGTTCCTTCCGATGAGACGGCAACCTTACAGGCAATGCGAAACGTAAGAAGTAAAACGGGAGAAGTGAGGAGTGAAGGCCCTCGATTGACCGCCACTTGAGCCCCGGTCGCCACCTTGGACGGGCATCCTCTTCATGGCAGGCGGTTCAATGACCGGCGCAGCTCTCACGGTTCTGGCGGTTCTGGTGACCGGCGCGGCTCCACAGGCTCCGCGTGCGCAGGAGCTGGCGCTGGCCGGCGAGCCGGTGGCACGGGCCGGGGCGCCGGTGCCGATCTTTCACCCCGGCGCGCCGGTGATGCTCGAGTTGCGCCTCGAGACGGACTTCGACGCCCTGCTCGATGACGTCGGGGAGGAACGGCAGTACCACGAGGCAATCCTGGCCTGGAACGACCCTGCCGGGCATGGGAGCCCGTTGGGCCTCAAAGTGAAGACGCGCGGACATTTCCGTCGTGATCCGTCGAACTGCGACTTCCCGCCCCTCAAGCTGAACTTCAAGAAGGACGAGACCGCGGGGACGCCGTTCGCCGGACAGGACAAGCTCAAGCTGGTCGCGCACTGCCGCAGCAACCGGGGGAATGCCCAGCAGTGGGTCGTCGGGGAGTATCTCACGTACCGGGCGTATAACCTGCTGACGGAGCGGAGCTTCCGGGTCCAGCTGGTTCAGGTGACCTACGTCGACGCAGCGGGACGTCGCGACCCGCTGACCCGCTACGGATTCCTCATCGAGGACGACGACGCGATGGCCGCCCGGAACGGCTGCGAACTGATCGAGGTGAACGCCCATCCCCTCGAGTACTCGCCCGTCGCCACGGCGACCTTGACGTTGTTCCAATACATGATCGGCCACACCGACTGGTCCATCTACGGTATGCATAACGTGAAGCCGATGATGTGCGGCGAGGTGTACGAGCGCCACTACTACGCCGTGCCGTACGACTTCGATTTCGCGGGCATCATCGAGACCCCGTACGCCACGCCCGACGGAGGGCTTTCGATTCGCTCGGTCCGGGAGCGGCTGTACCGTGGCTTCTGCCGACCGACCGAGCAGGTGGAAGCCGCGCGGCAAGCGTTCGTGGCGCAGAAGGAGATGATCTACGCGCTTTTCCGGGACGAGGCGGCACTCGATGGCGACCGGCGACGGCGGGCCCTCGACTACCTCGAGGAGTTCTACGAGCTCTTGGAACAGCCGGCGGCGTTCATGAAGCGGATTGGCAGGGAGTGCCGAGCCGCCGACTGAGCGCGAAGCCGACTCTGGCCCCGAGGCATGCGTGGCTCTATTAGTACGGAGTTTGGGCGAGGAGCGGAGATTCCATGCCGAAGGTCACGACTGCCAAGAAGCCGAAGAAGCGCAAGTCCAAGGAAGCCGTACCCGAGTCGCGCGGCCTGACGGCGGGGAGGCTGGCCGGCTCCGCGCCGGCCAACGTGCAGAAACTCGCGGAGCAGGTGGAGGCGGACGGCGGCTCGGTGATCGGGATGTATCGCGATCCCCTGGGCGGGAACTGGCAGCTGCTGGCCGGCCTCCCCATCGGGAAGGTGGAGCCAACGCCGTTCCAGCGCGACGTCTCCGAGGCCCACGCCGCCCGCCTCGCGGCTGCCATCGACAAGCTGGACCGCTTCCTCGACCCGCTCATCGCCGTCCCGGCCGAGGGGCGTTATTGGGTGCCCAACGGCTCGCACCGCCTCGCCGCGATGCGGGCGCTCGGCGCCAAAGCCGTGGTCGCGCTCGTGGCACCCGAGCAGAGGCTCGCCTACCGAATCCTCGCCCTCAACACCGAAAAGGCCCACAACCTCCGCGAGCGCGCGCTGGAGGTGATCCGCATGGCCGAGGGATTGGTGGCGCTCGACGACCGTCCGGAGCGGGAGTTCCAGACGGAGTTCGAAGAGCCCGCATTGATCACGCTTGGCCTGTGCTACCAGCAGCGCGGCCGGTTCTCCGGCAGCGTGTACCACTCCGTGCTCAAGCGGGTCGAGAAGTTCGGTGCCGCCAAGCTGTCTACCGCGCTCGCCACCCGCCGCGAGCGCGCCGCCAAGCTGCTCGAGCTGGACGATGCGGTGAATGCCGCGGTCAAGGCGCTCAAGGACCGGGGGTTCACCAGTCCGTACCTCAAAGCGTTCGTCGTCGCCCGCATCAACCCGATCCGCTTCCAGCGTAAGACGTCGGCGGACGTCGACGACACGATCGACAAGATGCTGCGGTCCGCACAGCGGTTCGACGCCACCAAGGTGAAGGCCGGGCAGGTCGCGAGCGCCGGGGGAGCGCTCGAAGACTGAGAGAGGCGGCCGGCACTAGGTTAACGGTGACCGGTGACCGGGGCCTGTCACCTGTCAACGTCTCGATGACCAATCACTATGCCTAGGACTTCCGCTGGCCTGCTCATGTACCGCCGCCGGGGCGACGGCGTCGAGGTGTTTCTGGTGCACCCGGGGGGGCCGTTCTGGCGGGACAAGGACGTCGAAGCGTGGTCGATCCCGAAAGGCGCGATCGATCCTGGTGAGGACGCCCTCGCGGCGGCGCGCCGCGAGTTCCAGGAAGAGACCGGGATAACTCCCCAGGGGCCGTTTCTCGAGCTCGAGCCGGTCAAGCAGCGGGGGGGAAAAACGGTGCGGGCGTGGGCGTTCGAGGGCGACTGCGACCCGACCCAGATCCGGAGCAACGCCTTCGAGAGGGAGTGGCCGCCGCGTTCCGGCAAGCGACAGCGATTCCCCGAAGTGGACCGAGCATGTTTCGGCTCACCCGAAGATGCCCGGCGGTTGATCAACCCGGCCCAGATCTCCCTCATCGACCAACTGGAACGTCAGCTGGGGCTGGGGGGAAGCACCCCAGAATCCCGACCACAATAGTCGGGATCTCGTACAGGGACGCGTCTAGGGCTGGTATTCCCGCATCACGACCCTATCTTGCGCCCAGGCCACGCCATCCGGCCGTTGCCGAGTCGCGGACGCCAATCGTACCCGCGCCCGTGGGGCTCGGCAGCCGTTTTACCCGAGAGGGGGATCACATGAAGAAGCTGTTTGGCTGTTTCGCGGCGGGCTGTCTGGTGGTCGGGATCGCCACGCCCGCGAGCGCGCAACTGCCGGGCGCCACCGTGGGCCTCAAAGTCGGACTCAACGTCTCCGATTTGAGCGGCGATGAAGGCGGAACCGACCTCGGCTTTTCTTCCCGTACGGCACTCGCCATCGGGGCGGCGGTTGCGATCAACGTGAACCCGGTCTTCGCGTTCCAGCCTGAAGTCCTGTTCAGCCAGAAGGGCGCGACCGACAGCGACGCGGGCGTCGATTTCGCGCTGGAGATTGCCTACATCGACGTGCCGCTCCTGGCCAAGTTCAGCGTCCCGACGCCCAGCAGCATTCGGCCGGTGTTCCTCATCGGACCGGTCATCTCGTTCGAGGCCTCCTGCAACGTGAGTGTGGAGGGCGGCGGCGTGAGCGCCAGTGACAGCTGCGACGACGCGCTGATTCCGCCCCGCAAGTCGACCGACATCGGTATTCTCGGTGGCGCCGGGCTCGAGATCGACGTGGGACCGGTCATCTTGACCTTCGACGGCCGCTACAACCTCGGTCTCGTGAATATCGACGACTCGGGTGATGACGACACGAGCGTGAAGAACCGGACGGTAACAGGCCTGGTGGGCATCGCCCTCAAGCTGCCGACATGACGGCGGACGGAGAGCGAGGTGGCGGGGCGCCGGGCAGCCTGCCGGCGCCCCGACGCGTACGCGGCCCTGGCCGGCCCTTCGCAAACATTCGACCAGGAGGACGCATGCATCGAGTGACCGCTTGTCTGGCAACGGCGCTCTGGGTCGCGGCGGCGGCCGCGCCGGCGCGCGCGCAGGCCCCCGTGCCGGGCGCTACCATCGGGCTCAAGGCGGGGATCAACGTGGCGAACCTGAGCATCGAGGACGCCGGCGACGAGGTCGACACGTCCGCCCGCACGGCCTTCGCGATCGGCGCCGCGATCGGGATCAACGCGGGCCCGGTCTTCACGTTCCAGCCGGAGCTGTACTACAGTCTGAAAGGCACGACAGTCGACGATCCCACCGCCGACGTCACGGTGAAGACCAACTACATCGAGATCCCCGTCCTGGCGAAGTTCAGGATCCCGACGCCCAGCAACGTGCGGCCCACGTTCTTCGCGGGGCCGTTCGTCGCGTTCGAGGCGTCGTGCAACGTGAGCGCCGAGGCCGCCGGCGTCAGCGTGGACGTCAGCTGCGACGACTTCGGCGTCGAGCGCAAGAGCACCGACATCGGCATCGTCGGCGGTGCGGGGCTGGAGGTCGACGTCGGATCCGTGATCCTGACGTTCGAGGGCCGCTACGGCATGGGGCTCACCAATCTCGCGGACACGGGCTTCGACGACGACAGTATCAAGTCCCGAAATCTTCAAGGGCTCGTCGGAGTGGCGTTCAAGCTGCCGAGCTGAGGGAAAGACGACAGGCAGAGACAGGTGGCAGGTGGCCGGTGACCGAAGGTGGCCGCCAGGGTCTGTCACCTGTCCCCTGTCACCTGTCACCCACTTCTAACTGGCGTATTGCCGGGCGACGGCGGCGAAGACGCGACCCGCGGCCGTCTTCGGGAGCTCCCGAGGATCTTCCGGGACCGGCACGTACACGCGATAGACATCCCGCTCGAACTCGACGGTGGCACCCAGATCGCGGAAGATCTGCGTCATCGGCGCGTTCTCGGGAAGGACGTAGGCGAGAAACCGGCGAATGCCGTTGCCGGCGGCGGAGCGGCTGAGCACGCCGAGCAGCAGCGTGCCGAGGCCTCGCCCCTGGTGGGAATCCACCACCGCCACCGCCACCTCGGCCGTCTCCGGCTCGTGCGGGAGCCGCACGTACCGCGCCACGGCCAGCAACGGGTGCCCAGGCGCGTTCTCGTCGATCGCGACCCACGCCATGTGGTTCGTGTAGTCGATCTCGGTGAAGCGCTCCAGGTCGCGCGCGGACAGCTCTTTGACCGCGGACATGAAGCGACGGTACCGCGACGTTGGCGACAAGCGGTGGAACGCGTCCTGCAGCAGCGCCTTGTCGTCCGGCACGACGGGGCGGACGCGGACCGGCACGCCGTCCCGCAGGCGCAGCGTCATCGGAGCGTGGAGCGATACCATATGATCCCGTCCACGATTGTCTCCACGCGGACGCGCGATTGCAAGCCGAACGCCGGAGAGGGAGCGGTGACCCCCTCGCTGGTCACGCGTTCCCGCTCCGGCACGTGGCGGCTCATTCAGGCCATCACCCCTTTCACATCACGTACGTTGACACGACGCCGCCCCAACCCATTCGTTGTCGCATCAACCGATCACGAGGAAACGGATATGCGATCATTCGCGTTCGTTGCGCTTTGCGCCGCCGGCTTGGCCGCATCGACCGAGGCGCAGGTAAACGCGCCTCCAGCCTGGATGCAGCACGAGATGGAGTCATTGACCAGGGACGGGGGCCGCTGGATCACCGACAACGCCGCCTACCGTGGCCCCGACGAGCCCCACGACGCGTACGGGCTGGAATGGTCGTGGGGAATCGGCCGAAAGACGGTGCGCGGCCGCCTCTTCGGCCTGCAAGGCGGTCGCGACGTCGGGACCTTCTGGGAGTTCCGCATGGTGTGGCATCCCGGGCGCCGGGAGGTCCTGCTCTATCAATTCGGGGGCGACGGCACGCTCGGCGTGGGTCCGATGATCGCGCTCGCGGACGGCCGCACCGAGGCGGTGCAGACGTTTTACGCGCCGGACGGCACCGTCGCCCGGGTGCGGCATCTCACGAGGACCGACGGGGACACCCACGAGACCAGCTCATTCGACGAGGACGGGAGCGGGTGGAAGCCGCGACGCACGTACGTTTGGCGCCGCGAGACCGAGGGCGGGCGCTAGGCCCGCATCGCGCCTACCGCGGGGTGCCCTCCGGCGCGCCGGACCACCGCTGCGCCAGCTCGATGCTGCGGCGCCCGTAGCGCGCGCCCATCCCGGCCAGGAGCATCACCGTCCAGTCCGCGAGGCGGATCGGGATCTCGACGTGCGTGGCGTTCGTGGCCAGGGCGATAGCGGTGGCGCTCACGGCGCCCACCACGGTGCCTAACGCCATTGCACCGCTCAGTTCGGTCAGGCTCGGGTGTCGGCCGAGCCGCCGCTCGCGAAGTGCCGCCGCTCCCACACCCACGACCGCCCCGAGCAGGGCGGCGACGAGCAGCGTCACGGGCCACACGAACTCGACCATCGTGGTGCCGCTAAGCATCCGCGGGCCGGTGACGGTCACCGTGGCGGTCCCCAAGCCCCGGGATCGCAGACTGACAACCGCGACGCCGTCGTGACCCAGCGTCAGCACCGCGGGATCCGCCCTACCGCGGTCGACGGCGACGATCGCCCTCGCGGCACCCGGCAGGCCGGCGACCGGCGCCGTGAGCGTGATCCTGACGGTCTCCAGCCCGAAGCCGAGGATGCGATGGGACGTGGACGTGACCGACACCGCCGGGGGACGCACCGGCAGCCGGACGGCCACGCCGCGGTCGTCGAACTCCGGCCGCACGCGGACCACGACGGATTCCGCCGGCATCCGCGCCCGCACGACGACGCGCGTGAACGGAATGTTGGTGTGCGTGAGCGCGAGCGCGCTCGGGTAGACCGGACCGGCGTCGGCCGAAAGCCGGAGCCGGATTGGCGGCAACAGGGGACGCCGCACCTCTGGCTGGACCATGTCCTGGAGACCGATCAGGAACGACCCCTCATAGATCTCGCGCTCCGCATCGTAGCG
>Ga0256864_1000245_pt1 | contig 21652 bp, 17 predicted proteins | sample RVTome_11_FD_187336 | JGI IMG/M metagenome (GOLD analysis project Ga0256864, IMG submission 187336) | Soil microbial communities from uranium-contaminated site in the Upper Colorado River Basin, Wyoming, United States - RVT147D111 HiSeq ... | reverse complement strand
GCAGGCCGGCGCCGGCGCCGGCCGCGAGGTCGAGCCACCAGCGTTCGGGGTCGACGAACAGCTCGAGGCCGATCACCTTCTCGCGCCAGCCGATCCAGACGACCGCGCCGACCGCGAGCAGGAGATCGAAGCCCCAGGCAAGGCGGTAGAGCTGGCCCGGGGGCAGGCGCGGCAGGTGCGCGGCGTCTGCGTCGCGGCCGGCGGCGTTCTCGCCGGCGGCGGGATCGGCGTCGCGACCGTCGCCACGCGTTGGGTCTTCGCTCAGTTGACCGGCTCCTCGGGCTCGCCGGCGGGCTCGGCGCCGCCTTCGAGGTCTTCGTCGCCGGCACCGGCTTCGAGGCCCTCGCCCTCGTCGCCCTCGGTCCCCAGGCCCTCCTCCCCCAGCTCCTCCTCCTCGTGCGCCGGCAGGCGGGCGGCGGCGGCGATGGTGTCGTCGTCGGCCAGGTCCATGACCTTGACGCCCTGGGTGGCGCGGCCGACGACGCGGATGGTGTCGACCGGGGTGCGCAGGATCTTGCCGCCGACGGTGATCAGCAGCAGGCCGTCTTCGTCGTCGACCTGCTTGACCGCGATCACCTCGCCGGTCTTGCCGCCGGCCTTGAGGTTGATGATCCCGAGGCCGCCGCGGCCCTGGACCCGGTAGTCGTCGCGCGGGGTGCGCTTGCCGAAGCCGCGCTCGGCGACGGTCAACAGGTGGCCCTCGCCGGCGAGCACCTCGAGCGCCACCACTCGGTCGGCCTTGCGCAGCTTGATGCCGCGCACGCCGCGCGCCGGGCGGCCCATCGGGCGGACGCCCTTGTTCGGGTCCTCGGGATCCCATTCCGGGAAGCGGATGGCGTAGCCCTTGGCGGTGGCGAGCAGGACCTCCTGGCCGCGCTCGACGACCTTGACCTGGAGGAGGCGGTCGGCCTCCTCGATGCCGATCGCGATGATGCCGCGCGCCAGCGGCCGGGCGAAGGCGGCGAGGCTGGTCTTCTTGACCGTGCCGCGCTCGGTGGCGAACACCAGGTACCGGTCCTCGGGGAACTCGCGCACCGCCACCGTCGTCGCCACCTTCTCCTCGCCCTCGAGGTCGAGGAGGTTGACGATCGCCTTGCCCTTGGCCGCCGGCCCGGCCTCGGGGATCTGGTGGACCTTGATCCAGTAGACCCGCCCGCTCTCGGTGAAGACCAGCACGTAGCTGTGCGCGGAGGCGACGTAGAGGTGCTCGACGAAGTCGCCGTCCTTGGTCACCATGCCGGTGCGCCCCTTGCCGCCGCGGTGCTGGGCGCGGTAGAGCGACAGCGGCGAGCGTTTGACGTAGCCGGCGTGGGTGACCGTGATCACCATGTCCTCGTCGGCGATCAGGTCCTCGAGCGTCAGGTCGCCGGTGTCGGGGATGATCGCGGTGCGGCGCTGGTCGCCGAACGCCTGCTTCAGCTCGGCCAGCTCGCGGCGGATCTCCTCGAGCACCAGGGCGTCGGAGCCGAGGATCGCGCGCAGGCGCTCGACCAGCTCCATCAGCTCGCGGTACTCCTCGACCACCTTCTCGCGCTCGAGGCCGGTGAGCCGCTGGAGCCGCATGTCGAGGATCGCCTGCGCCTGGACCTCGGAGAGGCCGAAGCCGGCCTGGAGCCGTTCGCGCGCCTCGGGCGGGGTCTGGCTGGCGCGGATCGTCGCGATCACCTCGTCGAGGTGGTCGAGGGCCTTGAGGATGCCTTCCAGGACGTGGGCGCGCTCCTCGGCCCGCCGCAGGTCGTAGCGGGTGCGCCGGATGACCACCGTCTTGCGGTGGTCGAGGAAGTGGCGCAGGATGTCGAGCAGGCTCAGCACCCGCGGCTGGTTGTCGACGATCGCCAGCAAGATGATGCCGAAGGTGACCTGCATCTGGGTCAGCTTGTAGAGCCCGTTGAGGATCACCTCGGCGACCTCGCCGCGCTTGAGCTCGAGGACGATCCGGATGCCGCGGCGGTCGGACTCGTCGCGCAGGTCGGAGACGCCGGTCAGCTTCTTGTCGCGCACGAGCTGGGCGATGCGCTCGAGGAGCTTCTTCTTGTTGACCTGGTAGGGGACCTCGGTGACGATGATCGCCTCGCGGTCGTCGGCGATCTCCTCGATCTCGGCGCGCGCGCGCACCTGGATGATGCCGCGGCCGCTCTCGTAGGCGGCGCGGATGCCGTCGAGGCCGTGGATGACGCCGGCGGTCGGGAAGTCCGGCCCGGGCAGGACCTTCATCACCTCGACGAGCGACGCCTCCGGACGCTCGATCAGGAGCTCGAGCGCGTCGACCACCTCGGAGAGGTTGTGCGGCGGGATGTTGGTCGCCATGCCGACCGCGATCCCGGTCGAGCCGTTGAGCAGCAGGTTGGGCGCGCGCGCCGGCAGCACCGACGGCTCGCGCTCGGAGCCGTCGTAGTTGTCGACCCAGTCGACGGTCTCCTTGTCGATGTCCTCGCGGATCAGCTCCTCGGCGAGCTTGGTCAACCGCACCTCGGTGTAGCGCATCGCCGCCGGGTTGTCGCCGTCGATCGAGCCGAAGTTGCCCTGGCCGTCGACCAGCAGGTAGCGCATCGAGAAGTCTTGCGCCATGCGCACCACGGTGTCGTAGATCGCGGCGTCGCCGTGCGGGTGGTACTTGCCCATCACGTCGCCGACGATGCGGGCGGACTTCTTGTACGGACGGCCCGAGGTGTTGCCGCTCTCCCACATGCCGTAGAGCACCCTCCGGTGGACCGGCTTGAGGCCGTCGCGGACGTCGGGCAGGGCGCGGCCGATGATCACGCTCATCGCGTAATCGAGGTAGCTGCGCCGCATCTCCTCTTCGATGTCGACCGCGATCGGTCGCTCGATCGGCTGCTCGGGGTCGCTGTCGTGCTCGTTCATTCGTGGCTCGTCGGTGTCGTCCTACGCGGCTTTCCTGCGCCGCCCCGCCGCAGGGCGACGCCGCGGGCGCGGCGGGCGCGCGGCCGGCTGCTCCAGGTCGTCAGACGTCGAGGTTCTTGACCTCGAGGGCGTAGCGCTCGATGAACTCGCGGCGCGGCTCGACCAGATCGCCCATCAGGGTGGTGAAGATCTGGTCGGCCTCGCCGGCGTCGTCGATCCGCACCCGGAGCAGGCGCCGGCGCTCCGGGTCCATGGTGGTCTCCCAGAGCTGGCCCGGGTTCATCTCGCCGAGGCCCTTGTAGCGCTGGATCGAGAGACCCTTGCGGGCGCCGGCGTAGAGGGTGTCGAGCACCTCCTCGACGCTCCCCAGCTCGGCGGTCTCGCCGCCGTTGGAGAGCACCAGCGTGCCGGCGGCGACCGCGCCGAGGCCCTCTCGGTTGGCGGCCAGCGCCCGGTACTCGGCGGCGGCGATCAGGCTCCAGTCCAGCCGCACCGGCCGCTCGACGCCGTCGCGCCGGCTGACGAACGAGACCGCGCCGGTGCCGTGCTCCTCGTCGCGGCCGACCTCGACCGCGGTGAAGCCGCCCTTCTCGAGCGCTGCGGCGAGGCGGGCGAGCTTGTCGGGGTCCTGGAGGTCGTCCTTGGCGCGCAGGCCGTGGGCGAGCGCGAGCGACAGCGCCTTCTCCGGGTATCCGCGCGAGGCCAGCCGCGCCATGTGGGTGCGGAAGTCCTCGAGCCGGCGCACGAAGCGGGTCAGCCGGGGGCCGGACAGCTCCTCGCCGGCGCCGCCGCCGTTGCCGTCGCCGAGCCGCAGCTTCCAGTCGTCCTGGATTCGTTCGAGCAGGTAGGTGCGGTACTCCTCGTCGTCCTTGAGATAGACCTCCTTCTTGCCGTGGCTAACCCTGTACAGCGGCGGCTGGGCGATGTAGAGGTGGCCGCGGTCGATCAGCTCGCGCATCTGGCGGAAGAAGAAGGTCAGGATCAGGGTGCGGATGTGGCTGCCGTCGACGTCGGCGTCGCACATGATGATCAGCTTGTGGTAGCGCACCTTGGCGGCGTCGAAGTCGTCCTTGCCGATGCCGGTGCCGAGCGCGATGATCAGGGTCTTGATCTCGTCGGAGGAGAGCATCTTCTCGAAGCGCGCCTTCTCGACGTTGAGGATCTTGCCCTTGAGCGGCAGCACCGCCTGGAAGTTGCGGTCGCGCCCCTGCTTGGCCGAGCCGCCGGCGGAGTCGCCCTCGACCAGGAACAGCTCGGCGTGCGCCGGGTCCTTCTCGGAGCAGTCGGCGAGCTTGCCCGGGAGGTTCGAGGCGTCGAGCGCGCCCTTGCGCCGGGTCAGGTCGCGCGCCTTGCGCGCCGCCTCCCGGCCGCGGGCGGCCTCGACGCACTTCTCGACGATCAGCCGCGCTTGCTTCGGGTTCTCCTCGAGCCAGCTCCCGAGCTTGTCGTTGACCACCTGCTCGACCCAGCCCCTGATGTCCGAGGAGACCAGCTTGTCCTTGGTCTGGCTCGAGAACTTCGGGTCCTTGATCTTGACCGCCACCACCGCGGTCAGCCCCTCGCGGACGTCGTCGCCGGTGAGGTTCTCCTTGAGCCCCTTGGTCAGGCCGGTGCCGGCGGCGTAGGCGTTCAAGGTGCGGGTGAGCGCGGCCTTGAATCCGGACAGGTGCGTGCCGCCGTCGCGGTTGTTGATCGTGTTGGTGAAGGCGTAGATCAGCTCGCTGTAGCCGTCGTTCCACTGCAGCGCCACCTCGACCGTCTCCTCGCCGTCGCCGTCGTCGCGGTTGTCGAGCAGGAAGATCGGCTCGGGGTAGATCGCGGTCTTGTTGCGGTTGAGGTGCTCGACGAAGCTGGCGATCCCGCCCTCGTAGCGGAACTCGGCCTCGCGGTCGGTGCGCTCGTCGCGCAGCCGGATGTGCACCCCGCGGTTGAGGAACGACAGCTCGCGGAGGCGCTGGGCGAGGGTGTCGTAGTGGAAGTCGAGGGTGGCGAAGATCTCCGGGTCGGCCCAGAAGCGGACCGTGGTGCCGGTCGCGGCGGCAGCGGCGAGGGCGCGGATCGGCGCCTCGGGCAGGCCGCGGTGGTAGACCTGGTGCCAGCGCTGGCCGTCGCGGTCGATCTCCAGCTCGAGGGTCTCCGAGAGGGCGTTGACCACCGAGACGCCGACCCCGTGCAGGCCGCCCGAGACCTTGTAGGAGTTCTTGTCGAACTTCCCGCCGGAGTGCAGCTCGGTCATGATCACCTCGGCCGCGGAGCGTCCCTCGGCCTTGTGCAGGTCGACCGGGATGCCGCGGCCGTCGTCGGAGACCGTCACCGAGTTGTCGGCGTGGACGGTGACGTCGATGCGGTTGGCGTAGCCGGCGAGCGCCTCGTCGATCGCGTTGTCGACCAGCTCGAAGACCATGTGGTGGAGGCCCGAGAGGTCATCGGTGTCGCCGATGTACATCCCCGGGCGCGTGCGCACCGCTTCCAGGCCCTTGAGGACCTTGATGTTTTCGGCCGTATAGGTCGCCTGCGGCTGGGTCAAAGTCGCCATCCTCGTCACGCTTGGGGAGGTGGTTGAACGGACCCCGGCGGGGGCCGCCTCGGAACGCCCCGATCGTACCACAGACCGGGTGGAAAATCGAGCGATTAGTCTTTTGTGATCAGTGGCTTACGGGGTCGCTCCGGCGTCGCGTCCAGGACCAGCCGCCCGGCCGCCACCGAGTGGGTCGCCGCGACCTCGAGCTCGCGCCAGACCGCCGGCCGGTTGGTGGTCGCGAGGAGCTGCGGAAAGCCCCGCTCCGGGCCGGCGAAGACCCGCCAGACCGCGGCCAGGGTCGGCGGCGCCAGCTCGGCGTCGGCGTCGTCGAGCAGGCAGACCGGCGGCCGGCCGGCGGCCGCCATCACCCGGCCGTGGGCGGCGAGCAGCAGGAGCCCGGTCGCCTTGCGCTCGCCTCCCGAGACGGTGCCCCGCAAGGGCCGGCCGCCCCACGAGACCTCGAGCCGGTCGCGGTGCGGCCCGGTCAACGGCCGGCCGCGCGCCAGCTCGGCGGCGGCGGCGCGGCCGAGGGCGTCGTGGAGCGCCGCGGCGCCCTCGGCGGCGGCGGCCGGCCTCGGCCGGTAGGCGAGCCCGAGCGGCGGGAAGCCGAGACCGGCCTCCTGCTCGACCGCGGCCAGCTCGGCGGCGAGCTTGGCGGCGTAGGCGCGGCGGAGGGCGACGATCTCGGCGCCGAGGGTGGCGAGCAGCTCGTTCCAGGGCGCCAGCTCGGCCGGCGAGGGGCGGCGGGAGCGGGCTCGCGGCTCGGCGTCCGCCCCGGGCAGGCGCCCGGGCGCTGCTCCACCGAGCAGCGCCCGCTTGTGCGCCAGCGCCCGGCGGTAGCGGGCGAGCAGGTCGACCGCGCCCGGCTTGAGGCCGACCACGCCGCGGTCGAGGAAGCGCCGCCGCGGGCCCGGCGGGCCGGTGGTCAGATCGGCGTCGCCGGCGGTCCAGGCGACCACCGGCAGCACCGCCAGGTGCTCGCCGAGCCCGGTCGGCTTGCCGTTGACGCTGCGGCTCTTCTCGCCGGTCGAGCCGGGGGTGCCCCGCCAGGCGACCTCGAGCGCCGTCCACGCCGCCCCGGCCGCCTCGCCGGCGATCCGGAAGCCGCCGCCGTCCCAGCGCACGCAGTCGGTGAGCTGGGCGGTGCGGAAGCTCCGGGTGGTCGCGAGGACGTAGACCGCCTCGAGCAGCGAGGTCTTGCCGGCGCCGTTGCCGCCGGCGAGCAGATGGCTCCCCGCGGCCGGGCGCCACTGGAGCGGCTCGAGGTTGCGGAAGCCCTCGACGGTCAGGCTTTCTAGGGGGGGCTGTTCCAGCCCCCCCTCCCCGCAAAAGCGCGGTTTTGCGGGGGCCCCTTCCCCCGAGTCCGGGGCCTTCGGCCCCGCACACGCGCCCTTAAGGCGCGCGTAGTCCTGCTGCATTCGGGTACGTTTGGTGCTTCCGTTCCGGGTCTGGGAGATTCAGACACGCATGGGCATGATCACGCAGAGGTAGCGCCCGTTGTCGGCGTCGCCGCCCTCGGGGTAACCGACGCACTGCGTGTTCTCGTCCTTCATCTCCAGCCGTACCTTGGCGGTGTCGAGCGCGGAGAGGAAGTCGTGCAGGTAGTCGGGGTTGAGCCCGAGCTGCAGCTCGCCGCCGTCGTACTCGCACTCGACCTCCTCGCGGGCGTCGCCGAGGTCGGGGTTCTGGGCCGAGATCACGAGCTGCTGCGGGGTCAGGTGGAGCTTGACCGCGCGCGCCCGGTCGCCGGTCAGGAGCGACACCCGGCCGACCGCGGCGTCGAGGCGCTTGCGGTCGAACACCGCCTTCTTGTCATTGTCGCGCGCGATCACCCGCTCGTAGTCGGGGAAGGTGCCCTCGAGGATGCGGCAGATCAGCTCGCGGCGGCCGAGCCGGAACGACAGGTGGTGCTCGCCGCGGTGGAAGCGAACCACCCCGTCGCCCTCGAATCGCTGCAGCTCGGCGAGCGCCTTGCGCGGCACCAGCACCGAGTCCTCGCCGGCGGCCGAGGGCAGCGGGCGTTCGACCAGCGCCAGGCGGTGGCCGTCGGTGGCGACCATCTCGAGCGAGCCGCCCTTGAGCTTGAGCAGCGCACCGTTGAGCTGGAAGCGCGACTCCTCGGCGGAGACCGCGAAGATCACCTTCGCGATCATCCCCTTCAACTCGTCGAAGGGGATCTCGGTCACCGCGCCGGTGCCTACCTCGGGCAGGGTCGGGAACTCGTCGGGCACCTTGCCCTGGATCTTGAACCGCGAGGTGCCGCCGAGGATGGTCAGCCACTCCGGCTCGTCGAGCACCAGCCGGACCTCGTCGCCGGCGAGCGAGCGGACGATCTCCATCAGCTTGCGCGCCTGGACCGCGATCCCGCCCTCGCCGCCGGCGTCGGCCTCGCACGACGAGGTCAACGAGACGTCGAGGTCGGTGGCTGCCAGGTCCAGCCTCCCGTCGCGCGCGGTGAGCAGGATGTGGGACAGCACCGGGATGGTGGTCTTGCGCTCGACGATGCCCTGCATCGGCGCCAGTTCGGCTGCGAACGCGTTGCGGTCGAGGCGGATTTCCATGGACTCTGCTTCTCCTCCTAGAGATGAGGCATTGTACATGACCGTAGTAGTAGCCGGAGGAGCTGTGGAAACGAGGAAAAGCGCACCACCGAGCGAACGTGCGGCCATGACCGGCCGGAGGGGACCCCGCCGGAGTCGCCTGCGGAAGGAGCCGTGGAGCGGCTGTGGAGCGGCTGTGGAGCGGCTGTGGACCGGCTGTGCGAGATCCGGCATCCGGTGGTTTTCCACCGCCCGCTCCGGCAATTGTCCGCAGCTTCCCCGCGGTGGATTTCCACAGGCCGCGGACGGTCCGCAGCAGGCCTACGCGATACGGTAGGCTGACGCGCCGTGCCGCCGCCCGCTCCCGCCGGAGGTCCGTTCAAGCTCGCCTTCATCGGCAGCCACGGCGTCGGCAAGACCACGCTCTGCTACGGGCTCGCCGCCCGGCTCAAGGCGCGGGACCTGGCGGTCGAGGTGGTCCACGAGGTCGCCCGCCGCTGCCCGCTGCCGATCAACGAGGAGACCTCGGTCGCCTCGGAGTCGTGGATCCTCCACGCCCAAATCGCCGAGGAGATCGTCGCCCAGAACCGCTACGAGGTGGTGCTGTGCGACCGCAGCGCCCTCGACAACTACGTGTACCTGCTGCTGCTCGCCGCCGGCCCGCGGCCCGGGCTCGACGAGCTGGTGGCGCGCTGGACCGCTACCTACGACCTGCTGGTCCACGTCCCGGTGATCGAGGAACCCAGCCCCGACGGCGTGCGCTCGCGCGACCCGGCGTTCCAGCGCGCGGTCGACCGGCGCCTGGAGGAGGAGCTCGCGGCGCGCGGCATCGAACCGGTCCGCCTCGACCCCCGCCACCGCGGCGAGTGGCTCGACGTGGTCGAGGAGGAGGTGCTCGAACGGCTCCGGCCGCCGCAGCTCAGCCTGCTCGACCGGCCGCCGCAGCCGCCACCGGACGCGGGAGGATAGGGATAAGATAGGCGGACTTTGACCGTCCCCGATCTCCTGGGCCGGTGGGACCTGTTCTCCCACTTCAGCGAGGCGCAGCTCGAACAGCTCGCGCCCTGCGTGTCGATCGACAACCACCCGCGCGGCGAGACCATCCTGCGCCAGGGCGACCCGACGCTCGAGGCCTACGTCATCCAGGGCGGCTCGGTGAAGATCCAGCGCGACACCCCCTACGGGGTGTTCGTGTTCGCCGAGCTGGACTCCGGCGAGCTGTTCGGCGAGACCGCGTTCGTCGATCGCCAGGTGCGCTCGAGCGACGCGCTGGCGGCTACCGACTGCGAGCTGCTGCGGCTCAACCCGGTGGCACTGTCGAGCCTGATGGAGGGCGACCGGGGGCTCTCGGTCGCGCTCTACTGGACGTTCTGGAAGAGCCTGTCGCGCAAGCTGCGCGACACCAACGACAAGCTGACCCGCTTCTTCTCCGAGTCGGCGCCGCCGGCGGAGGCCGCGCCGCCGGCGGGCGGCGCGCCCGGCCCCGACTTCCGGGTCGACCTCGACGCCAAGCGCCGGGTGTTCGAGGAGCAGCGGCTGTCGAACATGGAGATCAACTTCCTCGCCGCGCTGTCGCGCGAGGTCAAGCTCCACCCCGGCGAGATGGTCTTCCGCGAGGGCGAGGAAGGGGACTCGCTCTACGTCGTGCTCGAGGGGCGGGTGATGATCAGCAAGATCATCCCGGGCGCCGGCGAGGAGGCGCTCGCCTTCCTCGAGCGCGGCGACTACTTCGGCGAGATGGCGCTGATCGACAAGCAGCCGCGCTCGGCGGACGCCAAGGCCGGCGGCGGCGGCGCGGTGGTGCTCGCCATCCCTGGGCACGTGCTCGAGGGGATCCTCGACATCCAGCGCGTCTCCTCGCTGCGGCTGCTGCGGGTGCTCTGCTCGATGGTCGCGCGGCGGCTCCGGGAGATCGACGACAAGATCGCCGGCTGGTTCATGCTGTCGGGGGGTGCCGTGAGCCGCTGAGGCGGCTCACGGCACCCCCTCCGTTTTTTCAGGGGGGCTGTTCCAGCCCCCCTCCCCGCAGGAGCGCGGTCCTGCGGGGGCCCCTCCCCCGAGTCCGGGGCCTTTCGGCCCCGCACACGCGCCTTTCGGGCGCGCGTAGTCGTGCTGCCACCGGCTGAGCCCCTCGTCGTGGCGGCCAGCACCTTGGTGACTAGCGAGGAGACCGGAAGGTCGGCGCGCGCCGCGGCGTCGAACCAGCCCGCCTCCGGACCCTCGGCAACCGACGCGTCTTGGTCCTCGACGCGGGCGCCGTGGGCCTCGACCACGAACGCGCGGTGGGTGATGCCGTGGCGGACCGCGGCGAGGTGGGGGCCGAGGTGCCACTGGCCGCCGTAGCGGCGGCCGAGGGCGGGCGGCCCGGCGGCGGCGGGGTCGTCTTCCGGGGCCAGCTCGAACCAGGGCAGCTCCCAGGTGCCGGCGAGGAGCGGGCTGTCCTCGGGGCGGCGGAAGAGCAGGGTCCGGCCGTTCTCGGAGACCACCGCAACTCCCAGGCGGCGCCGTTCAACGGCGCGGCGGCGGCGCGGCGGCGGCCAGCGCTCGGGGTCGCCGGCGGCGCGGGCGGCGCAGCCGGGGGCGAGCGGGCAGCGCGGGCACGCCGGGCGGCGGGGGGTGCAGACGGTGGCGCCCAGCTCCATCAGCGCCTGGTTGCCGTCGCCCGGGCGCTCGGGGTCGAGCAGCTCGAGCGAGGCGGCGGCGAGCGCCCGGCGGCCGGCGGCGCGGCGGGGATCGCCGGCGAGGGCGAGCCGGCGGGCGAGCACCCGCTCGGAGTTGCCGTCGAGCGCGGGCACCCGCTCGCCGAAGGCGATGCTCGCCACCGCGGCGGCGGTGTAGCCGCCGATCCCCGGCAGCTCGCCGAGGCCGGCCGCAGTGCGCGGGAAGCTGCCGCCGGCGACAACCCGGTGGGCGGCGGCGTGGAGTTGGCGGGCACGCCGGTAGTAGCCGAGCCCCGACCAGAGGCCGAGCACCTCGTCGATCTCGGCGGCGGCGAGCGCCTCGACGGTCGGGAAGCGGGCGAGGAAGCGGCGGTAATAGGGGGCGACCACGTCGACCCGGGTCTGCTGCAGCATGACTTCCGATAGCCAGACCGGATAGGGATCGCGATGGGCGCGCCACGGCAGGTCCCGGCGGTGGCGGTCGTACCAGGCGAGGAGCGCGCGGGCAGGGGACACCCCAGGAGCGTACCGCGAGAGACCCGGGCCGCAGGGCCGCGCGAGCACTGGCGGGCCGCGCCAAAACGACACGCCGGACCGGCCGCGCATGCCGCACCGCGGCAAATCGGCGTGTCCGGAATGCAGGTTCTGCCGGCGGCTTGTAGAAAGAGAAACGGCGACCCGAAGGTCGCCGTTCAGAGTGGAGATGAGGGAGGCCCGCTCGGTGGTTGGATCTAGTGGATTATCCCCGTTGGTATCTAGGGGTTTTGGGGCTAGATCGTGTGACGGGAGAAACCGCGTGGGTCTCTGGATGTCGGTGTGACTAGTGGTGGCGGGTAGGCCTCCCCTCGTGAATTCCCATCTCTGCCTTCTGCGCCGTGCAACAGTGGTGCCAGCCTCCTCATTCCCGGCCGACTCCGCTACCGGCGCCGGACTCCGAGAAACTGGATCGGGGGGCTTGCACCGCCCGGAGACCCTTGCTATGATCCCCGGCACTTCATCGGGAACGCCGACGAAGCTGGTTCCCTAACCAACGAGGACGCCGGTCCCATTTCCACAGGCTGTGGAAATCTTGTGGATTTGTGTCTTCGGTGCGCGATGCCGAATCCCCAGCCGATGCCCCGCGGAGCCAGATGACCCGTTCGCTCTGGCCCCGCCTGCGCCGGCAGCTCGAGCGCCAGCTCGACCCCGACGAGTTCGCGACCTGGTTCCGCCCGTTGCGGGTGCGCGCCGAAGCGCCCGGCCGGCTGGTGCTGCTCGCCCCCAACGCGCGCTTTCTGCACACCCTCGAAGAGAGCTACCGCCCGGCGGTCGACCGCGCGATCGCCGACCTCGACGACCCGGCGATCGAGGTGCTGTTCGCGCTCGCCGGCGGTGACGAGGCGGAAGCGGCGGGGCGGAGGGCGCCGGCGGCGGCCGAGGAGCCCCCGGCACGCCCGGCGGTCGGCAACGGCGCGTCGTTCGACCCCCGCTACGTCTTCGACACCTTCGTCGTCGGCACCTCCAACGAGTTCGCCCACGCCGCCGCCCGCGCGGTCGCCGAGCGGCCGTCGCGGAGCTACAACCCGCTGTTTCTCTACGGCGGCGTCGGCCTGGGCAAGACCCACCTGCTGCACGCGATCGGCCATCACATCCAGCGCCAGCAGCCGCGGCTGCGGGTGATGTACCTGGTCGCCGAGCAGTTCGTCAACGAGCTGATCAACTCGATCCGCTTCGACCGCATGCCGGCCTTCCGCGAGCGCTACCGGACGATCGATGTGCTGCTGATCGACGACATCCAGTTCATCGCCGGCAAAGAGCGCACCCAGGAGGAGTTCTTCCACACCTTCAACACGCTCTACACCAGCCAGAAGCAGATCATCCTGTCGTCGGACTCCTCGCCGCGCCAGATCCCCACCCTCGAGGAGCGCCTGCGCAGTCGCTTCGAGTGGGGGCTGATCGCCGACATCCAGCCGCCCGAACTGGAGACCAAGGAGGCGATCCTGCACCGCAAGGCGGAGCTGGAGGGAGTGGCGTTGCCCGACGAGGTCGCCCACTTCATCGCCCGCCGGGTGCGCTCGAACATCCGCGAGCTGGAAGGGCTGCTCAACCGGGTGATCGCGTTCTCGATGCTCACCGGCAAGCCGCTGTCGCCGGCGCTGGCCAAGGAGACGCTCAAGGACATCCTGCCCGAGGACGGCCGGCGGATCAGCGGCCAGGAGATCGTCAAGCAGGTGGCCAAGCACTACGGGCTCAAGGTCAGTGAGATCAAGAGCCGCAGCAACTCGCGCCAGGTCGCCTTCCCGCGTCAGGTGGCGATGTACCTCTGCAAGCGCCTGACCGACCTCTCCTACCCCGAGATCGGCAAGCTCTTCAACGACAAGCACCACTCGACGGTGATGTACTCGGTGTCGAAGATCGAGGAGCTGCGCGAGAGCGACCGCGACCTCGATCGCGCGCTCCAGACCTTCCAGGAACGGCTGTCGCTCTAGCCCGGATCAGATCTCCGTCAGCGCGTCGGCCACCAGGTCGAGCGCGGCGTCGAGCTGCCTGCGGGTGACGGTCAGCGGCGGCAGGAGCTGGGCCACCCGGCCGTCGGGGCCGCCGGCGAGGAGCAGGACGCCGCGGCGGCGGGCGGCGAGGACGAGGCAGCCGGCGGCGGCGCGGTCGGTGAGGACGAGCGCCTGCATCAGGCCGCGCCCGCGCACCGCCACGACCGCGGCGTAGCGCTCGGGCCAGGGCGCGATCCGTTCGGCCAGGCGGGCTCCGAGGCGGGCCGCACGAGCGACCAGGCGCTGCCGTTCGAGGGCGTCGAGGACCGCGAGGGCGGCGGCGCAGGCGAGCGGGTTGGCGACGTGGGTGGCGGTGTGAAGCGCCTCGCCCGGGGTCTCCCAGGCCGCCATCAGCCCCCGCCGCCCGGCGACCGCGGCGATCGGCAGCCCGCCGCCGAGCGCCTTGCCGCAGACCAGCAGATCGGGCCGGAGGTCGCTTTCGCCGGCCTCCAGATCGTGCTCGACCGCGAACCAGCGGCCGGTGCGGCCGAAACCGGTGAAGACCTCGTCCGCGATCGTGAGCACGCCCCGGGCGCGGCACTCGGAGACCACCGCGGCCAGCCAGCCCGGCGGCGGCACGACCACCCCCTCGCGGCCGGCGATCGGCTCGAAGACGCAGCAGCCGACCGCCGGGCGGTTGTCGAGCAGCCGCGCCAGCTCGGCCGGCGGGCCGCCGTAGGGGAGGCGGTGGACGGTGCCGGGGAGCCAGGGTGCGAACGGGCGCCGGAACTCCGGGCGCGAGGTCAGCGCGAGGGCGCCGAGGGTAAGGCCGTGGTAGGCGGGGTCGAAGGCGACCGCCTCCGCCCGCCGGGTGGCGAGCAGCGCGGTGGCGACCGCGATCTCGACCGCCTCGGCCCCGGAGACCGCGAAGTGGACCGCCACCCCGGCGCCGGGCTTTCGCGCACCGGGTCCGCCGCCGCCGGCCACCGGCGCCCGCGCCGCCAGCCGCTCGGCGAGGCGTGCCCGCAGCGGGTGGGCGTGGACGTCGCCCAGCCCGTGGATCAGCCGGCCCGCCTGAGCGCGCACCGCGGCGACCACCCCGGGGTGACGGTGGCCGACCGAGGCGGCGCCGAAGCCCGAGGTCAGATCGACGTAGCGGTTGCCGTCGGCGTCGAGGACGTTGGCTCCGCACGCCTCCTGCCAGACGATCGTCGGCACGCCGCCGCCGACGGTGTTGATCCCGGGCGCCTCGGCGGCGGCCAGCCGCCGGCACAGCTCCCGCGAGCGCGGCCCCGGTGGCTCGACCTTCATGCGAGGCAGTCGGTCCCCGCGCCCGAGCTGACTCAAAGCAGTCCCTGCACGCCGGTTTGAAGCACCCGGGTGGGCGGGCGCGCGGAGCGCGGACTCGGGGGAGGGGCCCCCGCAGAACCGCGCTTCTGCGGGGAGGGGGGCTGGAACAGCCCCCCTGAAAAGACAGCGAGCGGGGGTCCGGAGGGCCGACCGACGAGAGTTGCCGACACCTTCACCCTAGAGCTCTCGCCGCCCGGCCAGCGAACGAGCGAGCGTCACCTCGTCGGTGTACTCGAGGTCGCCGCCGACCGGCATGCCGAACGCGAGCCGGGTCACCCGCACCCCGCGCGGCTTGAGCAGGCGCGCCAGGTAGAGGGCGGTCGCCTCGCCCTCGACGTTGGGGTTGGTGGCGATCACCACCTCGGCGACGCCGTCGAGCCGCTCGAGCAGGCCGCCGACCGCGAGCTGGTCGGGTCCGACGCCGCGGTGGGGAGCGAGCGCGCCGAGCAGCACGTGGTAGAGGCCGTGGAACTCGCCGGTGCGCTCGACCGCGGCGATGTTGTACGGCTCCTCGACGACGCAGATCAGCGAGCGGTCGCGCTCGGGGTCGGCGCAGATCCGGCACGGATCGGCGGCGGTGATCGCGTTGCAGGTCGAGCAGTGGAAGAGCTTGTCCTTGACCTCGACCACCGCCTCGGCGAGCGCGTGCGCCTCGGCCGGCGGCACCCGCAGCAGGTGGTGGGCGATGCGGGCGGCGGTCTTCGGGCCGATCGCGGGCAGCCGCGACAGCTCGCCGATCAGGCGGGCCAGCGGGTCGGGCGTCGGCGGTGCGGGCAAGGCGGTGGCGTCGGGCGTGGTCTGCGGGCGGTGGTCGGCGGCCGGCGGCGGCCGGGGCGTCGTCGGACGTCGGGGCCGGCGGCTAGAAGATGCCGGGAAGGCTCGCGGCCATCGAGCCCATCTTGCCCTGCATCGTCTCGTCGACCTGGCGCGCCGCCTCGTTGACCGCGGCCTTGAGGAGGTCTTCGAGGATCGACGGGTCCTCCGGGTCGATCGCCTCGGGGTCGATCTTGACGGATTCGAGGAGCTTGTGGCCGTTCATCTTGACCGTCACCATGCCGCCGCCGACGCTGGCCTCGACCACGGTCTCGGCCAGCTCGCGCTGCAGACGGTCCTGCATCTGCTGAGCGTGCTTCATCAACTGGCGGATGCTGCTCATCGCCCTCCGTCCTCTCGGGGCCCGTCGTCGTCTCCCCCGCCCACCTCTTCGACCTCCTCCACTTTACCTTGAAACAGCTCGAGCACCCGCTGGACGGCCGGGTCGCCGGCGACCGCGGCCGGGCCGGTCCCCGCGGACGGCGGCTCTTCCGGCGCCTCGGATTCAGCGGCGCCGGCGGGTTCCGCCCCCCCCTCGAGCAGCTCCCAGCCGGCGCCCTCGCCCCAGGTGGCGGCGACCGCCTCGTCGAGCAGGCGGCGGTTCTGCGGCCGCGCCAGCGCACGTCCCAGCCAGGGGTCGCCGGGAGGGGCGTAGATGAGGAGCCTGCCGCCCTCGACCGCCAGCCGTTCGGCCTCGGCGACGTGGGCGGCGAGCACCTGCTTGCGCTGCCCGACGGTCTCGAGAAAGGCCGCGACGGCGCCGCCGGGGTCGGAGGGGGCGGCGTCTCCGCCGCCGGTACGGGATTCGTCCGGTTTGGCACCACCGGCGGCCAAGGCGCCGGTCCCGGGCCTGCCGGGCTCGTCGCCGCCCCCCGCGTTGCCTCGCTCGGCGGCTGCCGCACCGTCGGCCGCCGGGGCCTCGGCATCGGCGGTGGAGCGGCCCGGCCCGCCGGCAGCCGGTCGCTCGCTCGGCCGCTCGGCCGGAGGCCGCCGTCCCGCAGCAGCCGCCGCGGCGCGCCCGGCCGGCCGGGGTCGTCCGGCCGCGGCCGCCGGCGCCTCCCGCCGCGCCGCCGCCGGCGGAGCCGGCTCGCGAGCCGTCTCGGCGGCCGTCTCGGCGGCCGCCGGACCACCGCCGAGGAGCTCCTCGATGCGGGTCAGCTTGGGCAGCTCGGCGGCGCGCAGCCAGGCGACCTCGAGCGCCAGGAACGGCGCCTCGCTGCGGCGCAGGTTGGGCTCGCTGGCGAGGAGCTGGTGGAGCAGGCGGAGGAGGTTCTCGTAGCCGGCGCCGCGGGCGGTGGCGGCGAGCGCCGCGGCGTCGTCGACGGGCAGGTCGATCTCGTCGGTCGGCCGCCCCATCGCCAGGTGCAGGGCGTCGCGGCAATACCCGAGCAGGTGGACGAAGGCCTGGCGCGGGTCCCAGCCCTCGTCCTCGAGCCGGCGCACCGCGCGGCTGACCTCGTCGCGCCGCGAGGCGAGGATTGCCTGGAGCAGGTCGTGGAGCAGCCCTGCGTCGAGGCCGCCGAGCAGCCGCGCCGCGTCCTCGTCGGCGACCGTGCCGGAGCCGAAGGTGGCGAGCTGGTCGAGCAGGGCGACCGCGTCGCGCACGCTCCCCTCGCCGGCGCGGGCGATCAGCCGCAGCGCCGGCGCGCCGGCGGTGATCCCCTCGGCCCCGCAGATCTCGCGCAGGTGGTGCACCACCCGCTCGGCCGGCACCCGCCGGAAGCCGAACTCCTGACAGCGAGAGAGCACGGTCGCCGGCACCGCGTCGGCCTCGGTGGTGGCGAAGATGAAGACCAGGTGGTCGGGCGGCTCCTCGACGATCTTGAGCAGGGCGTCGAAGGCCTGGCGGGACAGCCGGTGGATCTCGTCGAGCACCGCAACCTTGTAGCGGTCGCGCGCCGGCCCGTATTTGAGGCTCTCGGTCAGCTCGCGCACCTGCTCGACCTTGGAGTAGGTGGCGGCGTCGACCTCGATCACGTCGAGGTCCGAGCCGCGCGTGATCTCGATACAGGCCGTGCACTCGTTGCACGGCTCGGCGGTCGGCCCGCGCTCGCAGTTGAGCGCCTTGGCGAGCAGCCGGGCGGCGGTCGTCTTGCCGATGCCGCGGATGCCCGAAAAGAGGTACGCCTGGGCGATCCGGCCCTCGGTCAGGGCGTTCTGCAGCGCGGTGACGATCGGTTCCTGGCCGATCAGATCGGCGAAGCGCTGCGGGCGCCACTTGCGGGCGAGCACCTGATAGGCCATGGAGTGAGGACCCGGGAATCGCGGGCGGCAGCGGGCGACGAAGGGTTCCGGCTGCTCTGCGGCACTCGGCCGGCGACCTTATCGCTGCTCCCTTCCGGGCCTGACGAGGTTCGGAGCCGTCCGATGCACAGGACCCGAACCCTTCGTCGCCCGCTGCCGGGGCGGACCATCGTACGGCGCGCGGGCGAGGATGTAAAGCGGCGGGGTTGTGCGTCGCGTGTACGCAAAGGCGGCTTGTCTCATCGGACGGGCCGTGCTGCAAGCGAAACCGGCGTCTCTTCTGGCAATCGATTTCGGGCTTGGCATCGGCGTCGGGTTTACCCCCGCCCCGCTTCGGGTTATGATCAGCGATCCTGCGGTTCGCGGTTGAAGTGTGTCCGCAGGCCGGGCCGGACGGGTTTGCCGAGGATGGACGACGAGGCCTGGATGCGACGCGCCCTCGCCGCGGCCGAGCGGGCCGCCGGGCTGGGGGAGGTGCCGGTCGGGGCGGTGGTCGTATGCGGCGACGAGCTGATCGCCGAGGCGCACAACCGCCGCGAGATCGACGCCGACCCGCTGGCCCACGCCGAGCTGCTGGCGATCCGAGAGGCGGCCCGGCGGATCGGTGGTTGGCGCTTGACCGGCTGCACGATGTACGTGACGCTGGAACCCTGCGCGATGTGTGCAGGGGCGCTGGTCAACGCCCGGGTCGAGCGGCTGGTCTACGGCGCCGCCGACCCCAAGGCCGGTCACTGCGGCACCCTGGGCGATCTGACCCGGGACCCGCGGCTCAACCATCGGGTCGAGGTGGTGGGCGGAGTGCTGGCGGCGGAGAGCGCGGAGCTGCTGCGGCGCTTTTTCGACCGCCTGCGCCGCGGCGCAGGCGACGTTCTTTGAACCCCGCGCTCGCGCGGAGCCCCGGCGCTCCGGGAGCACGACGGAGAGGTGTCCGAGTGGCTTAAGGAGCACGCTTGGAAAGCGTGTGTAGGGTAACCCCCTACCGTGGGTTCGAATCCCACCCTCTCCGCCAAGGGCTTGAGAGAGAAGCGGAGAGGTGCCGGAGTGGTCGAACGGGGCGGTCTCGAAAACCGTTGATCGCGCAAGCGGTCCGTGGGTTCGAATCCCACCCTCTCCGCCAAGATCGAGTCCGCCAAGATCGAGCGCGCGCGGATCCCGGCGGGATCCCGCGCACGAGCAAGACGACGAACGCCGGCGCCGGCCGGCGACGAGGACCAGACCGAGGAAGGAAAGGCGAACGACCGTGAAGAGGACGTTTCAACCCAACAACCTCCGCCGCAAGCGCACGCACGGCTTCCGCGAGCGGATGCGCACCCGACAGGGGCGGGCCGTCCTGGCGCGGCGCCGCCGCAAGGGGCGCAAGCGCCTGGGCGTCTGATCGACCCGACTGAGCCGAGCCGCCCGGGCACCGAGGCTCCGCCGGCCGAGCCGGGCGGAGGAGAGGTGCCGGACGGCAGCCCGCGGGGCGAGCGCCTGGGCCGGGCCGACCGAGTGCGCCGGCGGGCCGACTATCTGCGCTGCTATCGCGAGGGCCGCCGGCTGCACGGTGCGCTGGCGACCCTCCACGCCGCCCCCAACCGCGAGGGTCACCCGCGGCTCGGCGTCACCGCCAGCCGCAAGGTCGGCGGTGCCGCGGTCCGCCAGCGGCTCAGGCGGCGGGTACGGGAGGTCTACCGACGATGGGAGGGACGCGGCCGTCTGCCGGCGGCCGACCTGGTGTTGAACCTCAAGCCGGCGGCCGCGGCGGCCGGCTTCGAGGAGCTGAGGGAGGAGCTGGAGCGGCTCCTCGGGCTGTCGTTGCGCCCGCCGCGCCGCTCCCCGCCGCCCCGCCGACGGCGGCCCGACGGCGGCCCGGAGCGGCCGCGCGCATGATCGCCGCCGCACTCGGCGCCTACAAGCGCTGGATCTCGCCGCTGCTGCCGCGCTCCTGCCGCTTCACACCGACCTGCTCCGAGTACGCCCGCCTGGCGGTGATCGAGCACGGCGCGCTCGCCGGCGGGGTCCTTGCGGTCGGCCGGCTGTTGCGCTGCCATCCGCTCCACCCAGGCGGTGTCGATCTGCCCTGAGCGGCCGCCGCGACGCCGACACGAAACCGGAAACCAGCCCCCGACGAGCACGGAGAGGAAACCGAACCGACGTGGACACCCGCCGGCTGTTGCTCGCGCTGGCGCTTTCGTTCGCCGTTCTGGTGGCGTGGAGCCTGCTGTTTCCGCCTCCGGAGCCTCCGCCGCCGGCGCCGCCGGCGGTGGAGGCTCCGGAGGCAGAGGCAGCCGCCGGCCGGCAGGAGCCGGCCGGCGGTGCGTCCGCCGGTCGCCCCGGCGCCGCGGCCGGCGACACCGGCGAGCTGACGACCGAGGGGGCGGTCGAGGCCCTCGAGGCCCCAGACGCCGAGCCCGAGGAGGAGGTCCTCACCGACCTCGAGCGCACCGTGGTGGTCGAGAACGACCGCTTCCGCGCCGAGCTGTCCAACCGCGGCGCGGTCGTGGTCGGCTTCGAGCTGAAGGGGCACCTGAGCCACGGCGGCGGTATCGTCGACTTGGTGCGCCGGCGCGAGACCGGCCCCTTCCCGTTCGCTCTGGTCGGGTCGGACCTGGCGCCGCTGCCGCTCGACAACGCCCTCTACACGGTCGAGGAGACCTCCGAGGCCGGGGCGCGGGTGATCGACTTCCGCTACCGCGGTCCCGCCGGCGACGCCTCCAAGCGCTTCACCTTCAACGGCGACGAGACCTTCGGCGTCGAGGTCGAGGTCGGGCGGCCGCGCGACTGGGGGCTCTTCCTCGGCCCCGGGCTGCGCAACCCGACGCCCGACGAGACCGACGACCGGATGGCGCCGCCGGGCGGGGTCTACATGCTCGGCGACGACGTCGAGCACGTGCGCGCGGCGAAGGTCGAGGAGCCGCTGACGCTGCCGGGCTCCGGGCTGGCCTGGGCGGCGCTCGAGGACCGCTACTTCCTCACCGCGCTGATCCCGCAGCGGGGCGCCCCGGCGCGCGGCGCCCGCTACGTGCCGATGCTGCTCGAGCCGGCGGGGACGGAGGGCGCCTGGACCTTCGTGCCGGTGCCTGAGGGCGGCTTGACCGAGGCGCAGGAGGAGCTGCCGCGCGACCTCGGCCTGGTGCTCGAGCCGGCGGCCGAGCGGCTCGCGCTCACCGCCTACTGGGGCGAGAAGAGCCTCGACAAGCTGTCCCGGGCGCACCCCGGCCTCGGCGAGGCGGTCGGCTTCGGCATGTTCGGCTTCCTCTCGCGCTGGCTCCTGGTCGGGCTCGACTGGATCCACGACAACGTGGTGCCGAACTACGGCTGGTCGATCGTGCTGCTGACCCTGGTGATCAAGCTGTTCCTGCTGCCGCTCACCCACAAGAGCTACATCTCGATGCGCAAGATGCAGCAGCTCGCGCCCAAGATGCAGGCGATCCGCGAGCGCTACCGGCCCAAGCTGCGCGACAAGAAGGGGCGGCCCGACGTCGAGATGCAGCGCAAGATGAACGAAGAGATCATGGCGCTGTACAAGAGCGAGGGGGTCAACCCCGCCGGCGGCTGCCTGCCGATGCTGCTCCAGCTCCCGGTGCTCTTCGCCTTCTACCGGCTGCTCTACGTCGCGGTCGAGCTGCGCGGCGCGCCGTGGATGCTGTGGATCGACGACCTTTCGGAGCCGTTCTGGCCGCTCGCGATCGTGATGGGGATCACCCAGTTCATCCAGACCCGGATGACCCCGATGACCGGCGACCCGATGCAGCGCCGTCTCTTCCAGCTCATGCCGTTCGTGATGACCATCTTCTTCCTCGGCTTCCCGAGCGGTCTGGTGCTCTACTGGCTGACCAACAACGTGCTGACCATCGCCCAGCAGGCGGTCTACAATCGCGTCCTCGGCCCCGCGACGGCCGGCGGCGGCGACGCGGGCGGGGCGAAGAAGTCCAAGGGCGGGCGCAAGAAATGAGCAGGCGATTCTTCTCCGGCAGGACCTTGCAGGCGGCGGTGCTCTCCGCGGCCTCGCACTACGGCATCGAACCCGAGGAGCTGGCGTACGAGGAGATCGACAAGCGCCACGGGCTCCTCAAGAACCGCAGCAAGGTGGTGATCGCGGTCGATCCCGGCGGTCCCCGACGGGAGGAAGTGGAGACGCGCGGCGAGGAGGCGCCCCGCCGCGAAGCCGGCCGGCGGCCGTCGGCGGTGGCGGCCGAGGAGGCGCCCGCGCCG
>Ga0256864_1000242_pt1 | contig 21753 bp, 15 predicted proteins | sample RVTome_11_FD_187336 | JGI IMG/M metagenome (GOLD analysis project Ga0256864, IMG submission 187336) | Soil microbial communities from uranium-contaminated site in the Upper Colorado River Basin, Wyoming, United States - RVT147D111 HiSeq ... | reverse complement strand
CTCCTCCGGCGGGTGGCCGCCGGCGGCGGCCTGCCAGTGCGCTCCCGGGTAGAGCTGCGGCTCAGCCATCGACGCCTCGCGCGCGCAGGGCGCGCCGCAGGTCGGCCATGCCGCGGGCGATCAGGTTGCGCGCCCGGCGGCAGGAGGTCGTCGTCCTGACCTGGCTCGACCGCGCCGACCGCTCGCTGCTCTCCGTCCACCCGCGCGACGACGAGCGCGCGCCGCTGACCGGGGTGTTCAGCACGCGCTCGCAGGATCGACCCAACCCGATCGGCCTCCATAGGGTCACCGTCCTCGAGATCGCCGAGGGACCGCGCCTCCGGGGCGGGCGGTGTCCATCACCACGAGATGCTATCCCGCCCCCCGGCGCGGACAGGCCGCCGGCCGGGCGTCCGCTCGGCACGGCTCGGGTATCCGCTCCGCGAACCGCGCCGACGGGATCTCACAGCGGCTCGAGGAAGCCGATCCCCACGCCGATGGAGAAGGAGCCGTCGGTGCTGCCCTCGGCGCGTACCGTCAGATCGGTGCCGGAGAGCCGGAAATGAAAATCCAGCCCCGCGACCCCCAGGGTCAGGTCCTCCTCGTACTCGTTGCGCGCCGACTGCGACTGCTCGGCCGGCACGCCGACGGCACGGATCCGCAGATCGACGTCGAGGTCGCTGTGGAAGCGCACCTCGCGCACACCCGCCCACGGAGTCACGTTCCGGAAGTTGCGGCCGAAGGTCAGGCGGAGGGAGTCCGATTGCGCGCGATAGCGCACGCGATCCTCCACCGCCTCGATGCCCGTCGGCAGGGAGCTCTGGAGGCCGGGGCTGCGCGTCATGTCGATCTTCTCGCTGCGCACGGTCTGGTACCCCACGGTCGTGAACCAGTCGCCTCCGGGGCCGAAGAGGGTGCCCCGGAGGCCGCCGCCGTAGATCAGCCCGTCCCCCTTGAAGGTCGCCTGGGCGTCGTCGACGAGGCTGCGCGACCGGAACTCGACGTCCGCCTGACCGAGTTCGAGGCTCAGTGTCGGCAAGAACCGCCAGCCGGCGCCGAAGGAGGGCGGAGCTGGCAGTCCGAGGTCGAGCTCCACGACGTAGGCGACGGGGATCTCGTGCCGCTTCTCCTCGGACCGGTTGGCGGAGTCGATCTGCTCGCGGCTCAGGCTGCCGCTCGTGGTCTGGTCGGGCACGACCACGCCGTCGAACGTGGTCACGATGTCGAAACTCTGGGCGTCGAGCTTGGGGACGGAGGCCTCGTCCCGGCCGTAACTGCCCCAGATCCACATCCGTCGACCGCCCGCGCCCAGGTACGGGTCCCGCGGGACCTGCCGAACCGGAACCCGGCCCCCGTCGACGCGGGTCATCAGGGGGATCAGCTCCCCCGGGCGCACCTCGACCGGCTGGTCGAAGACCGCCTCGCCGTCCTCGATGACGACCACCCGCACGCGGTCTCCCGGCTCGGCGTCGACGTCGAGGACCACCCGGCCGTCGTCGTCGGTGACGCCTTCGGTCTCGCCGATCCGGACGGTCGCTCCCGGCAGCGGTTCGCCGGTGCGGTCGAGGGCTTCGAACTCGACCACCACGGCCCAGGCGGGCGCGGCGGCGAGGAGGAGCACGACGGCGGCAATGGGAAGGCTCGACTTGGTGTGCACGGGTTCGTCCTTTCTCGCGAGATCGTCTGATCAGGGGTTCCAGGCAGTGTCGCTATCGCAGGGTCAGGGCGAAACGCGCCTCGCGGCGGGCACCGCCGGCGTGCTCGACGACGAGCCGGAGGGTCCAGGTCTTCGAGCCCCGAAGCCGGTCGGCCGGAATCGCGGCCACGACGCCGCCGTCGACCGGCTGCTCGAGGTCCTCGGAGACCCGGCGCCAGGTTTCGGGGCTGTCGCCGCGGCCGAGCTCCAGCCAGGCGCGGCCGAAGCGGTCGGCACGGGCACGACCGGAGACCTCGACCACTTGCCCTTGGTCGGTTTGCCGCACCGCCACCCCGGAGAGCCGCGCCAGGAGATAGAAGTCCGGGTCGGCGGCCAGCGCAGCCCCAGCGTCGAGCAGCCCGTAGCCGGTGTACTGGTCCCACCCCGGCGTACCGATGTCCCGCGCCGAGTGCAGCACCATCCGCATCACCTGCATGTCGGTCAGATCGGGCCGGAGCGACCAGATCAGCGACGCCACGCCGGCGACGAAGGGGGCCGAGAACGAGGTGCCGGTCAGGCGGTAGTATCGGCGGTCGTCGCCGACGATCACCGCTCCGGCCCGGTAGTCGTCGCGCTTGAAGCGCAGCAGGTCCGTGTGGCGCGCCCTGAGCGACAGGACGTCGAGACCGGGCGCGGCGATGTCGACGCCCGGACCCCAGTTGGAGAACCCCAGGCGCTGGTCGTCCGGGCGGGTGGCCGCTACCGTGATCACCCCGGGAAGCCCGGCCGGCGACTCGCCGGCCGCCTCGGCGCCGTCGTTGCCCGCCGCGGCGACCACGATGACGCCGCGGCTGCGGGCATAGGCCACGGCCAGGTACTCCGACCAGGTCCGCCCCAGCCCGCCGTAGGAGATGTTGATGACCCGGGCGCCGTTGTCGACCGCGTAGCGGATCGCCTCGGCCAGCCGCAGGTTGTTCGACTGCCCGCTCCAGACCGCGATCCGCACCGGCAGGATGCGGGCCCACGGGTTCACGCCGGCGATCCCCGCACCGTTGCCCGTGGCGGCGGCGATGATGCCGGCGGTCACGGTGCCGTGACCGTTGATGTCGCGGGTATCGCTGCTGTCGTCGGCGAAGTTCCAGCCGTGGACGTCGTCGACGTAGCCGTTGCCGTCGTCGTCGAGGCCGTTGCCGGGGATCTCGCCCTCGTTGACCCGGATCGCATCGCGCAGCTCGGGGTGGGAGCGGTCGACCCCGGTGTCGATGACCGCCACCACCACCGGTTCCGCCGCCGCCGGCCAGAGGGAGGCGCCGGGACCGAAACCGATCCGGCGCAGGCCCCACTGGTCGGGGTAGTCCTGGCCCCAGGTACCGGCGGTGCGGAGATAGGGGTCGTTCGCCGCCGTCGCCGCCGGTCGCTTGTCCTCCCGCGTGACGGTTCCCTCGATCGTCCCGCCGGCCGGCACCGCCGGGATCAGCGGGTCGATGCTCGGGTCGTCGTCGCCCGCGGGTGGGGGGTCGCCGGCGATCTGCGGGTCCGCGGTCTTCTCCTCCTCCGGCAGCGCATCCGGACAGGGCGGGCGCTTGGCGGTGAGGAGGACCCGGTAGACCCACACCCCCACCGGGTCGAGCAAGGTCTCGGCCGGCTCGATCTCGACGTTGTAGTCGTCCAGGTCCTTACCGAGCTTCTCCTCGAGGACCTCTCGTGCCTTGTCCAGGACTTCGCGATTGGTCGGCCCCTCGAGAGACCGCAGCCGCTCCTCGGTGAGCGGACCGTCTCCCTCCCGGGGGATGTAGATCGGTACCCAGAGCGCCAGCGGCCGCTGCTTGGGCTCGAGCTGGACGTCTCCTTCCAGGAGGTCCTCGCCGGAGACGATCTTCTCCTCGTGGCAGGTCGCCTTGACGACATAGGTCCGTCCGGCGAGGACCGTGTCGGTCTCCTCCTGGGTGTCGTCGTCCGGGCCGCCCTCGGCGGCTTCGCCGGGGAAATCGGGCAGGTCGACGAGGACGACCTCATCGCGGGGTAGGGGCCGCCCGCTGGTGCTGGCGATCTTGAGCTGGTCCTCGTCCTTCGGGCCGACCTCGGGCGGGGCGCCGGGCTCGACGTCCGGCTCCGGCAGGGCATCCTCCGTGGAACCGCAGGGGTCGTATTCCTCGGCCGCGGCGATCATCTCGTCGAGCTCCCGGGCCACCTCGCGGTACAGGCCGACGATGCGCTCCGTTTCGTCCTTCAGATAGCCCGACCCGCTGTAGGGGTCCTCCGGTCCCGGAAAGTTCTCGAAGAACCCAGGCTGCCCGATCGCCGCATACCACCGCTCCGCGAGCTCGAAGACCGGATCCAGGGCGGCCCGGGACGCCTTCATGCGCTCGAGGATCCGCCGGGCCTCCTCGTCGCCCTCCTTGCTGCACCGCTCCTTGGCCGCGAGCGCCGCCTGCAGGTCCAGCGACATCTGCTGGCGCTGGTCGGAGAACAGCTCCCGGCGGACCGTCAGGCCGCCGTCAGGGCTCTCCTCCTCGACGAGCTCGAAGTTGTCCTTGAGCTGCTTGCGCACCTCGTACCAGGGGTGGCTGTCGCTGGGGCTGCCGGGGCCGGGCAGGGGACCGCGGAAGCTTTCCTCGGCAGCCGCCGGACGGGCGGTCGGCCACAGGGCGAGGAGCATCCCCACGGCCAGCGGACCCCATCGTCTCGAGATGGTCCTGCCCGTCACGGTCTGCAGCATGGTCGCGCCTCCGGGGAGCGCGGGGAGCCGGCTACGGGAGCGCAGGGCTCCGGCGCTCGGACCTGGAACACGCCACGTCGCGGTTCTGCACACGCGGCGGTCGCGCGGTGGCCGGGGCGCTACAATCCGGCCACCGCACCGCACCGTAGTCCGTTCGGAGTGCCGGAGTGCCGACCAGCGACCGACGAAAACAGCGCCCTCTCGCGGCGGCGCTCGTGTGGACCGCCCTGGCCACCCCGGCCTGGGGCCTCGCGCCCCCGGAGGTCGCTCGGGTGGACTGGGAGGCCGTCGAGGCGCTCGCCGCCGCCGGGGACGTCGAAGCCGCGCTCGGCCGGCTCGGTGCGCTCGACAGCGCGGCGCTGGACGCCGCCGACCGCCTGCGCGCCGCCCGCCTGGAGACCCGGCTGCTGCACGGCCTCGGGCGGTTCGCCGAGGCCCGCCGCGCCGGGGAGGCCTGGGCCGAGCGGGCCTCCGAGGCGGGGGATGCGCGGGAGCAGGCGGGGGCTTGGCGGGCGGCGGCCCGCGCCGCCTACCTGTCCGGCATGCCGCGCGACGCGGACCGCCTTATCGAACGCGCCCTGGAGGCGGTAGGCCGCATCGACCCCGCCGACCCCGAGGTCGAGACCGAGGTTCTCGCCGACCGCGTGACGGTGCTGGCGGGGCTCGGCGAGTACACCGAGGCCGAGGCGCTGGTGGACCGCGCGCGGCGGCTGGGGGGCGGGGCGGACGATCCCCGGCGGGCCCACCGCCTCGCGGCCGCGTGGGGCACGACGCTCCACCAGGCCGGCGACCTCCTACCCGCCCTCGAGCAGCGGGAGGCGGCGCTGGCCGCCGCCGAGGCGGCGGACGACACCGCCCTGGTCGCCAGCGCGCTGTCCAACCTGGCCCAGACCGAGATCGGGCTCCACGACTATGCCGCCGCCCTCGGCCACCTGCAGCGGGTCCTCGACACCGAGGGCGCGACACGAAACCGCCGGATCGCCCTGGTCACGGTCGGCATCTGCCACCTCGAGCTCAACCAGCTCGACCAGGCCACGGCCGCCTTCGCCGAAGCGGAGCGGCTCGCCCGGGAGGCCGGTGACGACCCGGTCGAAGGGTGGGCGCTGGGAGAGAGGGGGCTCCTGGAGGCCGAACGGGGGCGTGCCGCGGAGGCCCTGGATCTCTTCGACCGGGCCATCGCCAGCACCCGGCGCTCCGGCGACCGGCGCAACGAGGCGGTCTGGTGGGCGAACCGGGGCCGGGTCCGCCGCGACCAGGGCCGGTGGCAGGAGGCGCTGGCCGACTACGCCCGGGCGGAGCACTTGGAGGGCGAGATCCCCGGCCAGCGCCCGGACGCCAACCTCCGCAAGCACATGGGCCAGTGCCACGCCGGCCTGGGGGACGAGGAGCGGGCGGAGGCCTTGTTCCGGCGGGCCCTCGAGCTCGCCGAGGGGACCGGCGACACCAAAGTCGTGTGGGAGACGCGGCGCGAGTTGGCCCGCCTGTACACCGCCCAGGGCCGGTTCGAGGCGGCCGGCGAGGCCTGGGAGGAGGCGCTGGCGGGGATCGAGGCGATCCGCGGCTCCCTGCGCCTCGACGCGCTGGCCGCCGACTTCTTCGCGGACAAGGTCGGCGTCTACGGCGAGGCGATCGACTTTCTCCTCGCCCACGCGGGGCCCGGCGGCGCCGAGCGGGCCTTCGCGGTGGCCGAACGGGCGCGGGCGCGGGCCTTCCTTGCCTCCCTGGTCGAGGCGCGGGCCAGGCTCGAACCGACGCTGCCCTCCGAGCTGCTGGCGCAGGAGCGGGGTCTCCTGGCCACCATCTCCCGCCTGCAGGCGGCGGAGCGCAGGGGCGCGGCGCAGGCGGCGGACACCGCACGCCTGGCGGCCGCCGAGGGGGATCTCGAGGCGCTGGAGCTGCGAGTCCGCAGCGAGGCACCCCGCTTCAGCGAGCTGCGCGGGCTCGTCGAAACGGACGTCGCCGCCGTCCAGGCGGCCCTGGAGCCGGGGGAGGTGCTCCTCGAGTACTTCCTCGCCGACGGCGGCTCCCACCTGTGGAGAATCGACCGCGCCTCCATCGCCCACCATGCGCTGCCGTCGGCGGACACCGTGGAGGAGCGGGTGCGGCGCGCCTTGACCGACCTCATGGACCCCTCCTCGACGCCGCGGCTGGAGGCCCTGGCCGGCGACCTCCTGGGGTCGGTGACACCCGGCGGCCGGGCCCCGGCGCGACTCCTCGTCGTCCCCTCCGGCATCCTCCACTACCTCCCCTTCGAGGCCCTTCCGCTGGGCGACGGTCACCTGGTCGACCGCTCGGCCGTCAGCTATCTCCCCTCGGCCTCCGCCCTCGTCGAGCTGCGCAGCCGGCCGGTGGAACCGGCCCCACCGCGCCTGCTGGCGGTCGGTGACCCACCGTCGGGGAACGAACCGGCGCCGGCTCGGCGGGTGGGGTTCGCCGGCGTGCGGGGGCTGGGCGCTCTGCCCCATACCCGGCGGGAGGTGGAGCGCATCCGCAGCCGCTTCGGGGCGGGTCGCAGCACGGCCCTGCTGGGCCCGGAAGCGGCGGAGGGGCGCCTCAAGGCCGAGCCCCTGGACCGCTACTCGGTGCTCCACCTGGCCGTCCACGGCTGGATCGACGCCAGCTCCGCCGCCCGCTGCGGCCTCGTCCTCGGCCCCGGTCCCGGCGACGACGACGGCCTCCTCCAGTTCCGCGAGATCCTCCGGCTGCGGCTTGCCGCCGACCTCGTGACCCTCTCGGCCTGCCAGAGCGCGCTCGGCGAGCTGGTCACCGGCGAGGGCATGGTCGGTCTCGCCCGGGCCTTCTTCTACGCCGGCTCCGACTCGGTGGTCGCCAGTCTGTGGAGCGTCGCCGACGACGCCACCGCTGACCTGATGGCGGAGTTCTACCGGGGCCTGGCGGAGGGTCTGCCCAAGGCCGAGGCGCTGCGCCGCGCGCGCCTCGCGGTGCGCGCCGACCCGCGCTACGCGCATCCCTACTACTGGGCGTCCTTCGTGCTGCTCGGGCGCGGCGAGGACGGCGTCGAGATCCCGCGCCGCGGGCCGCCGGCCGCGATCCCGATCACCCTCGCGGCGGTCGCGGCCGTGGGCGGGCTCGGCCTGCTGGGCTGGAAGCTCCGCCGGCGGCGTCGCGAGCTCGAGGTGCGGACGAGCTGAGGCGCGCGGAACGGCCGGCGGCCCGGCCGCGGCGTCAGCCGCCCGGCGGCCGCAGGCGCAGCTCGGCCCAGTCGGAGGTCACGACCGCGCGGCCGGCGTCGTCGACTCCTTCGACCCGCCAGCGGTAGGCGACTCCCGGGACCAGCTCCCGCCGCAGCTCGGGCGGCGCCTCCAGGAGGGGGAAAGGGGAGACCTCCGACCAGACCGTGTGGTCGCCGCGCCGCAGCTCGACGCGGTAGGTGACGGCGAGTGGCGGCGCCTGCCAGCGGAAGACCTCCAGCTCCCCGACCTCGCCGACCGGCTCGACCAGTTGGATGACGGCTCCGCGCGTGGCGGCGACCCGCTCCGGCAGCTCCGGCGCGGGCCTGCTCACCGCGAGCCAGTAGGAGAGCCCGGCGGCGAGGACCACCGCCGCGGCGGCCAGCCAGCCCGTGCGGCGGCCGTGCGGGGTTCGCCGGCGCCAGGGTGCGGGCCGGGAGTCCAGCCGGCGGCTCGCCCGCCGCCAGGTCACCTCGTCGATCTCCGCCGGATCGGCGAGCGCCGCCTCGGCCAGCTCACGGCAGGCGGTGCACAGCCGGAGGTGCTCGCGGACGCGCTCGGCCGCGGCGCCGGTCAGCCCGCCCCGGGCGTGGTCCGCAAGCTGCGAAGTCTCGGGACACTCTCCGCGCCGTGCCTTCAGGCCGGCCGCGACCGCGGCCAGCTCGGCGTCGAATCGCCGGTCATCCATGACCCACGTCCTCTCGCGGCAGCCCCGGTTCGGACCTCCGCTCCCAGGCGAGGCGAAAGTTGCGCCGCGCGTTCTGGAGGAACGAGCGCACCTCGTCGCCGCTCCAGCCGGTGCGCTCGGCGATCTCGGCATACGACAGCTCGTCGACGTGGCGGAGCAGGAAGACCCGCCGCTGGCGCGATTCGAGCCGGTCGACGATCTCGACCGCGCAATCGAGCGCCTCGCGGGCGACCAGCCGGCGCTCGCCGCCGGCCGTGGCCGGCGGCGGCTCCGGCTCGCGCGCCGCCCGCTCGGCGACCGTGCGGTGCCGCAGCTCGTTGAGGCTCAGGTTGACGCCGATGCGGCAGACCCAGGCGGCGAAGGTCGTGCCCTCGAAGCGGTCGAAGCGCTCGTACGCTCGCACGAAGGCGTCGTGGCACAGCTCCTCGGCGCACGCGAGATCGCCCACGATCCGCAGGCAGACGCCGAGCACGCGTCGGCGCGAGCGGCGATAGAGCTCCTCGAAATGGCGATCCTCGCCGGTGGCGCGGAAGCACTCCACCAGCTCGGCCTCGCTCGCGGGTGGCGGTGGCTTGCCGAACGGCATCGAAGGACCCGCATTGTCCACTCCGGGTCCATCCCAGGTCAAGGCGACACCGCTCACGTTCGCACCTCTCGCGTTGGCTCGCGAGCGGCGTTCTCGCCGCTCGCATCGATCAACCCGCGAAGAGGCGTCGCGACACACGAGCCGGCGGCCAGCAGCGCAGCCCTGGGGTGTTCAGCTCGTGGGCGTTTCGCGGTGATCCCGAGGCCGGATGGCGTCCGGCCGGGACCCGATCAGCTCCTCGGCCGTCACGACGATCACGCCCCCTGTTTCCGCCTCGTCGCGGGCAGCCGCCGTTCTCTGCGGCACGAACAGCGCCCGTACCGGCTGATGCCGCGAGGACCGCGACGGGAGCTCGGGTGCCGGCCTGGAGACCACCTCCCGAGCGACCCGCTCGAGGCCGGCGGCCCCGAGCGGACGGGCGCTGCATCTCGCTTCGCCGAGCAGGAGGTGGCGGCGGTCCACGGATTCGCTCACGACGTCCCACTCCGGCGAGTTCCCGCGCCACCACCGTGCTGCAGGGCACCAAGGTCCGATGGCGCCAAGGCGGCTCGACGGGTCGACCTGCGGTAGCCGTTCGCGACACAGATCCTCCCAGCTCTGAGCGGTCAACTCGCCCCAGAACCGGTCGAGGATGGCGCGCCGCGTGGCGCGGGAGCCGGCCGCGAGCTGGCCGCGGTGTGGCGCGACGACCCGGAACCAGAGCCGGACGAACGGGTCGTCGATCTTGTAGAGGCTCCGCCGGCTCTGCTTTTCGGATTCGCCGAACGGCACCACGCGGCGAACCAGGCCCATGCCGATCAGGCGATCGAGCGAGCGCCACAGCGAGGTGGCGGCGCGGCCGATGCGGCCGGCGATCTCCGAGACCCGGTGCGCGCCTGCGCCGATGGCGTCGAGCAGCGGGCGGGTCTCGAGGGCCGGCGGCAGCTCTTCGATCAGCAGACGGTCGGGCTCGCGGTGGAGGGGGCCGAGGGGATCGAGCACGAGCGCGTCGATGCGCGATCGGAGCGACCCTTCGAGGTCCGCGGCTAGCTCCCAGTAGCGCGGCACGCCGCCCCAGGCGGCGTAGGTCTGCGCCAGCTCGATGCCGCCGGCGGGGCCGAAGACCTCCTCCAGGTAGGAGGGATCGAGGGGGCCGACCTCGAGGATCTCGCGGGCGCGGCCGTAGAGCGGCGCGTCGCCGGAGAGGACGAAGCCCTGCATCCTCCGTTGGCTCGACCCGGCGAGGGCGACGACCAGCCTCGCGGCCTTGGCCTCGTGGTCGATCCAGCGCTGGAGGACGCTCGGCAGCTCGGGGGACGAGGCCACCAGGTAGGGCAGCTCGTCGAAGATGAAGGGTCCGCGCAGGCCGGCGGTCTGCGCCTCCCGGGCGAGCCGCGCGAGGAGGCTCCGCCAGTCCCGGTACTCGACGTCGGCGAAGCCCGGGAGCTTCGCGGCGAGCGCCTCGGCCGCGTAGCGGCGCTGGATCTCCGCCGCCGACTGGTCGGCCACGGTGTACAGGCCGCCGCGCTTCGCCGACCACTCCAGGAGCAGGCGGGTCTTGCCGATCCGCCGCCGCCCGTAGACGACGGCCAGGCCGCCCTCCTCGCTCGCCGCCAGGCGGTCGAGACGGGCCATCTCCTCGGTGCGGTCGACGAAGCGCATATGATGCAGGATAGCATAATGCTATCTTGCATCATCTTGACGCCGCCTCGGGGGACGGTACCGCGGCCCGTCGAGGACGTCGAAGTCCTCGAGCGCCGAGGCGGTGGAGCCGCCGCGCTCCAGCTCGGCGACCACCCGCCAGTAGAAGCGGCCCGGGGAATGGGGGAGCGTAGAGGGCCAGGCGGCCGAGGTCTCGGCGGTGGGGGTCGACCAGACGATCTCGCCGTCGGCGTCGAGCAGCTCCACCCGGTAGCTGACCGCCTCCGGCACCGGGTCCCACGTGAAGGTCTGCGGGGCCGCGACCGCGCCGAGCGGCGCCCGCAGGACCGGCCGCGCCGGCGCCTCGGGGCCGGAGCGGAAGGTCTCGCCCGCCGGCTGCCGCGGCGGCTCCGGCAACTGCGGCCGAACGCCGGCCCAGACGATCAGCGCGGCCGCGGCGGCCGCGGCGAGCGCGCCGCCCAGTCCCCAGGTCCACGCCCTCGGTGCGGGTCGCCGCGGCGTTGCGAGGCCGGGCTTCGGCACGCCCGGGTCGAAGCGCCGCGCGCCCCGCTCGAGCGCGACGAGGGCGCGCCAGATGCGCGTGCACTCGGCGCAGTCGACGACGTGGTCGAGGAGCGACCGGCGCTCGTGCTCGCTCAGCTCACCGCAGGCGAGCCGCTCCCACGCCTCCTCCGGCGGGTGGCCGCCGGCGGCGGCCTGCCAGTGCGCTCCCGGGTAGAGCTGCGGCTCAGCCATCGACGCCTCGCGCGCGCAGGGCGCGCCGCAGGTCGGCCATGCCGCGGGCGATCAGGTTTCGCGCCCGATTGTAGGTCCAGCCGTGCATGGCCATCATCTCCTTGACCTCGAAGCCGGCCAGGTGCGCCCGCGCCGCCCGCCGCCGGTCGGCCGAGAGCGTGTTGAGAGCCTCGGCCACCTGCTCGCGCAGCTCCCGCGACGCCAGAGCCCGCTCGGGCCCCGGCTCGCCCGGCGGCGGCAGCTCCGCAGCCGCCTCCCGGCCGCGCTCGGCACGCTCCTCGCCGCGCAGCACCCGCACGGTCTCGCGCACCGCCGCCCTGTAGATATAAGAGGACGGGTGCCGGATGTCTTGCTCACCGGAGAGTTGCCGGAAGAGCTGGATCAGCACCCGCTGCTCGACGTCGTCGCCGATCCGCGCCGCCCCGGCCCCGCTCACCCGGGCGACCGCGGAGCGGATCAGCCGGGCGTAGCGGCGCGCGAGGTCGGCCGAGCGCTCGGAGAGGCCGAGCGGGGCCTCGCTCCCTGCGGCGTGGTCGCCGATGGTGGTCGCCTGCTCCATGCGGTCGCGCTCCCGGCTGCGCGGCCAATCCTAGACGACGCCGGAACCATCGGGTCAGGGAGACGAGAAGCGTGGACTCCGTCCGGGGCTGCCGGCACCTCGAGCGCGACTGCCCGAGGTGACTCCTTCCCGCCCGCCGGTCCCGCTCACTGGCAGGTCTGGAACGCGTTGGTGTCCTGGAGCGGGCGGAAGGCCTGACCCTGGTCGTTGATGTAGGTCCGGGTCTCGTCCCTCAGGGTGTCGGTGACTGTGGTCACCACCCGGACGTTGGTCAGGCCCGCCGCGAAGACCCAGAAGCGCTGGTCGAGGCTGCAGGCGTCGAGGACCTTGACCACCTCCTCGACGTTGCCGTCGCGGAAGAACCAGAAGGTGCCGGTGTCGGGGGTGAGCTGGACGGCCCGGCCGCGGCCCTCGCCGCCCTGGGGAGTCCGCCACTCGGTCTCGACGCGGAAGCGGCCGTCTTGGAGGCAGAGCGTCTCGGGCCCCGGCATGCAGGCGCCGAGGTGGGAGGGGGCGGTCCGGGGTCGCTCGGCGAGCGCGGAGGCGAGCGCCCGCGGCGTCCACGCGAGGAGGTCGATGCCGTGGCGGGCCTCGGCGGGCGGCAGGAGCGCCGGCGGCGCCATGGTCGGCGGCGTCGCCGGAGACCAGGCGGCCTGGGGCATGCGCACGCCGGGCCGGCCGATGCCGAGCGGCGTCGGATGGAGCCGCTCAGCGCGCTCGGCGTCGCGTTGCGCCGCGACCGCCGCCCGCCACTCGGCGGCGCCGGCGCCGCCGGCGGCGCAGGTGGCGAAGGCGGCGGTGTCCTGGATCGGCTGGAACGGGGTGCGCAGGACGTTGTGGTAGGCGCGGGTCGTGCCGGCGATGGTGTCGGCGACCGTGAGATCGACCTCGACGTTGGTCAGGCCGGCGGCGAAGACCCAGAAGCGCGGGTTGGCGCCGGTGCAGGCGTCGAGCACCTTGACCACCGCCTCGACGTTGGCTTCGCCGAAGAACCAGAAGTAGCCGGTGTCGGCGGTCAGCGGCACGCCGCGCGCCCGGCCGGTGCGGCCTTGGGGCGTGCGCCACTCGGCCTCGACCCGGAAGCGGCCGCCGTTGAGGCAGAGCGCGGTGTCGGACGGCGCGCACGACAGGCGGTTGACCCGCTCGAGCCACTCCTCCATCGAGATCCCGACCCAGCTCGGGACGTCGAGGCGCGGCATCTCGCGGTCGATCGCCTGGCGGAGCGCCGGGCTCCCCGCCGCGCGCATTGCGGCGACGTAGTCGAGCAGGGTCTGGACCTGCGCCGGGGTCACCGTGGTGTCGGCGCCCCGCCCCTCGACCAGCTCGTGCACCGGGTCCCGCCAGGCGGAGTACCACTCGCGGCCGTGGTCGCGGAGCTGCGGTTGAGTCGCCGAGGCCGCCGCCATGTCCACCACGTGGCGATAGAACTGCTCGGTCAGACGCCGGCCCCCCGGCGAGTGTCGGAGCACCAAGTCGCGTACCCGGTGCAGCGAAAGGTCGGTGGTCGGTTCGCTCGTTCCGAGTCCCAGAAGCCGGTCGCGAAGCGCCTTCGACGTACTGGAGACAGCGGGCGCCGGCCGGGGTTCCTCGGTTCCCGCCGGGGCTGGTGCGGCGGCCGGCCCTCCCGCGCGCGCGGATCCTGCGGCCGCCGCGAGCAAGCTGCCGAGCAGCAGCAAGCTCGCCTGGGTCGGTGAAAGGCGGAGTTGCATCGGGGGCCTCCTTCGTGGGCTCCTTGCGGATCAATTGGAGCAAGAGATGAGGCAAACGTCCTCGCAGGCGTAGCTGAAGGCGGAAAAGCAGCAACCCAGCCCGTCGAAGGTGATCCTCTGGACGGTGCATTCCCCGCCACGGGTCGCGCTGACGTGGAAGCTCTCGCAGGGGGACTCACGCGGCGGGCCGAGGGCGGGGGCGTCGTTGCGCGGGGTGAAGGTAACCCACGTTCCACCATGTGAAGGAGAGGGCACCCCGTCGCCGGTCGCCGTGCGAACCGGCGCGGCCGCCGCGTCGACGTTCGACCTCAAGCTGAACGAGTTGAGGACCTCGAAGGTCTCCGGCGTCCCGTCGAGGACCTGGACGGCGAAGACGATCGTCCGGCTGGCGCCGGTCGCCAGGTCGCCGAGAGGGAGCTCGCACCGGCTCCCCTCGTCGGGTCCGGGATCGCAGCTCCAGCCCGGCGTCGACTCGGCGGCGACGTAGAGGGTCTGGACCGGAACGACCTCGGTGACGACGAGGCCGGGGACCGGCGGGCCGAAGTTGCGGATCGTGATCTCGTAGGGGATCAGCGGCTCCTGCGGCCAGCGGTGGCCGTGGTCGAGGAAGCTCACGACCAGGCCGTCGGGAGCCGACTCGTCGTCGAGGATGGTCACCGTCGCCACGCTCGGCGAGCCGATCTGGACCGGAGGGATCGTGCCGGTGATCCGGACTCGGAAGGTCTCGTCGCCTTCCTCCAGCGAGTCGTCGAGGATCGGCACGATCTGGCAGGCGCGGGCCACCCCCGGGAAGAAGAACACCGGCGCGTCGGTGCGCGAGATGTAGTCGTAGATCTGGCCGGGCGGGACGCTGGCGCTGCCGGTCGCGGTGCCGTCCTCGGTGGAGATGAAGGCGTCGATGCGCTGCGAGAGGTCGCCGGTGCGCACCAGGCAGATCTCGAGGTTGCCCAAGGGCGAGCCGATGTTCTCGGCCACCGAGTAGCTCGCGTGCTCGAAGCGGACGACCTGGGCCTCGGCGGCGAGCGGGCAGGTCGCCGCCAGACCCGCCAGCAGGGTCGCCGCGCGCCGCGCGCGGCGGCGGCCGGTTGAAGCGGCCGGTCTACGGGCAGGTGGGGAAGGCATTGGTGTCCTGGAGCGGGCGGAAGGCCTGGCCCTGGTCGTTGATGTAGGTCCGGGTCTCGTCGCGCAGGGTGTCGGTGACCGTGGTCACCACCCGCACGTTGGTCAGACCGGCGGCAAAGACCCAGAAGCGCTGGCTCGGGCCGCAGGCGTTCAGGACCTTGACCACCTCCTCGACGTTGCCGTCGCGGAAGAACCAGAAGTAGCCGGTGTCGGGGGTGAGTTGGACCGCGTGGCCGCGGCCCTCGCCGCCCTGGCTGGTTTGCCACTCGGTCTCGACGCGGAAGCGGCCGCTCTGGAGGCAGAGCGTCTCGGGCCCGGGCGCGCAGGTGCCGGCGGTCGCGGCGATGGCCCGCGGCCGCTCGAACAGGGACGAGGCCAGCGCCCGCGGCGTCCACGCCAGCGGGTCGAGGCCGTGCTGTGGCCAGGCGGAGAGCGCGGGCGGGGACGGCTCGCCGGACGCGGGTGCCGCCGCAGGTCGGGCCGTGAGAAGCGCCGCCGTGCCGGGCCGGGCGTCGCGGAGCTGCGGCCGGCGGGACCGCGCCTCGTGCCGCCGGACATCCCGCTCCGCCACCGCCGCCCGCCACTGGGCGGCGCCGGCGCCGCCGGCGGCGCAGGTGGCGAAGGCGGCGGTGTCCTGGATCGGCTGGAACGGGGTGCGCAGGACGTTGTGGTAGGCGCGGGTCGTGCCGGTGGCGGTGTCGGCGACCGTCAAGTCGACCTCGACGTTGGTCAGGCCCGCGGCGAAGACCCAGAAGCGCGGGTTGGCGCCGGTGCAGGCGTCGAGCACCTTGACCACCGCCTCGACGTTGGCCTCGCCGAAGAACCAGAAGTAGCCGGTGTCGCCGGTCAGCGGCACCGCCCGCGCCCGGCCGGTGCGGCCCTGGGGGGTACGCCACTCGGCCTCGACCCGGAAGCGGCCGCCGTTGAGGCACAGCGCGGTGTCCGAGGAGTCGCACGAGAGGCGGTTGATCCTCTCGAGCCACTCCTCCATGGTGATCCCGGCCCAGCTCGGGACGTCGAGGCGCGGCATCTCACGGTCGATCGCCTGGCGCAGCGCCGGGCTCCCCGCCGCCCGCATCGCGGCGACGTAATCGAGCAGGGTCTGGACCTGCGCCGGGGTGACCGTGGAGTCGGCGCCTCGCCCCTCCACCAGCTCGCGCACCGGACCCTGCCAGGCGAGCAGCCAGGCTCGACCGAGCCCGAAGAGCTGGGGATCGGCCACGGAGGCCGCCGCCATGTCGGCGGCGTGGCGGTAGAAGCGCTCGGTGAGCCGCCGGCCCCCCGCGTCGTGTCGGAGGACGAGGTCGCGCACCTGGTGTAGCGCAAAGTCGTCGACAGGCTCGGTCGTTCCGCCCCCGAGGAGTCGACTGCCGAGTCCTCCCGGTGCGCCGCGGGGGCCGCCCGGCCGGGGTTCCTCGATCCCCGCGGGGGTCGGGACGGCGGCCTGCGCTCGGGCATCCGGAAGCCCCCCGGCTGTCGTGAACACGCCGGCGAGGAGCAGGTGGATCGCCCGGGTCGGCGAAGGGCGAAGTTTCATCGGACCTCCTTCTCGGGCCCTGCTAGGGGGAACGGGAACAAAACCAGAGGCACTGGTCCTCGCACGCTTCCAAGCCAAGTTGTAGAAAAATCCCGAGGCAGCACCCCAAGGGATCGAAGGTAATTCTCGTGAGGATGCAGCACGCACCATCACCCCACTCCCCCAGAATGAGCTGGTCGCAGTTGTTGAGGGAAAATGGCATGGAGCTACATTCCGTCGCTTGGCCCGTCGCTTGGCTGTCGCCGGTCGCCGCCCGGCCCGCCGCGCTCGGGCCGCCGAGATCCGACGCCAGGCCTATCGAGTTGAGGATTTCGAACTCCTCCGGCGTCCCCTCGAGGACGCGGGCGGCGAAGAGGATGGTCTGGCTCGCGCCGGTCGGCAGATCGCCGACGCGGAAGTCGCACCGGCTCCCCTCGTCGGGCCCGGGATCGCAGCTCCAGCCGGGAGTGGACTCGCTGGCGAGGTGGACGGTCTGGACCGGGACGGTCTCGGTGACGACGAGACCGGCGATCGGCGGACCGGAGTTGCTCACGGTGATCTCGTAGGGGATCACGGGGTCCTCCACCCACCGATGGCCGTGATCGGTGAAGGTCACGACCAGGCCCTCGGGAGCCGACTCGTCGTCGCGGATGGTGACGGTCGCCTCGCTCGGCGAGCCGATGATGCCGGAGCTCAGACCGGTGATCCGGACGCGGAAGAACTCGTCGCCCTCCTCCAGGGAATCGTCGAAGATACAGTTGCTCCAGTTGTGACAGACCCGGGTCGCTCCCGGCAGGAAGACCAGCCGCAGATCGGTCCAGGCGCAGTAGTCACAAGGTTGTTGGAGCGGGAAGGGGCAGCCCGTTGCGGTGCCATCCTCGGTCGAGATGAAGGCAAAGAAGCCCACGTCGAGGTTCCCGCTGCGCACCAGGCAGACATCGTCGACATCGTTCCCCGCGTTCTCGGCCACCGAGTAGCTCGCGAACTCGAAGCGGACGACCTGGGCTTCGGCGGCGCCCTGGCCGATCGCCGCGAGGCCGGCCAGCAGGGTCGCCGTGCGCCGGATCACGCGTCCGGCGGGTGATCGGATCCAACACCAGGCCATTCGCACTCCTTTCGCGCTCGTCCGGGTCTGGACGTGGGCGCCTCGAGTCAGGAGACGCCGGCGGCCGCGGACCCCTCTCACGGTTCGGCGCTCCACTTCGGGCTCGGTTCGATCACGGCGAGAGGTTCCAGCAGCTCGCGTCGCCCGACTCGAAGCCGTTGCAGAAGATCCCGGTCGGCGGGGTCGCCGCGAAGGGCGGCGTGAAGGCGGCCAACGCCCCCTCGTGTTTGACGGCCGCGCAACCGCGGGGAAGCTGGAAACGCGGCGTCGGCGTGCAGGTGCCGGCCTCGTCGAGGAAGCTGTCGATCGACTGGTTGGTGCCGATCGTGTTCGAAGCGGTGTAGAGCGTGCCCTCCACGGCGTCGTACCCCGACGGTGGAACCACCGCCTCCTCGCACTCGGGAGCCGCGAAGTACGGCGTTCCGCCGCAGTCGGATCCGGAAGGGGTGAAATAGACCCGCGCCGTGGCGAAGAGAGCGTTCCGGGCGACTTCCAGAAAGACGATCTCGCCGCCCACGCTCACCGGAACCGTCACCCGCTCCGGGTCCGGAACACCGACGACGCGACCGAGCAGCCGGTCGTCGGCGTCGCGGACCAGCAAGGCTCCGGTCACGCCCGACGCCTGGGCCCAGGCGGGGCTCGACACGGCGAGGGCGACCACGGCCGGCAGGAGCAGCTTGGGGATCCTCATCGTCCTCTTCCTTTCCGGTCAGCCTCCTGGCGGGCGTTGCGGGCTCGCTCCTCGTCCGGTTCAGGGCACCTGCGGCGTCGGGATCTCGACCGAGCTGTTGAACCCGTTGCTGGCGTTGAAGTCGAAGTAGACCTGGGTGGAGTGGCCGCGCGCCCACCGATACCGGCCGCTGCCGCCGACGACGGCGCGTTGGAAGGGGACGTCGAAGTCGGCGAGCTCGATGCCGTCGGTCACGATGGTGTGCCGGCCGGGCGTCCGGGGATCGAGGTCGAAGATCTGGGTCGTCGCCACCACCGGGCCCGAGACGGCATCGCCGTCCTGGAGGTGCCAGCCACGGCAGTACCAGGTACCGACCACCCGGTCCGGGAACTCGGCGCTGCCGTCGGGGTTGGTGCCTGCGCCCGAGCCGTGCTCGGCGAAGGTCCCCCCCGGGTAGAGGTAGCCGCGGACGATGAAGGGGGTGCCGTCGGCCGGGAAGCCGTTCTCGTTGGTCGGTCCCTGGAAGTGGAACGAGCTGCCGTCCATGGCGACGTCGAAGCTCAGCGCCCGCGCCGGAGCCGTGATCGAGACCGGGTCGGGGCGGTCGGAGGACTGGGACCGGGCCACGCCCGCGGTGGTGAACAGCGCGGGAGCGAAGAGGGCGAGGGCGACGAGAGGCAGCGCGCCGCGGCCGCCGCGCGCTCTGCGGTCTTGGGACGAAGGGTGCAGGGTCACGGTCGTTGCTCCTTTCCGGCGTCCGCGACGCCGGGCTGCCGAGCGCTCTCCAGCGAGGCTGCGGCCTGGACGGCGGCGAGTTCGACCGCCGCCCACGGTTCAACCTAGCGGGGCGCGCCCCGACGCGTCGATCCCCGGGGTGTGAAGCGTTTGTTCCCTCGCAAGTCAAATCGCTGCAGCGACTTGCGGCGCATGGTCCCTTGCGGGCCTGCTCCCCGGTGTAGACTGCCGGCGAGACCAGGGAACCAAAGCCGTGTCGCAGATCGTTCGCTTCGGAGGCTTCGAGGTCGACCTCGCCACCGGGGATCTGTGGCGGAACGGCAGGCCGCGGGAGCGCCTCCAGGAGCAACCCCTCCAGATCCTCGCTGCGCTGGTGGCCCGCCCGGGCGAGCTGGTCACCCGGCAGACGCTCCGGGAGAGGCTCTGGCCGGACGAGGTCTTCGTCGACTACGACCGCGGCCTCAACAAGGCGGTCCAGAAGCTCCGTGCGGCGCTGGGCGACTCGGCGCCGGCGCCCAGGTTCATCGAGACGATCCCCCGGCGCGGGTATCGGTTCCTGGCGCCGGTCGAGCGATCGGGCGGCGTGGGCCACGGTCTCGCCGCGCGGGAGCCCGAGGCGGCGGCACCGCCAGCCCCTTCCGAGCCGGCGCCGGCGCCGTACGCCGCGGCCGGCCCACGGCCGCCGGTGCGCAGGATCGCGGTGCTCGGTGCCCTCGCGGTCGCGCTGGTCGTCCTGATCGGGTTCGTGAGCGATCGCCGGCGGGCGATCACCCACGCCGCGGGCGGTCCGGCCTCACTCTCCGAGGGCGCCGCCTCGCCGGGGTCCTCCCTCGCCGTCCTGCCGTTCCGCGAGCTGGCGCCCGAGGAGGAGGCTTCCACGCACCTCGGGCTGGGCATGGCCGACACCCTGATCACCAAGCTGAGCAACCTCTCCGATCTGGCGGTGCGTCCGACCAGCAGCGTCTTCGCCTTCGCCGGCAGCGACGTCGACGCCCTCGAAGCGGGCCGCCGCCTCGAGGTCGATCACGTGCTCGAGGGGAGCCTCCAGCGCGACGGCGGCCGGGTACGCGTCAGCGTCCGGCTGCTGCGGGTCGCGGACGGGCGGCCGCTGTGGGCCGAGGTGCTGGAGGAGGAGGGGCTGGGGCTGTTCGACCTGCAGGACGCGATCTCGGCGCGGATCGCGGCCGAGCTGGTGCCGGAGTTCTCGGCCGAGGAGAGGGTGAAGCTCGCCAAGCGCTACACCGGCAGCGTCGAGGCCTACCGGGCGTACGTCCGCGGCCGCTACTTCTTCGAGCGCGAATCGCCCGACAACCTCCGCCTGGCGCTCGCCGAGTTCGAGCGCGCGACCGAGCTCGATCCGGGCTTCGCGCTCGCCTGGGCCGGCATCACCCACGCCTGGGCGCCGCTTTTGACCTGGGGCTGGGCGCCCAACGCCGAAGGGCTCGAGCCGGCGCAGGCCGCGGCCTTCCGGGCGCTCGCGCTCGACGACGGGCTGGCCGAGGTGCACACCGCGGTCGCCATCGCCCACAGCCTGGACTGGGACTGGAAGGGGGAGGAGGAGTCGTACCGGCGGGCGCTCGCCGTCAACCCGAACTATCCGACCGCGTACAACTGGTTGGGCTTCCTGCTCGCCGCCCAGGGCCGGGCCGACGAGGCGCTGGCGATGCAGCGGCGCGCACAGGAGATCGACCCGATCGGACTGCTTCCCAACGTCCTGCTCGGCGCCGCCCTGCACGGGGCCGGCCGGAGCCGCGAGGCGATCGCCCAGCTCGAGCGCACCCTCGAGCTGGAGCCCGACTACCTGTGGACTCTCGACGTGCTGGCGGACATCCACTGGGACCTCGGCGACCTGAGCACCGCCGAGGCGCTCTTGAAGCGCGCCGGCTCGAGCGCCTCGGCGGCCTGCCTGGCGGCGGAGCAGGGAAAGCCGGAAGGGGCGCGGGCGCTCCTCGAGGCCCTGCAGCGGGAGGCTACCTCCGGCTATGTCTCGCCCTATCAGCTCGCGGTGCTCCACGCCTGTCTCGGCGACGCCGACCGCGCGTTCGCCGAGCTGGAGAGCGCTTTCGACCAGCGGGTGTCGACGCTGATGACCCTGAGCTCGGACCGCAGGCTGGCGGCGCTGCGGCCCGACCCCCGCTTCGCCGACCTGGTGCGGCGGGTGGGCATCGCGCGGCCGGAGACCCCGGCGCTCGCCGGCCGGTAGCGGCGGACTCCTCTCGGCCTCGCCCGCGCGGAGAGCGCTTCGAGCCGGCGCCGGGGCCCGCGGCATAGGATGGGCGGCCGAGCGCCTGTCGCTGATCGCCGTCCCCCACGACCCCGGCCGCCCGCAACGATCCCTTGGCTAAGAAGCCGCCGCCCCTCGACGACGAGATCCGCGCCCTCTACCACGGGCCGCTCGGCGAGTTCATCGCCGGCCGGCAGGCGCTGGCCAAACGGCTGCGCCAGGCCGGCGATCCGCGGCACGGCGAGGTGGCGGAGCTGCGCAAGCCGTCGGTGTCGGCGTCGGCGGTCAACCAGCTCTTCGCCCGCGAGGTGCGCGCCGTGGCGGCCCTGGTCGGCGCCGGCGAGCGGGCGCGCGCGGCCCAGCGGCGGGGAAAGGGCGCGGACGCGGCCGCGCTCGCCGAGCTGGTGGCGACCATCCGCGCCGAGACGGAGCGGCTGACCGGGCGCGGCGTCGAGATCCTCGCCGAGACCTCCCGCGCGCCCGGCGAGGCGATCGTCGAGCGCCTGCGTACCAGCCTCCAGGCGCTCGCCCTCGACCCCTCGACCGCCGCGGTCGCCGAGCGCGGCTGGCTCGACGAGGACCTCCCGCCACCCGGCTTCGAGCTGCTCGCCGCCCTCCAGGTCGCCGCCGCCCCCGCCCGCCCGGCGCCGCGCGCGAAGGTCGCCGCCGCCCCCGCGCCGTCCCCGGCCCGCAAGCCGGGGAACGCGACCGTCCACCGCCTCGACGAGGCGCGGAGCGCGGCGGCCGAGCGCGAGAAGCGCGAGGATCGCAAGCGGCGCGAGCGCGTCGAGCGGGTGCGGGAGGAACTGGCCGCGGCCGAAACCGATGCGGCGGCCGCGCGGCGAACCGCCGAGCGCGCCGCCGGCGAGGCCGAGCGGGCGGAGCGGGATGCGGCGGAGGCTGACCGGCGCGCCGAGGCGTCGCGCGCGAGGGCGCGA
>Ga0256864_1000241_pt1 | contig 21774 bp, 18 predicted proteins | sample RVTome_11_FD_187336 | JGI IMG/M metagenome (GOLD analysis project Ga0256864, IMG submission 187336) | Soil microbial communities from uranium-contaminated site in the Upper Colorado River Basin, Wyoming, United States - RVT147D111 HiSeq ... | reverse complement strand
GACGTCGCCCACGGGCACCAGCGCTCCCGTCTCGCCGTTGCGGACCACTTCACGCAGGCCACCCACCTCCGTCCCCACCACCGGGACGCCGCAGGCCATCGCCTCCAAGGCGCTCAAGCCGAACGACTCGGACGCGCTCGGCAGCAGGAAGAGATCGGCGGACCGCAGCAGCTCGGCCACGGCGTCCACCTTGCCCAGGAACCGGACACGCTCACCGAGGCCGAGACGCTCGACCTCCGCCTCCACCTCGGGACGCTGCGGACCGTCCCCGGCCAGGACCAGGACCGCCGGCACCTGCGGAACGATCTTCGCGAACGCCCGGATGATGTCCGGCACGCGCTTCACGGGCCGGAAGTTCGAGACGTGCATCAGCACCTTGGTGCCCGGCGGCGCCAACGCGCCCCGGCACGGCCCGTCGTCCGACGGATGGTACTCCGCGAGATTCACAAAATTGGGAATCACCTCGATGGCGCACCCGACGCACCCGAAGGCCCGGTACGTCTCGTCGCGCAGGAAGTCCGAGACCGCCGTGACCGCGTCCGATCGCTCGATCGAGAACTTCGTCACCGTGAAGAACGAGCTCTCCTGGCCCACCAGGGTGATGTCGGTCCCGTGCAGCGTCGTGATCACCTTGAGGTCCCGGCCGCCGTGGAGCAGCATCTGCTTCGCGAGAAACGCCGCCGGCGCGTGCGGGATCGCGTAGTGCACGTGGAGCACGTCGAGCTGCTCGCGTACCGCGATCTCGTGCTGTTTCACGGACAGGGCCAGGGAGTAGGGGAAGTACTCGAGCAGCGGGTACGTCCCGCTGAGGTCCACCTCATGGAAGTAGACGTGCTCGGCGAAGCCGCGCAGCCGAAACGGCGTGGCGTAGGAGATGATGTGCACGTCGTGCCCGCGACGCCCCAGCTCGAGACCCAATTCCGTGGCGAGCGCCCCCGACCCGCCGTACGTCGGATAACACGTGATCCCGATGCGCATCACGACTCCCGTTCGTCCCACAGCCGCACCAAGCTCTCCGCGAGCACTTCGGGTGCTTGGTTCGCGTCGAGCGTCCGTACGGCCGCTCCGCCGAGTTGGTGTCTGAACCAAGTCTCCTGTCGCTTGGCGTAGCGACGCGTTGCGCTCACGATGGCGCCCTCGAGCTCTTGGGCGGCGAGCCGGCCCTGGAGGTGCTGCACAACCTGCCGGTAGCCCACACCGTCGAGCCCGGGCACGTCGGGCGCCACCCCGCGCGCCAGCACACCCCGTACCTCCGCCACCAGGCCCGCGGCGAGCATGGTCCGGACGCGCTCCGCGATGCGCTCGTGCAGCAACCGGCGCGGCAGGGTGAGCCGAATGTACCACGGGCGCATCACCCCTTCGGCGTGCGCGTGCCGCTGCCACCACGAGAGCGGGCGGCCCGTGAGCAGCGCCACTTCGACCGTCCGCTCCGCCCGCTGTCGCCCGCCGCCGGCAAAGGCGGGATCGAGCCGAGCGGCCCAGCGCCCCAATCCAGCGGCCGCACCGGCCCAGCGCCGCAGCCGGGCCCGCTGGTCGGTCGCCATCGGCGGCTCCCGGAACAGGCCGTCCGCCAGCGCGCGAACGTAAAACCCCGTTCCGCCCACCACCACCGGGCGGCGCTCCGGCGGCAGCGCAGCGATCCACCCCGCCGCGGCGGCGGCGAAACGCCCCGCGCTGTAGCGCTCGCCGGCCTCCACCAGATCGATCCCCATGTGCGGCACCCGGGCGCGCTGCGCCGCGCTGGGCTTGGCGGTGCCGATGTCGAGCCCGCGGTAGATCTGCCGCGAGTCGGCCGAGATCACGGTGAGCGGCCAGCGCGCGGCGAGAGCGACCGCCAGCGCGGTCTTCCCCGACGCCGTCGGGCCGATGATGACGGGGATGAGGGGCCTACGTTCGGCCAAACCGCCGCTCCAGCTCGTGACGGGGAAGCTGCACGATCGTCGGTCTCCCGTGAACGTCGTGCGGTGGAAGGTCGCACGTAAACAGCCGATTCAACAACTCCCGTATTTCCGACGGCGCGAGTCGGTGCCCCGCCTTGATCGCCGCCCGGCAACCGTACGTCGCGGCGAACCGCTCCAACCGGTTGGCGAGGCCACCGAACCGATTGCGCGCGAGATCCCCCACCACCTCCTCCAGGCAGTGACGGGCGTCGAACCGCGGATGCGGGTTCGGCACCGCATGGACCGCGATCGATCGGCCGCCGAACGGCTCGGCCTCGTACCCGATCGTCCGCAGCAGATCGCCGTGCCGCTCCACCGCCTCCCACTCCTCGGGCCCCAGGTCCAGCATGAATGGGAGCAGCAGGCGCTGGGACGCCGCCCCAGCGCCGGTGAGCTGTGCCATGGCCTGCTCGAACAACACCCGCTCGTGAGCCGAGTGCTGGTCCACGATCGCGAGGCCCTCCGGGGTTTCGAACACGAGATACGTCTCGAAAACCTGGAGCGCGTCCCCGACCCCACCCGGCGACGGTCCCCTGACCGGCACCGCCCCAAACAGATCCCCGTCGGGCGCGTCCTCGAAGGACACCCCCGCGACGTCGGCACCGCCACCCCACGGCGTCGGCGTCCACGATCCGCGCACCACCGCCGCGGCCTCGATTGGGCGCAGCGCGTCGCGCACCGCGGCCTCCACCGCTCGCTCCACCACCACCTTGTCGCGAAACCGTACCTCCAGCTTCGCCGGATGCACGTTCACGTCCACCTGCTCACCCGGCACGTCGAGCGCGAGGAACACCGTCGGGCGCTGCTCGGGCGCGATCGTCGCGCGATACCCCGCTTCGGCGGCGCGGACCAGGAACGGATCCCGGAATGGACGGCCGTTCACGAACAGGTAGGCCTTTCGGCCGGTCTGCTTCGCGTCCGCGGGGCGCTGCGCGAACCCACGGACGCGGCAATCGGCGTCACCGGCTTCCCCGACCGGCATGAGCGTCTCTGCGAGGTCGCGCCCGAACAGCGCGACGATGCGCTCGATGGGTTCGGTGACCGCCGGCGCGTCGAGCCGCGTGCGCCCGTCGCTCGTGAGGGAGAAATGGACATCGAGCCTGCTCAGAGCGAGGACGGTGAGGGCCTCGACCGCGGCGCGGGTCTCGCTGCGCGGCGACCGGAGGAATTTGCGGCGAGCCGGCGTGTGAACGAACAGCCGCTGCACGGTGACCGTGGTACCGTGCGTGCGCGCCCCCGCCTCGACGCGCCCGACCGCGCCGCCCTCCACGACGATGCGCGTGGCGCTGCCCGTGCTCCCGTCCGGCAACCGCGGCGCCGTCTCTAACTCGAAGCGCGACACCGACGCGATGGCCGGCAGCGCCTCGCCGCGGAACCCGTACGTGGACACGCCCACCAGGTCGTGCGCGTGACGGATCTTGCTGGTGGCGTGGCGGTCCAGCGCCAGGAGCGCGTCGCCCTGATCCATGCCTTCCCCGTCGTCGCTCACGCGCACGAGGGCGCGCCCGCCGTCCTCGATCTCCACCGCAATCCGCGACGCGCCGGCGTCGAGGGCGTTCTCCACCAATTCCTTGACGACCGAGGCCGGCCGCTCGACAACCTCGCCCGCCGCGATCTGATCCGCGACGGCCTTGGCCAGGATGGCGACGCGCCCCATCAGAGCCGAACGAGCTCGTCGCGCAACACCCACCCCGCCTCCGCCCCGCGGCGCGCGAGCACCCACGGCCCACGTTCCTCCACGATGGTCACGGCGGCGCCGTCCGCGAGCGTCCGAGGAGCCGGCGCCGAGCCGTACGGCGCCTCCCGCAGCGGCGTGTCGGCCAGGCGCGCGAGGGCCACCGGCCCGGCGTACCGCCGGTTCAGGACGAGCGCGTAGCCGGCCACCAGCACCACGAGCGCCATCACGATCGCCACGTGGCGCCGGCGCACACCCACGCCCGCCAGCGCCCAACCAAGCACCCACAAGGCAAGCGCCCCCGCCAGCGCCTCCGCCGGCGCCACCGGAGAGATCCACGTCAGCCGCGCCGTATCACGGTCCGGCGGCGGTCGGCGCCCGAGCGCATCGCGAATCGACCGGTCTCGCGGAGCGAGGCGTCCGGCCCGGATCCACGCCGCGTGCGCCCGCTGGACTTCCCCGGACCGCTCGAGCGCGACGCCGAGGTTGTACCAGTGCGCCGCGACCAGCGGCTCGCCGGCCGCCCGCGCCGCAAAGCTGTCCGCCGCCGCCCGCCCGGCGCCGGCCTCCAGCAGCTGCTCCGGCGACTGCCCCACCGCCGGCCTCGCCACCGCGGCGGCCAGCAGGATGACCGCCGCCGCCACGTGGAGGCGGTGCGGCTCCGTCGAGCGCCCCAGGAGCGCCCGCAGGACTTCGCGCACCTCGGCTTCGAGCTCGTTCGAATCGGTCGCACCCTCCGGCCCGTACCTGGCCAACCGCAGCCGATCCCGCACGCGCGCCGAATGCGCCGCGACGGGAGCGTCCACCCCGGCCGCACGGAGCGCGTCCGCGAGCCCGTCGCCGTCGAGCAGGCCCGCATCCGCCACCAGTCCCTCCAGCACAGTGCGGAACTCGCGGTCGAGCGCCGGGAGGCCGCTGCGCTCGCGCCAATCGGGCGCGGCGGCCGGCGCGCGGCGCCGCCGCCGCGCCCACCGTGCACCACCCGCGAGCAGCGGCGGCAGGCCGATGACGAGCAGCCACGCCCACCACGGCGCGCGCGCGAGCCATGCGTCGAGCGACCGCGTCGCCGGCCGGACCGCCAGCGGCCCTGCGGCGCCGCGCGCGATCGCGCCGCCGGGTGAGCCGCCCGACGCCGTGAGCTGGATGGGCGCCGCGCGCAGCACGACGTGCCGGCGAGACTCGGTGTCGAAATACGGATAGGTGATGCCGGCCAGGCGGTACGCGCCGGCGGAGTCGGGAACGAGCGTATAATGGAATGTCTTTCGACCGCCGACCCGGCCGTCCTCCGGCGACACGTCCACCTGCACGTCCCCGGGATATGCCCGCATGCCCGGCGGCCACTCCACGGCTGGCTCGGGCCACAGCGCGACGTTCCCGCCGCCCGACACCACCGCGCGCACCCGCACGGCGCTCCCCACCTGGAAATCGCGAATCGGTACGTCCACGTCCAGCGAGAGCCCCACCCCCGTGGCCCCCTGAAATCCGCGCCCATCGGGGAGCGGCGGGAGCTGCCGCACGGCGAGCTGCAGGCGCTGGCTCTCCACTTCGTGCCGCAGCTCGCGGCTCAGGAACGAATGGGTGAGCGGGAGGTCGTACGTCACGGTGGCGGCTCCCACGGCCAGCTCACCGGCCGTGAGGGGGAAAACCGCCTGGTGATGCACGAAGAGGTCGTACCAGACCCCGCCCACCTGCCGGCTCAACGCGATGCCGGTGGGGGTGGGCCGGTGGTACGACCACGCGCCCTGGAGCTGCGGCGGTCGCAGCGTCGGCGGCTGCCGGAGCCGCGACCGAACCCCGCGCGGGAACCACGCCACCACGAGCAGGTCGAGCTGTTCGCCGGGCAGCACGGACCGCGGGGCGTACAGCAAACTCACCGACACCTCGTCCGGCGACAGCGGCGGCGGCTGGGTGCGTTCGATCAACTCGCGCAGCCGGGGCGCGAGGCTGCGCTCCCCGGCACCCGCCACCCGCACGGTCACGGTGCGCGGGTCGGACCGGAGGGTCTCCGCGTCCTGCCGGACCTCCACTGCACCGATGCGCGCCTCACCGACCCGGATCGTACGCAGTACGAGGTGGCGCGACATCAGACGCATCGGCACGCCGCCGTCCACCGAGACGCTCGCCTGCTCACGCATGCTTTGCAGTTGAAGGCCCGACAGACTCGGGTTGACGATTTCCACCGGCACGTCGCCCCGCGCGGACACGGTGATCGTGAACACGACGGTGTCGCCGAGTAGCACGTCAGTCGGGTCGACGCGCACCTGGAGCTGCGGCGCCTGGGTCGCGAGCGCGAGGGCGAGGACCGTGGCTACCAATCGCGCTCCTCCCGGTTCTCACCCATCTGGCGGCGCCGCCGGCCCAGATCCAGCAGGGTACGACGCTCTTCCTCGGCGATCGAGTTGAGGATTTGCGCGGCCTGCTCGGGGGTGAGCCCTCCTTGGGGTACCGAGTCGGGCCCGCCACCGCCCCCCCCGCCGGCCGGCGGCGGCGGCGCGTTCCCACCGCCGCTCGCGGGCGGCGTACGGCGAATCGCCAGCTCGAGATTCCACTTGGCGTCCCCGTCTCCGGGCCGCAACAGCAGCGCTTCGCGGTAGCGCCGGCGCGCGTGCGCCAGGTGCTCCGCTTCCGTCGTGGTATCCGCGGCGGCGAGCCGCAGGTGCAGGAGGCCCAGGTTGTACAGCGCCCGGAACCGCAGATCCGGATCGAGCGATCCCGCGGCACGTTCCAGAGTGCTGCGCGCCAGCGCCGTGTCGCCCACCGCGAGGGCCGCCGTGCCCGTGTTGTACCACGCTGTGTCCCCCCCGTCACCGGTGCGCACCTGCCGCAGGTACATCTGGGCGGCGTGGCGCAGATCGCCGCGCCGCCACGCCTCGTCCGCCGGATTGCGCGGGCCCTGGGCGTGCGCCGCGCGCGGCGTCGCGCCGACCGCGAGCACGAGACCGACGAGCGCCATCGACCGCCGCGTGACGGTCTGTCCCAGGAGCAAGACCGCGGCCGCGAGCAGCGGGATCCATGCGCGCGACACGTCATGGGCGGACGTCGTCGTGGCGTGCGGCGTCCGCTTGAACGACGCGATGAGATCGCGGACCGCCCCCGCCTGGTCTCCCACGGCCGCCGCCACCAACACGCCTTCCGCGGCGTCGGCGACGCGGGTCAGCACGTCGTCGCGACGCCGCGTCAGCACCACCTCGTCGCCCGGGTCCCGCTGGTGCCCTACCAGCGCGCCGTCAACGTCGCGGACCGGGATCGGCACCGGGTCGGTGTCGCCTTCCGCTACCAGCACGAGCCGGATGCCCGCACGGCGCAGGCGTTCGGCCTCTGCCAGCACGTGCGGCACCGAATCGTGGGTCTCGCCGTCGGTGAACACCACGAGAACCCGATCGGCCACACCCTCGCCTGCGAGCAGCAGGTCACGCCCCTGGCGCAGCGCACGGCTCAACTCGGTGCCGCCCCGGCTCGCGATATCCGGATCCATGCCCTCGAGCAGCAGCTGCAGGGCACCGGGATCGACGGTGAGCGGGGACGTGATGTAACTCCCGCCCGCGAACGCGATCAGGCCCAGGCGGTCGCCGCTGAGGTCGTGCACCAGGCGTGACGCCTCGAGCTTCGCACGCTCGAGCCGCGAGGGCAGCACATCCTCGGCCAGCATGGAGCGGGAGATGTCGATCGCCACGACCAGGTTGAGGCTCTTGGTCTCCGTCTCGACCGTCCGGCTGCCGAACCGCGGCCCGGCGAGCGCCGCCGTGGCCGCCATCGCCGCCGTGCCGACGAGCACCGGACCCACGCGCCCGATCCGCTCGGCCCGCGCACCCAGCTCCGGCGACCACCGTCGCGCGTGGCGCACCCGCGTGACACGACCCCAAAACGCGAGGCCCCAGAACAAGAGCCCCGCCACCGGCGTGAGCCACAGCACGAGCGGCCAGTCGAACGCCATCACGGGACGCGCACCACGGCGCCGGTTGCCAACGCCAGCTCGAGCACGAGCCCCACCAGTCCGACGATCAGGAACGGCCGGTAGGACTCGTCGAACTCCGAGTACCGCGTCACGATCACCGGCGTTTTCTCGAGCTGGTCGATCTGCTGGAACACCCGATTGAGGGCGTCGGGATCGGTGGCCCGGAAGTACCGGCCGCCCGTGAGGTCCGCCACGTCGCGCAGCAACTCCTCGTCGATCCGAACGGGGAGCGTTTGGTACCGCAGCTGCCCCTGCGGGCCGCGCCCGATGGGCAGCGGCGCCTCACCCTCCGTCCCGACGCCGATGGTATAGATGCGCACACCCACCGACGCCGCGGCTTTGGCTGCGGTGCGGGGGTCGAGCATCCCCCGAGTGTTCTCGCCGTCCGTGAGCAGGACAACCACCTTGGACGCGCCGGGCGCCCGCCGCAGACGGTTCGCCGCGGTCGCGATCGCGGTGCCGATCGCCGTCCCGTCTTCTAGCTCGCCGACGCGCAACCCGCGTACGGCCTGCTCCAGCACTTCGTAATCCACCGTGATCGGCATCCGCGTCAGCGCCTCGCCGGCGAACGCCACGAGCCCGATGCGGTCGAAGGCGCGGCCGCGCACGAACGCGATCGACTGCTCCTTCGCGACGTCCAGGCGGTTGGAGGGCGCGAAGTCCTCCGCGAGCATGCTGCTCGACACGTCCACCGCCAGCGCGATCGCAATCCCCTCGCTGGTCGTTTCCGTGATCGCGTCGCCGAGGTGCGGTCCGGCCGCCGCGACGATCCAGGATCCCAGCACCAGGCTGCGGAGACCCAGCGGGACCTCCGAGATCCACCGGCGGCCGGGGACGCGGAGCTGGCTCACGTCGCTGTACCGCGCGGCGACCGGCCGGCTGCGCCGCCGCCGCCACCACCATAGCGGGATCGCCAGCAGCAGGATCAGGAGAAGCGGGCGAGCAAACACGGCGCTACGTCTCCCCGGCGCTGCCCGCTTCCGCCGGTGCGGCCGCCAGTCCGTCGAGCAGCGCCTCGCACTCGGCGCCGAGGGTCACGACGTCTTCGGGCACGACCGGGGCGAAGCGGGCCCGCTCCATCGTGCGCAGCAACTCGGCGATCTCGCGATGGGGCCAAGACGGCCGCTCGCGTTCGAGGACCGCGAGGCACTCCGCGGTCGGGAGCTGTGCGCCCGCCGCCGGCACGAGCTCGGCCAGGCGTTCGCGGACCTGGCGCGCGAGCACTGCCGCCACGGCGCGCGGCTCGCCCGCGGCCACCCACTGCGCGAGGGGCGGCTCCGCGCCGCTGCCGCGGCGTGTGGCCCATACCGGCCGCGGCCGGCGGCGCCGCCGGACCACGCCCCACACGCCAAGCGCGGCCAGCACGGCGCCGACGAACGTCGTCAACGGCAGCACCCGTCGCGCGACGCGGCCGAGCGGGGCGAGCGACGGTCGAGCCGCGGGGAGGGTGTCGGACGGCGGCAGCACCGAGCGGATCACGAGGCGGGCGGTGTCGCCCGGGATGATCACGGTGCGGCCGTCCGGATAGCGCAGCTCGATGTCGGGCATCGAGACGGCGTGGTCGCCGGGCTCGAACAGCGCCACGGGGTAACGCACCACCAGGCGGCCCTCGGCGAAATCGAAACGGGGGGCGCCGAGCGGCTCCAGCACGTCGGTGCCCGCGATCGGCACCACGCGGGGGCGCGCGGCGGGATCGGCGCCGACCCGGCGGCTGACCCACACCGTGTCGCCGACCGTGGCGGAATCGGGCGCCGCCGTCCACGCGGCCGCCTGCGCCAGGAACAGAGCGGCGGCGATCACCGACTGAGGCGCCGCGCCCGCTCGGCGAACGCCTGATGCAGCGTCTCGGCGTACGGCCGGTCCGTGCGGAGGGCCACGTGATCGACGCGAGCCTGCTTGAACGCGCGGGCGCGCTCCAGCCGCCGCTGCTCCGCGCGCATCGCCACGGCGAGACGCGTGGGGTCGTGCGACGTGTCCACGAGGCGGCGCTCACCGGTTTCGGCGTCCTCCACCTCCACCCAACCGGCCGCCGGCAACTCGTGCTCGCGGCGATCGTCCACGGTGATCGCGACGACGTCGTGGCGGCGCGCCAGGCGGCGGAGCTGCTCTTCCCAGCCCGCGGCGCGAAAGTCGGACAGCACCACCGCGACGCCCCGATGCCGCAGGAGCCGCGAGGCGTAGATCAACGCCGCGCCGATGTTGGTTCCGCGCCGCTGCGGCCGGAACGCCAGCAGGTCGCGGATCACGCGCAGCGCGTGCCGGCGGCCCTTGGCCGGCCGCACCACGTGGTCAATGGTGTCCGAGAAGATGAGGGCGCCCACCCGATCGTTCTGGCGCGCCGCCGCCAGAGCGAGGACCGCTGCAACCTCCACCCCCACATCGGACTTCGCCTTCGGCGCCCCGAACTCGACCGATCCGGAGCGGTCTACGATCAGCAGAAGCGTCAACTCCCGCTCCTCCTCGAAGATCTTCACGTACGGGTGGCCCATCCGCGCCGACACGTTCCAATCGATGGAGCGGAAATCGTCGCCGTGCTGGTATTCGCGCACCTCCGTGAACTCCATGCCGTGGCCGCGGAACACCGAGCGGTACTCTCCGGCGAACAGCGAATTGACGAGGGTGCGCGTGCGCAGCTCGATCTTCTTGACCTGCCGGAGGACGTCGGGACCGATCGCGCGGCTCGCCAGCTTCACGGGACGTCCACCGCCTCCATGATCTTGGCGATGATGTCGTCCGACGTCACGTCTTCGGCCTCCGCTTCGAACGTGAGCAGCACGCGGTGCCGTAACACGTCGGGGGCCATCGCTTTCACGTCCTCGGGCACCACATAGGACCGCCCGCGCAGGAAGGCGTGGGCACGCGCCGCCTGCGCCAGATAGATCGACGCGCGCGGCGACGCGCCGTACGCGATCAGCGGGCGGACGTCGTGCAACCCCACCCCCTGCGGCGTGCGGGTGGCGCGCACGATGTCCACCACGTAGTCCACGATCTTCTGGTCCATGTAGAGCTCGGCCACCGCGCGGCGGAGCGCGACGATGTCGCCCGGCTCGGCGACGCGCGCGATCTCGATCGGCTCGCCGCCCGACATCCGCCACAAGATCTCCTTCTCCTCGTCGCGCGTCGGGTAGTCCACCCGGATCTTCAACATGAAGCGGTCGAGCTGCGCCTCGGGAAGCGGATACGTGCCTTCGTGCTCGATGGGGTTCTGCGTGGCGAGTACCAGAAACGGCTCCCCCAACGGGTACGTCGTGCCGCCGATCGTGACCTGCTTCTCCTGCATGGCCTCCAGCAGCGCCGCCTGCACTTTGGCGGGCGCCCGGTTCACCTCGTCCGCCAGCACGATATTGGCGAACAAGGGGCCGCGCTTGGGGCGGAATTCTCCCGTCTTCTGGTCGAACACCATGGTGCCGATGACGTCGGCCGGCAGCAGATCGGGCGTGAACTGGATCCGCTGGAAGGTGGTGTGGATCGTCTCCGCGAGGGAGCGGACGGCCAGCGTCTTGGCCAGCCCGGGCACGCCTTCGAGCAGCAGGTGGCCGCCGGTCAGCAGCCCCACGAGCAGGCGCTCGAGCATGGTCTCCTGCCCAACGACGCGCTTGCCCACCTCGCCGACGATCGCCGACGTGACGAGGCTCTCGCCCGACTTGACCGCGCGCGACGTCACGCTCTCCCCCCGCTCCACGATGCCTTGAGATGTGGCTCCATCGTTTTCCCGTCCCTCATTCCAGGATCCCGTCGTCGGACAGGTCGACCGACCCCGCCCCACAGCGTATGGCACCTGGCCTGTGGCCTTCCATCGTTCCCCCGTTCGGTCGTTCTACGCTCCCGACTGCCGACTGCCTTTCCGACCGTCACCGCTTGATCCGCTCACCGCCATCCTCGTACCGAAAGATCCACGTCGCGAAGCGCGCGGGCCGGATCGGATCGTCCGGCCGGATCGGATCCCATTCCGCGTCGCTCCCCCCGCCCGGCGCCCGTGCCCGGGCCTGCTCGAGCATACGCGCCGCGCGCGCGATCCAGATAGCGCAGCTCTCGGGCCGGACGTCCACCCACCCCCGCACCACGGCGCGCTCGACGTCGCCGCCCACCGGCGGTACGATCACCTCCTCGCCCCTATAAACCTTCCTACCCGGAACGATCACGGGAAGCCCCACCGAGAGGATCGTCGAGCGGAGCCCCGCATCGGCGGCGAGCAGCTCCGTGGCCGCCTGCGATAGGGTGACGGGGATGCTCTCGGCCAGCGCGCGAACCGACGCGCACAGGCGGGACCAGACGTACGTCTCGTAGAGCAGCTTCGTCAGCCGCGGCGGTCCCAGCATCTCGAACGCCACCGACCGCACGCCGTGCCGGCGCTCCAGCGCCTCCAGGCGCTCCATCGCGGTGGCGCGCAACAGCCCCGCCTTGTAGGTCGGGCCCGCCGTAACCGCGTCGAGCGCGCTCACGACGTCCCGGCCGGTGGGACGGCCCTGGAGCTCGAGCACGACGTAGTCCGCCACCTCCTGGGGCGTGATGAACTCCATTTGCCCCAGCGCGGTCACGGTCTCGAATTCCTCCCGCGCGAAATACCCGTTCTCGCCGACGTCGGCGAACACGGACTCCAACACCCGCCCGGTGTCGCGCCACCCGGCGGCGCCGGACGCGAAGGCGTGGTCCACCGGCAGCGGCGCCACGCAATCGAACATGCGAATCGCCACACCCCTCCGTTTGACGGGGCCGAAGCACACGTCCCGCCACGCGATGGCCGCCGTCGGCTTGATCTCGACCGTCGCCGGCGCCCCGGGCGTTCGCCCCATCAGGAACAGCAGGAGGGAGTGCGCGCCGGCGACCGCCGACTTGGTCATCAGCGTGCGCGACGGCCGCTCCTCCGAATGCGTGTACGGAACGTTGAAGCCCATCCCGCCCGTCCCGCTCGTGCCGACCTTCACGTACGCCGACGTGCCGGCGCGCTTCATGGTCTCGACGACGATCTGGAGGTGCCGGATGAGCTGAGGGGTGGGGATCGTGAGGACGTGATCCTCGACCATCTCCCGGGTCACCGGTCCCTCGCGGGCGGCGTCCAGCAGCCGCCGCGCGCTCTGGAACACGTCCTGATACGCGAACGCCGTGGCAGTATTGATGCAATCCACCACGGCGTCCGGCCGGTGGGCGTCGAACAGCTGAAACAGGAAGCTGCGACGCAGCACGGCGTCGTTCATCTCGCCAAGCAGATCCTGCAACACGAGCGCGCGGTGCTCGGCCGACGCGAGGACGTCGCGTCTCGGCATCTTCGCCACCGCGGCCGGGAGAAACACGTCGCCCCACGCCGTGTCGATCGCGGTCTCGCCGCGCTCGGCCTCGAGCGCCGCCGCCGCGCGCCGCACCTCCTCGTCGTACAGCCCCACGAGGGTGATGCGGGCGGGCCGCGACGCAAACAAGCGACGCGCGACGGCCAGCCCGACCAACCCGCTCCCCCCGAGGATGAGAACGCGCTTCCCTTCCAGGTTCATCGCCTCGCGCTCACGCCGGACGGTACGCGTCCAGCGCGCTCAGTTCCCGTTTCGTGAGATAACGCCACTTGCCCACCGGCAGCCGGCCCAGCTGGATCGGTCCGTGACCGAGGCGCGTGAGTCGCTCCACCTTGAGCCCGAGCTGCTCGCAGACCCGGCGCACGATGCGGTACCGTCCTTCCGCGAGGGTGAGCAGCACGTCGAGCCGATCACCGGACGCCGCCCGAACCCGCGAGCGGACGACGCGCACCGGCCGCCCGTCCAGCACGATTGGACCCTCGAGCGCGCGCCGCGCGCGCGCCTCCGGAAGCCCGTGCACGAGTGCCCGGTAGATCCGCTCCACCTGGTAGCGGGGGTGCATCAGCCGGTTCGCCGCGGTCCCGTCCGTCGTCAGGAGCAGCAGCCCGGACGTCATCACGTCGAGGCGGCCCACGTAGGTCAGACCGGGCACGGCCGGGACCAGCGTGAAGACCGTGGGCCGCCGCTCTGGATCGCGCCGCGTCACGACGTACCCCACGGGCTTGTGCAACGCGATCCACGTCGCGGCCGCCGGCCGGATCCGTCGCCCGCCGACGGTCACGATGTCGTGCTCGGGATCGACCGACATCCCGACGTGGGCCACTTTCCCGTTCACCCGCACGCGACCCGCCCGAATCATCACCTCCGACGTCCGCCGTGATGCCACGCCCGCGCGGGCGAGAGCCCGCTGGAGGCGCATCGTCGTCACGGCGCCTCGATCTCGCCCAGGGGCCGCAGCGCCACCGCCAGCTCCTCGAGGCGCGGCAGCTCGTCGAGCCCCTTCAGGCCCAACAGCTCGAGGAACACGTCGGTCGTGCCGTACAGCAGCGGGCGCCCCATCCCCTCCCCGCGACCCACCACCGCCACGAGCCCGCGATCACTGAGCGATTTGAGCACGCCGTCCACCGCGACTCCCCGGATCTCCTCGACCTCGGCTCGGCCGACCGGCTGCCGGTAGGCGATCACCGCCAACGTCTCGAGCGCCGCGGCGGACAACTTGCGCGGCCGCACCACGATCTGCGCGGCCGCGATGGTCTCGGCAAACTCCGGCCGCGTGAGGAGCTGGAAGCCCTGCGCCACCTCCACCAGCTCCACGCCGTGCTCGGCCGCCGTGTAATGCTCGCGCAATTCGTCCACCGCGGCGCGCACGTCGTCGAGGGTGGCCTCGGGATCGAGGGCGGCGAGGTCGGTCAGGGACAGCGGGTGCGCCGACGAAAACAGCGCGGCTTCAAGCAGCTGCGTACGCGGATTCACGAACGATGGTCAGCAGGCCGAAGGGTTCGGGCTGTTCCAGCCGCGCGCGGCCGATGCGCGCGAGCTCGAGCAACGCCAGGAGCGCGGAGACGACGTCGGCCACGTTGGGCCGACCTCCGTCGCCAAACAGGTCCGCGAACGCCACACGTTCCCGGATCTCGAGCACCGCCAGGATGCGCCGGGTGGCGCCCTCCACGTCGAGCGGCCGCGGCACCACGCGATGGGCCACCGGCTGCGGCATCGCTTCCACCGCCCGCTCGACCGCGTGGAGCAGCTCCTCCACGTCCAGCAGCAGCGGCCGGGGCCCGAGGTCGGGCGGCTCGGGCATCCAGCCGCGGGCAAAGCGGTCGGCCCGGAAGCTCGCGCGCTCCTGCAGCCACTTGGCCACTTCGCGGATCTGCTCGTACTCCAGGAGCCGGCGCACCAGTTCCGCGCGCGGATCGTCCCACTCCTCGTCGTCGAACGGGCGCGGAAGCAGCATCTGCACCTTGATGCGGAGCAGCTGCGCGGCCATCGCCAGATAGTCCGCGGCGTCGTTCAGCCCCAATGCGTCGATCGCCGTCAGGAACTGATCGGCGATCTGCGCAATGGGGATGTCCGTGACGTCGATCTCCTGTTCTCGAATGAGGTGCAGGAGAAGATCCAAGGGTCCCGAGAACGCGTCGAGCTGGACGACGAACGGCGTCTCGGTCCCGGCGACGGTAAGCGGCGGCGACGCGGTCACGACGGCGGATGGACCTCGATCACGAGCGTGGTGGGCCGACGAGCTTGCACGGTGGAGTTGTGCCCGGTTGGTGCGGCAGTAAGGTAACCGAGCCCTGGGAACGTGTCAAAGGCGTAGTGCCTTGACTCGCCAGCACTTGCGCGCTAGACTACCCGCCCTCGCCGCGGGCGAGGAAGCGCCTGTCAACCTCCGGGAGCGTGGTGTGCCGAATATCGCGTCGGCGAAGAAACGGATGCGCCAGAGCCAGAAGCGCCGGGCCCTGAACCGGGCGCAGCGGTCGGCCGTTCGCACGGCGATGAAGCAGGTGCGCACGGCCACCAGCGGGAAGGACGCCCAGGCGGCCCTGCGCCGCGCCGAAAGCCTGCTCGACCGGGCGGCGCGCAAAGGCCGCATGAAAAAGAACACGGCGGCCCGGTACAAGAGCCGCCTCGCCAAGGTCGTCGCCGCGAAGTCCTAAGAGCGGGCCGTCACAACGCGGCGAGCTCCGCACCACACCGCTCGCAGTACCATTCCGTCGGCAAGTTCATCGCGCCACACTCCGCGCACTTGAGCGTCTTCTTGTTCGTCACGCTCTTCGTAGGCGTGCGGTCGCCGGCCGACACGGCCCGCACACCCTCCGCCCCGATGCTCGCGGCCCGGTCACTGTCTTCCTCCGCGAGCGGGTAGTCGACCCCCAGGTCGGCGTCGTCTCTCTCCGCCCCCGCCCCGCCGTCGGCCGCCTGCTCGACACTCACGGACTTCAGGAAGTCCAGCTCGTCGAACGCGTCGGTCTGATTGCGCTCCTCCTCCGGATCCCCCACGTCCCCAGGGTCTCCCGCGTCGTCGACCTCGGCGACCGGCGCCGGACTCGGCTTGGGCGGCTCCGGCGGCCGCGCCACCGCCCCCGATCGGCGCCCCTGCGACGGCCGCGCCGCCGGGAGCGGGGGCGGCTGGGGCATCGCGGAAAGAGCGGGTTCGGCTTCGGACTCGGGATCGCCGAGCAGCACGACCACCCCCTCCAGCGTCCCGATCTCGGTTTCCAACGCCTTGAGGTGCTCCCGCACCTGCACCAGCGACTCGAGGATCTCCGTCTTGAACTCGCTCCACTTGGCTTCGCTGTACTCGCCGACCGCGTGCCGCAGCTCGGCTTCGGAGAGCCGTTCCGTGGCCTCGGCCTCGTCGCGCCTGAGCTTGTCGCGGCGGTTGACCTGATCGGCCAGCGTCGCCGCCAGCTCGTTCCGGAAGCCCTGGAGCTCGCGGACGACGCCGTCCAACCGCTCGCGATAGTCGGTCGCCACCCGCAGGCGGACACTCTTGGACGTCTTGTCGGCGGCGATGTCGAGCCGCTCGAGCCACTGCTCGATCCGACGCTTCTCGTCGAGAAGCCGCTGGATATCGGCGGTGGACTTGCCCTGCCCCTTCGGCATCCCTAGACCTCGCTTTCCGGTACCGGGCACCCCGGGTACGGACCGGGGAAATCGCGGCCGCGCCGCATCGCTTCCAGCCGCTCCACCTGGGGCGGCTCGAGCGGCACCACCCGACCCAGGAGCCGCGCGGTGAGGATGATCTTGGCGGCGTGCTCGAGACTCTCCATCCGGATCAACGCGTCATCGAGCGTCGGCCCCATGGCCACCGCGCCGTGATTGGCCAGAACGAGCACGTCGTAGCGGTCCAGATACGGCTCGATCTGATCCCCCAACTCCGGCGTCCCCGGCGTCCCGTACGGTACCAGCGGAACGTGTCCCACTTGGAAGATAAGTTCAGGCAGCACGCAATCGTCAAATGCCTCACCCGCCACGCCGAAACCGGTGGCCACCGGAGGGTGGGCGTGGACCACCGCCGTCACGTCGGGGCGCCGCCGCAGGATCCGCAGATGCATGTCGAGCTCGGTGGAGGCGCGGCGATGCCCGCGTACGTGGCGCCCGTTCAGGTCGACCTCGACCACATCCTCCGCCGTCAGCCGCGCCTTGAGGAGTCCCGCGCCCGTGACCATCGCCCGGTTCTCCCCCACCCGCACGGCCACGTTCCCGTCCTGCCCCGCGATGAGACCCACCGCGGCGAGACGGTGACAGCATGCGGCGATGTCCCGGGCAACGTCCCGGCGCACTAGCCCCCCTCTCGAAAGACGGTGCGACCCCCGACGATGGTCCGCTCCACCCGCCCCTGCAGCTCCCACCCCCCGAACGGCGTGTTCCGGCTCTTGGACAGGAACCGCACCGGCTCCACCGTCCAGCGAGCCCCGGGATCGAACACCACCACATCGGCCGGCGCACCCCGCCGCAGCGTCCCCCCGGGCAGGTGGAAGATCCGGGCCGGCGTGGTGCTCATCCTCTCGATCAACCCCGGTAGGGTAAGATAGCCTGGGACAACGAGCTGTGTGATCCCCAGTCCCAAAGCCGTCTCCAGCCCCACCACCCCGAAGGGGGCGTCGTCGAACTCGCGTTCCTTGGCCTCGTAGTGGTGCGGGGCGTGATCCGTGGCCACCGCGTCCAGCACGCCCTCGGCCAAGGCCCGGCGCACCGCCTCGACGTCCTCCGCCTCGCGCAGCGGGGGATTCATCTTGGCGTTCGTGTCGTAACCGGCGCACGCCTCGTGGGTGACGGCGAAGTGGTGCGGCGTGGCCTCGGCCGTCACGTTGATCTGTTGCTCCTTGGCGCGCCGCACGAGGTCGATCGAGCCGCGCGTCGACAGGTGGCAGAGATGCACGTGCCCCCCGGTCAGCTCCGCCAGCAGCACATCCCGGGCCACCATGATCTCCTCCGCCGCCGCCGGGATGCCCTTGAGGCCGAGCCGCGTCGCGACGACCCCCTCGTGCATCGAGCCGCCGGCCAGCGCGGGATCTTCGCAGTGATCCGCCACCGGAATGCCGAAGGTGGCCGCGTACTCCAACGCGGTCCGCATGAGGTGGCTCGACGCCACGGGCCGACCGTCGTCGCTCACCGCCACCGCGCCGGCGGCCACCAGCTCGCCGAATTCCGCCAGCCGCTCGCCCCGCTGCCCCAGGGAAACGGCGCCGATGGGGTAGACCCGCGCGGCTGCCGCCGCGGCCCCCTGCTTCACGATGAAGCCGACGGCCGCCTGGTTGTCCGTCACGGGATCGGTGTTGGGCATGGCGCACACCGACGTGAACCCGCCGGCCGCCGCCGCGCGCGCACCGCTCGCGACCGTCTCCGCATCCTCACGGCCCGGCTCGCGCAGGTGAACGTGGAGATCGACCAGACCCGGCGCCACCACCCGCCCCGACACGTCGATGACCTCGGCGCCGTCCGGCGGCGCGATCCGCGAGCCTACCGCCTCCACCGCACCGCCAACCAACAACACGTCGGCCACGGCATCGTGTCCCTGCCCCGGGTCGATCACGCGTCCACCGCGCAGCAACACCGGCCTCATGCGTCGGCGCCTCCACCCCGCTTGGCCGCCTCGGCGAGCTCCGGGCGCCCACCCGCCAGGAGATAGAGCACGGCCATGCGGATCGCGATGCCGTTGGTGACCTGGTGCAGGATCACGCTGTGCGGCCCGTCCGCCACCTGCGAATCGATCTCGACCCCGCGGTTCATCGGTCCCGGATGCAGGATCACCAGGTCACGGGGCGCCCGCGCGAGCCGCTCCCGTGTGACGCCGAACACGCGATAGTATTCGCGCAGCGACGGAATGAATCCGGCCTGCATGCGCTCGAGCTGGAGCCGGAGCACGTTGAGGACGTCGGCCCATTCGATCGCCTCCTCGATCCGGCGGAACACGCGCACGCCGAGGGCCTCGATCCCGCGCGGCAGGAGCGAGCGCGGCCCGCAGACCCCCACCTCCGCCCCGAGCTTCAGCAATCCCCAGATGTTGCTCCGCGCCACCCGGCTGTTCAGGATGTCGCCGCAGATGCACACCTTCACGCCCTCCACCCGGCCCACGCGGTCGCGAATGGTCAGCAGATCGAGCAAGGCCTGCGTGGGATGCTCGTGTTTCCCGTCGCCGGCATTCACCACGTTCGACCGAATGCGCTCGGCCAGGAACGCGGCCGCCCCGGAGGACGGGTGTCGGATCACCACCATGTCGATCCGCATCGCCTCGAGGTTGCGGGCGGTATCCACCAGGTTCTCGCCCTTCTCCACCGACGAGCCCTGGGCCACCACGTTCACGGTATCCGCGGACAGGCGCTTTTCCGCGAACTCGAAGGAGATCCGGGTGCGCGTGGAGGCTTCGAAGAAGAGGTTGACGATCGTCTTCCCCCGAAGGGTGGGGACCTTCTTGATGGCGCGCTCGCTGACTTCCTTGAACGGTTCGGCGGTGTCGAGAATGAAACGAATCTGCTCGGCGGTGAGGGACTCGAGGCCCAGGAGATCTTTCCCGAGCGCCGGCGACGTCATGCGCCGCCGCGGTGGACGAGCTCGACGGCGTCCCGGCCGTCGCGCTCCGCCACGAGAACGTCCACCCGGTCACCGGGCCCGGCCTCGACTTGCAGCCCCACGATGTCGGGCTGAATGGGCAGCTCGCGGCCCCCGCGGTCCACCAGGACGCACAGCCCGATGCGGGCCGGCCGGCCAAAGTCGGCCAGCTCGTTCAACGCGGCGCGTACGGTGCGGCCGGTGTAGAGCACGTCGTCGACGATGACCACTTCACGATCGGCGATGTCGACGGGGATGTGGGTCTCTCCTACGATCGGGCGCGGCCCCACCGTCTCCAGATCATCCCGGTACAGGGTGATGTCGAGCGCCCCACGGTGGATCTCCACCCCATGCCGCTCCGCGATGCGCTCCGCCAGCCGCTCCGCCAGCTCGACCCCGCGGCGCTGGATGCCGACCAACACCAGCCCGTGGGCCCGATCCCCGGCGAACCGCACGATGTCACCCGCGAGCCGGTCGAGGAGCTCCCGAACGGCGGCGGCGTCGAGCACGGACTCCCGATCGACGCTCATGGTCGGCGGCAAGTTAACGAACCGGGGTGGGGCGTCAACGCGGTGGTGGCGAGGAGCGTATGGCGTATGGCGTATGGCGTATGGCACGGGGCACGGGGCACGGGGCGGGGCGCGGGAGGACCGTCTGGCGTGTTCGGTTCAGGCGGGAATCGCCCGCGCCTTGGCCCACACCCCTCGCTGCGTCCTACTCCACGTGCTCCGTACTCGGTGCCCCGTGCCATAAGCGATAAGCCATACGCCATAAGCCATAGGCCATACGCCAAAACGCCATACGCCACCTGCCACCAGGGTGGAATCCCGTCTCAGCCCGCCCTATTATCCACCACCTGGCAAGGCCACCCCAGGAGAGGTGTCCGAGTGGTTGAAGGAGCCGGTCTCGAAAACCGGTAGACCCGCAAGGGTCTCGTGGGTTCGAATCCCACCCTCTCCGTGATGCGCGCGTCCAAAAGACACCCACGGTATGTGAGTGATTGCAGATTGCAGATTGCAGACTTGAGATTGCAGATTTGGTGGTAGGGTGATGTCCGGGGCTGTCATCCCGCTTCGGCGCATGCCTTACCACCCAATCTGCAACCGCCAATCTGCAATCTGCAATCTGCAATCGCTGTTCATCGCTTCTCCGCCCGAACCACCCGCACCCCCCACCCGAGCGGATCGTCCGGCGGATCACCGTTCCAGTCTCCGAAGGCGTGCGACCCGTCGCTGCGATATCGCAGGGTGTACCCGCCCGCGGGCAAGCGGATGACCTCGTCGGCTCGCCGGTTCTTGGAGGCGCCGCCGGCGTGCTCGGTGCCGTCGAACTCCATGCGCCAGACCACGGTGCCGGCGGCGTTCTCGATCCAGCCGTAGTCGTACATCTCGCCGTCACCTTCGCCGATGGCCAGTACGCGGACCGCCGTCTCGGCGGCCAGCCGGAATGCCGCCCGTTCGTCGCCGTCGTCCCCGATGCGGACGAGCTGGGCGAGCGCCTGCTCGCCGCGATCGGCCGCGACGAGCTGGAGCGCGGCCTCCTCGCTCCACAGCGTCATCCCCCAGAGGTCTCCGTCGAACGGGCGGCTCGTGTTGAATCCGTCGCCGAAGGAGTGCGATCCGTCGGTCCGAAAGTACGCGGTGTACGTGCCCGGCTCGAGCCGGATCTCGCCTTCGAGCGCGCGGTTCTTGTCCGAGCCGCCCGCGCCATGGGTGGCGCCGTAGTCCATGCGCCACACGGCGCGGCCCGCGGCGTCCACGATCCATCCGTAGTCATACAGGCTCCCGCCCCGCCCCTCGCCGAGGGCCGCGACGCGCACCGTCACCGGCTGGCGCACCGCGAAGGCCTGGACCGCGAGGGTGTCGTTGCCGAGGCCCGCCAGTCGAACGGCCGCGTCGCCCGGGACGGGCTCGTAGGGGAACGCGCGGGCGACCGTCTGGTCGCCGCCCGGCGCCACGCGCACCGTGAGGCCCCAGGTGCCGGCATCATACGGTGGCGCCTGGCCCCAGCCGTCCGGATGATGCGACCCGTCGGTGACGTACGAGGCCACGTATCGACCTGCGGGGAGCGTGATGCGCGCGCTCACCATTTGATTGATCGCGGCGCCTCCGGCGTGCTCGGAGGGTGCGTCGTCGAACGACCAGAGCTGCCGCCCGGTGGTGGCGTCGGCGATCCATCCGTAGTCCCGCCACTCCGACCCCGCGCGCTCGCCGACGCCGTAGAGCTCGAGCGTCCCCGTCGCCTCGAGCGCCAGGCCCACCCGCTCCCGTGCGTCGGCACCGGCGCCGATCAGGACCGCCACGTCGCCCGGCCGCGCCACGGTCCCCGCCGGGGAAAGGCTGCGTCCCGCCCCGCGGATGAGCACTC
>Ga0256864_1000239_pt1 | contig 21820 bp, 14 predicted proteins | sample RVTome_11_FD_187336 | JGI IMG/M metagenome (GOLD analysis project Ga0256864, IMG submission 187336) | Soil microbial communities from uranium-contaminated site in the Upper Colorado River Basin, Wyoming, United States - RVT147D111 HiSeq ... | reverse complement strand
TCCCATGAACGTCAGGCCGACCGTGGTTCCCACCGTGAGGTGGAAGTGGCCCTGGATCCAGGCGGTGTTGTGCACCATCGTGTTCATCGCGTAGGCGGCGTTGATCGCGCCCCCCAGGCCGCCGAGGGTGAAGGTCAACATCGCCAGCGCCACCGAGGCGAAGAAGGGATCGCCCCAGGGGAGCTTGCCGATCCAGTCGAACAGCCCCCGGGCGCCCTTGAGCCGGCCCGCGACCTCGAGCGAGGCGATGACGGTGAAGGCGGTCACCAGGCTGGGGAAGAGGATGGCGTAGGTGGAGAAGGTGTGGACCAGCTTCCAGCCGGCCTCGATGCCGGGATCGGCGAACTGGTGGTGGAAGCCGACCGGGGTCGAGAACAGGACGAACAGGACGAAGACCATCCGGGCCAGCGGCTCGCTGAACAGCCGGCCGCCGGCGACCCGGGGGATCACCGTGTACCAGAGCACGTAGGTGGGCAGGAGCCAGAAGTAGACCAGCGGATGGCCGAACCACCAGAAGAAGGTCCGCGCGACCACCGGGTCGATCGTCTCCACCCACCCCAGCGACCAGGGGATGAGCATCCCCACCACCTCGACGGCGAGACCGGCGGTGGCCAGGTACCAGACGATCACCGTGGCCAGCATGCCGTGGACCGGCAGGGGCGCCGGCAGCCCTGGGTTGTCCCGGCGCCACGAGCGGTAGCTCGCCAGCAGCACGCCTCCCCAGAGCCAGGAGCCGACGACCAACAGGGTGGCGCCGATGTAGAAGGCCGGGTGGGCCTGGAGAGGGGGATAGAAGGTGTAGAGCACCGTCCCCTTGCCGGCCAGGACCACCCACGCGGCGCCCACCGAGCCCACGATGGCGAGCCCGAAGGCGGTCCAGGCGGTTTTTTCGCCGACCAGCCGCCCCAGGGTCTCGCGGGCAAAGAGGTAGCCCAGGCCCATGATGAAGAAGGTGGTGAAGACGAGGGCCATCAGCACCCCGTGGGCCGTCATCGAGAGATAGAACTGCGCCTCGCCCCATTTCGGCAGCTCGACGCCGGCGATGGAGAGGGCCTGCAGCAGCCCCAGGCAGGCTGCGACGGCGAACGCGGCGACGGCGACGGCGAAGTGGGCGGCGGCCAGGCGGTGGCGGCTCACGACGACTCCTCCTCGGCGATCAGCATGCCCTGCATCTCGTGGTGCAACAGCCCGCAGTACTCGTGGCAGGTGATGAGGTACTCCCCGGGCGCGAAGCGGATTGTGAACTCGGTGACGTAGCCCGGGATGACCATGGCGTTGGCGTTGGTCCCTACCACCTCGAAGCCGTGGATGACGTCGGTGCTGGTGAGGCGGAAGGTGATCGGCCGGCCCGCCGGCACGCGGATCTCGTCGGGATCGAAGAGGAACATCTCGGCGACGACGGTGACGACGACCCGGCCGTCCACCGCCACCTCGACCCCGGCCCGGGAGAACTCCTCCGACTCGAGCACCGCCGCCGGATCGATGGTCTCCATGTGGCTCGGCGGATGGACCGCATGGACGCCGGCGGCGACGGCGATGGCGGCGAAGAACGCCAGGATGAGGACGGCGGCCACCCACATCCAGACCTTCTCGTAGAGGTCGACCTTCATGGCGGTCCTCCGGTCAGGGTTGAGGCGCGCCCCGGGGCAGGAACTCGAAGACGTAGAGCCCGATCCAGCCCAGGGCGAAGAGCAGGGCGTAGAGGATGACGATCGCCAGAGTGCCCCGGGGATGCCCGAGGTCCTCGAGCGACACGTCGGTCGCCTCGTCGGTCGCCGGTCGGTCCAGCGGTTCGTTCACACCGTCACCTCCTGTGGGGGGAACCGCCCGAGCATCCTCGCCAGCACCTCAACCCCGCGCGCGACCACCTCCGGCTCGGCGGAGGTGAAGCACAAGCGCACCGAGGTCGGGTAGGGGCCGAAGCTGGGGCCGGGGGCGAGGAAGAGACCGCGCTCGACGCAGTCCTCGAGGAAGCCGAGCAGGCCGCGTTCGTCGAGCCGGTCGGCGACGTCGAGGAACAGGAACGTGCTCCCCTCGGGCGCCGGCAGGCCGAGGCGGCGGGCGGCGGCGGCGCCCAGCTCGCGGTAGCGCTCGCGGGTGGTCGAGAGCCACGGCTCGCCGCGGCCCTCGAGCAGGCGAAGGGCGGCGACCTGGCCGGCGGTCGGGGCGCTGTAGAAGGTGTGGGTCGAGACCTTGCGCACCTGGTCCATCGCCTCGGCCGGGCCGACCGCGTAGCCGATCCGGTTGCCGGCCATGCCGTAGGCCTTGGAGAACGAGTAGGCGGCGAAGGTGCGCTCGGGCGCCAGCGACCGGAGGTAGACGTGCTCGCCGCGGTAGCAGTAGTCCTCGTAGACCTCGTCGGCGATCAGCCACAGCCCCTCGGCGCGTCCCCAGTCGGCGAGCGCCTCGACCTGGTCGCGCGGGATCACCCGGCCGGTCGGGTTGTTCGGGGTGTTGAGGTAGAGCGCGACGGTGGCCGGGGTACGATGCGCCGTTACCGCCTCGACCGCGCCCACGGCGTTGCTTACAGCGCCGAGGTAGGGCACCGGCACCGGCGTCGCGTGGAACGAGCGCACGATGCCCGCGATCAGCGGCCAGTAGGGGGCGAGGATCAGCACCTCGTCGCCGGGCGCGAGCAGCGCCCCGGCGACCGCCCCGAGCGCGCCGGTGGCGCCGGTCGCCATCAGCACCTCGTTCGGCGTGGTCGGCACGCCGGTGCGCGCGGCGACCTGCTCGGCGACCGCCTCGACCAGCGCCGGCAGGCCGTGGGGCGGAGCGTAGCGGTGCAGACCCGGGTAGTCGGCGGTCCGGAGGTCTTCCATCCGGCACCCCTCCGGCGGCTCGAGCCAGGTGTCGCCGACGTGCAGAGGGTAGGTCTCGCCCTCGAAGGTCGCGAGCCGGTGCGCCAGTGTCGAGTAGACCGAGCCCGGGATGCCGGCGACCGCCGGGGAGTACTGGGGAAAGCGGGGCACGACGGCTAGACTACTGCACATGTTCCACGCCCCCGAGAGCCCCTACCTGGTCCCCTTCGACGGCGGTTTCCGGGTCGCCGGCGCGCCGACCGTCCCGCCGCCTGCCACGCCGGGGAAGAAGAAGCTCGAGGACCGGCTCGAGGAGCGGGTTGACGAGCTCGAGGAGCTCCAGCGCAAGCTCTACGCCGACGACCACTGGGCGGTTCTGCTGATCTTCCAGGCGATGGACGCGGCGGGCAAGGACGGCACCATCAGGGCGGTGCTGTCGGGCGTCAATCCGGCCGGCTTCCAGGTCTACTCGTTCAAGCAGCCGTCGGCGGAGGAGCTGGACCACGATTTCCTGTGGCGCACCGCGGTGCGGCTGCCCGAGCGCGGCCGGATCGGGGTCTTCAACCGCAGCTACTACGAGGAGGCGCTGGTGGTGCGCGTCCACCCCGGCTTCCTCGACGCCCAGCGGCTGCCGTTCCACCCGCCCGAGAGCGCGCTCGACGAGCTGTGGCGCAGCCGCTACGAGTCGATCCGCGACCACGAGCTGCACCTGGCGCGCAGCGGCACGGCGGTGGTCAAGTTCTGGCTCAACATATCGCGCGGCGAGCAGCGGCGGCGCTTCTTGGCGCGCATCGACGACCCGAAGAAGAACTGGAAGTTCTCGGCCGGCGACGTGCGCGAGGCCGAGCGCTGGGACGACTACATGGCCGCCTACCAGGACGCGCTCGCCGAGACCTCCCGCCCGTGGGCGCCGTGGTATGCGATCCCGGCAGACGACAAGCCGTTCATGCGCCTGCAGGTGGCGGAGATCCTGGTCGCCGTCCTGCGCTCGCTCGGCCTGCGCTATCCGCGCGCAGAGGAGGAGCAGGTGCGCGAGATGGTGGCCTGCCGCGAGCTGCTCGAGGGGTGCGGCCGGGAGGAGGGCTGAAGGAGGGCGGTGGATTTGGGCGATGCAGCCCGCGGCCGTGCCGGCTCAGCCCGGGCGGTCCCGCTTCATCGCGCGCACGATGGCCTCGAAGGGGAGCCAGACCGGCTTACGGTCGAGGTTGACCGGCAGCCCGGGGCGATCGTCGGCGGCGCGCGACAGCTCGCGCCAGGTCTCGGGGCCGATCCATTTGCCCCCCTCGGCGTGGAACCACGCGGCCGAGGTGTCGCGCACCCGCTCGGCCCACTCGAACGCGGCGTCGGCCGCGGCGTCGATCGCAGCGTTCGCCTTGGTGGTGGCGCCCCCGGCGCCGGGGAGGCCGACCAGGCGGGGGTCGGAGGCGAGCCACGAGCGGAGCTTCTCGCGCGCCCGGTCGGCAGCGGCGCGGGCGGCGTCGAGCACGACCTGGGCCGGGCCGACGGCGGCGGCCACCCCGGCGCCGTGCGGCTCCCCGGAACCGCCGGTGGACAGGGAGGAGGGGGCGGGCGCGCGACGACCGCGCTCGGGACCCGGGGACACGGCCTCGGGCGTCCGGCTGCCGCGGTCGGCGGCGGGGGGTGCGGCCGCGCTCTCCTCGGCGCCGCCGCGATCCGCTTCGCGCGGTCGCTCGGCCGACTCGGCGCGCCGGTCGCCGGCGTCGGGAACCGGCCTCGGTCCCGCGGTCGCGGCCGGTTCGACGGCGGCGGGGTCCGGTTCGGTGGCGGGGGCCGGTTCGGCGTCGTTGGCTGCCGGTTCGACTGCGGCCGCCGCGGTGCCGAGCGGAGCGCCGCCGTAGCCGCCGTAGCCGAGGCCGGTGGCGGTGGCGCGGTGCAGGGCGGCCAGCGAGGGCGAGTCCGCGCCCTCCCCGCCACCGAGGATCGGGGTCGCCGCCGGGAAGGACACCGCCGGGCCGGCCGCCGCGACACCCGCGCGGCCCTCCGCGACCGGGTGGGCGCGGTCCCGGCGCGCCGCCGCAGCGGACGCGCCCCGCGCTTCCGGCCGCGCGCTGGTCCCCCCGCCCCGCGCCTCCGCCCGGCCTCCCGTCCCGCTGCCGCGCGCGCGGCCGGCGGGCCGGGGGCCGCCGCGGCCAGGGCGCCCGCCGCCGCCGGCTCCTGGACCGTCGTCGCCGCCGTCGCCGCCGCCCTCGTCCTCGCCGCCCTTGCCGCGGCCGCCGCCGCCGCCGCGCCCGGGCTCGCGGCCGCCGCGCCCGGTCTGCTCCATCCGGCCGAGGTACTCGGGCAGCCGCACGCCGACGTTCTTGGTCAGCTCGTGCAGCGGCGGCAGCGAGCCGACCAGGCCGGAGAGGAAGTCGGCGGTGGCGTTCTTGCCGCCGCCGTCGCCGCCGCGGCCGCCCTCCCAGACCGTGACGCTGTCGATCTTGAGGTTGGAGATCGCCTTGACCTGCTCCTCGACCAGCTTGGGGAGCTGCTCGGTGACCAGCAGCAGCGCCGCCTGCTCGGTGTTGCCGGCGACCGACTCGACGATGCGGCGGAAGCCCTCGGCCTTGTTGTTGAGGATCTCGATCAGGCCCGCGGCCTCGCCGAGCAAGCGCGCCTTGAGGCCGTCGGCCTCGGCCTGGAGCTGGAGCCGGGTGCCGTCGGCGTCGGCGGTGCGCTGGAACAGCGTGCCGTCGGCCTGGGCCTGCATCTGGAAGCGCAGGCCGTCGGCCTCGCCCTTCTTGATCCGGCGGGTACGCTCGGCCTCGGCCTCGGACAGCGTCTCGATTTCGGCCTTCTTGATCTCGGCGGGCACCAGCACGTTGGCGCGCTGGGTCGCCTGCTCGCGCTGGGCGCGCTGGCGCTCGGCGCCCTCCTCGGCCTTGTAGGCCTCCTCGAGCGCCTGGGCGGACTTGACCTTCTCGGCCGCCGACGCCAGCCTCTCGGCCTCGGCCTCGCGCTCGCGGCGCGCGGCGTCGGAGTTGGCGATCGTGACCTTGGCCGTGTTCTCGCCCTCGACCGCGGTCGCCAGCGCCTGCGCCACCTGGACCCGCCGGTCGCGGTCGGCGGCGGCGGCGCCGATCTCGCCGTCGCGCTCCTTCTCGGCGACCTTGACCTTGGCCTCGTTGATCGCCCGCGCCGCCGCGTCGCGGCCGAGCGCGTCGATGTAGCCCGACTCGTCGGTGATGTCCTGGATGTTGACGTTGATCAGCCGCAGGCCGACCTTGTTCAGCTCGACCTCGACGCCGTCGGTGATCTTTTCGATCAGCTTGTCGCGGTCGGCGTTGATCTCCTCGATCGGCATCGTGGCGAGCACCACGCGCATCTGGCCGAAGATGAGGTCGCGCGCCAGTTCGGAGATCTGCTTGTGGTCCATCGCCAGCAAGCGCTCGGCGGCGTTCTCCATCACCCCCGGCTCGGTCGAGATGCCGACGGTGAAGGTCGAGGGCGTGTTGACGCGGATGTTCTGGAGGCTGAGCGCGCCCTGGAGGTTGATGTCGATCGCCATCGGCTTGAGGTCGAGGAAGGAGTAGTCCTGGAGCAGCGGCCAGATGAAGGCGGCGCCGCCGTGGTAGCACTTGGCCGACAGCCCGCCGCGGCCGCCGCCGGCGATCTTGCCGTAGACGACCAGGATCTTGTCCGAGGGACACCGCTTGTAGCGCCGGGTGAAGGCGACGATGGTGAGGAAGAAGACGAGGATCGCGCCGATGATCAGGTAGAGGAATTCCATCGCACTAGCCCTCCTGGGGAGTCGCTGTCGGCGCCGGGGTCGCGGGCTCGAGCGGCTCGACCAGCAGCGTCTGCTGGTCGAGGACGTCGACCACCCGGACCCGGGCCCGGTTGGGGATCTTTGCGGGAGCGCGGGTGAAGGCCTGGACCACGCACAGCCGGCCCTGGACCCGCACCTCGATCTGGCCGGGACCGGCCATCGCCGCGGGCACCGGCAGGTAGACGCTGCCCGCCGCGCCGATCGCGTTGCGGTAGTCGAGAGTGCCGCTGTAGCGCATCGCGTAGAGGCCGCGCATGAGGGCGAAGACCGCGCCCATCAGCGCGCTGCCGGCGGCCACGGCGAGCAGCACCGAGGGGACCAGGGCGATGCCGGCCTCGAGCGCCGCCACGCCGCCCCAGCCGAAGCCGGTGAAGAACGCTGTCACCGTGCGCACCGAGAGGATGCCGACGCCGCCGCCGTGCCCGGCGTCGCCAGCGTCGAAGTCGGCGTCGGCGTCGCCGTCGAGACCGAAGAAGCTCAGGATCAACTGCAGCACCAGCACCGCCGAGGTGGCGATGGCGATGGCGTAGAAGACCTTGTGGGCGATGGCGAGCTCGGTCCACCAGAACTCCACGGCCGCCTCCTTCCCGGCGCCTCGGACCGGGAGCCTCGCGGCTCCGGCCGGCGCCCGTCACGTTCAGGTTGCGCGCCCGGGATCTTACACCCGCGGCTTGAGGACGCCGCTCCCTACGCGCGCCCCGGGGCGGCTATTCGCGCCGCCGGCGGGGGACGGCGAACGCCGGCGGGCGAATCCGCGTAATGTACCCTGTGCGCTTCTCCCCCCGGCCGCCCGCGGAGCGGTCGAGACGGGCGGGGCCCGGGGGCCGCGGGAGGCGACCCGAAAGGTCGGGATGAGCAGGATCGCCGGAGTGCTTCTGATCGTCTCGCTGACCGCGGTCGCGGCGCCACCGCCGGCCGCGGCCGCGCAGGCGTCCGCCGCGGTGACGATCCCGCGCGGGGAGGTCCTCCGGCTGAGCCCGGAGATGACGGCGTTCCTCGCCGAGAACGTCGCCGACGGCGGCCCGGCCGACGCGCGGCTGCACTCGTTGATGGACGCGTTGTTCGAGCGCGGCGAGCTCGGCGTCTCCTACTCCAACGAGCGGACGACGACCGCGGCGCGCACCTTCGAGCTGCGCAGCGGCAACTGCCTCTCCTTCACCCTGATGTTCGCGGCGCTGGCGCGCCACGTCGGGCTCGAGGTCCGGTTCCGCGAGGTCGGCGAGGTGCTGTCGTGGGATCAGCGCGGCGCCGTGCTGCTCAACAACAAGCACCTCTACGCCGAGGTCGCGATCGGTCGCGGCGTGGTCGCGGTCGACTTCATCCCCGGCGCGGACAAGCGCTACCGGCAGCCGAGCCTCGTCGACGAGGACCGCGTGATCGCCCACTTCTACAGCAACCTCGGAGCCGAGAGCCTGGCGGCGGGCGCGCCGCAGCGGGCGCTGGCCGACCTGGAGCAGGCGATCGCGATCGACGAGACCTTCGGCTGGGCGTGGAGCAACCTCGGCGTCGCGTACCGGCTGCTCGGGCGGCCGGAGGAGGCCGAGCAGGCCTACCTCGAGGCCTACCGGCTCGACCCCACCGACGCCACGCCGCTGTCCAACCTCGCGAGCCTCTACGCCGGGCAGGGCAGGGAGCGCAAGGCCGCGCGCCTCGAGCGCCGGGTCGATCGACACCGGCGGCGAAACCCCTTCTACCACCACCGGCTCTCCCTGCAGGCGTCGGCGGCGGGGAAGACGAAGGAGGCGATCGGGCACATGCGGCGCGCCATCCGCCGGGCGCCCGACGATCCGCGGTTCCGTTCCCGGCTGGCCGAGCTGTACCGCAGCGACGGACGGCGGGAGAAGGCCGAGCGCAGCCTCGAGCTGGCGCTGCTGTACAGCAGCGATCCCGAGGCGAAGGAGCGCCTGGAGCGGCTTCTCGCGCAGTGGCGATCCGGCGGCGAGGGCTGAACGCGCCCGTCAGGGTTCGCGCGGGACCCCCGATCCGAAATCTTGGATTCTGATTCGTGATCTTGGATCCAACCTGCCTCGGAAGCTCGGACCGCCCTCGACGTGGTCTTGGTTAAGGTGTTGACAGGAAGCAACTTGCGCCGATGGGACCCGGCCGCCGCCGGTGGCATGCCAAATGCACCGCTCACGGCGCTGGATCTCCGATCCGAACGCGTGTATTGGCCTAAGCCCGAGGGAAGGGTGTTCCGAGCCTCGGGTCGAGGCCGCGGTCATGATGGACAACCCAGGGGGACAAGTAATGAGACGATCGATTGCACTTGCGGGCCTGCTGCTGCTGGTCACGTCGAGCGCGGCACTCGCCCAGGTGGCCCAGCGCGGCACCATCTCGGTCAACGTGAGGAGCGCCGACGACGGAAGCCTGCTTCCGGGGGCGACCGTCGAGGCGAGCTCCGATCAGACCCTGACCTCGCGTCTGGCGACCACGGGCGATGACGGCCGGGGTCAGCTCCAGGCTCTCGATCCGGCGTCCAACTACGTCGTGACGGTGACGCTCGAGGGCTTCGCGCCCGCGCGCATCGAGAGCGTGCTGGTCCGCGCCGGTCAGCAAACCGGACTGGACGTCGAGATGCAGCTCGAGGCGTTCACGGAAGAGCTGCTGATCACCAGCACCTCGCCGGTGGTCGACACGACCAGCGCCACGGCGGGCCAGGACATCACCCTCGAGCTCACCGAGGCGCTGCCGACGGGGCGGAGCTACCAGGACTACCTGCAGCTCGTGCCGGGCGTCCAGCCCTCGGACAGCGGCAACCCGGCCTCGCGCTCGGGCATGAACTACTCCGACATCGCCGGCGAGGTCGGCCAGTCGCGGGACAACTTCTACTACTTCGAGGGCATCAACGTCACCGACGGTCTGACCGGGACCTTCGGCGCCAACCTGAACACCGAGATCATCCAGGAGCAGAGCGTGCTCACCGGCGGCCTGCCGGCGGAGTTCATCGGCGCGACCGGCTTGGTCTCGAACGTGATCACCAAGAGCGGGGGCAACCGGTACTCCGGCTCGTTGAACTACTACTTCCAGAACGACAGCCTGGTCGCCGACGACGAGCACCAGGAGAACGCGACGTTCTCGACCTACGACACCGCCTTCACCCTGGGTGGACCGATCTACCGGGACAAGGCGTGGTTCTTCACCAGCTACCGGCTGCTCAACCGCGAGGACGACGTGGTCTCTCTCGCCGGCACGCCCCTGCGTACGGTGGAGCGTGACGACGAGCAGGCCTTCGGCAAGCTGACCTGGGCGATCACCGACAGCGACCTGGTCAGCGGCGTCTACCTGAGCGATCCGACCGACTTCAGCGGCACCAACAGCCCGCAGGTCTCCAACACGCGGGATCGCGGCCGCGAGCAAGGCGGCGATCGCTGGAACGCCAACTACAGCCGGGTGTGGAGCAGCCTCGGGCTCGAGGTGTCGGCGTCCGAGCACGAGGGCAACCTCGACCAGTTCCCGACCCTTGGCGAGTCGCGCAACAACGTCGCCCACCGGCCGGGCGAGAGCCCGGGCATCGACCGCGAGCAGCAGGGCGGCTTCGGCTTCACCACCGAGACGACCCGGAGCACCGAGTCGCTACGCGGTTCGCTCGAGTGGCTCGGCTCGACGAGCTGGGGCGATCACTCGTTGAAGGGCGGCGCCGAGCTTTCCGAGAACGGCTGGTTCACGAACAGCATCACGACCGGCGGTGCGACCTTCACCTCGCTCGACCTCATCTACCAGAACCAGAACATCACCGCGTTCCAGATCCAGGACGATCCGTTCCGCCTCGTCGACTTCAACCCCTTCGCCACCAGCGACTTCACTGGCTTCGTGGGCCCCGACGGGATCGGCTCCCTGCCCCAGGCCCAGCAAGACGCCATCTACGCCGCTCTCGACACGAACGGCGACGGCACGCTGACGCCGACCGAGGTTGGGGACGGGCTCGTGTTCAACGACACGATCGGCAATCCCCACGGGATGGTCAACTACGACCGGACGCTCCAGGCGGAGGTCGGTCCCCAGCAGTTCAGCTCCGAGGGCACGACCTACTTCATCCAGGACACCTGGCAGTGGAACAAGTGGGCGGTCAATCTCGGCGTGCGGGCCGAGGAGTGGAAGCACATCGGCAGCGACGACAGCACCGAGATCTACACCTTCGACACCGAGTACGCGCCGCGCCTGAGCGTCGCCTACGACCTCAAGGGTGACGGCCGTCACCGTCTGTCGGCCTACTACGGCCGCTACTACGACCCGATCCGCAACAACATGACCGACTTCGCCGGCCAGCTCACCGGTGAGGTCAACCACGAGCAGGTGTGGGTCGACGCGATTCAGGACTGGGTCACCTACCGCATCCGCGGAGGCGCGCAGAACCCGGACGCCTTCTTCGCCCTGACTACCGAGACGCCGTACACCGACGAGTACCAGCTCGGTTACAAGGTCGACCTGGGCCGCAGCCAGAGCCTGGAGCTCAACCTGATCAAGCGCGAGACGGAAGACATCCTGGAGGACTACGACCTCAATCTCTACTCCGATCCGGCGGGGTACATCAACCAGTTCACCGGCGAGCAACTCGACCCGAACCACCCCGAATCACTCTTCATCCCGATCGGCTACTTCGGGTTCGGAAGCATCCCGCCATCGAACTTCATCATCGCGACGCTGCTCGGCGGCAACCGCGAGTGGGAGGGGGCCGAGCTGATCTATCGCAAGAGGTTCAGCAACAACTGGCAAATGCTCGCCTCCTACAACTACGCCGACGGCAACGGCAACTCGAACTCGGATTCCAACGCCGACTTCCAGGGTGACGTGACGTGGCTCGACCCGCGGGCGCCGAACCAGCTCGGTACGCAGCCGGGAACGATCGAGCACCTGTTCAAGATCGCTGGCAGCTACCAGTGGAACAACGGCATCCAGATCGGCGGCGCCTACCGCTGGAACTCGGGGGTCATCATCAGCCGCACGTCCTCGGCGTCGGGTCGAAACCTGCCGCTGCGCGACACCAACGATCCGCTGTTGAACTGCGATGTCATCGGTGGGGTGCCGATTGGGACCGACTGCGTCAGCTTCGCCGGCCAGACCGGCAACTGGCTGTCGCCGCTGGCGGTGGGCCAGTTCGACAACCCCGAGTACGGCATCATGGACCTTCGCTTCGCGTACCTGTGGGATCTCGATCGGGTCGACCTCGACTTCTTCGTCGACCTGTTCAACGTCTTCGACGACCAGGCGACGGTCCGGGAGCAGGACCTGATCGGCGGCGGCGGCGGTGCCGCGTTCGGTCAAGGCACCGACTTCGCCGATCCGAGGCGGTTCTTCCTCGGGGCGCGCTTGCGCTTCTAGTCCGGGGCGCTTCTAGCGAAGCCGACCTCGGCTTCACATGACGGTTGCGAGGGGGACCCTCCGGGGTCCCCCTTGTTGTCTCCGGCGCCAGGTGGGAAGATCGTCGCGACCGGGTTCGCCGGCAGGAGGTACACCGTGATCCGTCCGACCAGCATTCTGAGTTTCCTGGCCCTGGTCTCGATCTTGGCGCCGGCGGCGCCCACCGCCGGGCAAGAGCCACCGGCTCCCCCACCCGCCGAGCAGCAGCCGCCGGCCACCACCTTCTTCGAGACGGTCGACGTCGAAGTGGCGACGGTCGAGGTCTTCGTCTCCGACCGCCAGGGCACGCCGGTGACCGGCCTGTCCGAAGACGACTTCGAGCTGCGGATCGACGGCGAGCCGGTGGAGATCACCAACTTCTATGCCGAGGTCCTCGGCCGGCCGGCGACCGCCGACTGGCAGGTCGAGGCCGCCGCAGTCGAGACAGAGACTGAGACAGAGACCGAGACCGATTCCGGCCCCGGTCTGATCCCGCCGCCGCAGCGCCTGCGGATCGTGGTGTTCATCGACCACACGAACATCCGCGCCGTCAACCGCAAGCGGGCCCTCGAGCGTCTGGAGGAGTTCCTCGAGCGCAACGCCGGTCCGGACGATTCGGTGGCGGTCGTCTCGCTGACCGACCGGCTGCATGTCCACAGCGACTTCCTGAACGACCAGAAGACGATCGATCGCATCTTCGACGAGGTCGGGAAGGTCTCGTTCGCAGACATGAGCGGCGAGACCGAGCGCCGCCGCATCTTCAGTCAGATCGCGCGCGGTCATACCGGGGGCGGTCAGTCGATCGGCCGCCAGAACCCCGCCACCGGTCTTTCGAACGCCGCCTTCTTCGGGCCCGAGATCGAGGCCTCGATCCGTGCCTATGCAGCGGCCGAGTACCAGCGCACCCGCGGCTCGCTCGACGCGCTGAAGCGGTTCCTCGGCTCGCTCGGGGGAGTCCCCGGCCGCAAGGCGCTGATCTTCGTCAGCGACGGCATCGTCAACCGGCCGGGCGAGGACCTGTTCATCGCCTACCGCAACGCCTACGGTTCCTCGTCGCTCAACCCGGGCGTGCCGAAGATCGATCCCAACATCGACTACAGCCGGCAGGTCGGCAACTTCGACGTGCTCCGCGAGGTCCAGCAGGTGGCCGAGGCCGCCAACGCGGCCGGCGTCACCTTCTACGCGCTCGACGCCCAGGGGGACCACGCGATCGGCGTCCGGTCCGCGGTATCCGAGGGGTGGGCGGAGACCTCCGAGGTCATCTCGACGTTCGAGGCCAACGTGCGGGAGCCCCTGGAGTACACGAGCGAGGCGACCGGCGGCCGGCGCATCGAGGCCTCCGACAAGCTCCTCTCCGACCTGGCGATCGTCGCCGCCGACTTCGACAGCTACTACTCGCTCGGGTTCCGGCCGCCGGAGGCCGAGCAGGGCAAGATGCAGGACATCAAGGTCCGGCTGCTCGGCGACGCCGCCAAGGGCCGCACCGTGCGCTACCGCGAGTCCCGCCGCACCAAGGGAACCGACCAGCGCACCGGCGAGGCGATGCTCGCCGCGATCTTCTACAACGCCACGGCCAACCCGCTCGAGCTGGGGCTGACGCATGGTGAGCCGGTGCGGCGCGAGGACGGCAACATGGTGCTGCCGGTCACGATCGAGATCCCGGTCGCCAGGATCGCCCTGATCCCGGAGGAGGCGGTGTCCGCGGGCCGGCTCTCGATCTACGTGACCGTCAAGGACAAGTCCGGCGACGCCAGGGAGGTGCAGAGACTGCCGTTTCACCTGCAGATCCCCTCCGACAAGGTCGAGGAGGCGAAGCAGCACGCGGCCCACCACACGCTCCAGGTGGTGCTGCGCCCCGGTGACCAGCAGGTCGCCGTCGGCGTGCGCGACGAGATCGCCTCGACGCTGTCGACGATCCGCATCGAAGTCGCGGGCTCGGTCTGACCCCCGGCGATCGGCCGAGTTCGTTCATGGGTTGCGAGGATGACCCTCCGGGGTCCCCTTGCCGGCTGTGGCCGAAGGTGGCAGGATGGTGGCCAACGAGTTCACACCGCCAGGAGGCACACCATGACCCGTGGAATCACCTTGCTGAGTCTCCTGGTTCTGCTCTCGACGGTTGCGCCGGCCGCGCCCCAGCCTGCCGAGCAGGAGCCACCCGCCACCACCTTCTTCGAGACGGTCGACATCGAGGTCGCGACGATCGAGGTGTTCGTCTCCGACCGCAAGGGCACGCCGGTGACCGGCCTCGACCGGGACGACTTCGAGCTGCTGATCGACGGCGAGCCGGTGGAGATCACCAACTTCTATGCCGAGATGCTCGGACGGCCGTCGACCGTCGAGTGGCTGGCCGAGACCGCCGAGACCGGGAGCGAGATCGACGACGTCGAGAGCGGCCGGCGGCCGCCACCGCAACGCCTGCGGATCGTCGTCTTCATCGACCACACCAACCTCCGCGCCGGCAACCGCAAGCGAGCCCTCGATCTCCTGCAAGAGTTCCTCGGACGGAACGCCGGTCCGGACGCCGGGGTGGCGGTGGTCTCGCTGACCGACCGGCTATGGATCCACAGCGATTTCCTGAACGACAAGCACACGATCGCGCGCATCTTCCACGACGTCGAGGGGCTCGGGTACCGGGACACGACCGGCCGAGAGGAGCGTTCCCGCATCCTCAACCAGATGTCGCGCGGTCATACCGGCGGGATCCTGTCGCCCAACCGTGTCCCCAACCCTCTGGACCCTGACCGGAGTGCGCCGACGACCGCCGAGCTCTGGGACACGTCCATCGAGGCCTCGATCCGGGCCTATGCCGCGAACGAGTACCAGCGCAGCCGCGCCTCTCTGGAGGCGCTGAAGCGCTTCGTCGGTTCGCTTGGAGGCGTCTCCGGCCGCAAGGCCCTGATCTACGTCAGCGACGGCATCGTCAACCGTCCGGGGGAGGACCTGTACGTCGCCTACCGCAACGCCTTCACGGGCTCGACCCGAGCCCCGGGTATGGTGCAGACAGACCCCAACACGGACTACCTGCGGCAGGTCGGCCAGTACGACCTGGGCCTCGAGATCCAGAAGGTCGCCGAGGCCGCGAACGCGGCCGGGGTCACCGTCTACGCGATCGACGCGGAGGGGGACCATACGACGGCCGTCCGTTCCGCGCTGCTCGACGGGGGGGCGGCTACCAGCGAGGCTGTCTCGGCCATCGAGGCGAACGCGCGCGAGCCCCTGGAGTACGCCACCGAGGCGACCGGCGGCCGGCGCATCCAGGCCTCCGACCGGCTCCTCTCCGACCTGGCGATCGTCGCCGCCGACTTCGACAGCTACTACTCGCTCGGGTTCCGGCCGCCGGAGGCCGAGCAGGGGGCGACCCAGGACATCAACGTCCGGCTGCGCGGCGCCGAGGCCGGCGCGGGACACGTCGTGCGCTACCGCGAGTCCCGCCGCACCAAGGGCGCCGACCAGCGCACCGGCGAGGCGATGCTCGCGGCGATCTTCTACAACGCCACGAACAACCCGCTCGAGCTGGGGCTGACGCAGGGCGAACCGGTCAGGCGGGCGGACGGCAACCTGGTGGTGCCGGTGACGATCGAGATCCCGGTCGCCAAGCTCACCCTGATCCCGGAGGAGGCAGTGTCCGCGGCCCGGCTCTCGATCTACGTGACCGTCAAGGACGCGAAGGGCGACGCCCGGGCGGTGCAGGAGATGCCGTTCCACCTGCGGATTCCCGCCGACAAGGTCGAGGAGGCGAAGCAGCACGCGGCCCACCACACGCTCCAGGTGGTGCTGCGCCCCGGCGACCAGCAGGTCGCCGTCGGCGTGCGCGACGAGATCGGCGCGACGCTGTCGACCGTCCGGGTCGAGGTGGCCGGGACGGTCTGATCCCGGTCACCATCGCGGTCGATGGCGGTCTGATCCGGCGATCCCGGTAGAATGGCGCTTCCCCGTGCGGGTGGAGGGGCTCGCACGGTCGAAGGAAGGAGGTCTCGATGTCCCGCAGCCGTCAGGCTCCGTTCGTCCTGTTCGCCGCGCTGGCGTCGGTCCTGCTCGCGATCCCGCCCGCCGACGCCGCCACCGGCCGGTTCCGCGGCACGGTGGTCGACGACAACGGCGAGCCGATCGAAGGGGTCTCGGTCACGGTGACCACCGCCGATCTGCCGGACTTCCACGAGCAGCTCGAGACCAACAAGCGGGGCATCTTCACGCTGACCGTCGCGCAGATCGATCCCGTCTACACCCTCCAGCTCACCAAGCCCGGCTACCGCAGCCTCAAGGTCGACGTCCAGGTCCGGGCGACCGAGGTGGCCCAGGAGACCTACACGCTGCCGGCGGTCGTCGCCGGCGAGGAGGAGGTGCCCGGAGCGGTCCCCATCGCGGAGGCGGAGGAAGTCAACGTCGCGATCCGGGCGTACAACGACGGCGTGACCGCGCAGCGCGCCGGGGATCTCGCGACCGCGCGTGAACGGCTGGAGGCGGCCCTGGCGGAGGACGAAGCGCTCGGACCCGCCCACGTAGCGCTCGCCACGGTCTCCCTCGACCTCGGCCGGCACGAGCAGGCGCTGGCCCACGCCGACAGGGGTCTCCAGCTGCGGCCCGGCGACCGCGAGGCCCTGCGCGTCCGCTACCAGGCGCTGCTCGGCCTCGGGCGCCGCGACGAGGCGGAAAATGCCAAGGCCGCGCTGAAGAAGGCCGAAGGCCTTTCGAGCACCGCCAAGAGCCTCTACAACGAGGGATCGAAGGCCTACCAGGAGCAGGACCTCGACATCGCCCTGGCGAAGTTCGAGGAGGCCGCGGCGAAGGACCCGTCCCTGTTCGACGCCCACCACGCGATCGCGACCATCCTGGTCCACCGTGGCGACCACGCCGGGGCCGCCGAGGCGGCGGATCGGGCGCTCCAGATCAACCCCGAGGACCCGCGTACCCTGCGGGTGGCGTACGACGCCTACCGCGGCGTCGGCGACCGCGAGCGCGCGACCGAGATCGCGGGGCGGCTAGCCGCGGCCGACCCCGAGTTCGGCGCCGTCGGGCTGCTCCAGCAGGGGGGCGACCTGTTCAACGCCGGCGACGTCGAAGGCGCCCGCGACCTCCTCGAGCACGCGCTGGCGCTCGACCCCGGCCTCCCGAAGGCCTACTACCTGCTCGGCCTGTGCGCCCTCAACGCCAGCGACTACGCGCTGGCGAAGCAGCACCTCACGAAGTTCCTCGAGCTCGACCCCGACGCCGCCGATGCCCCGGCCGCCCGGGAGATGCTCGGCGCGATCTAGTCGGGCGCGCTCTCGCCGGTCCGCCGACCGTTCACCGCGCGCGGTCGATGGCGGCGGCGAGCGCCGCGACCTCCGGGTCTCCCGGCGCATCGCGGACCAGCGGCGCGAGGTGGAGGGCGGCGGCCTCCGGGTGCCCGTTGTCCAGCAGCAGGCGGGCCAGCTCCAGCCGGGCGCCGCGGTCGCCGGGATCGGTCGAGACGGTGACCTCGAGCAGCCGGATCCGTTCCTCGCGCGCCTTCTGCTCCTGGAACCGCTCGAGCGTCTTGCGCCCGTCGTCTTGTCGCCCGTCACGCAACAGAGCCTGCGCCAGCAAGTAGAGGACGTCCGAACGGTTGGGCGCCTCCTGCGCGACCTGCCGGAGTTGCGTCACCGCGTCGCCGGAGCGGCCGGAGGCGAGCAGGGCGCGGGCGAGCAGGACCTTCGCCTCGACGCCGGGTGCCGCGGCGAGGACCCGGCGGAGGATCGGCTCGGCCTCCTCCGGGTGGCCCTCGGCCAGCTTCAGCTCGGCGAGGCCGGTCAGGGCCGTAGGGTCGTCGGGCGCCAGGGCGAGCGCCGTCTCGAGCGCCCGCCGCGCCTCCGCGGGCCGGCCGAGCCGCAGCAGCGCGAGCCCGCGGTAGGTCTTCGGGTGGGGGTTGTCGGGAGCCAGGCCCTCGGCGCGGGCGAGCGCCTCGGCGGCCTCGTGGTGACGCCCGGCCTGGTGCAGGGCGAAGCCGAGCATGAAGGCCGCCAGCCCGTGGCCGGGCTGCCGGTCGAGGATCGCCTCGAACTGCCGCTTGGCGGGCACCCACAGGCTCGCCGCCAGGCTGGCCTGCCCGAGGAGCAGCCGCAGCTCGAGGTCGTCGGGCCGCGCGGCGACCGCCTGCTGGAGCAGGACGACGGCTTCGTAGACGCGGCCTTCCTGGAGCGCGCGGGCGCCGGCGAGGCCGGCGCGCTCGGCATCCCCGGCCTGCGGCACCGCCGGCGAGGCGACGAGCAGCAGCAGCAGGACTCCCGAAGCGACCCGTCTCATCGTCATTCCCCGTCGGCCAGCACCCGGCGTTCGACGATCCCCACCCCCTGACGCCAGACCACCCGTTGACCGCCGGCCAGGTCCGGCGCCTCCTCGACCGTGCCGTCCGGCCAGCGCACTTCGACCCGCTCGGCGCGGCCGTGCCCACCCAGGCCGAGGTACAACCGTTCGTCCGAGTGCGAGGCGTAGCTGCCGCCGCCGTGGAGCTGGCGCCGTAGCGTCCGGTCGCCCACCGAGGCGGTGACCGTGCTCCCGAACGCGTCGGTGTTCGGAGGCCGCCCCTGGAGGTCGACGACCAGGAACCGCTGCGGGTCGCCGGCCTCGTTGCGCCACACCCGCAGCCGGCCGCCGCAGCTCGCGATCACCAGGTCCGGATCCCCGTCGCCGTCGAGATCCCCGGCAGCCAGCCCGCGCGACGACAGCGGCGGGCCCGGGAACTCGAGCCGTTCGAAGCGGCCGTCCCCGCGGTTGAGGAACAGGTCGTCCGCCATGGCGTAGGAGCTGCCGGGCAGGAACTCCTCGGCGTTGTCGAAGACGTGCCCGTTGGCGACCGCCAGATCGAGCAGCCCGTCGCCCTCGACGTCGAGCGCCGCGATGCCCCAGCCGACCTTCTCCAGCGACGGGAACCCGAGGCCGCTGGCCAGGCTCTCGTCCTGCCAGAAGCCGCCCGCCAGCGGGACGAAGTAGCGGTTGGGCTCCTTCTGGAAGTTGGTGAAGAAGACCTCGGCGCCGCCGCGGCCGGAGAGGTCGGCGATCACCACCCCCATGCCCCCTTCCGCCATCCCGACTTCGCTGTGGGCGACGCCCGACTCGGTCCCGACCTCGTCGAACCGCCGGCCCCCGCGGTTCAGGTAGAGGAAGTTGAGCGTGCGGTCGTTGGCGACGTAGAGGTCGGTGTAGCCGTCGCCGTCGACGTCGCCCGCGGCGACGCCCATGCCGCGGCCGTCGGCGCGCACGCCGTACTCGATCGAGACGTCCGTGAAGCGTCCGCCGTCGTTGCGGTAGAGCCGCTGCTGGACCGGCGGGAACTGCTCCGGGCTGCAGTAGATCTCGAGATCGCCGGCGCGGCACGGCCCTTCCTTCTCGACGTCGTAGGCGATGTAGTCGGCGACGTAGAGGTCGAGGTCGCCGTCGCCGTCGACGTCGAGGAAGGCGCCGCTGACGCTCCACGCCGGGTCCTCGACGCCCGCCGACACCGCCTCGAACCGCCCGCCGCCGAGGTTGCGCAGGAGACGGTTCGGGCCGTAGTTCATGATGTACAGGTCCGGTCGGCCGTCGCCGTCGTAGTCGCCGGCCGTCACGCCCATTCCGTAGCCGTGCTCTTCGGGCGGGATCGCCCCCGCCGGGGCCGCCTCGAAGGTCCCGTCGCCGCGGTTCAGGAACAGCCGGCCGTCCGCCGGGCCCTCTCCCCGCGAGTCTCCCGGGAGGCGACCGGAGTCGACCACGAAGAGGTCGAGATCACCGTCGCCGTCGACGTCGACCAGGGCGACCCCCGGGCCCATGGTCTCGGGATAGTGATGGCGGCCCGCGGCGCCGTTGTCGTGGACGAAGTCGACGCCCGACTCCGCTGTGACGTCGCGGAACGGGAAGCCGGTCGCCGCGCCTCCGGACCGGTCCGCCGCGGCGGTCCGGGTCTCGTCCCGGGCGGGCTCGGGGTCCCCGGAGCAGGCGGCGCCGGCGAGGGCGACCGCCAGGGCGACCGCGGCGCGGCGCCTCACTCCAGGACCCCCGGCACCGGCACCGCGGACCCCGCCCGCACCGGCAGCGAGACGACCGAGTGCATCGCGCCGAACTCGTCGAGCACCCCGATCGCCACCTTCTGGAGGCCCTCCCGCATCAGGAGCCGGTGGGTGTGGATGTACGACTCCTTGCGCGCGGCCTCGGCGTGCTCGGCGGGCAGGCGGAAGCCGATCGGCACCTCCTCGATGCCCGACGCCCTCCCCTGCTCGTCGATCGCGGCGACGAACAGGCGGAGGCGCGCCTCGTGCTTGCCGTCCGCCCGCGGCAGCAGCACGACGTTCTCGAGCGGGATGCGGACCTGGATCGGCACCAGGTACTCGTTGCGGTCCCGCCGCGCCACCTCGCCCGGCCGCGCTTCGAGGCCGAGCGGGTTGTCGACGAACGTGTACGACAGCGCCGTCCGCACGCGGTCGACCATCCGTTCGTTGATCGACCGGCTGCGGTAGCCGTCGCGGTGCCGGACCTGCACGCCCGGGCGCTTCACCTCGACCTTGATGCTGTGGTACCGGCCGTCGACGGCCTGCCGTTCCGGGTAGCCGAGGGAGTAGTAGGTCTGGAGCGCCTCCCCGATCTCGTGCAGCACCGGAAAGACCTCGTTGCGGTTGACGATCGCCCGCCCGCCCGTCCGCTCCGCCAGGTAGCGCAGCGAGGACTGGTGGCTGGCCTCCGCCGCCGAGTTGATCCGGCTGCGGGAACCGGGCGAGCGGATCGCGGTGTACTCGGCGCCGCCGAACATGTCCGGCCGCAGCCCGCCGGCGTCGAGGGTGTAGAAGCTCACGCGGTGCGCGTTCGCCTGGGCCGCCAAGCCGTGGTAGTCGCGGCTGACGTCGTAGCGCGCCATCTCCATGAACGCACGCGAGTCGTCGAAGCGGACGTCGACCGCCTCGAACAGCTCCTGACCGGCGACCATCGGGATGCCGCTGCTGACGTGGAGCATCGCCTTGCGCCCGGGCAGGCCGGCGAACGAGTCGAGCAGCTCGCGCAGCGCCTCGATCGTCTCCCGGACCTCGAGCGTCTCGGCCTCGGCGTAGTTGACGGCGAACATCATCGCCTCGGACAGCCCTTCGGCCTTCTCGATGCCGCGGATCGCCTCGCGGCGCTGGCTCTCCTTCGCGGTGCGGAAACCGGTCAGGTCCTTCAGCTCGAGGAGGGCGTCGGCGATCCGGTTGTGGTCGCCGGTGAACGGGACCCGGACGTTGAGCGCGCGGTCGTAGGTGACCAGCAGCACCTCGTCGTCGTCGTCGAGCTCAAGGAGGAAAAGGCGGAGGTCGGGGATGACCCGGTTGCGCTCGAGCGGCATGGAGTTGAAGTTGTCGACGAAGACGACCAGACGGAGCTTCTGCTCCGGCGGCGTCTCTTCCTCCGGCTCGACCCCGGGCGGGAGCGCCGGCTCGGCGGCGGCCGGCGCAGCCGCCGCCGCCGGTGCCGCGGGCCGGCCGTCCTCGACGGCGTAGAAGTTGGTGATCTCGACCGGCTGCCCGTCGTCGAAGACCTCGAAGTCGGTCTCGGTGAGGCCGGTGACGGGGTTGCCGTCCTTGTCGGTCACGTAGACGTCGACGTTGACGATGCTGACGTGCACGGCGGCGCCGAAGAACTCGTCCTCGGGGGCTGCCGGCGGTGTCTGCGCCGCCACCGGAACCGGCACCGGAAACAGCAGCGCCGCGACCACGACCCCGGCGCACGCCGTGTGGAGAAAAGACCGATGGAGCAAGGGCGTGTCCTTCACGGCGGCAGTCTAGCAACCGCCCGGTGGGGCGGCAATCCGCCTCAGCCCAGCTCCTCCGGGTTGAGCCCGCTCAGCTCGTCGATCACGAACCGGCCGTCCTTGCGGATCAGGCGGTCGTCGAACCAGATCTCGCCGCCGCCGGCGGCCGGGTCCATGCGCAGGACCAGGTCCCAGTGGATGCCGCTG
>Ga0256864_1000236_pt1 | contig 21945 bp, 16 predicted proteins | sample RVTome_11_FD_187336 | JGI IMG/M metagenome (GOLD analysis project Ga0256864, IMG submission 187336) | Soil microbial communities from uranium-contaminated site in the Upper Colorado River Basin, Wyoming, United States - RVT147D111 HiSeq ... | reverse complement strand
CCGGACGCCGGCCCGCCCCCCGGGGCCCAGCAGTACGCGGTGCTCAGCTCCGACCGGGTCGCGGACAGGGTGAGCACCGAGACCCGGTCGGCTCCCAGCCACTCGCCGAGCCGCTGCAACCACTCCTCGACGGTCTCCCGCAGGGCTTGGCCGGGCAGGTGGACGAAGGCTCCCGCGAGCCGGGAGATCAGCTCCTCGAAGCCCAGCCGCTCTTCGAGCTGCTCGCGCGTCGCCCGGCGCTCGCCGAGGGCGCCGGCCAGCAGCAGCAGGGGCGCGCCCAGCGTGACTAGGACGAGCTGCATGGTGACCACACCGTCGTCGGCCGGCATGCCGCTGAAAGGTCCCCGGCCCTGGGTGCCGGCCCACAGCGAGATCAGCCCGGTGCCGAGCAGCGAGAAGCTGGCGCCGGCGGTGCCGAAGCGGACCGTCGCCAGCAGCAACACCGGCAGGATCAGGGTCACCCGGCTGCCGCCGATGCGCGCCTGCGTGCCGGCCGGCGCGGCGAACACCCAGAGGCCGATCGCGACCATCGCGAGGCCCACCAGGGCGGCCTCGGCGATGCGGCGGGGCGAGCTGCCGCGCAGCCGGTGCCACCCCTCGCGGGCGCCGATCACGAGGGGGGGGATGAGCAGCAGTTCCGCCACCACGTTGGACATGAAGCGGGTGCGCCAGACCTCAGAGAACGTCTCGCCGCCGAGCCACGACACCGCTGCGGCGTCCGGGAACGACGTCAGGAACGGCGCGGCGACCGCCGCCGCGAAGAAGACCGAGACCCGGCGCACGGTGTCGAAGCGCGTCGGGGCGTCGCTGAACGTCCGGATCAAGCCCGCGGCCAGCAGCGCCTCGCCGCAGTTGGTGACGAAGAGCAGGACCACCATCGGTGCCGGCCAGCCGACCGGCAGCACCGCGGCGAGGTGGACGGGCAGCGCAGCGAGCAGGTAGATCGCCCAGCGCCGCGGCGGCGACAGCAGGAGCACCGCCGCGAGAAACGCGTTGGGGGGCCACAGGATCGACGGCGTCGCCGGCGGCAACCGGAGCACCAGGCCGATCCGGACTCCGACGTAATACCCGGCGGCGACCGCGAGCGCCACGGCGGCGACGCGAAGCGCTCGAAGCACCGCCGGCTCGGCCGGACCGGTCACCGTGGGGGGGTTCACTCCTGGCATGGGGATCGTGATTCTCGACGGCGGAACGGAGGCCCATGATACCCGGAACGATCCGCCGTACGACCAAGGTCCGATGGAGAGTTCCGCTCCTTCTTCCTATGCTGGATCAAGCCCCGCCGTGAGAGCGTGGATCTCGGCCGCCGGTGCGGACCCGCTCTGACCGGCGAGGGAGGTGCCGTGAATGCACGCCAGCCGATCGTCCTGCTGGTGGAGGACGACGAGTCGGTGCGGGAGGCTCTCGGGCGGCTGTTCAGGATATCCAACCTGGAAGTCATCGCCTTTGCAACCGCAAGCGACTTCCTCGCCTACGACCGGCGGGGCACGCCGGCGTGCCTGCTGCTCGACGTCTACCTCCCGGATGGCAACGGCCTGGAGCTGGCGGCCCGGCTCGCGGCCACCGACCCGGGGCTGCCGGTCGTGCTGATCACCGCCCAGCTCAACGAGGGGCTCAGGCGCCGCGCCGCGATCGCCGGCGCATTCGGCTTCATGGTCAAGCCGCTCGACTCCGACCAGCTCTTGGACGAGATTCACCGCGCGCTCGCGTCGGTCGGCGGAGAACCGGTGTGAAGAGCCTTCGCGCGCGGTGTCGGGGCGTCGTCCGCCGGATAGGAGGGCGCAGCGGAACCGTGGGAGGAGGGCCGGCGTGAGGACCGGGGGAACCGCCTGGGTGCTGCTGAGCGTCGCTTTCGTCTGCGCTGCTCCGACGTGGGTCACGGAGGCGCTTGCCGCGGCTGAGGCACCGGCGCCCGCACCCGACCCCGAGGCCGCTCCGCCGTCGGCTCCCGTGGAGATCGCCGCCGCCGAGCGCCGCGCTGCGGACCAGCGCCTATGACGACGACCCTGGGGACGACGCGCTGATGAGCGGGCGGCTCCGAGCGATCGCCCGGGCTCTCGTCCCGGCCGTCGCCTTCGCCGCGACGGAGACCGACCTGGCGGCCCAGCCCGCCCCGCCGCCCGTGCGGCCGACCGTCGGCGTCGCGTTCTCGGGCGGCGGCGCCAAGGGGTGCGCCCACATCGGGGTGCTGCGCGTGCTCGAGGAGATGCGCATCCCGGTCGACTACGCCGCGGGCACCAGCATGGGGTCGATCATCGGCGGCCTCTACGCCGCCGGCTTCGACCCCGACGAGCTGACCGCGGCGATCACCGATGTCGACTGGGCCGACGCGCTGGTCGACCAGCCGTCGCGGAAAGACCTGATCTTCCGCCGCAAGGACGACGACCTGCGCTACATCCCCGACCTCGAGCTGGGGTTGGGCCGGGGCGGCCTGCGCTACCCGACCGGCCTGCGTTCGGGCCAGAAGCTCAACTACCTCCTGCAGGTGTTCACCGCGCGGGTGCGCACGGTCTCCGACTTCGACGACCTGCCGACGCCGTTCCGCGCCGTGGCGACCGACATCGCCACCGGCCGGCCGGTGGTGCTCGGGGAGGGCGATCTCGGGCGCGCCCTGCGCGCGAGCATGGCGATCCCGACGCTGTTCACGCCGGTCGAGATCGACGGCCGGCTGCTGGTGGACGGCGGCGTCACCAACAACGTACCGGTCGACGTCGTCCGGGAGATGGGCGCCGACGTGGTGATCGCGATCGACGTCGGCTCGCCGCTCGAGGAACACAAGGCGGCCGGCCGGTCGTTCCTGAGCATCCTCGGCCAGACCATGGCGCTGCTCACCCGCGGCAATATGGCGGAGCGCCTGGCGATGGCGGACCTCGTGCTCCATCCCCCGGTGGGGACCTTCGGCACGCTCGATTTCGACCGGGGGCGGGAGATCATCGAAGCGGGCGAGGCGGAGGCGCGCCGGATGGCCAATCAGCTCCGGTCCTATGCCGTCTCCGAGGAGGAGTACCCGGCATGGCAGGCGGCCCGGCGGCGCGCGCCCGACCCGGTCCCGGTCGTGACCGCGGTGCGCGTCGAGGGCAACGCGCGGGTGCCGACCGAGCGGCTGGCGACGATGATCGAGGTCGAGCCCGGCCGCCCGTACTCCGCCGAGGCGGTGCGCGACGACCTGTCGCGGATGTTCGGGCTCGGCGACTTCGAGAACATCGACGTGCTGCTGGTGCCGGAGGGCGACGGGGCGGCCGTGGTCTACCGCGTGCGCGAGAAGCCGTGGGGGCCGACCTACCTCCGGCTGGGCCTGGGCTTCGCGTCCGACGCCGAGGGGAGCAACGAGCTGTCGCTGCTGGTGGGGGTCAACCGGACCTGGATCAACCGGCTGGGCGCGGAGTGGAAGACCGAGGTCGAGCTCGGCTCGCTGCGGTCGATCGAGACCGAGCTCTACCAGCCGCTGAGCTACCGGAACGGCTGGTTCGTGGCGCCCGCGGCTTCCTTCGGCCAGACCGACCTGCCGTTGTTCGACCGCGGCGAGCAGGTCGCCGAGCTCGAGGTGACGGCGGCGGAGCTGGCGCTCGACCTCGGCTACACGTTCGGGCGCTACGGCGAGGTGCGGCTGGGCGTCGAGTGGTCGCCGATCGAGGCCCGCCGGGCGACCGGGCTCCCGCCGGGCGGGTTCGCGGAACTGGACGGACAGACCCTCCGCCGCGCCGGCGTCGCGCTGACCGCGGTGGTCGACCGTATGGACAGCGCAACGCTGCCGAAGGACGGCTCGATCGCCAGCCTCGACGCCTTCTACGGCCTCGAGAGCCTGGGCGGGGACGACGACTACGTGCGCATCGCCCTCGGCGGCAGCAGGTTCGGGACGCGAGGGCGGCACACGCTGTTCGGCGGCCTCCACGGCGGGACCAGCCCGGGCAGCGACCTGCCGGTCTACGACCGCTTCACCCTCGGCGGGTTCTTCGCGCTCTCGGCCTTCGAGCGCGGCGAGCTGGCAGGCGACAACTTCGGGCTGGCGCAGCTCGGCTACTACTACCGGATGGGCAAGGTCCTGCACCTCGGGGGCTTCGCCGAGGTCGCCGGGGTCGCCCCCCGCGCGTCCGATGTCGCCGACGAGCCCGAGTGGTCCGCCACAGCCCTGGCGGTCGCCGACACCGAGCTCGGCCCCCTGTACATCGGCCTGAGTCTCTCCGAGAGTGGGCGCGAGGCGCTCAACATCTTCTTCGGTCGGCAGTTCTGAGGATACCGGCGACGGCCTAGCCGCGCGCCCGAAAGGAGTTCTCGCCATGAAGCTATCTCGTCGCAACCCGCCGTCCCTCCGGATCCTCGCCGCGGTGCTGCTAGGCCTCACGCTGGCCGGCGCCGCCGGCGATGAGCCGCCCAGAGAGGGCACGTTCGAGGGCGACTGGGCCCTCTCTGGCACCGCCCGGCCGGTCGAGGTCGGGTCCGCCACCGTGGTCCTGGCCCGCCTGGAGGGCCCGGTGACACTGCGCTCCGCCGGCGGGCTGGCGCGGAAGTTCGACGCTGTCTGCAACAGCGTGAGCGACCAGAAGACCGGCGGGGTCGGCCGCTGCACGTGGACCGACGAGGCGGGGGACACGCTCCTCCTGGAGCTCAGCGGTACGATCCTCGGCCCGGCCGGCACCGTGCGGGAGGCGCGGGGCTCGGTCATCGGCGGGACCGGTCGGTACGCGGCTGTCGAGGGCGAGTTCCGCGTCGACTGGCTGTTCGTCGATTCGGTGCTCGACGACGAGCGGTTCAAGGGCTACGTGTCCAAGCTGGAAGGGCACTGGAAGCGACCATGATTGGAGCGGCCGGCGGCGGCCCGACACGAGGGTCGAGGCGGGATTCCTGGTGCGCGTGCGCGAGCGCGTCGGCGAGCAGCTCGGCGAAGCGCTCGACGTTCTGGCCGCCGGGCCCGTCGACCAGGTAGACCCGCGTCACGAGCGCTCTCCGCCGGCGGGTCATGATCTGGACGCCGGGCTCGTTGAAGACGTCGAGGACCTCGCGGTGGAGCTCGGTGTAGATCGCGTTCATCGCCTGCGCGTCGTCCGTGTAGACGTTGATCTCGTAGGTCACCTCGAGCACCGCCCGCCCGCGCCGCGAGAGCCAAAGGACGGAAGGGGACGAACGACGATGACGGCGGCCCCCGCCGCCGCGGGGGCACGCACGTGGCTTCGCAGTGCTCCCTCTCTAGAAGACGAGCTGGAGCTGGAGCCGGATCTCGCTGGTGTCGAGCGGACCGCTGCCGGTGTTGCGCTCGATCTCGGTGTAGTCGGCCGAGATCTTGTGGTTGTGCTTGGCCAGGTACCAGGTGGCCGCCAGCCCCTGCTCCTCCAGCTCGGGGAAGCCCGAGCTGATCACGCCGTCCGACGAGAACTCCGAGGTGCGCGCGGCCAGCTCGAACCTCCGGTTGGGGAAGAGGTAGCCCACCTGAACGTAGTAGCCGTCGGTGTCGGTCTCGACCCCGGTGGCCTGCGGCTCGGAGGTCTCCTCCGCGTACTCGCCGACGGCGCTGAAGCTGCGCCACTTGAACGCCGCCTCGACGTTGGCGCGGCTGATGTCCACCTTGCTGTTGGCGGTGGCGGTCCTCCGGCCGAGGGTGTTCTCGAGCAGCCCGACACCGAGCGCCAGCTTGGGCTTCTCCTGGTAGTCGGTCGCGCTCTCGTCGAGCTTGAACTCGCCGAGCGGCGTCCACACCACGCGGCCCAAGGTCATGTACTCCTTGTTGTCGTTGGCCGAGCGGTTCAGGATGTTGCCGTTGTAGATGCCGACGTTGTACTCGAAGGTCTTCCCCTTGGTCGCGCCGATCAAGCCCAGGCCCTGGTCGCGGCCCGGGTGGAAGCGACCGGAGAAGAGAGTCCGGTCCACGAACTGCTGCCGGGCGGAGGAGGTCAGCTCCTGGCGCCCGAAGAACGCCTTGCCCTGCCCGATCCACGGGGTCGCCAGGGGGTTCCTGGTGTACCAGATCTCCGCGTCTTCGAGCACCGTGCCGCGGCTGACCGTGGTCGACAGCGCGCCGCCGCTCAGGCTCGCGGCCTCGACGACGTTCCCTCCCACCCAACTGGCCTGCAGCTTGAACTTCCAGTCCTCGTAGATCTTGCCTTCGATCGCGGTCTTGGCGCGCCGGATGCGGAAGGAGCCGATGTCCTCGACCCCGGCGCCGACGTTGTCGAGGTAGGTGTAGCGCACCTGCACGCGGTTGGAGAGCGAGATCTGGCCGCCCTTGAACTTGAACCCGAGCTTGCCGTCCTTGTAGGTGACGTAGTCCTCGACCGACTTCGGCTCGGGCGTCGGCCGATCGTAGCCGGGGAGGTCGTGCTTGAAGAAGAACAGGTCGAGCGCGGTCTCGTTGTCGGCCACCACCGTCTCGCCGTCGGGGCCGCGGCCGACCAGGGTGATGGCCGTCCCCATCTCGCCCGACTCGCTCCAGGCCTTGTAGCGCTCCGGCGTGTTGAACACGTAGATCTGGCCGTCCTTCTCGACCTCCTGGTAGTAGAGGCCGACGACCTGCGCCTGCGCGGCGGGCGCCGCCGCCAGCATGACGACGAACGCCATGAGGCCCAGTCGGAACAGGGCTTTTCTACACATACGGTTCTCCTCCAAGTCGATTGGTCAGGTGGGTCCGGTGCCGACGTGCGGCGGACTGCGGGGCACGATAGAAGGCAGCCGGATCGATCCCGCGACCGGTCTGTGACAGCAGTGCGACAGGGCGCGTCCTACTCAGCGTGCCCCTCTTTGGCGCGAGCCGGGACACCACCATCCAACCTTGGTCCGATTGACGCGCCGCCGGCGGCTTCGTCAGACTCGCGCCCCATGGCGCGCCTGCTCCTGCTCGCCGCGCTGGCCCAGCTCGTGCCGGCGGCGGCCCTGGCCGCGGCTCCCGCGGTGCCGGGCCGGACCGACGCCGTGGTGCTGCGCAACGGCGACCACTTCACCGGCGAGGTCAAGGCGCTCGACCGCGGGCGGCTCAAGCTCGAGACCGACGACGCCGGCACGCTCTCGATCGAGTGGAACAAGGTCGCGCGCCTGACCGCGGCGGGGGAGTTCGACGTCGAGACCGCCGACGGCAGCCGCTACTTCGGGGCGCTCGGGCCGGCTGCGGAGCCGGGGACCCTGAGCGTCGTCCCGACGGGGGAGGAAGCGGAGGCGGTCGACCTCGACCTCCTGTCAGTGGTCCGGATCGTCCGCCTCCGCCGGACGATCTGGCACCGCATCGAAGGGTCGCTCGACCTCGGGGCGAGCTACGCCGCGTCGAGCGGCGTGGGGCAGTTCAACCTCAACTCGGCGGCCACCTACCGCGAGCGGCGCTTCCAGCTCGGCTCGACCCTGACCTCGGCACTGACCTACCAGGACGGCGAGGCCGTCGCTCGCCGCAACGTGGTGACCCTCGAGTACCAGCGCTTTCGCCCCGGCCGCTGGTACGGGCTGGGGGCGGCCCGTGTCGAGCAGAACCCGGACCTCGGTTTCGACCTCCGCGCGGGGGTCGCCGGCGGCGTCGGGCGCTACCTGGTCCAGACCAACCGCTCGCTGCTGACCGCCGCCGGCGCGCTCGGCGTCAGCCGCGAGCGGCCGGTCACGGGCGAGGCCGAGACCAACTACGAGGCGATCCTCGGTGCGAGCTACTCGACCTTCACCTACGACTTTCCCAAGGTCACCGTGGAGGCGAGCCTGTACCTGGTGCCGAGCCTCTCCGAGAGCGGCCGCGTTCGCGTCGAGGCGAGCGCCGCGGTCAAGCGGGAGATCGTCCGCGACTTCTACGTCAGCGTCAGCGGCTACGAAAGCTACGACAGCGAGTCGGCGAACACCGAGCACGCCGAGAACGACTGGGGCTGGGTGGCGTCGATCGGCTGGTCGTTCTGAGCTGCTAGCGCCGGCGCGCGCCGCCGCGCATGCCGCCGCCGAAGTTGGTCGGGCGCGGCGAGCGCTGGTAGTTCTGGTAGCGCTGCTGGCCGCTCGCGCGGGCGCTCGAATGGCGCTCGAGGTCGCGGGTGCGCGCCTGGTCCTCGACCCGCGACCACTCCCCCGAGTGCTCGACCTGCGACCAGTCGCCCTGGCCGTCGCGGCGGTAGATCTCACCGTCCTTGGACGCGAAGTAGTCGTCGCCGACGCGCGCCGCGCCCCCCTCCTCGCCCCGCACCCAGGCCGCGGAGCCGCCCTCGCCGGTCGCCGGGTTGTAGCCGCCCACCCGGCCGGCGGTCACCTCCCGGCCGGTGTCGGCGTCGCCCATCGTCACCCGGCCGCCGGCGACGGTCGCGCCGGTGCGGGTGTTGGTCACGGCGCCGCGGCCGCCGTAGGCGTACTCGCCGGTGTAGACGTTGGCGACCGCGCCGCGCTGGCCGGCGGCGAGGTTGCCGGTGCGCGAGTTGTAGGCCATCCCCATGTCTCTGCGCCAGGCGTTGCCGGTCCAGGCGTTGTAGCCGCCCGAGTGGCGGCTCACCGCGGTCGTCGAGCCCCACTGCCGGTAGACGTTGCCGGTGGTGCCGGCCCAGCCGCCGGGCCCCCAGGCGACCGCGCCGCCGTAGGGCCCGTAGGCGACTCCGCCGTAGGCCGGGTAACCCCAGCCGTAGTACGGACCCCAGTAGGGCGTCGGGTACGGGGCGTACCAGCCGCCCCAGTAGCCCCAGCCCCAGGCGACGCCGAAGGTGAACGCCCATCCGCTCCACGGCGTGTAGACGATGCCGCAGCTATACCCCCAGGTCACCGGGGGCGCGTAGTAGACCGTGCCGACCCACGGCGTGTATGCGTAGCCGGTGCCGTAGACAACCACGCCGTCGGCGACCACCGTCCCGTAGTAGCCCGGGGTGTAGCCGACGACGACGACCTCGGGCGTGGACTCGTAGACCCTGACGTAGGTGACGTAGTGGAGCGCCGAGCTGGCGGGGATGGTGTAGATCTCGGCCGGCACCGCGGTGGCGACCGCCCACGGGCCGGCGGGCGAGGTGGCCACGAACCAGACGCCGTTCTCGACCGCGTAGTAACTGCCGCCGGCGAGGACGATCGGCACCGAGGCGTTGGCGACCTGGTGGAGGTCGGTGCCGGCGATCGATTCGAGCTTCGGCTCGCCGTCGATCCGTGGCGCGATCTTCGCCTCGTCGCGCCGGACGGTCGCGGTCTGCGGCACGCCGTCGGCGATCGTCGCCTCCTCGGCCTGGGGCGTGCCGGCGACCGAGGCCTTGACGTTCTCCTTGGGACTGTCGTCCGGGATGGTGGCGAAGTCCGCGGGCAGCGCGCCCTGCGCGACGTGGCTCCAGGGGCCGTCCAGGCCCGCGCCGGCGAACCAGCGGCCCGAGAGCAGCACGTAGGTCTGCTGGTCGCTCAGGTGCTTGAAGACGTTGCCGGAGGTGTTGGAGACGTAGAGCAGCTCAGTGCCGGCGATCGACGTCCAGTCGGGTTCGCCCTCGGTGACCACCAGCTCGGTCGGCTCGGTCACCACCAGGACCTCCGGCACCGGACCCTTGGCGAGGGTCGGCTTCGGGGTCTTCTCGTCGCCCGGGTCGCCCCCTTCGAGCAGGTCGGCGGGCTGTTTCTCGAGCGCTTTCTTGCGCGCCGTCTCCCGGCCCTCGACCTTCGCCTCCGACACCTGCCACGGGCCGGCCAGGTCGGGCGCCTCGAGCCAGCCGTCAAAGAGGTGCAGGTAATGGGCTCCGGCCGCGCGCAGCACCAGCGGCCGGGTGTTGAGCAGGCGCTCCCAGCTCGTGCCCTCGACCGCGCGCCAGGCCGGCGCGCCGTCGACCTGGACGAGCATCGTGGGCCGGGCACGGAAGACGACGTCCGGGGGATCGTTCTTCACCGGCACGAGCGCGCCCTTCCTCCCGGCCTCGACCACGGCGAGCGCCGCCTCGAAGCGGTCGAGCGACACGGTGCGCACCGTGTCGTTGAACTCCTTCTGCAGGCCGCCCAGGAGCTTGGCCTCGTCGGACGCATCGGCGGTGGGGAAGTTCGCCTTGAAGACCAGGATCTCGTCGAAGGTGACCTGGCGGCGCTCCTTGTCGACCTGAGTGCGGACCGTGAAGTCGACGACGCCGAAGACCTGCTTGTCGTGCCCCTCTCGGGACACCGCCACGACGGTGTGCGCCTGGAGCCGCCGGCCGTTCCACTCGTCGAGCTGCGGCGTGTAGACGACGACGGTGACGCCGTCCCGCTTCAGCTCCCGCGGCCAGAGGTCGGGCGGGGCGGCGTCGGGCGCAGGGGGAGCACCGGCCGCCAGCGCGAGGCCGGCGGCGAGGAGGGCGGGGATCGACAGCAGGACGGTCAGAGGTCTCATGGTGGCGATCTCTCTCAGGTGGCGAAACGCAGGTAGAGCTGCGCCCCCTCGATCGTGAAGTCGATGGCGCCCCGGAAGCGCGGCTTCTCGACGTCGACGTCGATCGCGAAGTCGCTCCAGGAGGCGCCGACGCCGAAGTGGCGGAAGGCGCGGTACTCGAGCCGGACCATGTAGCTCAAGGCGCTACCCTCGAAGTCCTCGATCTCGATCGAGGGAAGGACCCGCACCGCCCCTCCGACCAGCAGCCGGCGGGCCGGGGTCCAGCGCCCTTCGACGCCGAGCAGCGGGACGGGCAGGTCGGTCGAAGCGCTGCGCACGAGCCGGACCGAGCCGCCTCCGCCCGGCCGGTCCAGCTCGGCCTCCAGGCTGGCGCCGAACGAGACGATCGCGGCGCCGAGGTCGATGCCGACGCCGCCCCGCGGCTTCTTCACCGCCCAGTAGGTGTAGTGGAGCTCGGTGAACTCGAACTCCGACTCGGTCGCGAGCGAGGCCGACACCGGGAAGACGGTGTCACCGAAGGCGATCTCGCGGTCGATCGTCCGGCCGCCGTCGCGCGACAGCTCGAAGTAGGCGGCGGTGAGCTGGTGGCGGTCGGCGAAGCGCCACTCCAGCTCGAGCCGGAGCAGGTTGGTCGAGGCGTCGAGGCCGAGGTCCTCCTCGAGGCTGAACAGGGTGCCGCCGCCGGCCGTGCCGGCGTCCAGCCGCAGGTCGGCGTCGGTGGTCTCGTAGAAGCTGCCGGCGCTCAGGGCGAAGCGGTCGAAGGGGAAGTCGCCCAGGTCCTGGGCGGCGGCCGGGGCCGCCGGGGCGCCGGCGGCGAGCCCCGCGAGCGCCAGGCCGGTGAGGACGAGGCGATCGGCGGGTCGGGGCATGCGCGCTCTCCTCCCGGGTTACGGAGTCTCTCCCGAGTGTAGGGGCGCTGCACGCGGGGAGAAATCGGACCTTGGTCGTACCCCCTTACCCGCCGGCGGCGCCGACCGCCGGCATCTCGGCAGCGATGTTGAGGTCGATGAACAGCGCCATCTGGTGCTCGACCTGCAGGAACTGACCGCCGCGCATCGGCGAGACCGCCCGGCTGATCTTCTTGTAGTACTTCCGCCACAGGTCGAGCCGATCCTGCTGGAGGTCGAGCCAGCCCTCGGCGATCGCGGCCGAGTTGGCGTCGTCCAGGCTGCCGGCGCTCGAATGGGTCAGGAACTGCCGGATGAGGCCGAGCTTGCGCTCGCCGAGCGCGGCCAGCTCGACCTCGTACTCGCGGTAGATCGGCCAGAACTTCGCCGACTCCTCCTCGCTGAGCTTCATGACCTCGTTGAGCGTCAGCGTCTTGGCGGCGTTGACGTCGGAGCGGAACAGCTCGAGGACCGCGCGGACGTCGTCGGTAGGGGCGGCAGGGGCATCGGCGGCCGCGGCGGAACCGGCAGCAACGAGCGTGAGGAGCGTCGGGACGAACAGGCGCAACGCGGTGTTCATGGTCTCTCCCTCAGGGGTTGAGCTTCGAGTCCTGCCAGTACTTCGTGCCGGCGACGGTGGCCTGGAGCGAGATGCCGCTCTCGGTGAACTGATAGACCTCGATCGCGCCGCTGGTGCCGGCGGCGGCCCGGTCGGTGCCTTCCCCCGCGCTGCCCGCGCGGGCGTCGGAGGAGGCGGCGGTCGCCGCGGTGCCGCCCTCGAGGTCGACCACCGACTTGACGTTCTGCTCGGCGGCGACGCCGGTGTCCTGGTACTTCGCCGAGACGTCGGCGCGGGCGCCGAACTGCCAGCCCTGCTCGACGAACTGCCGCATCACCTCCGGATCGTTGAAAACGAACACGACGCGGACGTCCTTGACCCCCATGCCGGCGCCGCCGCCCAGCGAGGCGACGCGCATGAACGTCTCGCGCCCGCTGCCGTTGTCGACCACGACGCCGTAGCCGTTGGCGGAGGCGAGCAGGAAGAGGTTCATGTCGGTCTGGCGGAAGGTCGCATAGCCCGCGGCGTCGGCCACGCGCTGGCGCATCTCGGGCCGGCTGCGGTAGAGCTCGGCGAGCATCTCGCCCCTCTGCCGGCGGACCGTCGCCTGCTGCTCCGCGACGTCCTCGCCCTTCGGACCGAGGAGCCCGGCTCGGGCTTCGCCCGCGAGGGCGAGCAGGCCGACGACGGCGATGCCGATTCGTTTCGTTCTCGGTTTCCTCGGCGGCGTGAGCGCCGCGAGCGGAGCGAGGGCAGGCGCCACGACTCGAAGGCCTTCGGATCTCGACATGTTGTCCTCCTCGGTCGCGAACCTCCAGATTCACTACTCTACGGCGCCCGCCGGCCCGCGGCCTATTGGCCTTTGGTGCCATGCGCTCAGAAGCTCACGTCCCATTGCGGGCGGAAACGGGTCGCCTCGTCCTCGACGCCCGGCTCCTCGAGCGCCAGGAGCGAGACGTCCGCGGTCAGCTTGTTGCGGTGGCCGGCGGAAACCCTGTTGAAAACCCTGTTGCCGGCGGCGGTCAGCTCGTCGCCGGCCTCGCGCGAAGGTGTCTGGCGGGCGTCGACGCGCGCGACGCGGAGTGCGACCTCGAGCGCCTCCGGGAAGCGCTCCCGGAGGCCGCGGAAGAAGCAGCCGGCCTGGGCGTAGCCGCCGTCGAAGCGCGCGGCGCCCGGGGGCCGGTCGACCTATCGCGGGCCCCGGGAACCGCCGGCCGGCAGGCGCACCCGGAAGGTCGATCCGCGGCCGGGCTCGCTCTCCAGCTCGACCGTGCCGCCGTGGCGCTGGGCGACGTGCTTGACGATCGCCAGGCCGAGGCCGGTGCCGCCCTCCTCGCGCGCGCGCCCCTTGTCGACGCGGTAGAAGCGCTCGAACACCCGCTCCTGCAGCTCCTCGGCGATGCCGATGCCGGTGTCGGCGACCTCGACCACCGCCTCGCTTCCGCGGCGGTCCAGCCTCACCGTCACCGCGCCGCCCTCGCGGTTGTACTTGACCGCGTTGTCGACCAGGTTGACCAGGAGCCGTTCGAGGCTGGGCGGGTCGCCGGCCACCTCGACCGTACCCTCCGCCGGCTCGACCGTCAGCCGCACGCCGCGCTCCTCGGCGGCGCGCGCCAGCGCCTCGGCGGCGCGTTCGGCGCAGGCGGCGAGGTCGACCGGCCGGCGCTCGAACGGCGCCTCGACGCTCTCGAGCCGCGACAGCGTCAGCAGGTCGTCGAGCAGCTCCTGCAGGCGCCGGCACTGGTCGAGGATGCGCTCGGTGAAGCGGCGGGCGACGTCGGGCTCGTCGAGCGCGCCGTCGTGCAGGGTCTCGGCGAAGCCGCGGATCGCCGACAGCGGGGTCTTCAGCTCGTGCGAGACGTTGGCCACGAAGTCGCGCCGCATCGCCGAGACGCGAGTACGCTCGGTGGTGTCGCGAGCGGTGACGATCGCGCCCCCGGCCGCCGAATGCAGGGCGTCGGCGGCGAGCGCCACGGAGCGGCGCTCCGGGCCGAGCACCTCGAACTGGCGCGGCGGCGTCGTCTCGCCCGCGAGCGCGGTCTCGATCGCCGCCGCCAGCTCGGGCTGGCGGGTCAGCTCGCGCGGCGGCAGCCCCTCGGGGTCGCCGACGATCCCGAACAGCCGGCGGAAGGCCGAGTTCACCAGGCGCGTGCGGCCGGCGCCGTCGACCACCAGGACGCCTTCGGACATGCTCTCGAGCACCGCCCGCAGGTGGTCGCGGTCGGCGCGCACCGCGGCACCGCTCTCCTCGACCCGGCCGGCCAGCCGGTTGACGGAGTCGGCGAGGCGGGCGAGGTCGGGGTGGTCGGGCACCGGCAGGCGCCCGCCGCGGCTGCCGGCGGCCAGCTCCGCGGCGCCGTCGACCAGCGCCCCGAGCGGCCGCAACAGGCGGCGGTCGAGCCGCCAGGCGATCGCGGCGGCGGTGGCCAGCACGACCGCCGCGACGATCGCAAGGATGCGGGCCAGCCAGCCGTGCAAGGCGGCCGGGCGGCTCGCCGGCCGTGCCAGGCGCACGATCCAGCGGTCGCCGCCGGGGCCGGCGACGGCGCGGGCGGCGTAGAGGTAGCGGCGGTGGGTGGTGGCGCTGGCGCGCACCGACCAGCCGCTGCCGCGGGCGAGCGCGTCGGCGACCTCGGGGCGGCCGGCGTGGTTGTCCATCGCCGCCACCCCGGCGCTCGTGACGTCGCTGTCCGCGATGACCACGCCGTCGCCGCGGATCGCCGTCAGCCGCAGGTCGCCGCCGGCCGCGAGGCTCGCCGCCCACTCCTGGAGGCTCGCCGGCTCGTTCTCGGCGCGCCGGACCACCTCGGACTCGATCAGCCGGGCGGCGTCGAGGAGCGACGCGGCCTGGCCGGCGGTGAGCAGCCGCGGCACCAGGACGGCGGCGAGGATCAGCCCCAGGACGCCGGCGGCGAGCACCGGCCACAGCGGGGTCAGGCGGAGGTCGGGGGAGGAGCGAGGCAAGGGCTGCGGCGGGAGCGGCCGACGCTAGGGCCGCAGCCGGTAGCCGACCCCGATCACGGTCTCGATCCGGTCCGCCTCGGGACCGAGCTTGCGGCGCAGGCGGCGGATGTGGGTGTCGACGGTGCGGCTGTCGACGTCTTCGGCGTAGCCCCAGACGTCGGCGAGCAGACGGCTGCGCGACTGCACCCGGCCGCGCCGCTCCATCAGCAGCTTGAGCAGCCGGAACTCGGTGGCGGTCAGCGCGACCTCCTCGCCGGCGATCCAGGTGCGGTGGGCGGGCACGTCGAGCCGGATCTGCCCCAGCTCGCGCAACTCCGCCTCGCCCTCGTCCTCCTCCGGCTGCTGGCGGCGCAGCACCGCCTTGACCCGCAGCACGACCTCGCGCGGGCTGAACGGCTTGCTGACGTAGTCGTCGGCGCCCAGCTCGAGGCCGACGATGCGGTCGACCTCGTCGGAGCGCGCGGTGAGCATGAGGATCGGCACCCGGGCGGTCGCCGGGTCGCGCTTGAGCGCCCGGGTCAGCTCGAGGCCGTCCATGCCCGGGAGCATCAGGTCGAGCAGCAGCAGGTCCGGCGGATCGGCGCGGATCGCCTCCAGCGCCTCGTCACCGCGGGCGCGGGTGTCGACCCGGAACCCTTCTTTTTCGAGGTTGTAGCGCAGCACCTCGGCGATGCCGGCCTCGTCCTCGATCACCGTGACGCGGGGATTGACCATGGTTTTCAGCCTAGCATGCCGGATTCCGCGCCGGCTGTGGATAACCCTGTGGAAAACGCGGTGGAAAAGGGGTGGAAGCAGGCATGGAATCATGCTCTTTCGGCGTCGGTCGCCGGGTCCGCCGCGACGGGTTCAAGTGTCGGAGTTTATTGACTTTGTACGATAGCTCGATCGCTCGCGCCGGGCCGCGGCTCCGGCGGGCGCGGGTTTTCCACAAGAGGGGCGGCGTAAAGGCGGCGCAACGGATCGGTTAACTCCTTGTGACGGCGGCGGTTACGAGGCCCGTCACAGCGCCGCCGCGAGCGCCGGGGGGGACCGTCGCCGGCTCGCCGCGGCCGCTCTCGCCCCACAGCGCGTCGGCGACCGCGGACCACGAGTCGGCCTCGCCGGCGGCCGCCGCCCGGCGGCCGAGGGCCGCGCCCAGGGCCGGCTCGTCGAGGAGCCGCGCCATCGCGGCGGCGAAGGCCCCGGGCTCGGCGGCGGCGACCAGTCCGGAGCGCCGGGCGGCGACGATCTCGCGCGGGCCGCCGCTCTCGGTGACCACCGCCGGCAGCCCGCAGGCCTGGGCCTCGAGCACCGCGTTGCCGAGCGTGTCGGTGGTCGAGGGGAAGACGAAGGCGTCGGCGCTGGCGTAGGCGGCGGCCAGCTCGTCGCCGTCGAGGTTGCCGGTGAAGACCACCGGGAGTCCGGCGGCGCGCGCGGTCAGCTCGGCCCGCCGCGGTCCGTCGCCGGCGATCGCCAGGCCGGCGCGGCGGCCGCCGGCGAGCAGACGCGCGAAGGCGTCGAGCAGCAGGTCGAGCCCCTTTTCGCGCGACAGCCGGCCGGCGTAGAGGTAGGTGAAGCCGCCGTCGAGGCCGCGCCGCCGCCAGAACCCGGGATCGCGCCGGCCGGGGCTGAATAGCTCGTGGTCGACACCGTGCGGCAGCCGCGCCAGGCGCTCGGGGTCGAGGCCGGCCTCGATCAGCCGCCGGCGGTAGGTCTCGCTGCGCACCATCACCCGGTCGGCGAGGCCGTAAAACCAGCGCGTGAAGTCGCCGGTCAGCTCCTCGAGCCGGGCGCTGCCGGTCAGGTGGCGGGCGTAGAGCGGGAAGTCGGTGTGGTAGATGGCGGACAGCGGCAGGCCGAGGGTGCGCGCCGCGGCGGCGCCGAGCAGGCCCATCGGGCCCGGGGCGCTGACCACGATCTCGTCGTAGCCGCCGCGCTCGAGCTGGTCGAGGACCTCGAGCGCCGGCGGCAGCGCCAGGAGCTGGGTCTCGTAGGCCGGCAGCGGAAGCTCGACCAGGGGCGCGAACCGCCGCAGCGGGAACCGCTCGTCGAGCCGGCCGCGGCAGCAGGTGACGACCACCAGGTCGCGCCCTCGGGCGGCGGCGGCGCCGGCGGTCGCGCGGACGGTGCGCGCGACGCCGTGGACGCCGTCGAGGCCGTCGACCAGCCACGCCTTGCGCCCCGGGCCGGCGGCGGCCGGGGCGAAGCGCTCGGCCGCCCGGCGCACCAGCGGCGCGTCCTTGTACTGGGCGAACAGCGCGGCGAGGTAGGGCGCGGCGGCGGCGATCGCCGGGCCGAGCGCCGACAGCGCGCCGAGGGCGGCGCCCGGGTCGCCGCGGTGCATCGCGCGGACCCCGCCGTGGAGCATCCGCCGCAGCGCCGCGCCGGTGGCGTCGCTCGCCGCGGCGAGCGCTCGGCGGTCGGGCCCGGGCGCCGCGCACTCGGCAGCGCGGCGCGGGCCGTAGTGGCGGGGGAGCGCGATGACTTTCGCCCCGTCGCCGTCGCCGCCGGCGCGCGCCAGCCGCCGCAGCAGCCGCGCGAACGGGCTCCGGCGCCGCCACGGTCCGGGGAAGCGGCGCCGCACGTCCTCCCAGGCGATCGCGTAGAGGCTGCGGGTCAGGCGCAGCGCCGAGCCGGCCGCGCCGCCCGGGCGGTGCTCGCCGCGGCGCAGCAGCTCGAGGTACTCGCCGGCGGTCGCCGCCTCCGGCGTCTCGGTCCAGGTGGTCGCGCAGTAGATGCCGCCGTGGTCGTCGCTGCCGCCGGTCAGCCGCTTGACCCACGGCTCGGGGTCGCGCGGGTCGATGCGGTGGCGCTCGGCGAGGTCGAAGATCACCTCGGGCGTGAGATGCGCCGCGATCGCCTCGATCGTCCGGTTGCTGCGCCCGTCGTGGATGCCGTTGCGCCCCTCGAAGCGCTTGAACAGCACCAGGAGCTTCTCGAAGTGGTCGAGGGTCAGCCGGTCGTTGACCCGGTAGAGCGGGTGCGCGACGGCGTGCGCGATCCCCTCGTCGAACAGGTAGTCGCGCAGTGTGTAGACGTCGGTCCGCAGCTCCTGGATCGTCCGGTGCCGCGCCTCGTCGATCCCCCACACCAGGCAGTGGATCTGGCAGCCGTCCTCGGGGAACTCCGCGGTCACCTCGCAGGAGACGAAGGTGTCCGGCAGGTGTGCGATCTCGAGCGCGCCGCCGATTGCGTCGTGGTCGCTGAGGGTGACGAAGCGCATCCCCCGCCGCTTGCAGCGGCGGTAGACCTCGAGCGGCTCCATGAAGCTCTCCGGCGAGCCGAGCTGGCGCAGGATCCACTCCGGCGGCCGGTTCGAGTGCTTGCTGTGAACGTGCAGGTCGCACCTGGCGGTCATGGTCTCCCCCCGCTGGCAGCCGTGGCCGTTCTCCCTTTGTCCATGCACACTTAGTCGACTCCGGCGAGGATAGGCGGTGGGTGGCCGCGGCACCGTGACGGGGGCTTGACGGGGTGGTCACGGAGGATGGCGCGGCGGTGACGGCGCGGGCCGCGCGCGCCGCTTCGCCGTCTCGGCTTCGTCGCTTCGCCGGCGGCGGCGCTGTGATAGCGTCGCCGCCGACCCCAGAGCCCGCCGGAGCTCTCAGCGAGAACCGTCCCGACCCGATCCCCGCGAGACAGCCCACCCCGACGCGTCGAGCCGCCCACCGGTCCAGGAGACTTCCGGCCCATGCCCGAGAGCGAGCCGCGGCGCACGCCGCTCTACGAGCGCCACGTTGCCGCCGGCGGCAGGATGGTGCCGTTCGCCGGCTGGACGTTGCCGGTGCAGTACGCCGGCGTGATCGAGGAGCACCGCGCGGTGCGCTCGGCCGCCGGGCTGTTCGACGTCTCGCACATGGGGGAGATCCGGGTCGCCGGTCCGGGCGCCGAGGCGCTGCTCCAGCGGCTGACCCCCAACGACGTCGCCAAACTCGCCCCCGGCCGCGCCCACTACAGCGGCCTGCTAACCGAGAGCGGCACCTACCTCGACGACCTGCTGGTCTACCGGCTCGCCGCCGGCGATCCGCTCGGCGACTTCCTGGTCGTGGTCAACGCCGCCAACCGCGAGCGCGACGCCGCCCGCTTCGCCGAGTTCGCCGGGTCCGTCGGCAGCGTCGAGGTCGAGGACGTCTCGGACCGGATCGCGCTGCTCGCGCTCCAGGGGCCGCGGGCGGAGGAGACCCTCACCCCGCTGGTCTCGATCGACCTCTCCGCGCTGCGCTACTACGGCCACGCCCGCGGCGAGGTCGGCGGTAAGCCGGCGCTCGTCTCACGCACCGGCTACACCGGCGAGGACGGCTTCGAGCTCTACCTCGACGCCGGCGACGCGGTGGCGGTGTGGGACCTGCTGCTCGACTGCGGCGAGGGCTACGGCCTGCAGCCGGCCGGCCTCGGCGCCCGCGACACCTTGCGCCTGGAGGCGGCGATGGCGCTCTACGGCCACGAGCTGGACGAGCAGACCACGCCCTACGAGGCCGGCCTCGGCTGGGTGGTCAAGCTCGACAAGGGGGAGTTCGTCGGCCGCGACGCCCTGGCGCGCCAGAAGGACGAGGGCGTCGGCAGGAAGCTCGCCGGCTTCGAGGTCGCCGGCAGGGGGATCGCCCGCGAGGGCCACGAGGTGCGCGCCGGCGCCGAGACCGTCGGGCGGGTGACCAGCGGCACCTGGAGCCCGACGCTGGAGAAGGCGATCGGCATGGCCTACCTGCCGCCCGGGCTCGCCGCCGCGGGCAGCGAGCTGACCGTCGACGTGCGGGGCCGCGAGCTGCCGGCGCGGGTGGTGGAGCTGCCGTTCTACAAGCGCCCGCGGTGAGATCATCGGCCCGCCCGCCCGCCGTCGCGATCACGTGGAGACCCTGGAGACGAGACCCCGGAGGAGACGCGCATGAACCCGAGCGACTATCGCTACACCGAGGAGCACGAGTGGGCGCACGACCGCGGCGACGGCACCTGCCGGCTCGGCATCACCGAGTTCGCGCAGGAGGAGCTGGGCGAGGTGGTCTACGTCAACTTGCCCGAGGTCGGTGCCCGCTTCGACGCCGGCGACGAGATCGGCACCGTCGAGTCGGTCAAGGCGGTGGCCGAGATCTACACTCCTGTGACCGGCGAGGTGGTCGAGGTCAACGAGGCGATCGCCGACGACCCAGAGCTGCTCAACGAGGACCCGCACGGCAAGGGCTGGCTGATCGCGCTGCGCTTCGACTCCGCTGACGAGCTGGCGGCGCTGATGGACGCCGCCGCCTACCAGACCTACCTCGAGAAGGGCGAGGGCTGAGTTGACCGAGTTGGCTCGATCGGCGCTGCTCGACCCGGCCGACACGTTCCCGCGCCGCCACCTCGGCCCCTCCGACGACGAGGTCGCCTCGATGCTCGAGACCCTCGGGCTCGGCTCGCTCGAGGAGCTGGTGGCCGAGACGGTGCCGCGGGCGATCCGCTCGGCGGAGCCGCTCGACCTCACCCCGCCGGAGGGCTGGCCGGGCGACCGGCCGCTGTCCGAGAGCGAGCTGGCCGCCGCGATGGCGGCGATGGCGGCCGGCAACCGGGTCTGGCGCTCCTACATCGGCCTCGGCTACCACGGCACCCTGGTGCCGCCGGTGATCCAGCGCAACGTGCTCGAGAACCCGGGCTGGTACACCGCCTACACCCCCTACCAGTCGGAGATCTCGCAGGGCCGGCTGGAGGCGCTGATGGTCTTCCAGACCGCGATCGCCGACCTCACCGGCCTGCCGGTCGCCAACGCTTCGTTGCTCGACGAGGCGACCGCCGCCGCCGAGGCGATGAGCCTCTGCCGCGCGGCGGCCAAGGGCGACCGCGGCACCTTCTGGGTCTCCGAGGATTGCCTCCCGCAGACGATCGCGGTGGTCGAGACCCGCGCCGAGATGCTCGGCATCGCCGTCCGCCGCGGCGCCGTTGCTGATCTCGAGGGCGCCGACTTCGAGGCCGCCGGCGTCGATCCCGGGGACCTCTTCGGCATCCTGCTCCAGTACCCGACCGGCGACGGCCGCGTGCTCGACTACTCCGCGGCGATCGATCGCGCGCACGCCGCCGGCGCCCTGGCGGTGGTCGCCGCCGACCCGCTGGCGCTCTGCCTGCTGCGCCCGCCGGGCGAGTTCGGCGCCGACGTCGCGGTCGGCTCGGCGCAGCGCTTCGGCGTGCCGATGGGCTACGGCGGCCCGCACGCCGCCTACCTCGCCACCCGTGACGAGCACAAGCGGCGCATCCCGGGACGGATCATCGGGCTGTCGCGCGACGCCCGCGGCGGCGAGGCCTACCGGATGGCGCTGCAGACCCGCGAGCAGCACATCCGGCGCGAGAGGGCGACCTCCAACATCTGCACCGCCCAGGTGCTGCTGGCGGTGATGGCGGGGATGTACGCGGTCTACCACGGGCCCGAGGGGCTGCGGCGGATCGCCCGCCGGGTCCACGCCGCGACCGGCGCGCTCGCCGAGGGCGTCCGGCGGCTCGGCTACCGGCTGCCCGCCGAACCGTATTTCGACACCCTGCGGGTCGAGGTGGCGGCGGGCGTCGGCGCCGAGGCCGTCCACGAGGCGGCGGCGAAGCGGCGGATCAACCTTTGCCGCCTGGGTGCGGGCGCGGTCGGGGTGACTCTCGACGAGACCGTCTCCGCGGCCGACGTCGCCGACCTCGTGGCGGTCTTCGCCGAGGCCGCCGGCTCCCCCGGCGCAACCCGGCCCGGCGATCCCGAGTCCCTGGCCGCCGCCGCCGATCTCGACTACGCCGAGCCGCACGCGCGCACCGGCGGCTACCTCTCGCACCCGGTGTTCCACCGCTACCACACAGAGCACGAGATGCTGCGCTACCTCAAGCGGCTGGAGGCCCGCGACCTGTCGCTGACCCGCTCGATGATCTCGCTCGGCTCGTGCACCATGAAGCTCAACGCCACCGCCGAGATGCTGCCGCTGTCGCAGCCCGGGTGGTCGGCCCTGCACCCGTTCGCCCCCGCCGAGCAGGCGGCGGGCTACCGCCGGCTCGCGGCGGGCCTCGAGCGCTGGCTGTGCGAGATCACCGGCTTCGCCGCCTGCACGTTGCAGCCCAACGCCGGCTCGCAGGGCGAGTTCACCGGGCTGTCGGTGATCCGCGCCTACCACCGCGACCGCGGCGAGCCGGGCCGCGACGTCTGTCTCATTCCGGTCTCCGCCCACGGCACCAACCCGGCGTCGGCGACCATGGCCGGCATGGAGGTGGTGGTGGTGGCGTGCGACGCCGACGGCGACATCGACGTCGACGACCTCGCCGCCAAGGCCGTGGCTCACCGCGACCGGCTGGCGGCGCTGATGGTCACC
>Ga0256864_1000235_pt1 | contig 22220 bp, 21 predicted proteins | sample RVTome_11_FD_187336 | JGI IMG/M metagenome (GOLD analysis project Ga0256864, IMG submission 187336) | Soil microbial communities from uranium-contaminated site in the Upper Colorado River Basin, Wyoming, United States - RVT147D111 HiSeq ... | reverse complement strand
GCCGGCGACGACCTCGTTCCCGGCGGCACCGCCCGCGTCACCGCCCGGCGCGACGACGGCACGACGGTCGAGTTCGACGCGCTGATCCGCCTGGATACGGGCGTAGAGGTGGAGTACTACCGGCATGGGGGAATCTTGCCCTACGTGCTGCGGGAGCTGGCGAAGTAGCGCGTGGCACCTCACCCGTCCAGAAACTCCTCCACCCGCTCCCAATCTCTTCGCGTATCCTCGTAGCCCAGCTCCACCAGCTGGTTCGTGTAGCTCGGATCGAACAGCAGGTAGCTGACGAAGTCCGAGCTGCCCTCGCGCCTGCCCCCGATGCTGTTCACGATCCAGCGGAGGTTGTGCGGGAGACTCGCCTCGAGGCCGCGGGAGAGCGCGCCGAGGTCGCGCGACGGGCGGAGCATCAGCAGCTTGATGGGGCGCAGGGACTCGACGACACCGGTGCGGCAGCTCTCCAGCACGCGGTTGATGCGCTCCAGGCGTTCGGCGTCGGCGTCCAGCGAATCCAGGAACACGGCGTTGAACAGCAGGCTCATCACCTCCGCGGTGGCCGGATACTCGCGCGTCTGCTGCACCGGGACGCTGGCGAAGCTGCGGCTCGAGCGCATGGCGATGGCGATGATCCGCTGGGCGCCGAGGTGGATGGCGGGCGCCAGGGGGGCGATCAGGCGGACGCTCCCGTCGCCGTAGAACCCGTCTCGCAGCCGCACGGCCGGAAAGACCAGCGGCAGGGCGGCCGAAGCCATCACGTGATCGAGCGACAGCTCGGCCCGCACGCCGATGCGTTGCACGCGCTCCCAGATCGGGATCTCCGGGACGCATTGCATGAACGTCACGGTCTGGCCCGTCGTGTACGACGTGGTGGTCAGCGCGGCCGCGCGAAGCTTCCCGGTGGCGACGTTGTCCGCGATCCCGCTCAGGTCCACGCATTCCTCGAGGAACTTCCGGAGCGGCGACACGTCCATGAGCCCCTGGACCGACCCGGGGTCGCCGCGCCGCCCCATCAGGAGGCGAACGGTCCACCGCAATGCGTTGCCCACGAGATTCACCGGTCGCACGCGATACACCTGATCCGGCGTGAGCCGCGCCCATTCGCGCCGCAGCCCTGCCACGCCGTCGGCGAAGCTGCCGCGGTGCGCGGCGAGGTAGCTCGTGTTGATGGCGCCGGCGGAGACGCCGGTGAGAATCGGCGGGTTCAGGTCGGGGCGGCCCTCGGCGAGCGCCGCGAGCGCCCCCACCTGATACGCCCCCCGCGCGCCACCGCCGGCAAGCGCCAGCGCCAGGTCCGGCGTGGACGGTTGATAGCCTGGGAACGTCATCAGCGGCGTAAGGTGCGGGCGGCCCGCGGGCGGCGCCAGGGGCTGCATTTACGAGCGACCGACATATCTTCCCTCGCGGTGACGTTCACGGTGCCGGACGCGGAGCTTCGGTTTCGGGCCACCCGGGCCGGCGGGCCCGGCGGGCAGCACGTCAACACCAGCTCGACGCGCGTGGAGGTCGTGTGGGACGTGGCAGCCAGCCCGAGCCTGACCGACGCGCAACGCGAGCGCCTGCTGCGCAAGTTGAGCAGCCGAATCGATTCCCGCGGCCGCCTGCGGGTGGCAGCCGGCGAGCGGCGCAGTCAACTTCAGAATCGGCAGGCGGCGCAGGAGCGTCTCAACACGCTCGTCGCCGAAGCGCTCAGGCGTCGGCGGCCCCGCAAACCCACCAAACCCTCGAAAGCCGCCGTCGAACGCCGCCTCACCGAGAAACGCCGCCGCAGGCAGCGCAAACACGAGCGGCGGCCGCCCGGGCGGGAGGACTGACCGGCCCAGCCGCGGACGCGGCCGGGCCCGACCATCGGAGGACGTACCCATGCAGCTCGGCCACGTGCCGCTGGCGCTCTCGATTGCCACGTACGATTGGAGCCCGCGGATGGCGGTGTTCTGCCTCGGCATGCACTTCCTGCCAAACTTCGATTCGCTGGTCGAGCGATCCGGGTGGGCGGAGCCGGGGTTCCACTGCAGCGTGACCCACACCATCTGGTTCGGCGTGGTGGTGAGCGCCCTCGTGGCCATCGTGTCGCCGCACTACGCCGTGTTCGCGTTCGTCGCCGTGATGACGCATTTCGCCGCGGATATCGGCAGCACCGTGGGCCTGCCGCTCCTGTGGCCGTTCTACAAGAAGAAGCTCACGTTGAAACTGTTCAAGGACACCGGCTACTGGGGCAAGGAGATGTACGTCGGCTACTACAAGCAGCCGATGGCCTGGGTGCTCGAGGGCGCGGTGGTGGTGTTCTTCGTGTGGCGATTGTTCGAGATTGGGGCGATTGGATGAAGGGCGGCGGCAGGAGCGGCATGCGGGACGCGCACGCGCTGGGCGGCAGGAGCGGCAGTGGCGGCAGAGGCGGCAGCGTGGCCTATCCCGATCCCCGTCGCGTTACCCGATCGCATGACAGAGCCGGCCAGCTTCGCGGGAAACCGCGGCATACGAACCTCCTATGGCTCGTCGCCCAGCCCGATTGCGCTGCCGCCCCTGCCGCTCCTGCCGCCCCTGCCGCCGCCTCCCACGGCACCCCGCTCTCCGCCCAATAGCCGATGCCCGCCCGCGAACACTACGACGCCCTCATCATCGGCACCGGCTTCGGCGGCAGCACGGTGGCGCTCAAGCTCGCACGGGCCGGCAAGCGGGTGCTCCTCCTCGAGCGCGGCCGCTGGGTGGACCGCGACGACTCGGCGTGGGACCCCGTCGCCATTCAGATCGAGCGCAAGTACCGCGGGCCTACGCCCTACGAGGTGGACGAACGGCGGGGGCGAGAGGTCACGTACCCCGACGATGCGGTGGGCGGGAAGTCGGTGTTCTACGGTGCGGCGTCGTTTCGGCTGCGTGAGCGGGACTTCGCGGCGGCAAACCGGTTCGACGAGCGGACGCGGGCCCGTGCGCCCTCCATGGATTGGCCCATCGGCTACGACGCGCTGCGCCCGGGTTACGAGGAGGCGGAGCGGCTGATCGGGATCGCCGGCGTCGCGGGCGCCGACCCCACCGAGCCGCCACGCGCCGGCGCCTATCCCGCGCCTCCGGCGCCGTACGGCCGCACCGCGCGGCGCATCGCCGGAGCGGCCGAACGGTTGGGGTTACGCCCCTTCCCCATCCCGCTGGCGATCAACTTCCAGCACGCGAACGGCCGGCCGGCGTGCGTGCTGTGCATGACGTGCGACCTGTTTCCATGCAAGATCTGCGCGAAGAACGATCTTTCCGTGACCGTCCTGAAGGAGGCCCAGCGGCACGGCGCGGTGATCCGCGACCGCGTCATCGCGCGGCGGCTCGTGATGCAGGGCAGCCGGGTGGCGGCGGTCGAGTGTGTCGACCTCGAGCGGCCCGCCACGTTCCGCGTGAGCGCCGACCTCGTCGTTTCCAGCGCCGGGGCGATTTCCTCCGCGGCCCTGTTGCTGGCCTCGGGCCTGGGCACGCGCGAGCCGAACGGGCGGCTGGTGGGCCGGTACCTCATGCGCCACTGCGCCGGGATCGTCATCGGGATCTTCCCGTTCCGCACCAATCCCGAGCGGCAATTCCACAAGCAGCTCGCGCTCACCGACTTCTACTTCGGCCGGCCGGATCGCCAACCCGCGGGGCCGTGGGGCATGATCCAGGCGCTCCAGACGCCGCCCCCGGAGTTCATCGCGCACGGCGCGCCGTATCCCTTCCCGATCGGCGCGATCGGCGCCCAGACCGTCCGGTTTCACGCCTACCTGCTGTGCATCGCGGAGGATCTGCCGCAGGCGGAGAACCGGGTGGAGATCGACCCCAGCCGCACGGACGCGCACGGCCTCCCCCTCGCCCGCGTCTTCCACCAGTACCTCCCGCGCGACGTCGCGGCGCGCCGCGCGCTCTACCGTGAGGCGGCGCGGATCCTGCGCAAGGCCGGCTCGCTGATCCGGGTGCGCCTCCCGATTCACACGTACTCGCACGCGGTCGGCACCTGCCGCTTCGGCGACGACCCGGCCACCGCCGTGCTGGACCCGTGGTGCAACTTCCACGGCGTGCCCAACCTCTTCGTCGTCGACGGGAGCTGCTTTCCGTCGTCGGGCGGCGTGAATCCGAGCCTCACGATCGCCGCGAACGGCCTGCGCGTGGGCGATCATCTCGTGACGCACTGGGACGACGTGCTCGCGGGGCGCCGGTGAGCGAGAAGCTGAACCTCTGCATGCTGGGCTGCGGCGCGATCGCGCGGCTCCACGCCCGGGTGGCCCGCACCATGTCGTCGCGCGTGCACCTCATGTTCGCCAGCCGCTCGCTCGAAAGGGCCCTGGAGTACAACGACCGGTACAAGGGCGTTGGCGCCTTCGGCGACTACGAGGAGGCGTGTGCGGATCCGCGCGTCCACGCGGTGTTCATCTGCACGCCCCACGCGTTCCACGTGGAGCACGTGCAGCTCGCCACGCGACACGGAAAGCATGTGCTGATCGAGAAGCCCGTATGCCGTACGCTGGCGGAGCTGGCGCAGATCGAGCGCGCTGCGGCCGAGGCGGGGGTGGTGGCGATGGTCGCGGAGAACTACCACTTCAAGCCGCTGGTGCGCACGCTCCGGTACCACGTGGGTCGCGGCGACGTGGGCGACATCGTGTTTCTGGAGCTGAACCGGGCCGGTCGCAGCAAGGTCACGGGGTGGCGCTCGGACGCGGAGATGATGGGCGGCGGGGCGCTGCTCGAGGGCGGCGTGCACTGGGTGAACCTGTTCCTCAACCTGGGCGGCGACGCACGCGAGGTCATCGCGGCCCAGCCGAGCGTGGATCGCGACCTCGTGGCGCCGTTCGAGGACGGCCTCGAGGTGCTGGTCAAGTTCGCCGGCGGAGGCGTCGGCAAGCTGCTGCACTCGTGGAATACGATCAACCGCATCGGCGGGCTGTCGAGCTCGCGCATCCTCGGCACCGCGGGCAACATCCATTTCGAGAGCAACGGCATCGTCGCACTGGTGCTGGGGCGCCGGAAACGGCTTCGGGTGCCCGGCCTCCTGGACATCATGGGCTACCGGGCGATGCTGCGGCACTTCGTGGACTGCGTGCGCGACGGCGGCCTGCCCGAGATGTCGCTCACGGTGGCGCGGCGCGACCTGCGGGTCATCGCCGCCGCGTACCGCTCGCTCCGAACCGGGCGCTTCGAGTCGGCCCAGGAGGACCTCGATGCTTGAGCTGTCGAGTCCGGCATTCGCGGATGGCGGCCCGATCCCTCGGGCCCACACGTGCGACGGCGCCGACCAATCGCCGCCACTGGTGTGGCGCCACGTCCCCGCCGGCACCCGCGGATTCGCCTTGATCGCCGACGACCCGGATGCGCCCGCCGGCACGTGGGTCCATTGGGTGCTGTACGGCCTCGCGGCGGACACGCAGCACCTCCCTTCCGGCGTCCCCACCGCCGCCGAGCTGGCCCGGCCGGTCCCATGCCGTCAGGGCACCAACGACTTCCGCCGCACCGGCTACGGCGGCCCCTGCCCGCCCAAAGGCCGGCCGCATCGCTACGTGTTCACGCTCTACGCCCTGGACAGCGACCTGACGACCCCGCCGGGCGCCACGAAAGCCGTGCTGCTCGAGGCCGTACGCGGGCACGTGTTGGAAGAGGCGAAGATGATCGGGGTGTATGGGAGAGGGGGATGAACGGCGATTGCAGATTGCAGATTGCAGATCGGCGATTTCAGATTGGTCGCATCCTGGGCTACGGCGCTTCCATTACCTTCAAATCGCAAATCGCCGATCTGCAATCTGCAATCGCCCCGCTCCTACTCTTCTCGCATCACCACCGCCGGATCAATCCGCGTCGCTCGCCGCGCCGGGACGTATGCGGCGGCGAGCGCCACCAGCGTCAGAAGCGCGACGATGCCGACGAGCGTGAGGGGATCCCGCGGCGACACCTCGTACAGCATCCACCCCAGGAGCCGCGTCCCGAGCAGCGCCACCGGGAGCCCCAGCACCAGGCCCGTAATCGCCAGGCGCACGCCGTTGCCGATGACCATCCGCCGCACCTGCCCGGCCCGGGCGCCCAAGGCCATGCGAATGCCGATCTCGCGCGTGCGGCGCGCCACGGCGTAGGACATCACGCCGAACAGTCCGATGGCGGCGAGCAGGAGGCCCAGCGCTCCCGCGAACCCCAGGACGGCGGCGGCCAGGCGAACGGGGACGAGCGAGAACGCCATCGCGTCTTCCATCGCGGTCACGTCCACGGGCAGCTCCGGATCCTCCGCGTGGATCTGCGCGCGGATCGCGGGCACCAGCCCGGGGCCCGCGCCCTCCGCGACGCGCAGGTGGACGAGCAGATCGGGGCGATCCCACTGCACGTGTGGTAGATAGAGGAATGGCAGCGGCGGCTCGCCGGGACTGCGGTATTTGATGTTCCGCGCCATGCCCACCACGTCCACCACGCGCTCCCGGCCCTCGCGATCGCGGATCCGGATCCCGCGGCCCAGGGGATCGCCATCGGGCCAGAACTCCCGCGCCAGCGTCTCGTTCACGATCGCGACCGGAGGCGCTTCGCGCGCGTCGTCCTCGCGGAACGCTCGGCCGGCCAGCAGCGGAATGCCGAGGGTACGGAAGTACGCCGGACCGACGTAGCTGTAGTCCACCCACACGCCGGCCGGCTCCTCGGCGAACGTCCGTTCGCCGGGCAGGATGGGGAGCTGGTCCGCGCGGTCGCCCATCGGCACGAACAAGCCGAGGGCGACGTCGCGCACGCCGGGTAGCGCCGCCAGGCGGGACGTGATGCGCTCCCACAGGGTTCGCGTCGCGTCGCCGGTGTAGCCGAGCCGCCCGGGCTCCGTGGCCACTACGTAGATGTTCCGGGCGTCGAAGCCGGGGTCGAGCGTCCGGCTGTTGGCGAGGCTGCGGGCAAGCAGCACCGCCCCCACGAGCAGGACGGTGGTGACCGCGACCTGCGCCACCACGAGCCCGTGGCGCACGAAGGAGCCGCGGCGCCCGCCGGCTTCCGTGCGGAGCGCCGTCGACAGCCGGACGCCCGAGGCGTGCAGCGCCGGCGCGAGCCCGAAGAGCACGCCCGTGCCGGCGGCGACGAGCGCGGTGAACCCAAACACCCGCCAGTCGGGCGAAACGTCGAGCGCGATGGGGACGGTCGAGGATGGACGGAACGCCCCGAGCACCCGGCTCGACCACAGGGCGATGATCAGACCGCCCACTCCCCCCAACCCGGCGAGCGCGAGGCTCTCGACGAGGAGCTGCCGCACTACGCGTCCCCGGCTGGCCCCCAGCGCCCGCCGCACCGCCATCTCCTGCCGCCGCGCCGTGGCTCGCGCGAGCAACAGGTTGGCGACGTTCGCGCACGCCACCGCGAGCACGAGCCCGACGATGACCATGAGCAGAATCAGGAATGCGCGCACGACCCTGGCGAGGAAGGGATGCACCCCCGAGGCCGCGCGCATGGTCAGGCCGACCTCCGGCTCCGCCCCCGGGAGCTCGCCGAGCCGCGTCGCCACGGTCGCGAGCTGCGCGGCGACCTCGGAGCGGGTGGCCCGATCGCCCAGGCGGGCGATGACCATCAGGAAGCGGTACTGCGGGTCGTCGAGCGCCGGCTCGTCCGGCAGGATCTGCGCGTGTCTCCGGAGCGGCAGCCACAACGCGACGTCGATGCCGGCGAACGTCCCGCGGAACGCCGGCGGCGCGACCCCGGCCACGGTGAACGGATGCCCGTTCACCTTCACCGGTCGCCCCACGACGTCGGGGTCCGCCCCGAACCGCCGCCGCCACAGCTGATCGCTGATCACCGCGACCGGATCGCCGCCCGGGGCGGCCCCCCCTTCCGCCGGCGCGAAGCCGCTTCCGAGCGGCAGCGCGAGTCCCAGCGCCCTGAAGTAGCTCTCGGAGACGATCTCCATCGCCTCTTCGAGCGGCTCGCCGTCCACGCTCACGACGACGTCGTTGGGCTGATGGGCGAGGACCTCGGCCAGCGCCGGCGCGCCTTCCCGCAACACCTGGAACTCGGCGAACGACAGCGCGTCGAATCCCTCGCCCTGCACTGTGCGACCGATCCGCACGAGCCGGTCCGGCTGCGGCACCGGCAACGGCCGGAGGAGCAGCGCATTGACCAGGCTGAAGATCACCGCGTTGGCGCCGATCCCGAGCGCGAGCGACAGCACGACGACCACCGCGACGAGCCGATGCCGCACGAGCACCCGAGACGCGAGGCGGACGTCGAGCCACAGGTCGGGCAGCAGCATGTGGGTTACCCCTGGCTATCGAATGACAAAGTAATTTGTGATGTAAAGTTAAATAACGCAAGAAGGGAGTGCGGCAGTCGGCAGTCGGCAGTCGCACGCGTGGACGCCGCCGACTGTCACTACCGACCCCTGCTACCACTACCGACTCCCGACTCCCGACTGCCGACTGCCGGCTTCTACTCAAACTCCATCGTCGTACTGATCGCCACGCACTTCCCGATCGTCCGCGCCACCGGGCAGCTGCCCGCGTGGATCTCCCGGACCCGCTCCACGACTTCTCGCTTGCCTTCCGGAATGCCGCGCAGCCGATAGGTGACGTGGATCCGCCTGATCACCAGGATCCCGCTCTCCTTCTCGATCTCGCCCGTGACGTCGGCCACGAGGTCGCCGGGCTCGATCAGGATCTCGCGCGCTGCCAGCGCGCCGGCAAAGGTGCCCGTCAGTCAGCCGCCGGCGGCCGCCACCACGTAATCGAGGGTGGTGGCGTGGGGCTCGATCTTGGACAAATCCACCCCGTAGTGCTCGGCGACGGCCCCGTGCACCCCGAAGAACACCGGCTCCGGCTCCGCCGGCAGTGTCGCGGTCCGGAGCGGGCCGCCGAGGCGACGGATGGTGACGGTGGAGGTGTAGACGACGTTGGGCATTTGGCGGGCTCCTTTAGGTCAAATGGCGGCGGCAGGGGCGGCAGCCCCACCCTTCCACTACCACACTACCGCGGCAGAGCGGCAGGGGGCGAGGCGAGCACCCTGCCGCTCCTGCCGCTCCTGCCGCCGGGGTGGTGGCGGTCCGGGGGTGGGGCTGCCGCCCCTTACAGCGCTCCCACTTCCTGGATCAGCTTCTTCACCGATTCCTTGGCGTCGCCGAACAGCATCGACGTCTTGGCATCGTAGAACAGCTCGTTCTCGACCCCGGCGAAGCCCGGGCGCATGCTGCGTTTGAGCACGATGACGTTCTGCGACTTGTCCACGTCGAGAATCGGCATGCCGTAGAGCGGGCTCTCGGGCGTGTTCCGGGCGGCGGGGTTCACGACGTCGTTCGCGCCGATCACGAGTGAGACGTCGGTCCGCGGAAACTCCGGGTTGATCTGGTCCATGTCGAGCAGCTTGTCGTACGGCACGTCGGCTTCGGCGAGCAGCACGTTCATGTGGCCCGGCATGCGGCCGGCCACCGGGTGGATGGCGTATTTGACCTCGCCGCCGCGCTGCTCGATGAGGTGGGCCAGCTCGCGCACCTCGTGTTGGGCCTGCGCCACCGCCAGCCCGTACCCCGGCACCACCACGACCTGGCGCGCGTAGCCCAGCAGCATCGCCGCGTCCTCAACCGTGACCTGGCGGACGGCCCGGTCACCGACCGCGCCGGCCGGACCCAGCTCGCCGGCCGGGGCGCCGGCGCCGAAGGCGCCGAACAGCACGTTGGCGAGCGAGCGGTTCATGGCGCGGCACATGATGTTCGTGAGAATCAGACCCGACGCGCCCACCAGGGCGCCGCTGATGATCAGCCCTTCGTTGCTGATCACGAACCCGGTCATCGCCGCCGCGATCCCGGAATACGAGTTCAGCAGGGAGATGACGACGGGCATGTCGGCCCCGCCGATCGGGATCACCGACAGGACGCCGAGCAGGAGCGCCCCCGCAACCAGCATCAGGAAGGGCACCGGATGGTGTGGGTCCACCACCAGCCACACGCTCGCGGCCAGGATGGCGGCGAGGAGAGCTCCGTTGACCATCTTCTGAAGCGGATACGTGACCGCGCGGCCGGTCACGATCTCCTGCAGCTTGCCGAACGCCACGAGGCTGCCCGAGAAGGTGACGGAACCGATCAGGACGCTCAGGGGAATGGTCACCGCGACGTTGAGCGGCCGGAGCATCCCGAGTTGCGCGGCCCGCAACAGCTCGGCGCCGGCCACGAGGGCGGAGGCGCCGCCGCCGAAGCCGTTCAGCAGCGCCACCATCTGCGGCATGGCGGTCATCTCGACGAAGCGGGCGAACGTCGCCCCGACCGCGGAACCGATGATCATGCCCAACAGGATCATCCGCCACGTGAGAATCCCCTCGAACGCCAGCGTCGCCACGATCGCGATCAACATGCCGAGCGCCGCGAGGAGATTGCCCGCGCGGGCGGTTGCGGGGGAGCTCAGTCGCTTCAGGCCGAAGATGAACAGGACCGCGGCCAGGAGGTACGACAGCTTGGCGAGCGCCTCCATCAGCGCCGCTCCTCCCGCGGCGTTCGCTTGAACATCTGGAGCATCCGGTCCGTCACCATGAACCCGCCGACGACGTTGATCATCGCGAAGATCACGGCGATCAGTCCGAGCAGCGTGGCGAAGCGCGCGTCACCGCGCCCCGCGACGACGAGCGCCCCGATGATCGTGATGCCCGAGATGGCGTTGGAGCCCGACATCAGCGGCGTGTGCAGCGTGGGGGGGACCTTGGCGATGACCTCGAACCCGACGAAGATCGCCAACACGAAGATCACCAGGAGACCAACGAGTTCTTCGGCCATTCAGGCATTCCCTCCTTCGACCGTTCGCCGGACCGCGTCGTGCACCACGCGCCCGTCGTGCGTAATACACGTTCCGGCGACGATCTCGTCCTCGAAGTTGAGCGCGAGGTGCCCGTCCTTCACCAACAATTGCAGAAAGGCCGTCACGTTCCGGGCGTACATCTGACTCGCGTGGGTCGGCATTGTGGCGGGAAGGTTCACCGGCCCGACCACCGTGACCCCGTGGCGCACGACGTCCCGCCCGGCCTCGGTGAGCGCGCAGTTGCCGCCCGCCTCGGCCGCGAGGTCGACGATCACCGCGCCCGACGGCATGTCCTGCACCATCGCCTCCGTGATGAGCACCGGCGCGCGCCTGCCGGGCACGAGCGCGGTCGTGATCACGATGTCCGTCTTGCGCACGTGCTCATGGATCAACTCCAATTCCTTGCGGTGCTGCTCCTCGGACAGCTCCTTCGCGTAGCCGCCGGCACCCTCCGCCTGTACCGTCGGCTCCGGCGCGATGAAGCGGGCGCCGAGGCTCTCCACCTGCTCCTTCACCGCCGGGCGCACGTCGAACGCCGACACGATGCCGCCCAACCGCCGCGCGGTGGCGATGGCCTGGAGGCCGGCCACGCCCGCTCCCAGCACCAGCACGCGAGCCGGCCGCAACGTGCCCGCCGCCGTGACGAGCATCGGGAAGAACTTGCCGCTGGTCGACGCCGCCAGCAGCACGGCCTTGTAGCCCGTCACCGTGCTCATCGAGGAGAGCACGTCCATCACCTGCGCGCGCGTGATGCGGGGCAGCGCGTCGAGGCTGAAGCTCGTGACCTTGCGCCGCGCCAGCTCGCGCACGAGATCGCCGGACACCAGCGGCCGCAACACGCCGATCAGGACGACGCCTTCCCGCAACAGGTCCAGCTCGTTCGCGCCACCCGCGCCGTTCGCCGCCGGCGGCTGCACCTTGAGCACGACGTCCGCCTCACCCCACAACGCCGCGCGGTCGCTCACCAGCGTGGCGCCGGCAGCGGCAAACTCCTCGTCCGGCAGCAACGCACCCTCCCCCGCCCCACGCTCCACCCGCACGTCGAGGCCGTCCGCCACCGACCGTTTCACGACGTCCGGCACGAGCGCCACACGGCGCTCACCGGGCACGATCTCCTTGGGCACGGCGATGATCAATGGCAACCTCGTTGTCAGTGCTGTGCAGTTCTGCCGCCCGATCTCAATTCCCGTTCAGCAACTCCCCCAGCTGCGGCGGCACGTGGGGACCGAACACCTGGTCGCGCGGCACGGCGACCACCTGGACAGGCCGACCCGCCCGGCCGTCCTGGCCGTTCCGCCCCGCCGCGCCCGCGCTGCCTGGTGGTCCGGTTTCGCCCCGCTCGCAGCGCCGCGCGTCGCCGCGCGGGTCGCCGCCCTCGCCACCCTCGCCACCCTCGCCGGCTCGGCCGCCGCTGCCACCCTCGCCGCCCGGCACATGCGCTTCCAGCAGGCCCGCGAGGAGGGGCTGGTCGTCCGGCACGACGACGGTGACCTCGCCCCCGCGCCCGCCCCGCCCACCCGGTCCGCCGTTCCCCCCGGCACCGCCCGCGCCGCCGCGTCCTCCCGGGCATCCGGCCGCACCTTTGGCGCCCTTCTGTCCCTTGGTGCCCTTGGCGCCGCGGGCGCCGGCGCCGCCGGCGGCTTCGATCACGAGCCAGTCCGCCGGCGCGATGCGGTCCATGTCCGCCATCACGTAGAACGGCGGCGCCGACTCGACCGCTACCTCCGCGACGACGAGCCGGCCGACGAACGGCGACGACACGATGTCCAGCCGGACGAGCACGTCCGGCCCGTCCCCACCGCCCTCGCCGTCGCGTCGGCCTTGCTCGCCGACGAACCGGAACGCGTGGGGCAGGCAGTCGTACCCGGGCTCGATGGTGGCGAAGGCGTTCACCTCCGGTTTGTCGCGCAGGAACGCGCTGAGCCGGAACCCGGCGGCGGCCGAGAGCACCGGATCGGGATAGGTGTCCCAGCCGCCGTCCGCGCGGGGCGCCGCCTCGGGGCTGGTCCGGCGCAGGAACAGCACGTGCAGCGGCGGCGGGTGGTCCTCGTCGTAGCGCGTGGCGAATGGGATCACGCTGCCGTCGTCGAGCACGGTCTCGTAGACGGCCTGGATGCGCCCGCCGGGGCAGATCGGCCCGGGCGCGGTGCGCATGCGGAGCTGGCGCACCCGCGCCAGAAGCCCCGGATCGGGCGCGTAGTCGGCGGGCGGCTTGTGAGCACACGCCGGGAGGACCGCAAGCCACAGCAGGTATCGCCAGGTGGAAGGCATGCGGTTGAACTCCGTCGGCTGTCGTCGGCGGCTGGAGGGGGGTGTGCTCATTGGCCAGGGAACTTATCGCAATGTCGGCCGGGGGGAACCGACGATTGCAGATCGCTGCAGTTCCGAGATTTGCGAAGTGCGGCCGGACTCCACCCCGACATCCCGGAACGCTGCTATGCACCTCTCACTCCTTACTCCTTACTCCTCACTTCTCACTTCTCACCCGCCCCTGGTATGCATCTCCCGGTGCGGATCGCGGCGCAACGCGTCGATTTGGTAGAGCGCCTTCCGCTCCGGCGCCCCTAGGCGCTGTTCGGCGCCGCGGTCCTGCCGCCCACGCCACGTCGCGGCGATGAGGTCCGCCAACTCCCGGTCGCCGGCGCCGCTTCGCAGGGGCTCCCGCAGGTCGATCCCCTGGTCGGCGTACAAGCAGAGGTACCACGTGCCGTCGGCCGTGAGCCGGCTGCGGTCGCACGTGCCGCAGAACGGTTCCGTGGTGGACGCGATGATCCCGAACACGGCGCCGTTGGGGAGGAGGAAGCGGTCGGCGGGCGCGCGTCGCGCGGCGGGCAGCTCGGGCACGACCGGCGTCACCGCCCCGTAGTGCCGCCGCACCACGTCGAGCAGCTCGGCCTTGGAGACGACCTCGGCCGGCGACCAACGCGTGGCGCCGCCCACGTCCATGTACTCGATGAAGCGCACCTCGACCCCGCCTGCGCGCCCGAACTCGAGCAGGTCGATCACTTCGTCGTCGTTGAAGCCGCGCACGATCACGGTGTTGAGCTTGGTCCCGCGGAGGCCCGCCCGTTGTGCGGCGTCTAGACCTGCGAGCACGTCGGCGTGGCGCCGGCTGCGCGTGAGCCGCCGGAAGCGCTCGGACTGGAGGCTATCGAGACTCACGGTGACGCGCCGCAGGCCCGCTTGGTACAGCTCCTCCGCGAGCGGGGCCAGCAGGATGCCGTTCGTCGTGAGGGCGAGGTCGGTGAGGCGGCGGTCGCGGGCCAGGAGCCGCAGCAGACCGGGGAGGTTCTGCCGCAGGAGCGGCTCGCCGCCGGTGAGCCGCACCCGGGTGGCGCCGAGGCCGGCGAACACGCCGGCCAGGCGGGCGATCTCCTCGAATGTGAGGATCGACTCCCGGGGCAGCCACACGTACTCGTCCTCCGGCATGCAGTATGTGCACCGGAGGTTGCACCGGTCCGTGACCGAGATCCGGAGGCTGCCCAGCGGGCGGGCGAAAACGTCGCGCGTATTCACGTCGATTGGAACCATAACGGGCGACGTGCGCGAACGGCAAGCGGGCGCGTTGGTCGCCTTGCGAGGCGGTTCCGCCCCGGTATCTTACCGTTCCTTCCTTTCGCCGAGGCCCGCATGGTTTCAGTCGCTCTCACGGTGAACGGCGTCGCGCGATCTCACGAAGTCGAGCCCCGGCTGTTGCTGGTGCAGTACCTGCGCGAGGTGCTCGCTCTCACGGGCACGCACGTCGGCTGCGAGACGAGCCTGTGCGGCGCGTGCACCGTCCTGCTGAACGGGCGCGCCGTGAAGTCGTGTACCGTGCTCGCCGCCCAGGCACACGGCGCGGACGTGGTGACGATCGAGGGACTCGCCAAGGACGGGAAGCTGCACCCGCTTCAGGAGGCGTTCTGGCAGGAGCATGGCCTGCAATGCGGCTTCTGCACCCCCGGGATGATTCTCGCGGCCCACCAGCTCCTCGAGGAGAACCCCACCCCCGACGAACCCGCGATCCGGCACGCCCTCGAGGGCAACCTCTGCCGCTGCACCGGCTACCACAACATCGTGCGGGCGGTGAAGGCGGCGGCGGCGGGGAAATGACGGCGACGGCCACGCGGTGCTCACTGCCGCCGCTGCGGCAGACGGTCTCTCGGAGAACCACACCATGACCACCACTCCCCCCAAGTTCATCGGCGCCAGGGTCAAGCGGAAGGAGGACCCGCGCCTCATCACCGGCCGGGCCACCTACACCGATGACGTGACCCGACCCCGGATGCTGTATGCGCGGTTCGTGCGCAGCACCCACGGGCACGCCAAGCTCGTCCGCGTCGACGCGGAGGCGGCGCGGGACGCGCCGGGTGTGGTCGCGGTGCTCACGGGCGAGGACGTGAAGGATCGGATCGCGCCGCTTCCGGTGGCGCACAAGATCGCGGACCTGAAGACGCCGCCCCATCCGGCGCTGGCGGTGGGCGAGGTGCGGCACACGGGGGAGGCCGTGGCCGTGGTGGTGGCCGAGTCGCCGGCGCAGGCCGTGGACGCCGCGGAAAAAGTCTCCGTGGAATACGAACCGCTCACCGTGGTGACCGACGTTGTCGCGGCCAGCAAGTCGGGGTCGCCGCTCGTGCACGCGGATCTGAAGACGAACGTCGCGTTCAGCATGTCGCACGTGGCGGGAGACGCCGACGCACGCTTCGCCGGCGCGCCCGTCGTGATCAAGCAGCGGATAGTGAACCAGCGCCTCGTCCCCGTGGCGATCGAGCCGCGCAGCGTCGTGGCCGACTTCGACCCGGGGTACGAGAAGCTCACCCTCACCTCGACCACGCAGATCCCGCACCTCGTGCGGTTGCTCCTGGCGGCGGTGCTCGGCCTGCCCGAGCACAAGATCCGCGTGGTGGCGCCCGAGGTGGGTGGCGGATTCGGCAGCAAGCTCAATTTCTACGCCGAGGAGGCGGTCCTGGCGCACGTCTCGCAGCGCCTTGGCCGTCCGGTGAAATGGACCGAGACGCGCACCGAGGGGTTCCTCTCCACGATCCACGGGCGCGACCAGGTGTGCGACCTCGAAGTCGCCGCCGACAAGAACGGCAAGCTCCTGGCGCTCAAGGCCACGCTCTATCAGGACCTCGGCGCCTACCATCAGCTCCTCACGCCCGTCATCCCGACGCTCACCGTGCTGATGCTCCCGGGGTGTTACACGGTCCAGGACGTGCGCATCGACCTGAAGGGCGTGTTCACGAACAAGACGCCGACCGACGCCTACCGTGGCGCCGGCCGGCCGGAGGCGACGTTCGTCATCGAGCGGGCGCTGGATCTCGTGGCCGACGCGACGGGCAAGGATCCGGCCGACGTACGGCGGGCGAACTTCCCGCCGCCGCACGCGTTCCCGTTCGCGACGTGTACCGGACTCAGCTACGACTCGGGCAACTATCAGGCGACGCTCGACAAGCTGCAGCTCGCGGTGGACTACAAGGCGATCCGCAAGGAACAGGAGGCCGCCCGCCAGGCGGGCAAGCTCATGGGCGTTGGCCTGTCGACGTACGTCGAGATCTGCGGGCTGGGGCCGTCGGCGGCCATGCCCGCCGGGGGCTGGGAGGCGTGCGAGCTGGAGGTGCGGCGTACCGGCAAGGTGGTGGTGAAGACCGGCGTTTCCCCGCACGGTCAGGGCGAGGAGACCACCTTTGCGCAGATCGTGGCCGACGGGTTCGGGCTCACGCCCGACGACGTCGAGATCGTGCACGGTGACACCGACGCCGTGGCCGAGGGCATCGGCACGTTCGGCTCGCGGGCGCAGGCGGTGGGCGGGGCCGCGCTCTCGCGCTGCGTGGAGACCGTGCGCACCAAGGCGCGGCGTATCGCCGCCCATTTGCTCGAGGTGAGCCCCGACGACGTGGTGTTCGAGGCCGGCAAGCTCCACCCCACGGGCGTGCCCGCCAAGGCCAAGACGTTCCAGGAGATCGTAGACGCCGCCTACCTGGCGGATCAGCTTCCTCCCGAGATCGAGCCCGGCCTCTCGGCGGTCCATTTCTTCGAGCCGTCCAACTTCACGTTCCCGTTCGGGGCCCACCTCGCGGTGGTGGACATCGACCCGGACACGGGCAAGGTCACGTTGCGGCGCTACGTGGCGGTGGACGACTGCGGCAACATCATCAATCCGATGATCGTGGAGGGACAGGTCCACGGCGGGATCGCGCAAGGCGCGGCGCAGGCGCTGTTCGAGGAGGCGATCTACGACGACGCGGGCCAGCTCGTGACCGGTTCGCTCATGGACTACGCCGTCCCGAAGGCGTCGTTCCTGCCGAGCTTCGAGCTGGACCATACCGTGACCCCGACGCCCGTAAACCCGCTCGGCGCCAAGGGCGTCGGTGAGGCCGGCACGATCGCCAGCGGCGTCGCCATCGCGAACGCAGTCATCGACGCGCTGCGCCCGTTCGGCGTCAAGCACCTCGACATGCCGTACAAACCCGAGCGCGTGTGGCGCGCCATGCAGGGAGGTGCCCGGTGATCCCCGCGAGCTTCGAGTACCACCGCGCGACGTCGCTGAACGACGCCGCCAAGGTCCTGGCCAAGCACCAGCACGAGGCCAAGGTGCTCGCGGGCGGCCACAGCCTGCTGCCCATGATGCGGCTGCGCCTCGCCGTGCCCCATCTCGTGGTGGACATCGGCGGCCTCGGCGACCTGCGTTACGTGAAGCGCAACAAGAAGCACCTCACGATCGGCGCGCTCACGACGCATGCGGCCGTGGCGTCTTCGGCCGAGGTCTACGCCGGCCACCGCGGCCTCGCCGAGGCGGCCGCGTCGATCGGCGACGTGCAGGTGCGCAACTGCGGCACCTTTGGGGGCAGCCTCGCGCACGCCGACCCCGCGGCGGACTACCCGGCCGCCCTCCTCGCCTTCGACGGCGAAGTCGTCGTCAAAAGCGCGAAGGGCGCGCGCACGATCCCCGCGTTCAAGTTCTTCACCGGCCTTCTCAGCACCGACCTCGCCCCGGACGAGCTGATCACCGAGATCCGCCTTCCCGACGCCGGCGGCGCCGGCAGCGCGTACGAGAAGTTCGAGCAACCGGCCTCCGGCTTCGCGATCGTGGGGGTTTGCGCGGTCGTCGAGCTCGACAAGAAAGGCAAGTGCAAGCGCGCGCATTTCGCCGCCACCGGCGTCGCCGACCGCCCCGTCCGGCTCTCCTCGCTGGAGACCGAGCTACGCGACAAGGCCTGGAGCGCCGAGACGCTGCAGGCCGCCTGCGCCAAGGCCGATGGGGATCTGAAGGACGTGCGCGAGGATCTCTATGCCCGGGCCGATTACCGCCGACACCTGTTGCGCGTGATCTCTCGGCGGGCGGCGGAACGAGCGGCAAGCTTCAGTAAGAAGTGAGAGGTAAGATGTAAGATGGCCCCTCCCGTCATTCCGTCGCTCGAGGTTGCGCGTCGGGGTAGCGGGGAGGGGCCATCTTACATCTCACTTCTTACCTCTCACTTCTTACTTCTTACTTCTCACGGTTCCGCTGCGCCTTTCTCACTCAGGATGTTCCAGACTTTCTCGGGCGTGATCGGGATATCGATGTGGCGGACGCCGAGATGGGCGAGGGCGTCGACCACGGCGTTGGCGACGGCGGGCGGGGCGCCGACGGTGGCGGACTCGCCCACGCCTTTCGCGCCGAGCGGATGATGGGGTGACGGAGTGACCGTCTTGTCGGTCTCCCATCTGGGCGTCTCCACGGCCGTCGGCACCAGGTAGTCCATGAAGCTTCCGCCCTGCACGTTGCCGTTCTCGTCGTAGCTGATCTCCTCGTACAGCGCGGGTGCGATCCCCATCGTCAGCCCCCCGTGAATCTGCCCGTCGACGATCATCGGATTGATGATGTTGCCGCAGTCGTCCACCGCCACAAAGCGGCGGATCTTCACCTCGCCCGTCCCGCGGTCGATGTCGACCACGCAGATGTAGCTGCCGAACGGGAAGGTGAGGTTGGGCGGATCGTAGTACGAGACCGCCTCCAGGCCCGCCTCCATGCCCTGGGGGTGGTTCGTGTACGCGGCGAAGGCGATTTCCTGAATCGTCTTGGCTTTTTGCGGCGCTCCTTTGACGAAAAACTTGCCGGGCTCCCACTCCAGGTCGTTCTCGCTCACCTCGAGCAGATGCGCGGCGAGCTTCTTGGCCTTGTCGCGAATCTTCCGCGCCGCCATCGCGCCGGCGGCGCCCGCGACGGGCGTCGAGCGGCTGGCATACGTGCCCAGCCCGTAGGGCGCCGTGTCGGTGTCGCCTTCCTCGACCTGCACGTGCGCCGCCGGAATCCCCAACTCCTCGGCGACGATTTGCGCGTACGTGGTCTCGTGCCCCTGGCCCTGCGACTTGGTGCCGAACCGGGCGATCGCCTTGCCGGTGGGATGCACGCGAATCTCGCACGAGTCGAACATCTTGAGGCCCAGAATGTCGAATTGCTTCGACGGGCCGGCGCCGACGATCTCGGTGAAGCTCGAGATCCCGATCCCCATCAACTCCCCTTTCTTGCGTTTCTCCGCCTGCTCCTTCCGAAGCGCGTCGTACCCCACGATGTCCATTGCCTTCTTCAGGGCCGCGGGGTAGTTGCCGGAGTCGTACTCCCAGCCCAGCGCCGACTTGTAGGGGAACTTCTCGGGCGGGATGAAGTTCTTCAGACGGAGCTGCGCCGGATCCATCTTCAGCTCCTGCGCCAGCATGTCGGTGATCCGCTCGATCGTGTGCACCGCCTCGGTGACGCGGAACGAGCAGCGGTAGGCGATCCCGCCCGGCGGCTTGTTGGTGTAGGCGGCGTCCACCTCGGCGAACGCGTGCTTCACGTCGTACGAGCCGGTGCAGATGGAGAAGAGCCCGGCCGGGAACTTGGACGGATTGGCCGCCGCGTCCGTATAGCCGTGGTCGGCGAGCGTCTTGATGCGGAGCCCGGTCATGGTGCCGTCCTTCTTGGCGCCCAACTCCACGGAAATGTGGTAGTCGCGCGCGAAGGAATCGGCCTGGAGGTTCTCCATCCGGTCCTCGATCCATTTCACCGGCTTGCCGAGCACGACCGACGCCGCCACGGCGATCACGTAGCCCGGGTAGACCGGCACCTTGCCGCCGAACCCGCCGCCGATGTCCGGCGAGACGATGCGGATGCGCTCCTCCGAGAGGCCCACGTGCCCGGCGACCAGCGCGAACACCGTCCGGATGGCGTGCGGTGCCTGGGTGGTCATGTATACCGTGAGCTTGCCCATCGCCCGGTCGAAGTCTGCGACGCATCCGCACGTCTCGATCGATGCGACGTGGATGCGCGGGATGTAGATGTCCTGCTTCACCACGACGTCCGACCCCTTCAGGGCCTTGTCCGTGCCCTCGCGGTCGCCCACCTCCCAATGGAAGATGTGGTTGTCCTTCTTGTCCTTCTTGTCGGTGCGCAGCACCGGGGCGCCGGGCTCGAGCGCTTTGAAGGGATCGACCACCACCGGGAGGGGGTCGTAGTCCACCTGCACCGCCTCCACGCCGTCCGCGGCGGCGTAGCGGTCGGTGGCGATCACCGCCGCCACCTCCTGCGCCTGGTACATCACCTTCTCCGTGGGCAGCACCATCTGCGTATCCGACATCAGCGTCGGCATCCAGTGCAGGTTGTATTGCTCGAGCGTCTTCCCGGTGATGACCGCGAGCACGCCCGGGATCTTCAGCGCCGCCTCGGTGTCGATGGATGTGATCTTCGCGTGGGCGAACGGGCTGCGGACGATGTCCAGGTACACCATCCCCGGCAGCACGATATCGTCCACGTACCGTCCCTGGCCGCGAATGAAGCGGGGGTCTTCCTTCCGCTTCATGGAATGTCCCATCCCGCCTATGTCGGCGGTGGTCCGCGGTGCGGTCATGATGCGCCTCCCTCGGCCTGCTTCGCCGCGGCGTATTGGATCGCCTTGACGATGTTCAGGTAGCCCGTACAGCGGCAGAGATTGCCCGAGATGGCCTGGCGGATCTCCTGCTCCGTCGGGCGCGGCACACGCTGCAGCAAGGCATACGACGTCATCATCATGCCCGGCGTGCAGTAGCCGCACTGGAGTCCGTGCTCTTGCCAGAATCCCTCCTGCACCGGATGCAGTGTGCCGTTCCGTTCCAACCCCTCGACGGTCATGATCTGCGACCCGTCGGCCTGGACGGCGAGCACCGTGCACGACTTCACCGGCTCGCCGTCCAGCAGCACCGTGCACGCCCCACAATGCGTGGTGTCGCAGCCGATGTGCGTGCCCGTGAGCCGCAACACGTCACGGAGAAGGTGCACCAGCAGCAGGCGTGAATCGACGTTTGCCTCGTGGGCGGTGCCGTTCACCGTGACGGTGATCGTATGCGTCGCCATGGCTAATTCCCCCCCGCCCGACTCAGCGCCGCGCGCACGGCGCGGGCCACCAGCACGCGCGCCATTGCCCTCTTGTACGCTTCCGAGCCCCGCCGGTCCGCCGACGGCGACGTCGCCGCCGCCGCGAGCTTGGCGGCCTCCGCAATGGCAGCGTCGTCCGGCTTCATGCCCCGCAATCGCCGCTCGGCCTCCTTCGCCTTGACCGGTGTGGGACCGGCGTTCGTCACCCCAATGCCGATCTGCTCGATGACGCCTTTCTTGAGCGTGAGCTGCACCGCCGCGCCCGCCGTCGCGAAGTCACCCACCTTCCGCTCCAGCTTGAGGTACGCGCCGCCGCTTCCCGCCGGAGGTATCGGAATCCGAATCTCCGTGAGGATCTCCTCCGGCAACAGCGCGGTCGTGAACAGCCCCTGGAAGAAGTCCTCGATCGCGATCACGCGCTCTCCCTTCCGGCCGCGCGCCACCACCTGCGCACCCAGCGCGAGCATGGTCGCGGGATGGTCGTTGGCGGGATCGCCGTGCGCCAAATTGCCGCCCACCGTTGCCCGGTTCCGCACGAGGGGGTCCGCGATGACGACCGCCGTGTCGTGCAGGATCGGGTACTTCGAGCTGATCAGCTCCGAGCGCTCGAGCGCCGACTCCCGGGTGGAGCCGCCGATCCGCAAGAATCCGTCACGCTCCTCGATGTACTCGAGCTTCGGAATCCGGCCGATGTCCACCAGATGCGTGGCAAAGCCGAGCCGCAGCTTCATGAGGGGCAGGAGGCTCTGCCCGCCCGACAACACCTTGGCGGCGTCGCCGTGCCGCTCGAGCAGGGCGATCGCCTCGTCGAGCGTCGCGGGGGCGTGGTAGTCGAAGGGGGCGGGGATCATCTGGGTACTCCTTGGGATCGGTGGCTCATGGCGTATTTCCTCATGGCATATGGCCTATGGCCTATGGCGTATGGCGAATGGGCTACGGGCTGGACAGCATCAGAGCCTTCCGATTCGTCCTGCCTGCCCAAATAATCAGATGCCGTTGCACGTGCCATTAGCCATCGACCATACGCCATACACCATACGCCATGCGCCATAGGCCATACGCGCGCTTCAGCGTCCAAACAGCCAGTACAGCGCCAACGCAACGAGAATCACAGCCACCCAGAATCCCGGGTGGCCGGCGGCGCG
>Ga0256864_1000230_pt1 | contig 22667 bp, 20 predicted proteins | sample RVTome_11_FD_187336 | JGI IMG/M metagenome (GOLD analysis project Ga0256864, IMG submission 187336) | Soil microbial communities from uranium-contaminated site in the Upper Colorado River Basin, Wyoming, United States - RVT147D111 HiSeq ... | reverse complement strand
GCCGCCGCCTGGACCCCCAAGACCCAGCTCACCGTCGCCCGCGAGGGGGCGCGGATGGCGCCGCACGACCTCTATCGCCAGGTCCAGCGCTATCCGAAGGAGCTGGAGGAGGGAGCCCTGGCGCCGTTCGAGGACGGGGAGCCGGCGCGGCACGTGGCCGCTCCTGACGGCAAGCTCCGGCGGGTGATCGACGAGGAGGTGGCGCGGGCGATCGCGGCGATCGAGGGGCATCTGCCGTTCGAGCGGGTTGTCTATCAGCTCGGTGTGGTGGCGCACTACGTCGCCGACGCCAACAACCCGCTGAACGCCTCGTCCGCGGACGCCTCGGAGGGGCGGTATTTCGCCGACTATCTGCGCTATCTGGAGTCGGCGGAGCCGCGGCTGCCGGTGCTCTTCTACGGCGTCTACCCGGGCCTCGAGGAGGGGGGGAGCCTGTCGCCGCTGCTCGACGCGACGTTCGACCGCGGGCGGCAGCTCTATCCGCTGGTCGGGCGCGAGTACCGGCGGATCGGCTTCGAGTCCGGGGTCGGGCGGTTCGACGACCGCTCGACCGCGTTCGGGGTCGCCTCGCTGGCGTTCAGCCACGCGGTGTCGGACGTCGGGCTGGTGCTGCGCTATATCTGGATGCGCGCCGGCGGCGCCGACTTCCGCACCAGCCTGCCGGTGCGCGGCGAGAAGGTGGTGCGCCTGCCGCGGCTGGAGGACGCCGCGCCGGGAGCGCCGGCCGGGCCGGCCGGGCGCTGAGGAGCCGAACGATCGACATGCTGCCCGTCCGCCGCGCCCTGGTCTCGGTCTCGGACAAGGAGGGCCTGGCCGAGTTCGCGGCCGGGCTCCAGCGGCTCGGCGTCGAGGTGGTCTCGACCGGGGGCACGGCGGCGTTTCTCGAGGCACGGGAGATCCCGGTGATCCGGGTCGCCGACGTCACCGGCTTTCCGGAGATCCTCGGCGGGCGGGTCAAGACGCTCCACCCGCGGATCCACGGCGGCATCCTCGCCAACCGCCACCGCTCGGCCGACGCCGGCGAGCTGGCCGAGCACGGGATCACGCCGATCGACCTGGTGGTGGTCAATCTCTACCCGTTCCGGCGGACCGCCGCCGCCAACGACGCCAGCTTCGACACGGTGATCGAGGCGATCGACATCGGCGGCCCGGCGATGCTGCGCGCGGCGGCCAAGAACTTCCAGTCGGTGGCGCCGGTGGTCGATCCCGCCGACTATCCGCAGGTGCTCGGGGCGCTCGAGGGGACCGGCCAGGTGCCCGAGGCGCTGCGCCGGCGGCTGGCGATCAAGGCGTTCCGCCACACCCAGGGCTACGACGCCGCGATCGCCGCCTGGCTGGAGAAGAGCGGCCCTGGCGCGGGGCCGGGGGCGGGCGCCGGTGCCGGCGGCGGCGACGGCGTGGAGGCCGCCGGCGCCACCGGCTCGCTGCGCTTCCCGAGCCGTTACTTCCTCGACCTGACCAAGGAGATCGAGCCGCGCTACGGCGAGAACCCGCACCAGCCGGCGGCGGTCTATGCCGCGCTCGGCGGCCCCGGGCTGCTCGGCGGCATGACCCAGCTCCAGGGCAAGGAGCTGTCGTACAACAACCTGCTCGACGCCGACGCCGCGCGCAAGCTGGTGGCGCTGTTCGAGGAGCCGGCGGTGGCGATCGTCAAGCACAACAACCCTTGCGGGGTCGGCCGCGGCGCCGATCCGCTGGAGGCCTACCGCCGGGCGCTCGCGACCGACCCGGTGTCGGCGTTTGGGTCGATCGTCGCGCTCAACCGTCCGGCCGGGCGCGAGCTGGCGGAGGCGATGGCGGACCTGTTCGTCGAGGTCGTGGTGGCGCCGGAGTTCGAGCCCGGCGCGCGCGAGCTGTTCGAGGCCAAGAAGGCGCTCAGGCTGCTCGAATGCCCGCTCCACGCGCCGCACCCGACCGGCATCGAGGTGCGCTCGATCGCCGGGGGGCTCCTCGCCCAAGCGCCCGACGACGCACCCGACGACCCGGAGTCGTGGTCGTGCCCGACCACCCGTCCGCCGACCGACGAGGAGCGGCGCGCGCTCGCCTTCGCCTGGGCGGTCTGCCGCCACGTCAAGTCGAACGCGATCGTGATCGCCAACGGCGACCGGACGGTGGGGATCGGCGCCGGCCAGATGAGCCGGGTCGACTCGTGCCGGCTGGCGATCGACAAGGCCCGACTCCCAGTCGAGGGCGCGGCGGCGGCCTCGGACGCCTTCTTCCCGTTCCGCGACGGGCTCGACGTCCTCGCCGAGGCCGGGGTCACCGCGGTGATCCAGCCCGGCGGCAGCAAGCGCGACCCCGAGGTGATCGCCGCCGCCGACGAGCACGGCGTGGCGATGCTCTTCACCGGCGTCCGGCACTTCCGGCACTGAGTTTTCCGCCACCCCGAGTTCGGGCCTTCGGCCCGCCGAGCCCCTTCAGGGGCTCGGTTTGCTCCTTCGCGGACCATCTCGCTGGGTGGGCCGGTCGGCGGCCTGGTGGCCGCCGCACACGCGCCCTTCAGGCGCGCGTAGTCCTGCTGCCACCGGCGGCGAAATGGACCGCGCCGCGTCCCTGTTGTGCCGGCCATGAGACGCCGCTCCGCCCGCCTCGCCGCCTCGCTCTGCGCGCTGCTCGCCGCCGCCGACGTGTCGTCTGTTACGGGCGCCGAATCCGCCACTCCCGACCCCTGGCGGACCCTCGAACGCTTCCGCGCCGCCCTGATCGCCGCCGGGCCGACCGAGACCGAGTTCGTCCAGACCTACGTGCCGGCGGGCTTTTCGACCGGCGAGGAGGAGCGCGGCCGGCTGGCGCTGGCGCTGCCGGACTGCCTGCGCTGGGACTACGCCGAGCCGTATCCCAAGAGCTTCCTGCTGTGCGGCAACGAGGCGTTCTACTGGAACGCCGAGGACGGCGCCGGCCGCCGCTACGCGATCGAGCGCGAGAAGGAGCCGGGGCTCGACCTGCTGCTGCTCGGGGTCGAGGAGCTGCGCCGGCGCTACGACGCCACCGCCGAGGCCGCAGGCGGCCGGATCGCGGTCATCCTCAGCCCGCGCCGGGAGATCGTCGAGCTGGCCGGCGCCCGGCTGGTCGTCGACGCCGACAGCCTCCGCCTGGTCGAGGTCTCCTACACCGACCGCGAGGGCGGGCGCAGCCGCTTCGTCCTCACCGGCCACGGACCGCTCGCCGAGGACGGGCTGTTCTCGCCGCCGGAGGGGATCGAGTGGCAGGAGGGGTAGCGCCCCGAGCCTGAGCGCGCCCGCCGGCGCTTCCATATAATGGCGCCCGCCCGGCCGGGCCTCTTCGCCAGGTCCGGGGGCCGCCCCGGAAGAGCTCATGGCCGAGAACTCGTTCGACATCGTCTCCAACGTCGATCTCCAGGAGGTGCGCAACGCCGTCCAGCAGGCGGCGCGCGAGGTGGCGACCCGCTACGACCTCAAGAAGGCCGACGCGCGGATCGAACAGGAGGGCGAGGAGATCGTCGTCGAGGCCGCCGACGAGTTCAACGTCGGCCAGGCGATGGAAGTGCTCAAGAGCAAGCTGGTGCGCCGCGGCGTCGATCTGAAGTCGTGCCGCTTCGGCAAGGTCGAGCCCGCCTCGGGCGGCCGCGCCCGCCAGCGGGTCTCGTTCCAGCAGGGGATCCCGCAGGAGACCGCGCGCAAGATCGTCGCCGAGGTCAAGCGCCGGAAGATCAAGGTCCAGGTGGCGATCCAGGGCGACCAGCTCCGGGTCAGCGGCAAGAAGCGCGACGACCTGCAGGAGGTGATCGCGCATCTGAAGTCGCTCGACCTCGACGTGCCGCTGACCTACACCAACTACCGCTCCACCTGACCCGAGCGCGCCGCCATGCTCCGCACGACCCTCGCCGCCCTCGCCGCCGCGTTGCTGCTCGCCGCCGCGGCCGCGCCGGCCGCCGCCGCCCAGCGCTTCCGCGACGGCGACCGGGTCGAGGTCACCGGCGTGGTCACCGACGCCGAAGGCCGGCCGCTGCCGGGGGTGCGGGTGGTGCTCGAGGCGGCGCGCACGCAGTTCGACTTCCGCACCTTCTCGCGGGTCAAGAAGGACACCACCCGGCTGACCGCGCTGACCGGCGACGACGGCACCTACGAGCTGTCCTGGCCCTGGAACGGCTACTACAACGTCTACGAGCTGCTGGTCGGGGTGCCGGTGCGCAAGCCCGGCGGCGAGACCCTGCACGTGCTCGAGCGGGTCGACGTGTCGCGGCGGCTCAAGCCGGAGGCGCCGGCGGTGGCCACGGTGGTGGTCGAGGACGCCGAGTTCGTGCGCACGCTGCGCGAGTTCGTCGACTCGATCGACAGCGACGACGAGCGCCGGGTCTACCGCGAGCAGGGCAAGCCGGACCGGGTCGAGGCCAAGACCGGCGCCGTCGACGAGGCGGCGTGGTGGTACTTCGAGAGCGGCCGGGTCTACCGGTTCCGCGACGGCAGACTGGTGGCGACCGAGTCGTTCGACCCGGTCGAGGAGTTCTGAGGATGGCCGGCGAGACGGCCTCGGCGCCCCGCGAGGGGGTCCTGGCGGGCGAGCCGCTACGGCCGGCGCCGCCCTCACCGGCGTTGTTCCTGGCGCTGATCGCACCCAAGCTCGACGCGGTCGAGGAGGTCTTCCGCGCCAGCCTCGCTTCCGACGTGCCGCTGATCGGCGAGGCCGGCGCCTACCTCGCCGGCGGCGGCGGCAAGCGGGTGCGCCCGGCGCTGCTGCTGCTCGCCTCGCGCATGCTCGGCCACGACGGCGACGAGGACGTCACCTACGGCGCGGTCGTCGAGCTGATCCACACCGCGACCCTGATCCACGACGACGTCATCGACCACGCCGACCTGCGCCGCGGCCGCACCGCGGTCAACCGGCTGTGGGGCAACCACCGCACGGTCCTGCTCGGCGACTGGATCTACACCCTGGCGATGCAGATGGCGCTGTCGCACGGCCGGGTCGAGGTGATCCGGCGGCTGGTCGGCGCCACCCTGCGGATGACCGAGGGCGAGCTGCTCGCGCTCGAGCGGCTCGGTTTCCCCGGCCTGACCCGCGACGAGTACTTCGCGATCATCGACCGCAAGACCGCGCGGTTGTTCGCCGCCGCGTGCTCGGTGCCGGCGCTGATCCCGCCGGCGCGGCCCGACGCCGACCGGATCCTGACCCGCTACGGCGAGGCGCTCGGCACCTGCTTCCAGCTCGTCGACGACCTGCTCGACTTCACCGGCCGCGAGGAGGAGCTGGGCAAGCCGGTGCTCTCCGACCTCAAGGAGGGCAAGCTGACGCTGCCGCTGATCCTGCTCCTGCCGCGGGTCGCCGCCGCCCGCCGCCGGCTGGTCGAGCAGGTGCTCGAGGACCGCGACTTCACCCGCGTCGCGCCGGAGCAGATCCTCGAGCTGGTGCGCGCCGAGGGCACGCTCGAGGAGGTCGGCGAGCTGGCCGCGCAGTACGCCGCGTCGGCGCGCCGGGAACTGGACCCGCTACCGATCTCGCCGGCCCGCGAGGCCCTCGAGCTGGCGCCAGACTTCGTCCTCTACCGGCGTTCGTAGCGGCGGCGGCGCGATCCCGAACACTCCCTCGCGGCGGCCGTCGAGCGGCTCGCGCACCTCCTCCCACTCGGCCGGCGGATCGACCCAGGCCTCGACCACCGGGGTGGCGCCGAGCACCGCGACGTAGCGGAAGCGGCGCGCCACCGCGTCGGTCCAGCCGCGGCGGCCGGGGATCACGATCACCGCGGCGTCGGGCACGGCGCCCTCCTGATCGCCGGGTGCATCGTCGCCGACGCCGCCGAGCGGGTCGACCGGCTCGGTGCCGGTGAAGAGCAGCGCCGTGCGCAGGCCGTCGTGGGTCAGGAGGCGCATCGACAGGTGGCCCGACACCGGCCGGCCCCAGTCGAGCAGCACGCCCGCGCGGCCGCGCGCCGGGCGCGGCACTCGCACCCCCGCCACCGGCGGCCGCCAGCGCCCGACGCCCAGCGGCCGCACCCGCACCGGCGGCAGGCGGCCGCCGCTGGCGGGCGGCGACCGGCGCAGCGGGCCCGCCTCGAGCGCTCCCCAACGCCCGGTCGGCGGGCGGCCGAGGGAGACCGCACGGGGGAGGTGGGCGATCGGGCCCCAGCCCTCGAACAGGCCGTCCGCGTGATGGGCGGCGATCCGCCAGCCGTCGTCGCTGGCAGCCGCCACCCGGCCGCTCGCGGGGTCGACCAGGGAGACGAGCAGGCCGCCGGCGCCGCGCCCGCTGCGCACCTCGATCACCAGCCGGTTGGTGCCCGGGCGCAGCAGCTCGCCGACCGCGTAACGGTCGATGGTGCCCCCCGGCCGCCAGGCGCCGAATCCGATCCAGCGGCGGTTGACGAAGGCCTGGTACTCCTCGTCGGCGAGCACCATCAGCTCGGCCGCCGGCGCCGGCTCCGCCAGCTCGACGTCGCGCAGCGCGTAGAACGCCGCCGGCGCGCGCCGCATCCGCGGCCCTTCGAGCCAGATCCACTCCGCCTCCCCGGTCGCCGGCGCCCGCGGCGACAGCAGCCCGCGGCCGGGGAGCTGCGCCCAGGCGAGCCAGGCGACGATGAGCGCGAGCGGCACGCCGGCCGTCAGACGGCGGCGCAGACCAGAGGTAGGTGATGACGGCAAGCGAACGGTCCCCTGCGGTCGCGCCATCTTAGCCCGTGGGCCGCCGTTGACACCTCACGGCGGAGCGCACTAGGCTGGGCCGTGCACCCCTACGCAAACCCCTCGGCCACGGTCGACGCCCTCGCTCCCGCCGAGATCGCCCGCGCCACCGGCGTGGTCGCGGCGATCCCGGCGCGCTGGGGCTCGACCCGGCTGCCCGGCAAGCCGCTGGCCCGGCTCGCCGGCCGGCCGCTGATCGAGCACGTCTACCGGCGGGCCGCCGCGGCGCCGGGGCTCGACGGCGTGGTGGTGCTGACCGACGACGAGCGGATCGCCGCCGCGGTCGAAGAGTTCGGTGGGAGCTGCCAGCTCACGCCGGCCGAGTGCGCGAGCGGCACCGACCGCATCGCCTGGGCGGCGCGCGGCTGGCGGGCGGCGGCGGTGGTCAACGTCCAGGGCGACGAGCCGCTGATCGACCCGGAGGTGATCGGCCGGCTGGCGCGCTGGTTGAGGGAGCGCCCCGGCGACCCGGTGGTGACCTGCGCCGCACCGGCCGCCGCCGGGGAGTTCGAAGACCCCAACGCGGTCAAGGTGGTGCTCGGCGCCGGCGGCACCGCCCTCTACTTCAGCCGGGCTGCGATACCCTACCCGCGGCGGCCGCCGGGCGGGGAAGCCGGCGCGAGTGAGGCGGCCCGGCCGCTCAAGCACCTGGGGATCTACGGCTACCAGCGCCGGGCGCTGCTCGCGCTGGCGGCGCTCGCGCCGACGCCGCTCGAGACCGCCGAAGCGCTCGAGCAGCTCCGGGCGCTCGAGCACGGCATCCCGATCCGGGTGCTGGTGGTCGAGCGGGCGGCGCCGGGGGTCGACACGCCGGAGGACCTGGCGCGGGTGGAGGCGCTGCTCGCGGCGCGGGGGGAGAGCTAGGAGGAAAAGCTATGGCGACCAAGTACATCTTCGTCACCGGCGGGGTGGTCTCGTCCCTCGGCAAGGGGGTGGCCGCCGCCTCGGTGGGCGCGATCCTCGAGGCGCGCGGCTTCTCGGTCACTCTGATGAAGCTCGACCCCTACGTCAACGTCGATCCCGGCACCATGTCGCCCTACCAGCACGGCGAGGTGTACGTCACCGAGGACGGCGCCGAGACCGACCTCGACCTCGGCCACTACGAGCGCTTCACCCACACCACCACCTCCAAGCTCCACAACTACACCACCGGCAAGATCTACGAGTCGGTGATCAACAAGGAGCGGCGCGGCGACTACCTCGGCTCGACCGTGCAGGTGATCCCCCACGTCACCGACGAGATCAAGGAGGCGATGCGCCGGGTCGCCGAGGACCACGACATCGTGATCGTCGAGATCGGCGGCACCATCGGCGACATCGAGTCGCTGCCGTTCATCGAGGCGATCCGGCAGTTCCGCCAGGAGCTGGGCAAGGGCAACGCGCTCAACATCCACCTCACCCTGGTGCCCTACATCGCCGCCGCCGACGAGCTGAAGACCAAGCCGACCCAGCACTCGGTGCGCGAGCTGCGCGAGATCGGCATCTCCGCCGACGTCGTGATGTGCCGGGTCGACCGCCCGCTGCCCGAGGAGCTGCGGCGCAAGATCGCGCTGTTCTGCAACGTCGACGTCGACCAGGTGATCGCGGCGCGCGACGTCTCGACGATCTACGAGGTGCCGCTGATGTTCTGCCGCGAGGGACTCGACGAGGTGATCCTCGAGCTCCTGAACCTCCCGCACTACGAGCGCGAAATGGGCCGCTGGGAGGCGCTGGTCAGCAAGATCAAGAACCCGAAGCACCGGGTGCAGGTGGGGATCGTCGGCAAGTACGTGGCACTGCCCGACGCCTACAAGAGCCTCAACGAGGCGCTGGTCCACGGCGGCATCGCCAACGACGCCGCGGTCGAGCTGGTCTACATCGACGCCGAGCAGATCGAGACCGGGAGCTGGCCGCGCGAGCTGTTCGAGGTCGATGCTCTCTTGGTGCCGATCGGCTTCGGCCCGCGCGGCACCGAGGGGAAGATCCGCGCCGTCCGCTACGCCCGCGAGCACGGCGTGCCGTTCTTCGGCATCTGCCTCGGCATGCAGTGCATGGTGATCGAGTACGCCCGCCACGTCTGCGGCCTGCCCGGCGCCACCTCCTCGGAGTTCGATCCCGAGACCGACCAGCCGATCATCTACAAGCTGCGCGACCTGCTCGGGGTCGAGGAGATGGGCGGCACGATGCGGCTCGGCGCCTACCCGTGCAACCTCAAGGAGGGGTCGCTCGCCCACCGCGTCTATTCTGGTGCTTCGGGGGGCGGCGCCGCCCGGATCAGCGAGCGCCACCGCCACCGCTACGAGGTCAACCAGAAGTTCCTGCCGGCGCTGACCGGCAACGGCCTGGTGGTCTCCGGGCTGTCGCCGGACGGCAAGTTCGTCGAGATCGTCGAGCTGCCCGGACACCCCTGGTTCCTCGGCTGCCAGTTCCACCCCGAGTACAAGTCCAAACCGACCGAGCCGCACCCGCTGTTCGTCTCCTACATCGCCGCCGCGCTCGCCGAGCACAAGCGGCGCGAGGCGGGGGAGGCCGAGCGCGCCGGGCGGCCGGAGCCGGCGGCGGCGATCGCGGAGGCGGTGCGCGAGCCCGAGCCGGTGCGGGCGAGCCGGTCCGATCCGGCGCCGGTGGCCGGCGTCCACGCCGCGGTGGAGAACTGAGAGTGGCGGAGAGCGGGCCCGGGGGCGGGGCGGAGGCGGCCCCCGAGCCGCGGCCGCGGCCGGTCGAGCTGGCGCCCGGGATCGTCGCCGGCGGCGACGGCCCGCTGCCGGTGATCGCCGGTCCGTGCGCGATCGAGAGCCGCGAGCTGGTCGTCGAGACCGCGCGCCGCTTGGCCGAGATCGCCGAACGGTTGGGCGTGGCGCTCGTCTTCAAGTCGTCGTTCGACAAGGCCAACCGCAGCTCGATCGACAGCTACCGCGGCCCGGGGCTCGAGGCCGGACTCGAGGCGCTCGCCGCGGTCAAGGAGGCGACCGGCCTGCCAGTTCTGACCGACGTCCACGAGCCGGCGCAGTGCGCGCCGGCGGCGGCGGTGTGCGACGTACTCCAGGTGCCGGCGTTCCTCTGCCGGCAGACCGACCTGATCGTCGCCGCCGCCGAGACCGGCCGCGCCCTCAACCTCAAGAAGGGGCAGTTCATGGCGCCGGACGACATGGCGCGCGCGGTCGCCAAGGCGGCCGCCGCCGGCAACCGGCGGGTGACCGTCACCGAGCGCGGCGTCTCGTTCGGCTACCACGACCTGGTGGTCGACATGCGCAGCTTTCGCCTGCTCCACGAGGACGGCATCCCGGTGGTCTTCGACGTCACCCACTCCTTGCAGCTCCCCGGCGCCCGCGCCGCGGAGAGCGGCGGCGACCGCCGCTTCGCCGAGCCGCTGGCCCGCGCCGCGATCGCCGCCGGCGCCGACGCGCTGTTCGTCGAGGTCCACCCGAATCCCGACCGCGCGCTCTCCGACCGCGAGGTGCAGCTCCCGCCCGAGCGCGCCGAGGCGCTGATCCGCTCGGCGCTGGCGGTCCGCCGGGCGCTCGCCGAGGCGGCGCTCGAGCCCGCGGCCCGCTAGGCTGGAAGCCGACGAATGGCCGACCGCACCTCCGCCCCTCGACACCGGCCCGAGGCCGCGCCGCCGCCCGCTCCGGGTGCGGCGGCCGAGCACGGTCCGGGCGCCGCGGCCGGCGCGGAGCGGCGCCGGGCCAAGTCCGCTGCCGAGTCCGCTCCGCCGCCGGCCGGGCCGACCGCTCCCGACTCCGCCGCCGGCGCGGCGACCCCCGCCCCGCGCCCGCCGCGGGAGGTCGCCCGCGAGGTGCTCGAGACCGAGGCGGCGGCGGTGCGCGGCCTGGTCGGCCAGCTCGACGAGCGCTTCGACCGCGCGGTCGAGCTGCTGCGCGGATGCAAGGGCCGGGTGGTGTGCACCGGCATGGGCAAGAGCGGCCTGGTGATGAAGAAGGTCGCGGCGACGCTGTCGTCGACCGGCAGCCCGGCGCTCTTCCTCCACCCGGCCGAGGCGGTGCACGGTGACCTCGGGGTGATCGTCGAGGGCGACATCGTCCTCGCCGCCTCCTACTCCGGCGCCACCGAGGAGCTGCTGCGGCTGGTCGGCACGGTCAAGCGGCTCGGGGTGCCGCTGATCGCGATGACCGGCGGCGCGTCGAGCCCGCTCGCCCGCCACGCCGACCTCCACCTGCCGGTGGCGATCGACCGCGAGGCCTGCCCGCTCAACCTGGCGCCGACCGCCTCGACCACCGCGATCCTGGCGCTCGGCGACGCCCTGGCGATGGCGCTGGTCGAGGCGCGCGGCTTCTCGCGCGAGGACTTCGCCCGCCTCCACCCGGCCGGCAACCTCGGGAAGCGCCTGCTGCGGGTGCGCGAGCTGATGCACGCCGGCGACGGCGTGCCGAAAGTCGGCGCCGGCATCCCGATGCGCGAGGCGATCTACGAGATGTCGGCCAAGCGCCTCGGCATCACCGCCGTGGTCGATCCCGAGGGCCGGCTGACCGGCTGCATCTCCGATGGCGACCTGCGCCGTCTGCTCGAGCACGACGAGGGCCTGCTCGGCCGCACCGCCGGCGAGTGCGCGCAGCCCAACCCGCGCACCATCGACGGCGACGAGCTGGCGCCCGCCGCGCTCAAGGTGATGGAGGACCACCGGATCACCTCGCTCTTCGTCTGCGATCCCGAGGGGCGGCTCGAGGGGATCTTGCACTTGCACGACCTGTGGGGTCTCGAGCTCTTCTGAGACGCGGCATGCCGATCTCAGATCCCGAATTCGCGCGCCGGGCCGGGCGGCTGGAGTGGCTGCTGCTCGATGTCGACGGCGTCCTGACCGACGGGCGCCTGTACTACGGCGGCGGCGGCGAGCGGCTCAAGGTGTTCCACGTCCGCGACGGCCTGGCCGTGCGCCTGGCGCAGCGCGGCGGGCTGAAGGTCGGGGTGCTCTCCGGGCGCGCCAGCCCGGCGCTCGCGCGGCGGCTGACCGAGCTGGGGCTCGACGCCACGATCACCGGCCGCTCCGACAAAGGGCGCGCGTTCGCCGAGTTCCTCGACCGCCATCGCACCGAGCCGGCGCGCGTCGCGTACGCCGGAGACGACCTGCTCGACCTGCCGGTGCTCGAACGCGCCGGTCTCTCCTTCGCCCCTGCCGATGCCGTGGCCGAGGTCCGCGCCGCGGCCGACCGCGTGCTCGCCGCTCCCGGCGGCGGCGGCGCGGTGCGCGAGCTGGTCGAGCTGATCCTCCGCGCCCGCGGCTCCTGGCCGGGCTTGATCCACGGGCTGGCCGAGCGCGCGGGCGCGGTCGTGGGCGAGGACCCGTAGCGGCACCGGCCGCCGGGGCGTCGCTGCGCGGCCGGCCGCGGCACGCCGGTCCGGCTCGCCACGAGCCGGGCGGGCGGTCTCGAGCCCCGGTAAGCTCTCGCGACAGATGTCACCCGCATCCAAGGCCCGTTTCCGCCGCTGGCGCGCGCGCGCCGCCCACGCCCTGCTGCGGGCGCTGGCGCCGCCGCTCGGCCGGCTGAGGCTGCCGGCGGTGCAGCGGGTCGGGCGCCTGTTCGGCCGGCTCGGCTGGTTATTCGGCCGGCGCGACCGCCGCCGCGCCCTCGAGCACCTCGCCCTCGCCTTCCCGGAGCGCTCCGCCGCCGAGCGGCGCGCGCTCGCCCGCGCCGCCTTCCTGCACCAGGGGATGAACCTCGCCGAGGACCTCCACCTCTCCCGCCGCGGCTGCGCCGACGTCGCCCGCACCGTCGACGCCGAGGGCTGGGAGCGGGTCGAGGCGCTGCGCGCGGCCGGCCGCGGGGTGCTGATCGTCACCGGCCACTGCGGCAACTGGGAGCTGCTGGCAGCGGCGATCAACTGCCGCGGCCTCGGCATGCGGGTGGTCGCGCGCGCCCTCGACGAACCCGAGCTGCAGGACCTCCTGGTCGCCTTCCGCCGCCGCTTCGGCAGCGAGACGATCGAGCGCGCCCGCCCGGGCGCCGCGCGCGAGCTGCTGCGCGCCCTGCGCGAGGGCGCCCTCGGCATGCTGATCGACCAGGACACCCGGGTCGAGGGCGTCTGGGTGCCGTTCTTCGGCCGCCCGGCCTACACCCCGGTCGGCGCCGCCAAGGTAGCGCTGCGCCCGGACGTCGCGGCGGTGCCGGCCTTCATCGAGCGCCGCCCCGACGGCACCCACCTCGCCCGCTTCCTCCCCCCGCTCGACCTGCCGCCCGACGAGACCGAGGCCACCGCCCTGATGACCCGCGTGATCGAGGACCAGATCCTCCGCCGCCCCGAGCAGTGGGTGTGGATGCACCGGCGGTGGCGGCGGCAGCCGCCGGGGTGAGTGGGGCGGTTCCGGTCCGAGGGGCGGGGGCCACACCGCACCGGCGTCCCCGCGCGCCTTGACTCCCTCGGCCTAGCCTGATATTCACTCATTCGCTTCATTCACTTCTGGCGAGCGAGCCGACCGGCTCGGCGGCCGTCTCCCCGACGGCCGGGGGAGGATTCCGAGATGGACGCGAACTCCTCGACCGACTACAACCCGAGGTGGCCCCTGTGTCTGGTCGGCCTCGACGGTCTGGTGGCCAAGCTGGAGGCGGCCCGGACGACGGCGACGCCCGCGGATCTCGCCGCGCTCGCCATCGACTGGCAGTTCCTCACGGACAGCACGACGAAGATGGACGACCTGCTCCAGGGCAAGCAGCCTCCCGACAGCCAGTCGGGCGACTACGAGTTCGGGCCGGTGCTCCCGGTGATCCAGTACGAGCTGCCCGAGAACAAGATCGTCCAGGCCCTGATCGCGGTTCTCCGCGTCTTCGGCATGCCCGACTCGCCGATCAGCGAGTCGCAGTGGAACGCCGACCTGGCGGTGCTCGACGCCTCCGGCGCGGTCGGCAGCGACGGCTCCCTGGTGGTGCACAGCGACCTCGCCGTCGCCGACTACTGCTGGGTGATCGCTCTCATCGAGTACGTGCTGCTGAAGGTCGGGATCGACTCGTCCCACGAGTTCGTCCAGGCGTCGGGATCGATCGAGGTCTCCGGCCAGAGCTCGCTCACCCTGGCACTCGCCGGCGACTGGGGCTCGGGGCCGTGGGCCGACCCCGGTCAGAGCGCCTATCCGGCGCAGGCCGTTCTCGACGGGATGCTCGCCACCACCCCGGACTACATGATCCACCTCGGCGACGTCTACTACGCCGGCACGCCGAGCACCTCGTACATCGACTCGGACGAGGAGAAGCGCTACTTCACCGACCTCTGGAAGGCGGGCTCGCGCGGCGCGCTGGCCCTCAACTCCAACCATGAGATGTACAGCGGCGCCAACGGCCTGTTCGAGGCGCTGGGCAGCTCGCTGTTCGCGGACCAGGGCGGCGCGACCTACTTCGCCATCGAGTTCCAGGACTGGCTGATCCTCGGACTCGACACCGCCTACTACGACCCGAGCGCCCTGTTCATGACCGGCGCCCTGACCGACCCCGACCAGCTTGCGTTCATCCAGGGGCTGAATCCGAAGGACAAGCTCGTCCTCCTGCTCACCCACCACAACGGGCTGCTCTACGACGGCACCAAGCCGACCCCGTCGACGCTGTGGACGCAGGTCTGCACCGCCCTGGGCAAGCCGCCCGAGGTCTGGTACTGGGGCCACATCCACAACGGCATCGTCTACTCCTCGAAGTCGCAGGCGGGCACCACCCTCGCCCGCTGCTGCGGCCACGGCGCGCTCCCCTTCGGCGCCGCCTACGGCCTCCAGACCCCCGGCGGCGGCACCATCCCGGCGGTCAGCTACTACGCCCACACCCCGCTCGGCGGCACCGCCCCGCCGCAGAAGTTCCGCGTCCTCAACGGCTTCGCGACGGTTTGCCTGGAGAAGGGCAAGATCACCGAGCGCTTCTACGAGAAGGGCAACCCGAACGCCGTCTGGGAGCTGGCGACGACGTTCTGATCCGGCGGGTGGGGCCCGCTCTCGCTATTCCAACCCTACCGGCCCCTGCTCGATCACCCGCACCGGCACCCGGCGCACCCGCCCGCCCTCCGGCACCTCGAGGGTCTCGGGGATCCGGTCTTCCGGGGCCAGCTCCTCGAGCGGGCGCTTCTCGTCGACGTAGACGGCGACCGCGAGGTCGTCGCTGCCCGCGCCTTCGCCCTTGCCGGCGACCACGCCCAGGCCCTGGACGTTGGGGAGTGCGGAGAGCTTCTCCTCGTGCAGCGCGAGGGCGCGGAGGCACTGCCGCTCCGACGACATCCCGGGCGCCTCTCAGGCCAGCTCGACGTCGAGGGCGTCGAAGACGCTGCGGATGCGGCAGAAGATGCTGCTCGCGATCGAGCCGGCGAAGTGCAGGCCGACCGCGCGGTGGCGGTCGTTGAGCACGAGCGAGCCGCTGTCGCCGCCGGCGGTGTAGCGGCTGCACAGGACGAGGTCCCTCAGGCCGGCCTGCTTGCGGGCCGGGGGAGTGGCGGTCGAGGTCGGGTAGGAGACGCGCATCCGGTAGTGCAGGTCCTGGACCACGCCGGTCGTCAGGTCGGTGGTCCGGCCGACCTTCTTCACGCTCATGCCGCGCTGGAGCGTCTCGCTCACTCCGGCCGGCCGCACGCCCAGGATGCGGATCTCGCGCCGCACCGAACGGCTCGAGCGGACCCGGGCGATCGCCGCGTCGACCAGGTTGGGGTAGCCGTCGGAGAAGTCGAACGGCACGAACCGCGCGAGGGTCGCGAGGGTGTCCGCGGGGGGCTTGCCGCTGTCGCTGTCGCCGGGCTGGACGACGTCGCCGTCGATCTCGCCCAGGCCCGAGTTGGCGAGCACGTGGGAGTTGCTCAGGATGTAGAGGCCCTTGTCGTCGCCGCGCCTGCGGACGAGGCAGCCGAAGGTGCCGACGGTCACGCCTTTGGAGCCGAGGCCGCTCCCGGGCATCGCCGGCCGGACCCGCTCGCGGAAGCTCTCCAGCTCGACCGGGCCGATCTCGACCACGTCGGTCGGGATCGCGCCGATCTCGGGCACCGACACCTTCTTCGGCACCGGGTTGGCGATCCGGGAGCGGGGCTTCTTCTCGTCGACGTACACCCGCAGGGCCAGCTCGTCGGCCTGATCCCCCTTGGACAGCTTGGGGCCGATCCCCAGGCCCTGGACGTTGCGCGCCCGCGTCCAGTCGCGGGCCTTCTCGCGCACCTTCTCAGCCGCGGCGGCGAAGCCGGCGAGGGCGACCGCCCCGCCGACGGACTCGGGCACCGGCGCCTTGGCGCCGCGGGTCACGAAGTCGAGCGCCAGAACGAATTCGGACTCCCCGGGCATGCGTGATCCTCCTCTCTCCGACCTCCGGATTGACGGTTGCAGGATGTTAGGGGTAACCTTATCAACATTCTTTAGGGGCCGGAAAATGCGCTTGGGCGATGCAACGGCCCGGCGCATCCGGTACATCCGCGAGAACAGGAGGGCGTGATGATACCCAAGGACGCGACCCGTCGGAGCTTCCTGCAGTTCCTCGGCCTGGTCGCCGGCGGCAGCCTGCTCGGCTGCCCGCCTGGCAACGGCGGCAACGGCAACGGCGAGAACGGCGACGGCGAGAACGGCAACGGCGAGAACGGTGACGGGACGACGATCGTCGTCCGCGGCGACGTCATGGGCTCGGGCGCCGGCGCGCTCGACTCCTACCGCGCGGCGATCGACGCGATGAAGGCCCTGCCGTCCTCCGATCCCCGGAGCTGGCAGGCGCAGGCGGAGATCCACCTCGACCACTGCCCGCACGGCAACGCCTTCTTCCTGCCCTGGCACCGTGCCTACCTGCAGTACTTCGAGCAGGTCATCCGAGCGATGTCGGGCGATTCCGGCTTCGCGCTGCCGTACTGGAACTGGACGACCCAGCCGACGATCCCGCCGGCTTTCTGGGCGGGCACGCTCAACGATCCCACCCGCGTGATCGGCCCGACCGACCCGATGCCGGCCTCCGCGGTCGGCCAGCCGGTGATCGACGCCATCCTGGCGATCGCGGACTTCGAGACCTTCGGCAGCACCTTCGTGCCGTCGTCGTGCACGGTCAACTGCCAGCGGTTCCCCGCCGGCACCGGCGCCCTGGAGGGCACGCCGCACAACATCGTGCACGGCACGATCGGCGGCAACATGGGGACCTACCTGTCGCCGCTCGACCCGATCTTCTGGCTCCACCACTGCAACGTCGACCGGCTGTGGGTGGAGTGGAACAAGAGCTTCGCCAACCCCGGCAACAGCTTCTGGCGGACCTTCGACTTCGCCGACAACTTCGTCGACGGGGCGGGCAACAACGTGGCGTCGGTCATCGTCGATACGCTGTTCGACACCTTCGCCCTCGGCTACCGCTACGACACCCAGCCCGAGGCCGAGATCGAGGCGGTGGCACCGGAGGCGAAGACCGCCACCGTGGTCGCCTCGGTCGAGGTCGAGACCACGGGGCCCGCGGCCGAGATGGGCACCGCGCTGACCATCCCCGTGCAGCTCAGCGCCGAGGTGCGCGAGCGGCTCGAGCCCGGCATCGAGGCCGCGGGGGCCGAGACGACCGTGCGGCTGTCGCTCGCCGGCCTCGCCACCCCGGACGACCCGGTGGTGGTCAACGTCTACCTCGGCGGCGAGGCCGCCGGGGCCTCGCCCGGCAGCCCGAACTTCGTGCGCAGCGTCGGCTTCTTCCCGACGGTCGCCGCCGACGACCCGATGCACCACGAGAGGACCTTCCTGTTCGACGTCGGCGCCAAGCTGGCGCAGCTCGCCGGCGCCGGCTCGCTGCCGGTGCACGTCGAGACGCAGCCGCTGCGGGCCGGCATCGAGGCGGCCGGCGCGGGCGTGAGGCCGTCGAGCGTGAAGATCGAGGTGATCGAGCTCGCCGCGTAGGCCTAGGCCGGCGCGCCGAGCCCCGGGCCCGGTTCCGGCCGGGCCGGCTTTGCACGCAGCTTGCAAAGCAAGGCCGCGATCGGCAGGACGATGAGAGCCAACGCCCGCACCCGCCTCACCGCCTTCGCCCTCGGCACCCTGTTCGGCGCCTGCTGCAGCGCCGATTCGACGCCCGGCCGGCCCGCCGGGACGGCGGCGGCCCCCGAAGACGACGCCGCGGAGGCTGCCCCGATGACGGTCGAGACCAGGGCCGACGGCCCGCTCACCCTCGACGAGCCGGTCACCCTGCGCCTGGCGCCGCCGGCGGAGCTGCTCGAGGCCATCCGCGGCCTCGGCGCCGGCGCCGGCCGTCCGCCGACGCTGCGCCTGACGCTCCTCGACCTGGAGCGCCCGGAAGCGGCCGAGGTCGTCGTCCGCGTCTTCGTCAACCGGCCGGAGGCGTCGCTCGCCACCCCGATCGACGCGCCCGGCTACGTCGGCGACGTCGGCTTCTTCCCGACCACCGCGTCCGCCGCGGGCGCCGACGTGATGCCCGAGTCGACCTTCCTGCTCGACCTCGGGCCGGCGCTCGCGGAGCTGCCGCCCGGCGAGCGGCTGGTCGAGGGCCGGTTCATCGACGTCACCCTGGTCGTCGTGCCGCTGCGCGACGTCCCGGGGCCGGAGGCGCTCGGCGAGGTCGTAATCCCGTTCGAGGGCGTCCGGCTCTCCCTCCACGAACCCGGCTGAGAGCTCCGGTCGCCGGCGCAGGGCGCTGCACCTATACTGGCGCCCTCATGAGCGAGGAGCGAGCAGGCGAGGCGCCGCCCGCCGAGGCCCACGCCGGCCCCGAGCGCAAGCTCGACCGCAACTGGATCACCCAGCAGCGGATCGGCCGCTGGATCCGGGTCGGCGTGCTCGCCGGCGTCTGGGCGGTCGCCTCGCTGGTCGTCACCTTCGCCGGGGCGCCGGCGGCGGTCTCCGCCGCCGTGGTCGGCGGGCTCGGCGCCCTGCTCGTCCTCCAGGCGGTGCTCGCCCACGTCTGGCCTGCGAAGACCTGGAAGCACGCCTCCTATCGCGTCACCGGCAGCGGGATCGAGATCCGGCGCGGCGTCTGGTGGCGCGAGGTGGTCGCCGTGCCGCGCTCGCGCGTGCAGCACACCGATGTCTCCCAGGGGCCGCTCGAGCGCTCGCTCGGGCTCGGCTCGCTGGTGCTCTACACCGCCGGCACCGACCACTCCCGGGTGGCGCTGCCCGGCCTCGCCTACGAAGACGCCCTGGCGATCCGCGACCGCCTGGCGGCGGTGGACGAAGACGATGCCGTCTGAGCCGGCCGGGCCGTCCGGGCCGCCCGACCCGTTCGGGCCGTCCGAGCCCGAGGCTGGACGGCCCGAGACCGGGGACGCGGCCGCCGGGATCCCGGCCGGTGCCCCGCCGCCCGGGGGCGGGCCCGGTGCCCCGCCGCCCGCCGTCCCGGCGCCCGCTCCGGACTCCGGCGAGCCGCCGCCGGACGCCCGGCACCGGCTGCACCCGGTGTCGATCCTGTTCATCCTCGGCGCCCAGGCGCGGAGCCTGCTGGTGCCCGGGCTGTTCGTGGTCTTCGCGGCGCGGCGCAGCGACGACCCGTCGGTGTGGGCGATGGTGCTGATCGTCCCCTACGCCCTGGTCGCGGTGGTGCGCTACCTGTCCTTCCGCTACGACTACCGGCCTGACGAGCTGGTGATCGAGACCGGCTTCGTCTTCCGCAAGCGCCGCCACATCCCCTACGGCCGCATCCACAACATCGGCTCGGTCGAGAACCCGCTCCACCGCGCCTTCCGGGTCGCCGAGGTGCGGGTCGAGACCGCGGGCGGCGAAGAGCCGGAGGCGCGCATCCGGGTGCTCTCGCTCGACGCGCTCGAGGAGATGCGGCGGCGCGTGGCGGTGGGCAAGGCGCGGGGGGCGGGGGCGGCGGCCGGAGCCGGAGCGGCGGCCGCGACGGCGGGGGAGCAAACGGCGGCGGGGGAGGCGGGCGCGGCGGTGACGCCGTCGCCGGCCGCGGCCGTGATGGCAGGGGTGGCGGCCGCGCCGGCCGGCCGCGAGCTGGTTCGGCTCGGCGCCCGCGACCTCGTCCTCCACGGCCTGATCGACAACCGCGGCATGGTGGTCGCCGGCGCCGCGCTCGGTCTCGGCTGGCAGGCCGGGCTGTTCGACCGGGCCGGGATCGACGCCGGCCGGCCGAGCAGCCCCTGGTCGGGCGGCTGGGAGGCGTGGGGCGAGCTGCCGCAGCTCGCCTGGCAGTGGGTGGCGCGTTCGCTCCAGTCCGGCTCTTCGCCGCTGCGCGTCGCCGTCGGCGTGCTGGTCGCCGTGGCGCTCTTCCTGCTCCTGGTGCGGGTGCTGTCGATCGCCTGGGCGTTCTACAAGCTGTGGGGGTTCCGGCTGGCCCTCGCCGGCCGCGAGCTGGCGAGCGAGAGCGGGCTCTTGACCCGGGTGCGCGCAGCCGTGCCGCTGCACCGGATCCAGACCGTCACAGTCTCCGAGACCCCGCTCCACCGGCTGTTCCGCCGGGTCGAGGTCAGCGCCGAGACCGCCGGCGGCAAGACCGGCTCGCGCGAGGGCGGAGGCGACCGCGAGCGGCAGCGGCTGGCGCCGGTGCTGCGGCGCGCCGAGCTGCCGGCGCTGCTCGCCGAGATCCTCCCCGGCCTCGACCTCTCCGCGGTCGATTGGCGGCCGGTCGACCCGCGCGGCGAGCGGCGGATGCGCCGGGTGCGGCTGGTCTCGGCGGCGGTCGCCGGGATCGCGGTGACGATCGCGGCCCGGCCCGCCGGCGTGTCGCCCTGGTGGGGCCTTGCCGCCTTCGTGCCGCTCGCCCTGCTCGGGATCTGGATCGCCCGGCGGCGCATCCGCCGCCTCGGCTGGGCGGTCACCGACGACGACGTGCTCTACCGCAGCGGCGGCCTGTGGCGCCACCTGACCGTGGCGCGCGACTCCAAGCTCCAGGCGCTGGCGCTCGAGGAGAGCCCGATCGACCGCCGCTGGGGCATGGCCACCCTCGCCCTCGACACCGCCGGCGCCGGCATGACCAGCCACCGCCTCCACGTCCCCTACCTCGCCCGCGCGACCGCCCGCGAGCTGTTCGAGCAACTCGAACGGCGCGCGGCGGCGACGGCGTTCCGGTGGTAGGGGCCGCCCGATTTGCGGCAGGCCTACGCGCGTGCCTCGAGGGCCCGTGTGCGAGACCGAAGGCCCCAGCCCTACAGAAACTGTGCCCCGTCCAGGGGCACAACCGCGCCGGTGACGAAGTCCTGGCGCAGCAGGTGGAGGACGTTGTCGGCGACGATCTCGGGCGAGCCGGGGCGCCCGAGCGGCACCCGCTCGCGGGCGAGACGCTCGAGGTAGGCCGCGTCCTCGCCCGGCGGCGGCAGGATCGCGCCGAGGGCGACCGCGTTGACCGTGACGTCGGGGGCGAGCGCCAGGGCGAGGTTCTCGGTCAGCGCCCACAGCGCCCGCTTGGTCAGCCGGTAGACCGGGTGGTCGGCGCCGGCGCGGCGGACCCGGGCGTCGAGGACGTTGACGATCCTTCCCGGCTCGCCCGGCTGGTGCGCCGCGGCGAAGGCGCGGCAGAGCAGATAGGGAGCGCGCAGGTTGAGCGCCATCAGCGCGTCGAACTCCGCCGCGCCGCTCTCCTCGAGGGTGTCGTGGGGCGGAAAGTCGGCGGCGCTGTTGACCAGAACGTCGAGCCGGCCGAACCGCGCGACCGCGGCCGCGACCAGCCGCTCGGGCGCCGCCGGCTCGGTGAGATCGGCTCCGACCGCGTGGGCGGCCACGCCGCAGCGCTCCGCCTCCTCCCGCGCCGTCTCCGCCGGCCCCGCCGAGCGGTGGTAGTGGATCACCACGTCGCACCCGGAGCGCGCCAGCGCGAGCGCGATCGCCCGCCCCAGCCGGACCGCGCCGCCGGTGACCAGGGCGGTCTTGCCTGCGAGGTCCATGAGGGCGAGTCTACGACTGCGGCACGGGATCGGACCCGGGCCTCGCGCGGCGGACCCGGTTTCTGCCGCTCACCCCGCCGCCGCCGCCCGGAAGCGCGGCGCCAGCGCCAGGTAGCCGGCGGCGAGGAGCGGGCCGGCGGCCGCCGCCCCCGCCCACACCGCGCCGGCGCCGAAGCGCTCGTAGACCGCGGTGCCAAGCGCCGGGGCGGCGACGAAGGCGATCGAGAAGGTGGCTGCGAAGACGCCCATGTAGCGGCCGCTGGCGCCGGCGCCGGCGCGGTTGGCGACGAACCCCTCGGTCAGCGGGATCGCCAGCATCTCGCCGAGGGTCCAGACCACGACCGCGAAGGCGGCGAACGCGAAGTCGCTGCCGAGCGGCGTCAGCCCGAACCCGAGGCAGAGCAGGAACGCCCCGGCCGCCGCCACCCGCAGCGGGTCGCGGCGGGCGAGCGCGGTGACCAGCGCCATCTCGACGGCGACGATGATCAGGGTGTTGATCGCGAACAGCAGCCCGATGCGATCCTCGCTGAGCCGGTACAGCTCGCGCAGGCTCAGGGCATAGGTGCCCCAGACCTGGAACAGCACCAGGGCGAGCAGGGTGACCAGGCCCATCAGCGCCAGGAACGGCCCGTCGCGCCACGGCGAGGAGGCGCCCGGCGCCACCCCGGCCGCGGACGGCGCGCCGGTGCGGTACTCGGTGTCCGCGATCGCTGCGGCGGCCGGCCGGCGCATCAGCACGAACAGCGGCGCGGTGGCGAGCGCGCAGGTGGCGGCGTCGACCGCGAACAGCAGCCGGTAGTCGCGCAGCGCCAGGAAGCCGCCGATCGCCGGGCCGAAGGTCATTCCGAGGTTGAGCGCCAGCCGGCGCAGGGCGAACGCGCGCAGCCGCAGCTCGGGCCGGCAGGCGGCGGCGAGCGCGGTCGAGTTGGCGGGCCGGAACGCCTCAGAAACCGCGCCGAACCCCAGCAGGGCGGTGGCGAGGGCGGGCTCGGAGCGCAGCGCGCCGAGGACGGCCAGGCCGCCGGCGGCGGCGAGCAGGCTGGCCACCTGGAGCTTGTTGGGATCGTACCGGTCGCTCAGCCAGCCGCCGGCCAGCGTGCCGGCGGCGGCGCCGACGCCGTAGAGGGAGAGCAGCAGCCCGGCGCGGCCGGCCGACAGCCCGCGCTCGGCGGTCAGGTAGAGCGCGAGGAACGGCAGCACCATCGTGCCGCTGCGGATGATGAATGCGACGGAGGCGAGCAGCCAGACCTCGCGCGGGAGCCCGCGGTAGGCCTCGCGGTAGAGACGGGCGATCCG
>Ga0256864_1000229_pt1 | contig 22683 bp, 16 predicted proteins | sample RVTome_11_FD_187336 | JGI IMG/M metagenome (GOLD analysis project Ga0256864, IMG submission 187336) | Soil microbial communities from uranium-contaminated site in the Upper Colorado River Basin, Wyoming, United States - RVT147D111 HiSeq ... | reverse complement strand
ACCGGGGAAGTTGCGGTTGATGGCGCTGATGGTGACCGTGGCGCGGTCGTACGAGACGCCCGGGCCCGCATTGATGCACGCGCCGCACGACGGCTCGATGAACACCGCGCCCACCCGCTCGAAGACATCGAGATAGCCCTGCTGCTCGCAGTACCGCTTCACTTCCTGCGATCCACACTGCACGAAGCATTTCACATCCGGGTGGACCCGCTGGCCGCGCTCGAGCGCCTCCTTGAACACCGCCGCATACATGTCCATGTCCGACTTCTTTCCCGCCGTGCACGACCCCGCGTACGCGATGTCGACCCGCACGGGACCCGGAAGCTCGTCGAGGGAGATGCCATTCCCGGGATCACCCGGCAGCGCGACGAGCGGCTCCAGCGTGCCGGCGTGCAACTCGATCACCTTCTCCCATTCGGCATCCGTGTCCGAGTAAAGCCCTTCGAGCAGCGGTCGAACCTTTGCGGGATCCATCCCGCGCTCGCGATGGAGGTACTCCACGACCTTCTCGTCGGGGCGAATGATGCCCGTGAACGCGCCCACCTCCGCCGCCATATTGGTCATCGTGGCCCGTTCGTCCACCGACAACGCCTCCACCGCCTCGCCCGCGTACTCGATGACCTTCCCGATGGCGTGGCCATCGCGCACGTACGGCTGCCTCAGGATGTGGAGCATAAAATCCTTCGCGGTGACCCCAGGAGGGCGGCGTCCCGTGATGGTCACTAGTACCTGCGGCGGCGCGGTGAGGCGGACGTCCTTCGTCAACCAAGAATTGAAGATGGCGGTCGTGCCCACACCGAACGCGACTGATCCGATGGCGCCGGCGTGCGGGGTGTGAGAGTCGCTTCCGATGATCAGATCGCCCGGCAGGGCGTGCGCCTCCAGGATCTTCGAGTGGCAGATCGCCTCGGAGCCGGTGGCGATGCCGTGGATCCCCTTCCCCGGCAACTCGCCGTAGAGCTTCACGTCCTGCTGCGCGGCGAACTCCTCCTGCTTCGCCTTGAGCTCGAGCGCGACGTCGAGCAGCCCCTGGGCCTTCCGCTCGTCCGTCATCGCCAGCTCAAGAAACGTCAAATGGTCGCGGAAAAAGAACACCGACGAGGGGTCGACGATCTGCTCGCCTTCGCCAACGTAGTCGCGCCAAAAAATGGCCGCCATCGGCGTGACGTACTCGTGACTGAAGCGGATATCGGTCCGGACGAACCCCTCGTCCCCCGGCTTCACGTACGCGACGCCCACTTGATCGTTCGCCAAATCAGTAACCCAATGGCGGGCGATGATTTTCTCGGCCAGGGTGAGCGGGCGCCTCGTGGTGCGCACGATGGGGACCTGCACCTCCCCCTGGAGCCTCGCGACATTGTACTGGAACAGGCCGCCGTGCTCGATGATCCCGCGCGTGATATCGCCTTCGCCCCGCGTGAACACGGCCAGCGGGATGGCGTCGCCCCGGCGCACGCGTTCGATCAGCCCGAAATCCGTGCTGGTGAGGATGCCGAGATTCTGGCAGTTCTCCCGGTAGATCCGCTCGATGCTCTCGGCGATGACGAGCCGGATGCCCGCGCACATCTCCGCGTAGGGTGACTGCTCGCGGGAAGAGCCTTTCCCTCGACGCTTGCCGGCCACCGAGGCCACAAAACCGCCCGCTCTCACACTCCCACGCGAGATCGGAAAGGCGTTCCCCGCCTTGAGGCCGAGATACGGGAATTCCCCCAACGTCTCGTCGTAGTAGTAGCAGATATACGCGGGCGTGATTTCGTCCGTGGAAATGTTGTCTCGTAGCGGAGCCGACAGCGGCCAGTCCGCTTCCTCCCCCTCGAGTTGGCGCCGGATGAGCTCCGGGTCATCGGCGAGGAACAGGATGCGGCCGTCGAAGCGCACGTGATCAGGGCGCTTGGCCACCGGACGGGACAAAAGAGACTCGATCATCGTGCCGGAAACATCGCCGTTCCCTTACGACCGGGCAAGCGGCCGTGTACAATGCAGCGATGCGTTGGGGCAGCGTGGTGTTCGCGGGACTGATCGCCGCTTGGATCGCGGGCACGCCGGCGCTCGGGCAATACGTCGAGCCGACGATGTTCGAGCGCACCGGCGTGTTCGCCTCCCGTCGCGTTTCGGAGAGCTCCGGGGTGGCCGTCAGCCGCCGCCATCCGGGAGTCCTCTGGACCCACAACGACTCTGGGGACGATCCGTTCATCTACATCACCGATCTGAACGGCCGGGATGGCGGTGCGTTCCGACTCGACGGCGCGGTGGCGCACGACTGGGAGGACATGTCCCTCGGCCCCTGCCCCGGGCGCGCCGGCGATTGTCTGTACGTCGCAGACACCGGCGACAACAGTTTGGACCGTCGCGAGGTCTGGATCTACATCGTACCGGAGCCGGAGCCCGGTTCGGCGGCGGGCGGAGTGCGAGGCGACGTCCACCAGCTTCGTGTTCGGTATCCCGACGGAGCCCACGACGTCGAGGGGATGGCGGTGACTCCGGGCGGCGAGATATTTCTCGTCACCAAGGGCCGTCAGGGACACGTGGTGCTGTTCTGCATTCCGCCACGGGAGGCTCACACCGACCGGGTGCTCGCGGCGCTGATCGACACGTTACCGATCGTTCCGCAACGCAACCTCGGCCGCCTCGTCACCGGAGCGAGCATCTCGCCGAGCGGAAGGCGACTCGTCGTTCGAACCTACACGGAGCTCTACTTCTTCGACCGCGGTCCGGACGGAAGGTTTCGGCCGCAGGGTCCGCCTTGTTGGCTCGGGGTGCGCGAACCGCAAGGCGAGGCCGTCGATTTTCTCGATGAGGACACACTCGTCCTCACCAGCGAGGGGGGATTCGGTCAGCCGGGAATGATCGCTCGGGTCAAATGCCCCGGGCCGCCCGGGTCGTGACGGCCGGCACGGAGTTCCCCTGACCGAATGAGGGGTCGGAGCAAGCGATGGCAGACCTCGGGCTTCGGCGCCTCCGACGGGAGGCCGGGGAGCCCGAAAATGGCGGTGTCCCGAATACGTTGACAAATAGCGACTTAGAGAAGCTACTGGCCGATTCTCGCCAAACGCGATAAGTTCCCGCCCGCGCCCCACCCCGTCCTGCAGCCAGCCGGGAGCCGATCACTGGAGCTGCCGACCAGTCACCGCATCCCAGTCGCGTGGATCCGGGAGAATGCCTGCGCCCCGATCCGCTGGCGTACGGTCACCGAGATCCTTCCCTCCGGCGCGGCCACGCCCGCCGACGTCACGGCCCTACGCACCGAGCTGATGGAGTACAGGGAGGTGGTGCGCCTCCTGAAGCGCCAGGGCGACGACGGTGTGTGGGCGGGGAATATACTCGGGTTGGCACCAGCCAAGTCACAGGGAATCAAGGACGTAGGCACGGTCTCCCAGTACCGCCGGCTTCTGGAGCTCGGCGTCCCGACCGATGAGCGGGCGTTCCGCCTTACCGATCGCGTTTTCTACCGCATTCTCTCACGTGACGAGGATCCCGGCCTCCTGTTCGAATACGGGAAGGCGGCGAAGACCACCCCGGAGCTGGCCTACTGGACTCGCGAGCTGATCCGGGAGGGAGCCACCGCGGCCCTGGCACAAGCGGGGCAAGCCGAGGACCCCCGGATTCGGGGATCGGCACACCGCATCGCCACAAGGGTCTCGCAATTCCTCCGCAGCGAGGTGGCCGACCGGCCGATCGTGCGAAAGGCCAATCGCAGCATCCTCGACCCCGAGGCCTGGCCACCGACCGTCTTCTCGACGGCGATGATCGCGCTCATGCCCAACCTGCAGCGTGAACGGGCCGGATTCGTGGAGCGGCTCGCGGCTTTTCTCAGTAAGCCGGCGTCGAAGCGTTCATTCGTCATCCAGATCGGGCGGAAGATCCTCAAACCCACGTTCCACCTGCTCGGCGACCCGCTGCAGCTCGACAGTGCCGGCAACGCCAAGGATCTGCCGTTCGCCCTGCACTGGATCGAGCTTTTGGCGCGGATGGGCGTTCTCCAAAGCTCGCCGACCGCCCAGCGAATCCTCGCCCGACTCATCAAGGACTGCGACGACCAGGGCGTGTGGAGCCCGAAGAACCTGCGGGGCGTTCCCCGGAGCCCCTCGAAGCTTGCCGACTTCGCCTTCCCGCTCGAGATCGAGAGCAAGACCGTCGAGCAGCGCCAGAGCGACGTGACGTTTCGCCTCGCGCTCATCGCCAAGCTCGCCGGCTGGCGGCTCGACTACATCGCCTAGGAGGTTGCACCGCGGCCATCCCGCACCTGGACAGCGGACATTGTGAGTAGTAGTAATAGCTACTTATATGCCGGCGCCCAATGTCGACCTCACCCCCTTCGGGTTCACCCCTACCGAAAGCCTTGTGTACGCCGCGCTTCTCGGCATGGGGATGGCGTCTGGGTACGCGGTCGGCAAGGAGTTGAACCTTGCCCGTGCCAACGCCTATCAAGCCCTCCACGGGCTGGTCGCAAAGGGTGCCGCCGAACGCATTGACGAAGCCCCGCAGCGCTTCGAGGCGATAACGCCCGCGACGCTCATGGCGCAGCTGACGCGGTCACGGTCGGAGCAGCTCGACCGGCTCGAGAGGCAGCTCCGCGGGGAGGGGGAAACGGGCGGAAGGGCGCTCATGCCGATCGAGAGCCGCCGGTCCCTGCTAGATCTGGCGCTCCGCACTGCGGCCCGGTCACCGGGGCCGGTGCTCGCCTTGGCCGACGCAGACACGCTTGCGGCGATGGCGCCCATCTGGCGAAAGCGAGCGGCGGACGGCAGCGACACCCGCCTATGGGTGATTGGGGCCGAGGTCCCCCTCGCCGTGCCGACGGCCGGGATCGTCGAGCCTGCCAAGGTGGACGAACTGTTCGGGACCGCGTCGATCACGCTCCTCGTGACGACCGAAGCGGCGATGTTGGCAAGGGACGCTCCGGGCGACCGCAAGGGTCACTGGACCTCCCACCCACTCCTCGTTTCCGCTATACGAGGGGCGTTTCTGCAGCTCACCGCGTCAACGTCGTCTGTGGCTTGATCGCACAGGCTCGGCCTCCTACAATTGTCCAACCAGTTGATTGAGGCCGTGAAGAGCATCCCAGACCGCAGGGACCGGATCCTGAAGGCCGCGCTTCGTGAGTTTTCCGAGCGCGGTGCGGCGGGCACCCGAACCGCCGCCATCGCCGCTGCTGCCGGCGTAAATAAGCAACTGATATTCTACTACTTCGGCTCCAAGGCAGGCCTCTACGAGGCGGTCCTCAGGGCCTTCTTGTTGACCCCCATCGCCGAGCCGTTGCCCCACTCGTCGCCCGGGGGACCGGTCGAGCGGATTCGTGCCGTTCTCCGTGGGTTCTTCGCCGATCTCAACCGCCACCCGGGAACGGCACCCCTCCTGGTTCGCGCGCTGGCGCAGCCAGGGCCCGGCCGCACCGCTCTCGCAACGGCGCTTGGGGAGCTCGAGAGTACGCTGGCAGCGATCATTACCGAAGGTCAGGGACACGGGTACGTGCGCGATGACGCGGACCCGCGAGTATCAGCCACCCAGATCCTGTCGCTGATGCTCGGCTACTTGGTGCGTGAGGGGGCGGACATGGAACCGGGCCCGTCCTTCGAGGAACGGGCCCGGTGGGTAGATGAAGCCTGCGACCTCTTCACGGGATCGCTGCGGTGGTGAGGTCTAGTTCGGGCTCGGCGCGAACGGCGGATTCCCGGCCGTTCCGCTGACCGGCTGGAGCGCGGCCGAACGCGCCGGCAACGCCACGTCAAGCGCCTCCTGGAGCGTCTCGACCGGGTACACCCGGATACGCTCCCGCTCTCCCGGGCTCAAGTCGTCGAGCCCGGACAGATTCGCGGCGGGCAGGATGATGTTCGTGATCCCTGCCCGGCAGGCGCCAAGGACCTTCTCCTTCACCCCTCCGATTGCCAGCACACGGCCGGAAAGCGTGATCTCGCCCGTCATGGCGACGTCGTGTCGCGCGGGGACACCGGAGAGGGCACTCACCAGTGCGGTGGCCATGGTGACGCCGGCGGACGGGCCGTCTTTCGGGATCGCGCCCGCCGGGACGTGAATATGCACGTCCTTGCCCACGAGCATGTCCGACCGGATGCCGAGGTCTCGGGCGTGTGACTTGGCATACGTGAGGGCCGCCCGCGCCGACTCCTTCATAACGTCTCCGAGCTGGCCCGTCAGGACCAGGTTTTCTTTCCCGTCCATGACGGACACCTCGACGAACATGATGTCGCCGCCCACGGGGGTGTAATACATGCCTGTGGCGATCCCCACCTGATCCTCGAGGGCAGCGCGTTCTGGATGCACGGTGCGGCGGCCGAGGAGATTCTTCACCACGTCCTCCCGAACCTCGACACGCCGTACCTCGCCGCCGGCGATGCGCCGGGCCACCTTTCGGGCAACCCTGCCGAGCTCGCGCTCGAGCTGGCGCACACCCGCCTCCCGTGTATAGCCGGAAATCACTTCCTTCAGCCCTTCATCGGTGACCTCCAGCTCCCCGCTTTCGAGGCCGGCCTCGCGCTGCTGGCGCGGGAGCAGGTACCGCTTGGCGATCGCCAGCTTCTCGGATTCGGTATAGCCGCTGAACTCGACCACCTCCATGCGGTCGAGAAGTGGTCCCGGAATGTTCTGCAGGAAATTCGCCGTCGCGATGAACAGAACCTCCGACAGATCGAACGGTATCCCGAGGTAATGATCGGTGAAGCTGTCGTTCTGCGCCGGGTCCAGCACCTCGAGCAGCGCGGAGGCCGGGTCGCCCTGGAATGAGACGCCGAGCTTGTCGACCTCGTCCAGCAGGAACACGGGGTTCTTGGTGCCGGCGCGTTTCATTCCCTGGATGACGCGGCCGGGCATCGCGCCGACGTACGTGCGCCGATGCCCCCTGATATCCGCCTCGTCACGGGCGCCGCCCAATGAGATGCGGACGTACTTGCGCCCCATTGCCCGCGCGATCGACTTCGCCACGGATGTCTTCCCGACGCCCGGGGGACCAACGAACAACAGGATGGACCCCCGCGCGGCGCGATCGTCGTCGTTGCCGACGTTTGCCCCGTCCCCGTCCGTCGCGTTCGTGTCGCCTTGGGCTCGCTGTTGCCGGAGCTGCCTGACCGCCAGGAACTCGAGGATACGGTCCTTCACGTCCTCGAGTCCGTGATGGTCCTCGTCCAAAATCTCCGCGGCGCGCGGCAGGTCGAGATGATCCTCGCTTCGCGCGTTCCACGGCAGCTCGGCCACCGTCTCGAGGAACGTCCGGATCACCTGAGCCTCCATCGACTCGCGCGGCGCGCGCTCGAGGCGGCTCAACTCACGATCGACCTCCTTCCGCGCCTCCTCCGGCAGCTCGAGCGTCGCCAGCCGCGCTTTCAGCTCGTCGACGCCCTCACCGGCTTCATCGTCACCCAGCTCCTGGCGAATCGCCTTGAGTTGCTCGCGTAGGAACATCTCCCGCTGCCGCTCCCCGAGCTCTTCCTGAACCTTGGACTTGATGTCTTCCTGCGCCTCGAGAAGCTGCATCTGCCGCTGGACGTGGATGAGGACGCGGCGCAGCCGCTCCTCCACTCCTCGGGTCTCGAGCAGGGCCTGCCGATCGGCCGGCGGGATGCCCAGGTAGCCGGCGACGATGTCGGCGAAGCGACCGGGGTCCTCCACGCTCTCGAGCACCTGCTGGACGACCTCGTCGGGGAGACCCGTTTTCCGCGCCAGCTCGGCCGCGCGCTCGCGCACCTCCTTGTGCAGCGCGATGAACCCCGGGTCATCGGCGGAAACCGGCGGAAGATCCTGGGCTTCCTGCACCACGGCCTCCACGTGCCCGCCAACGTCCGCGTAGTGCAGCACCGTAGCGCGGAACTCACCGTGCACGAGCAGCTGCACCCCGCCCAGCCCCCGCTGGGCCTGGCTGATGCAAGCCACCGTCCCGGTGGTGTAGAGTCCCTCCGCTTGAACGTCTTCCGTACGCTCCCGCTGGGAGACGGCGAAGATCAGGCGATCCTCCCGCTTCAACGAGGCCTCTATCGCGCGCAAGGTTCCCGGGCGACCGGCCCCGATCGGCGCCGTGACACCCGGAAACAGCACCATGTCCCGTAGCGGAAGTACGGGAAGGCGCAGCCGCTTGGTTGTATCCGTCATCAGTTTCGCCCCTCTCTCTCGTACCGACACGCACTATGACGTGTCGAGAGAGCAGCCATCATGCCGCCCCGCGACCCACTAATGGCAGGAGTGGGAAACGTGGTGAGCAGGCGGTACTGCCGTCAAAGCATGACCGATGGGTTTGATGACCGCCAATATGGCGGTCATAGGGCACGTGGGGCGACGTTGAGGAGAGCGCGCAATTCCACGTCGGCGAGCTGTTCGAGGAGACCGGCCCGCGTCGGCACCTCTCGTGCGGGTTCCGATCGATCCGACTCGCAGTTGAAGCGAACGATATCGGCCGGCTCAGGGAATTCGCCCGCACTCCTCTTCTTTGACGAGACCATCCCCGAGGTCCGCCCAACCCGTTCGACGCTCCAACGGCGTCCTGCGTCATCGGTCAGCCAGCGCATGAGAGCTCGCTGCAAAGGGTCTAGCTCGTAGGTTGCCAGGGGGTTAGCGCAGGGTTAATCTACCGACGGTCCGGAGCAGATGCCACATGGACGAGGCTCAGTTGGGGCCGGTGGCGGTGCGCCTAGCCGAGGCCCTTGCCGAATCGTACACCCTCGAAAACGAGGTTGGGCGCGGCGGCATGGGCATCGTGTACAGCGCGCGCGACTTGAAGCTCAAGCGTCGCGTCGCCATCAAGGTCCTTCCCCCCGAGCTTGCCTATCGGGAAGAGATCCGTACGCGCTTTCTGCGCGAGGCGCAGACGGCGGCACGCTTGTCACACCCCCATATCGTGCCGATTCACGCGGTCGGGGACGACGCGGGCCTCGTCTATTTCGTCATGGGATTCGTCGACGGCGAATCGCTGGCCGCCCGGTTACGCCGCCGGGAGCGGCTCCCCGTAGAAGAAGTTCGCCGGATCATGAAGGAGACGGCGGACGCGCTCGGCCTCGCCCATGCCATGAGCGTGATCCATCGGGACATCAAGCCCGACAATGTCCTCCTCGAGGGGACGCGGCGCCGCGTCATGGTGACCGACTTCGGCATCGCCAAGGCACTGTCGGAAGCCGGTCCCGGGACCCTTACCGGCACGGGCGTCGCCATCGGCACCCCCGCCTATATGAGTCCCGAGCAGGCCGCCGGCGAGCGTGAGATCGATGCGAGGAGCGACGTGTACTCGCTTGGCGTCGTCGGGTACGAGATGCTCACCGGCGAGGTGCCATTCAAGGCCCCCACAGTGGCCGGCATGCTGATGAAGCAGATCACCCAGCCACCGCCCGAGATCACCGTGACCCGGGCCGACTGCCCCGACGACCTGCAGTCCGCGGTCCTCCGGTGCCTCGAGAAGGACCCGGACGACCGCTGGCCCACGGCCGACGCGCTGCGCCGCGCGCTGGAGAGCCGTTCGGCGGTCCGGTATCGACCGCGGTCGCGGCAGTCACGTCGGCCGTCGCGGCCGCGCCCCGCCGGCAGCGCCGGACGCCACGCGTCGCAGGACCGCGAGTGGTGGGAGTGGTTCGACGAAGACCGCCCCGGCGGCCGCCGCTCGTCGCGGGGGAGCGGGGAGCGGGCGAGCCCGGAGCGGGACAAGGACATCAGCGAGCTCGGCGAGCCGAACATCGTGCGGAAATTCCGGGCCAACTTCGCCTCGTACGTCTCGGTGAACGGCGGCCTTCTGCTCATGAACGTGGTCACCGGCATCACGACCCCGTGGTTCCTGTTCCCCGCGATCGGGTGGGGGATCGGGCTCGCATCGCAGTACGGGAAGCTGTGGTCCGAGGGGTACAGCATGCGGGACGTGTTGAACCGCCCGACGGCTCCGGACGCGCTCCCGCCTCTGGCCGGCGCCGAGAATCTCGCGCACCGGATCGCGGCCTCGGCGCTTCGAGAGCCGACGACCGGGGAATTCGGGGCGCTCGCGGGACAGATCCAGCAGATGCAACGCGACCGGCAGGCGATCATTCAAATCGTCCAGGGCCTCCCCGGATCAGAGCGGGACATGTTGCCCGACGTCGTGCAGACGGTGGACTCACTGGTTTCCCGCGCCGGCGACCTCGCCGGCATGCTGCAGCAGATGGAAGGCAACGTCGACGACGGAGCGCTCGCCCGGCTCGACGAGCGGATCGAAACGCTCCAACGAGACGGCGCCGATCCGGAGAGCGACAGGCGGCTCGAGTTGCTGCAGCGGCAACGGTCCACCCTGGCGGAGCTCGTGGATCGTCGCAAGCGGGTCGGGAGTCAGTTCGAGTCGTGCGTGCTCGCCGTGCAGAACGTGCGGTTCGACTTGCTGCGGTTGCGGTCGGCCGGCGTACAAGCGGTGATCGATGATCTCACGTCCGCCACTCAGGAGGCGCGGGCGCTGCAGATCGACGTCGAGGCAGCCCTCGACGCGGCGGGCGAGATCAAGCAGGCACTGGGACGGATCTGATGGCGCGTATCTGCCGGAGCGACGCCGCCGGCTAGAACTCCACCACCTCCCGCATCGCCGTTGCCAGGTTCACGACCTGGGGCAGGATTACGTCTTCCAGCTCGGGTGCGTACGCCACGAACGTGTCCGTCGACGCCACCCGCCGCACCGGGGCATCGAGCCACGCAAAATGCTCGTCGGCGATACGGGCCGCGATCTCGGCACCGTATCCCCACGACAGGGAGTCCTCGTAGGCCACGATCACCTTGTTGGTCTTCCGCACGGACTCGCCGACAGTTTCCCAGTCGACGGGGTTCAGCGACCTCAGGTCGATCACCTCGGCACGGATGCCGGCCTCCTCCTCGAGTTGCTTCGCCGCCACGACCGCGCGCTGGACCACGGCTCCATAGGTCACGACCGTGACGTCCGGACCCTCCCGGACAACCTTGGCCTTCCCGAAGGGAACCATGAAGTTAGGGCCCGGATACGGCGCCTTGTTGTAGGTCTGCCGGTACAGGTGCTTGTGCTCCAGAAAGATCACCGGATCCTCACACCGGATCGCGGTCCGCAGAAGCCCGTTGGCATCGAGGGCGGTGGCCGGGCAGACGACGCGCAAGCCGGGGATTCCCGTGTAGACCGCCGCACCTGTCTGCGAGTGATAGATCGCGCCCCCCTTCAAGTATCCACCGTACGTCACGCGAATCACGACCGGAGAGCTGAACGCGCCGTTGGAGCGCCACCGCATGGTGGCCAGCTCGTTTCGGATTTGGTGGTACGCCGGCCAGATGTAATCAAAGAACTGGATCTCCACCACGGGCTTGATGCCACGGATGGCGAGGCCGATGGCGCGTCCCACGATGTTGGCTTCGGCCAGCGGGGAGTTGTAGACCCGGTGGCTCCCGAACTTCCTCTGGAGTCCCCACGTGACCTTGAAGACCCCGCCCTTTCCCTTCACCTCTCCCGCGTACTGCTCGCGAGAGCAGTCCGCGACGTCCTCGCCGAACATCACGATCCGTGGGTCGCGCTCCATCTCGTCCTGGAGGCACTTGTTCAGCAAGTCCACCATCGTCGTGGGATCGCCGCTGAACTGCGGGTCGTCCTCCGTGTCGAACTGCTCGGCGGTGGGGTCGACGTCCGACGAATACACGTGCGTGTACAGGGTTTCCGCACCCGGTTGTGGGGACGCGAGCGCGACCTCGGCCGCAAGCTCCACGTCTTCCTCGACACCGGCCTGGATGCGCTCGATTTCCTCCTTCGAAACGATGCCGTCCTCGAGCAAGCGGGCCGGGAATGTCGTGACGGGATCCCGTTTCGCCTCTTCCTCCCGCTCCGTCGCGGCACGGTAGAGCACTTCGTCGTCAGAAAGCGAATGGGAATACGGTCGGATCACGTGGGCGTGGACGAGGGCCGGGCCCTTTCGCGAACGACAGTGCGCCACCGCGCGTGACAGGACCTCGTACGACGCGATGGGGTCGCACCCGTCCACCTCCTCGACCAGGAGGCTCGGGAAGTTGGTCACGAGCGCGGACACGGACCCACCCGCCGTCTGCACCTCCACGGGAACCGAGATGGCGTAGCCGTTGTCCTCGATCAAGAACAACACGGGCAGGCGGAGGTTCGACGCGGTGTTGAGGGACTCCCAAAACTCGCCCTCGCTGGTGGTACCCTCACCGGCCGAACAGAAAGTGACCTCATCCCCCTTGATCAACGTCGCTCGCTCCGGGATATCCTCGCCCTGCTCGTACCGCAACCACGCCTCGGCGCATCCCACCGACTGCAAGAACTGCGTCCCCGTGGGGCTCGACGCACTGACGATGTTGAGGTCCTTGTGCCCCCAGTGCGACGGCATCTGTCGGCCGCCCGAGTTCGGGTCATCGGCCGCCGCGACCGCCGACAACAGCATCTCGGTCGGAGACATTCCGAGGCCCAAACACAGGGCCCGATCCCGGTAATAGGGAAAGAACCAGTCGTGGGCCGGCTTGAGCGCCTTGGCCGCGGCCACGAGGACGGCTTCGTGGCCGGCGCCCGAGATCTGGAAGAAGATCCTGTTCTGCCGCTTGAGTTGGATCTCTTTGTCGTCCAACCGCCGCGACAGCAGCATCAGGCGGTAGACCTCGAGCAGCTCGTCCTTGCCGAGCCGGGTGGCCGGCGAACGCCTTGTCCCACTTCGTTTTTTGGTAGGTTTCGCGCCGGTTGCCATAGGGTGAAAGGTAGCCTAGTTCGTTGGTGAGGCCAGCAGCGCCGGGAGGCGCTCGAAGTGCGCCGTGGCCGTTCGGACGTCGAGGTCCGTGGCGACCCCGAAGCGATCTGCCGCCTCCGGGCCCCAACGGACCGCGGCGACCCGCACGGCGAGGCGGCGGGCGATGGTGGCCCGCAGTTCGGCCTCCGGCCGAACGTCCAACCCCAAGCCTTCCCGAACCCGTTGAAGAAACGGCACCACAAGCATCGCCTCCCACGCATCCGTCGCGGCGAGCCAGTCGTCGCGGCCGGCAGCATTGGCGAGCAAGGTGTGCGCCACGCTGTCGGCGACGGCCACACCGTACCCGCTGTCGACCGCGGCGGTCCACCAGGTGGGAGGGTCGGGGCGTCGCGGAAGCTCCACATCGGGGACGATCCCACCACCGCCCCTCATCAGCCGGCCCGCGGTCGTTCGATACACGATGGTGTCGGCCGGATCCGAGCCGGTACCGGCAAGCGAGCGGTACTGCTCCACACCCAGCCCGCGAAACGGCCGCTGAATCGAGCGACCGCTCGGCGTGATCACCCGACCCACCGTGAGCCACACGACGTCGCCGTCCGGCAGCAGGAAGACAGACTGCATCAGCGCCTTCCCGAAACTGGTCCTGCCGAGCACGAGCGCACGGTCCTGATCCTGCAAACACCCGGAAAGGGCTTCCGCCGCGCTGGCCGAGTGACGATCGATGAGTATCATGAGCGGCAGATCGCGGAATGGTCCGGCCCGGCCGGTCACATACTCTTCGTTCGCATCGCTCTTGCGACCGACCGTGCGGAAGACCAGCGCGCCTCGGGGAAGAAAGAGCGACGCCACCTCCACGGCCGACACGACGGAGCCGCCGGGATTGCCGCGCAGGTCGAGCACGAGCCGGGAGGCGCCGGCGGACTCCAGACGCTCGATCGCCTTCGCGAGGTCGCGAGACGACGATTGCTCGAAACCCGAAAGCCTCACGTAACCGGTTGCCGGGGCAATCATCAAAGCCGGCCCCACGGTCGAGGATTTCTCGAACTCCCGCTTGACGGTGACCGTCACGGTATCGGGCGCCAGGCGCGGGCCGCGCTCGACCCGAACGCGTACGCGGACCCCATCGTCGCCGGCAAGGCGTAGTGCCACTTCTTCCGCCGTCATGCCGGCCACGGTCGTGTCATCCACCGCGACGACGCGATCGCCCGGAAGCACGCCGCGACGGTCCGCCGGTCCGCCGCGGGCCACGGCGAGGACCGTCGCGGCGCCGCCCGCGGTCACCAGCGTGAGGCCGATGGTTGCCAGCTCGCCGCGCTCGAGGGCGGAACGGCGTTCCCAGTCTGCCCGGGATAGGTAATAGCTGTGCGGGTCCAGCGACCGCAGGACGCCTACGATGGCCGCCTTGACCATGTGGGCGTACGTGACGGTATCCGCGTGGTTCAGACGGATGTGATTGAGGACCGCCGAGAACGTTTGCAGCTCCTCGTAGGCCGCCCGCTGTACGGCAGACGACTCCCCCGGTGCGGCGACGATGAGAAGCAGGAACGCGCACGCTGGCCGAAATCGGAGGATCATGCGTCGCCCTCCCGTCACCGCAGCGCGGTGAGCCGCTGCCGGGCGACGGCGATCTGCCTGTCGAACCGGCTGGGTGCCATCGCGACGAACCGCTCGAACGCCGATCGCGCGGAATCCCGGTCACCGAGATCGGCGGCCACGACGCCAAGGTAATACGGGACCCGGGGATCCCGCGGATTGGCGGCCAGCGCCTCCTCAAGTGATGCGCGTGCGTCGGCCATCCGGCCGGCGTTGGCGAGCGTGACACCGAGGTCCATGAGGAGGCTTCCGTCCTCCGGGTTGGCCGCCACGGCGCGGCGGCGCTCCTCGATCGCCGCCGGCCAGTTTCGCTGAGACTCGTACATCCGGGCGAGCTGTACGTGCGCCATATACAGCCCAAGGTCGTGCTCCAGCGCCTCGTGGTAGAACCTATCGGCCTCCGCCAGATGTCCCGAGCGCTGTTGCAGATAGGCCAGCACGTATCGAAACTCGTTCGTTTCGAGCGGAACGTGGATCAATGAATCCCGGCGCTCCTTTTCCAGCTCGCGGTCGAGCAGGAGCGTCATATCCTGGATGGCTTCGTCGTAGAGCTCCTGGTGCGCCGCGGCAATCCCGTGAAACCAGAGGATCGACGCGGGTGCCCGGTCGGGGTGCCGATCCCAATCAAACGTCAACTTGAGGTTGTGCAACCGATCGTGGGCATCCTCGTACTTCCCTTCGCGGAAGTCGTCGAAGCCGCGAAAGATCAGCTCGTAGAAGTCGGACAGCCACTCGGTGGCCGAGTAGATCGCCGGCCGTCCGCGTGTCACTGCTCCGGTCATTCGCAGGTTCACGAGCGGATCGATGAGAAATGCGCGCCGGTAGTGGCGGTCGGACTCGTCGAGTGGAGCCCGCCAGTCATCGGGAACCCGATCCTCCAGGATCTCTTCCCAGAGGCGGCCGCGGCGCGCGAACGGGATCATCGACAGCGCCAGGTATGCCTCGGCGAATTGGGGCTCGATACGCACCGCCTCGCGCAGTGCGCGGTCGGCGTCGTCGAAGCGCTTCCGGTTCCAATAGCCCAGCGCGACGTTGAAGTGGGCCGCCGCGTCGTTGGAATCCCGCGCAGCGATCCTCTCCAGCTCCGCCAGGCCAACAGGCAGCTTGATACGCTGGGCGGTCGCGGACTGGAAGGTGCCACCAAGACCCAGGAGCAGGACGCACAGCAACGCCGGGCGCGGCATCGTGAGTGCCTCGTATAGTTGGGACGGGGATTCCGGCTGCATACGATCGAGGGACCGGCAGAGTGCCTGCGACGCCAGAGACGACGCGGCGAAGATAGCGGTTCCGGGTGGGCCGTACCAGCCCTGGGGTTGCTTCCGGCAAAGTGGGGTATGAAACGGACGCCCGGCCTATCGCAAGCGAGTCAGCTTTCGCAGTGCTTGCAGCTTGTCGATCGCCGTCTTCGATTCCGGAAACTCGCCGAGCAGAGCGTCCCGGACGTCGAGCAACACTTCCAGCAGGAGCTGCTCTCGCTGAAACGAGGCGTCCAGGTCCAGCATCCGACCGTCGTCACCCGCGGTCTTGGCCCGATCGTACGCCTCGCGGTACACGGCCTCCAGGTTCGCGAGGATGCGCTCGCGGGAACGAGGGCGGGTCACGACGTTGGGAGGAGAATGAGTCTAGACATGCAATTCTCGAAGGGGATGGCGGATCGTCGCACCAGGATCTTCGAGCGGGACCGATACCGCTGCGTCTACTGCGGCCAGGTGCTCCCTGCCGGATTCCTCACCGTGGACCACGTACAGCCACGGGCGAAGCGAGGCGACCATTCGCATGGTAATCTCGTCACGGCATGCGTGCGGTGCAATACGGGCAAAGGGGGCCGCCCCGCGTGGGAATACCTCAAGACCCGGCCCGTGGAACGCGAGAACTTCCTGAAGTACGCCACCCATGTTTGGGAGCGCCATCGGCGGGCGGTGCACGAGGCCGCTCCCTGATCCGCCGCCAGGCAACCTCATGCCGTCACGTCGAGCATCACGAGGCCGCTCGGCACTTTCGGCTGAAAATACGTGGACTTCGGGGGCATGACGGCGTCCGCATCGGCCACTCGGAGAACGTCCTCCACCGCCGGGGGATTCAGCAGCACCGCCCCGGCGGCTGAACCGGCGCGCACCGCCCGCGCTGCCTCCGCGGCATCCGCCGTGTACGTCCTCTGGGCGTCCGGACCGCTCGATGTCTCGAGCGGCGACACCACCCACGCATCCACCCGCGCCACGTCCAACGCCGCCACCGCGGGGGGCATCGAATGGTCGGTCTTCAGCTCCACTCCCGGCTTCAGCTCGAGGAGGGTGACACGGTCCGCGAGGACCAGTGCCGCGTGCGTGCCGCGCCCGCGCGCGGCCTCGAGAGCAGCCGTCGCGTCGGCACTCAACGGAAGGTCGCGCACGTGGAACCGCTCACGCAGGCCTTCCACCAAGTGGTCCGGATCGGGCAACCGGCCGGTGATCACGCGATGGGTCGGACGCACGACCAATCCGGGATCGCCGAGAGGGACGATCAGGGCGAGTGTCCGCGCCGCTGCAGGGACCTCGTCCATGAAGGCGACCGCCGTCTCGTACCGGTGGTGACCGTCCGCCATGTAGAGGAGGTCGCCGGCGGCGGCGGAGATCGCCCGGGCCTCGGAGCCGGTGACCCACCAGGAGCGCACACTGACGTCGTTGAGGGTGGCGGTGACTTCGCACGGACGCACAGTCACGGTCCGCAGCGCTTCGCGAAGCCGCCCGTCGGCGTCACGGGTCATCATGAGCAGCGCCTCGAACATCGCGCGCGTTGCGCGAAGCAGGGCGAGGCGGTCCCGTTTGGGTCCCGCGTGGGTGCGCTCGTGCGGCCGAACGCGTCGCGCCGTAAAAGGCTCGACGGCGACTGCCCCGATCACTCCGGTACGGACCATGGACCGGCCGTCGGGGCCGGAGAATTCCTGCGCGACGACCGTGACGCCGGGCCGGCTCGCCCGGCGCAGGACGCCGCCCTCGCGCCATGCCGAGAGCAGCCGCGCCGCCGCGGCGTAGCGGTCGTCCCCGTTCTCGGGAAGCGTCAGGTGCACGACGTTGTGCTCGCTCCGGTCCGCGAACCGCTTCCGGTCGGCGGGCGAGAGCACGTCGTACGGGGGAGCGATCAGGTCGTCGAGCGTGCCCCGCGCATACTGCTCGCCGTAGAAGGGAACCACGAGGTCGGAACCGGGGTCGGCCATGGACCCGATGGATGTAGGATTCGGCTGCTCCGGCGTCAAGCCGCTCACGCCCAGGGCCGCGACGCTCGTTCGGCTTCCTCGAACAGGCGGCGGTAGGACTGGAGCCGCGACTCGGCGATGTGGCCTTCGTGCACCGCGGCCACCACGGCGCACCCGGGCTCCTGGAGGTGGCGGCAGTCATCAAAGCGGCAGTGCGGCGCGAAGTCCGCGAACTCCGGGAACGCCCGGCCGACGTCGACCGGCGCGAGCCCCCACAGGCCCACGTCGCGCAGGCCGGGTGTGTCCACGACGAACCCGAGTTCCCCGAATGGGTGCATCTCGGCGGAGACGGTGGTGTGCCGTCCCGCCTGCGACCTCCGGCTGACTGGGCCGGTTCGAAGCTGCAGGCCGGGCTGAAGGGCGTTGAGGAGGCTCGACTTGCCGACGCCCGTGGGACCGGTGAACAGCGACGTATGGCCGAGCAATCGCTCGCGCAGCACGTCGAGACCCTGTCGGAGTGGGACGCTGGTGGCGATCGTCGCGTAGCCGGCGCTCCGGTACGGCTCCGTCATGGCGGCACAGTCCTCCACCAGATCGCACTTGTTCACGACGACCAGTGCGGGGAGTTCGTTGGCCGCGGCGACCGCGGTAAACCGGTCGATGAGAGCGGGATCCCACCGGGGCTGGGCTGCGGCGCCGACCACGATCACTTGATCGACGTTGGCAGCCACCGCGCGCTCACCGGTAGCCCGGCCGGGGCTGCGGCGCTTGAGGAGCGTGCGCCGAGTCAGCACCCGCTCGATCGTCGCGGAGCCATCGGGGTGCACCGCCAGCTCGACGCGGTCGCCCACGAGCACGCGATCGCCGGGGCCGTGCTTGAGACGGCCGCGCAACGTGGCCTCGACGACGTCGCCGTCGCGGAACACCCGGTAGCGGCCTCCGACGCGCGACAGAACGGTCCCCTCGGGCTCTGCTACCAGTCGCGTGACTCCTGCTTTTCGGTGATGGCGCGGTCGAGGTGGCCTTTGACGTCGTGCAGCGTGAGATCGAGGACGCCGCGCGCGGCGGTGGCGGGGTCGTGGCCAAAGCTGAGGTAGGGTGTCTCTACGTGCCCTTCAGGCTGGTCCCCCGCCGGAGACCACCGCACGAACAGGAGGGCGGCGCCGTAGCGGCCGGCGGGGTCGGGCTCGTCGTCGACATACACGGCCGCCGAGTAGGCCGCACCATCGACCCCCGAGAACGCGGGGGGCCGCTCGTGAACCTCGAGGTACCCGCCCAGCGTGGCGTCGGCGCTCATTAGCGAGACACGGCCTCCTTCACCGTGCTGGCGGCCATCGAGACGAGATTGGCGGGGCGTTCGGCGAGCCGGCGCATCAGGTACGGGTACCAGGCGGCGCCGAAAGGGACGTACACCCGGACGTTGTAGCCCGCCTTCCGCAGGCGTTGCTGGAGGTCCCGGCGGACGCCGTAGAGGAGTTGGAACTCGAACCGCTCCTTCCCGATCTGGCGGCGCTCGGCGAAGGCAACGGCGTGATCGATCAACGTCTCGTCGTGGGTGGCGATGGCCGGGTAGTTGCCCCGCTCGAGGAGCGCTTCCATCAAGCGCGCGAACGCTGCATCCACCTCGCGGCCCTGCAACGCTACCTCCGGCGGCTCGGCGTACGCCCCCTTGCACAACCGTACCCGCGCCTGCCGCTCGATCAGGCGCTCGATATCGGCTGCGGAGCGGCGCAGGTAGCTCTGGATCACCACGCCACACAGCTCCCCGAACTCGGGATGGAGGGCGTTCAGAAACAGGTCGAGCGTGCGCTCGGTATGCTCGGAGCTCTCCATGTCGATGCGCACGAACACGTCGTGCTGCCGCGCGCGGCGCAGAATCCATCGCATGTTGTGCACGCAGAGATCTCGGTCAATATCGAGCCCGAGCTGGGTGAGCTTGACGGACACGTTCCCGTCGATCCCCGATTGGGAGATGGCGTCGAGGGTCTCGATCACTTCGTCCCGCGCGGTGCGGGTTCCGTCCGCACTCGAGACACTCTCGCCGAGCACGTCGAGGCTGACCAGGATCCCTCCCGCGTTGAGGAGGCGCGCGGCCTCGACCGCGCTCTCGACGGTCTCGCCGGCCACGAACCGGGAGGCGATGCGCCGGGCGATGCCGTTGCGCTTGACGAAGTCGAAGACGCCGCGGCGCTCGCTGAGCCAGAGGAACGTGCGGCGCAACATGACGCGCGCGTCAGCGCTCCGGGTAGAAACGCTCGCCGCTCGTCATCATGCGCCGCAGCGAAGGCGCGGGCGTGAACCGCTCGCCGTGCGCTTCCGCCAGCCGCTCCAGCGTCTCGACCGCGCGCGCCGTGCCGATGGTGTCGAGATAGCGGAGCGGGCCGCCGTGGAAGGGGGGGAAGCCGAACCCGAACACGGCGCCGATGTCGCCGTCACGGGGCGCCCGCACGACCTCCTCGTCGAGCGCGCGGGCCGCCTCGTTGAGCAGCGCGAACACGAGCCGGCGCTCGATCGCCTCAGCGGCGGCCCCGGACCGTGGTTCCGCACCGACAATCGTATACACGTCCTCGCCCACGCCGCGGCGCTTGCCCTTCTCGTACCGGTAGAAGCCCCCGCCGCTCTTGCGGCCCAGCCGACCACGCTCCACCATGCGCGCGATCCCATCCACGGGCGTGAGCCGGTCGCCGAACGCCTCGTGCAGCACACCGGCCGCCTTTTGCGCGACATCGAGGCCGACTTCGTCCAGCAGCGTGATGGGGCCGACTGGGAATCCGAACCGGCGCATGGTCCCGTCGATCGCCTCGATCGAGACACCCTCCTGCAGCAGGTGGCCCGCCTCGTTCATGTAGGGCGCCAGAATACGGTTGACCCAGAAGCCGGGCGTATCCCGAACCACAATCACGGTCTTGCCCATTGCCCGGCCGAAGGCAACGGCGGACACCGTGACCCACGGCGCCGTGCGATCCGTGACGATCACCTCGAGCAGGGGCATTTTCTCGACCGGCGAAAAGAAGTGCATTCCGAGCAGCCGCTCCGGCCGACGCAGCGCTTCCGCGATGCGCGTGATGGGGATCGTGCTGGTGTTCGAAGCAAGGATGGCGTCCTCGCGGCAATGCTCCTCAGCCTCCCGAAACACCGTGCGCTTGACTTCCAGGTCCTCGAAGACCGCTTCGATCACCAGCCCCGTGCGCCGGAAACCCTCCCAGCCAACGCCGCCCGAGAGCAGCCGCTCCATCCGGCGAAGCTCGTACTTCGAGATCCGGCGGCGAGCGAAGCGGTCGCGCAGTTGCCCATGTGCAACCAACAGGCCGCGCGCCACCGCCTGGAGATCCCGATCCTTGAAGCGCACGTCGGTATTCGCTTTGGCGGCGGCGACCGCACCGATGCCCGCTCCCATGAATCCCGCGCCGACGATCCCCAGGTTTTGGATCGTGCGTGGCTCGGGCGCGTCCCCTTCGACGCCGGGATCCTTCTTGAGCGCCGTGGTCGCGAAGAAGATCCGCACCAGGTTGCGGGACACCGGACCAACCGCGAGCTCGGCGAAATGCGCGGCCTCCATGTCCAGCCCGGCTTCGATTCCGTGATCCAGGCCGTGTTCGATGGCGTCGAGGGCCGCGAGCGGCGCGGGGTAGTTGCCGCCCGTTCGGCTCTGTACCCGTTTGCGAGCGGTCCGGAAGAGAATCCTTCGGCCGAGCGGATTCTTCTCCAGCGCCAGCTCCCCGACGTCGAACCCGTTCCGCGACGGCCGCCAGCCGTCGGCCAGGCGTTGGGCGGCGTGCGCCGCAACGACCTCGAGGATGGCGGGGTGAACGAGCTCGTCCACCATGCCCAGCCGGTGTGCCCGCCGCGCGGGTACCTGCTTCCCGACCAGTATGAGGTCCAACGCCGCACGGACGCCGATCAGGCGCGGAAGCCGCTGGCACCCGCCGGCCGCGGGGATGATGCCGAGCTGGACCTCCGGCAGCCCCAGCATGGTCTTGGGATCGTCGGTGGCAATACGGTATGTGCAGGCCAGCGCCGTCTCGAGTCCGCCACCGAAGCACGTGCCGTGAATCGCCGTGACGACCGGCACCGGCAGCGCGGCGAGCCGGTTGATGAGCGCCTGCCCGACCGTGATCAGGTTGAGCGCCTCTTCGCGCGACCGGAGTGCGACGAATTCGTCGATGTCGGCCCCGGCGATGAAGGTTCCGGGCTTACGGGAGATCAACACGACTGCGCGTACGGCGTCGTTGGTCGGCAGCTTGTCGAGCAGGACGCTCAGCTCGGTGCGGACCTCGCGCGTGATCTTGTTCACGGGGGAGTCGGGCACATTCAGCTCGAGCCATGCGACGCCGCGCTCGATCCGGACGGTGAACGCGCTGCCGGTCACCGGCGCTCCAGGACCATGGCGAAGCCCATCCCGCCCTGCGCGCACACCGAGATGAGACCGAACTGCACGTCGCGGCGCGCCATCTCGTTAGCCAGCGTCAGCGTGATCCTCGCGCCGGTGGCACCGAACGGATGCCCGATGGCGATCGAGCCTCCCATCACGTTCAGCGTGTCCCAGTCGATCTGCCCGATGGGCTCGCCCCGGCCCAGGTGCTTCTCCGCCCATTCACGCGACTCGAATGCCTGGATGTTCGACAGAACCTGGGCCGCGAACGCCTCGTGCATCTCCACCAGGCCGAGGTCCCTCCATGCGATGCCGGCTCGATCGAGAGCGGTGGGAACCGCGTAGGCAGGTCCCATGAGCAGCTGCTCCCCGGGGTTCAGCGCGGCAACGGCGTACGACCGGATGCACGCCAGCGGCGCGTAACCCAAGGATCGCGCCGCCTCCTCGCTCATCAGCAGCACGGCGGCCCCGCCGTCGGTCAGCGGCGAGGAATTGGCGGCGGTAACGCTGCCGTATTGCCTATCGAACACCGGCTTGAGTTGGGACATCTTTTCCATGGTGGTGTCCGGCCGGATGCCGTTGTCCGCTAGCACGGGGTCGTGTCCCTCGATGACGAGGATCGGCGCGATCTCCTGCGTCAACCGCCCGTCGACGGTACCCTCATGGGCGAGCTGGTGGCTGCGGAGCGCGAACCGGTCCTGGGCTTCCCGCCCGATATTGTTCAGCTTGGCCATCTTCTCCGCTGACTGCCCCATCGTCTCGCCGGTGGACGGCTCGGCGATCGCGGGTGCGACGGGAACGAGGTCCTTGGGGCGGAATCGGGAGAGCAGCTTGACGCGGGCGCCCACGGACTTGGCCTGGCTGAGGCCCATGAGCAGCTCGGCGAATCGCTG
>Ga0256864_1000224_pt1 | contig 22960 bp, 21 predicted proteins | sample RVTome_11_FD_187336 | JGI IMG/M metagenome (GOLD analysis project Ga0256864, IMG submission 187336) | Soil microbial communities from uranium-contaminated site in the Upper Colorado River Basin, Wyoming, United States - RVT147D111 HiSeq ... | reverse complement strand
GTGCCGCCGTGACCGCGCCGCCCCTCCGCGCGCTCCGGGAGCCCCACCCACTCCGCCCCGACCTCCCTGAACGCTGCTATCAGCACTCCTCACTCCTTACTGCTCACTTCTCAGCTTGGCGTGGCGATGGCCTGGCGGTTCATCCCGGAGGCCGTCCGTTCAGTCACGGAGACGGCCCGCGCGGACGTTTCCTTACACCCATGCGGCGGTGGCGTCAGCGAACGGCGCGGGCGCGGGAGGACCAGTGGATCGCCGCGATCCGCCACTGTCCGTCCGTGCGGATCAAGACCATCAGCTCGGCGCCGCTCGAATTCACTTCGCGTCCTCGGAACTCGCCGCTCATGCTGCTGGTGGATGTGGCCCAAGCCACATCACCGGCTATCCGGACGCCGATCGGCCCCCGTTCGCTCGCCACCGCCTGGGCGAAGGCGATGTCGCCGCGCAGATGGCCTCCGAGGTACTCCTCGCGGGTTTCCACTCCGCCGCTCTCCAGGATCACCGCGCCGGGTGCGAGCAAGGAGGAGACGGCGGCACTGTCGCCCGCGGCGAGGGCGGCGTGGAAACGGTGCACCGTGGCCGCCACGGCGGCCGAGTCCGCTGGTTGCCGGGCGGCGGAGGCGTTGCGGATCTCGACGGCCGGGAGCCAGAGGTCGCGCCCATGGAGCGGGACCAACGCGGTGACCAAGACGACAGCGGTGAGCGACAGGCTGGTGGAGCGGGGGAACCTGGTGGTATCCGGTCTCATGGAGTGCGCTCGCGTCAGTGGTGGGGGTGTGCCGGGGTCACGGGCAGCGGAGCGCCGCGAACCCGGCGCTGACGATGCCGTTCTCGTCGGCGTAGTCTACCAGCCTTGCCGCGCTAGTATCCCAAATCGCGCATCATCGCCTCGAACTCCTCCCGATCGATCTCGCCCCGGGCGTACCGCTTCTTCAGGATGTCCAGCGGTGTCTCGTCGGGCGGGTCGGCCGGCGGCGATCCGCTACTGCGGACTAGCCGCCAGACGAGCACGACGACCAGGACGACGAGCGCGAGCCAGAAGAGCCACCAGAGAATCCCGAACCCCCACCAACCGTCCATCATGTGGTCCGGTCGTTGGGCGGGGACCAATGCCGCGGCCATCGACTTCCCGAGAATCACGGTGTTCATCATTTGTGTCGCCTTTCAGCGCAGCGCCGGGAGCCCTGTGACGCCGGTGCGGACCTTCGCGACCTCGAGCACCTGAGCGGAGGAAGCTCGCCCTACCTCCCAGGCGCCAGCGCCATCTCGTCGGTCGGCGCTTCGAGCACCGGCGCCTCCGGCCCGCGACGCACCTCCCATTGACGCCACAGCAGATAAATCGATGGAATGACGACAAGTGTGAGCACGGTCGATGTCACCATACCGCCAACCATCGGCGCGGCGATGCGCTTCATCACATCCGCCCCGGTGCCGCGGCTCCAGAGAATCGGCGTGAGTCCGGCGATGATCGCCGTCACCGTCATCATCTTGGGCCGCAGCCGGTCGAGGGCCCCCTCTCGGACCGCCTCGGCCACGTCCTGCGCGGCGCGCATCCGCCCGTCGCGGCGCCGGCGGTGGAACGCCTCGTCCAGATAGATGAGCATCACCACGCCGGTTTCGGCGGCCACGCCCGCGAGCGCAATGAAGCCGACCCACACCGCCACGCTCGTGTTGTAGCCGAGCAACCAGAGGAACCAGATACCGCCTACCAGCGAGAACGGCAGGGCCAGCATCACGATCAGGGACTCGGCGACGCCGCGGAAGTTGAGGTAGAGCAGGAGGAAGATGATCCCGAGCGTCACGGGCAATACGACCCGCAGCTTCTGCGTCACCCGCTCCATGAACTCGTACTGCCCGCTCCACTGGAGGGTGTACCCGGCGGGAAGGGACAGCTCCCGCGCCACGACCCGCTGCGCCTCGGCGACGTAGCTCCCCACGTCCCGCTCGCCGATGTCCACGAACACGGTGGTGACGGGAAAGGCGTTCTCGGTCTTCACCGCCATCGGCCCCTGCGCGACCGCGACGCGCGCCACCTGTCCCAGCGGGATCTGCGCGCCGCCCATCGCGGGAATGATGACCTCGCGGAGCTTCTGGACGTTATCCCGCAGCTCCCGCGGATAGCGCACGTTCACCTCGTAGCGCTCCCGGCCTTCGACGGTCACGGCGGCCGTCATGCCACCCACGGTGGCCATGATGGCGTCGTGGATCTCGCCCACGTTCAGCCCGTACCGGGCCGCTTCGGCCCGGTCGATATCGATGTCCACGTAGTAGCCGGAAACCCCGCGCTCCGCGAAGGCGCTTCGGGTGCCGGGAACCTGCTGGACGATCCGCTCCGCCCGCTCGCCAAGCGCCTGGAGCGTGTCGAGGTTGGGGCCGAAGATCTTGATGCCGACGGCGGTGCGGACCCCGGTGGCCAGCATGTCGATCCGCCCCTTGATGGGCATCGTCCAGGCGTTGGTCACGCCGGGCAGCTTCACGGCCCGGTCCAGCTCCGCGATCAGGCGGTCGTACGTGATTCCCGCCCGCCATTGGTCTTTGGGCTTCAGCGTGATCGTCGTCTCGTACATGTCGAGCGGTGCGGGATCCGTGGCGGTCCGCGCCCGCCCGGCCTTGCCGAGCACCGTCTCCACTTCCGGGAAGGAGACCAGCACGCTGTCCTGGTGCCGCATGATCTCCCGGGCCTGGGCGATGGACACCCCCGGGACCGTCGTCGGCATGAACAGCACCGACCCTTCGTGCAGCGGCGGCATGAACTCGCTGCCCAGGCGCCGCCAGGGGAAGACGGTGGCCACGAGGATGATCGCGGCGACGGCGATGACCGCCCACGGCCGGCGCAGCGCGACGTCGATCACCGGCCGGTACGCCCAGCGCAGTCCCCGGTTGATGGGGTTCCCGGCCTCGGGGCGGATCTTCCCGCGAATGAGGTACCCCATCAGCACCGGAACCAGGGTGATCGAGAGCAACGCCGAGCCCGCCATGGCGAACGTCTTGGTGAACGCCAGGGGCTTGAACAAGCGGCCCTCTTGCTGCTCGAGGGAGAACACCGGCAGGAAGCTGAACGTGATGATGAGCAACGAGAAGAAGAGCGGCGGGCCCACCTGCTTCGCGCTGGCGAGCACGATCTCCCAGCGGGGGACGGCGGTGCCCTCGGCGCGTTCCAGGTGCTTGTGCATGTTCTCGATCATCACGATGGCGGCGTCCACCATGGCGCCGATGGCAATGGCGATCCCGCCGAGGCTCATGATGTTCGCGTTGACCCCGATGAGCCGCATCACGATGAACGAGATCAGGATGCCGAGCGGCAGGGTGACGATCGCCACGAGCGCCGAGCGGGCGTGCAGCAGGAACAGGACCGCGACGGCCGCAACGATCAGCGACTCTTCCACGAGCTTGTCGCGTAACGTCTCGATGGCGCGGTGGATCAGGTCGCTGCGGTCGTACGCCGTGCGGAGGCGCACGCCGCCGGGGAGGCCGGCTTCGATCTCGGCGAGGCGTTGCTTCACGGCCTCGATGGTCTCGAGCGCGTCGGAGCCGAAGCGCATGACCACGATGCCCGCCACCACTTCGCCCTTGCCGTTCCAGTCGGCGGCGCCGCGGCGCGGCGCGGGCCCGACCTGCACGGTGGCGACGTCCGCCACGCGGATGGGCGTGCCGTTCATCGTGGCGCCCACGGTCACGTTCTCGATGTCCCGGACGCCGTCGAGATAGCCCAGGCCGCGGATCATGTACTCGCGGCCCCCCATCTCGAGCACGCGGGCCCCGATGTCCACGTTGTGGTCACCGATGGCCCGTGCGACGCGTGTCACCGGAATGTCGAACGCGCGCAGCCGCTCGGGATCCACCTCGACCTGATACTGCTTCACGAACCCGCCCAGGCTCGCCACCTCCGACACGCCGGGCACGGCCGTGAGCTGGTAGCGGATGTACCAGTCCTGGAGCGTGCGAAGCTGAGCGAGGTCCAGGCTGTCGGATTCGAGCACGTACTCGAACACCCACCCCACGCCCGTGGCGTCCGGGCCGAGGGTGGGCTCGATGCCGGCGGGGAGCTGTTGCCGGATCCCGTTCAGGTACTCCAGCACCCGGGAGCGGGCCCAGTAGATGTCGGTGCCGTCCTCGAAGATCACGTACACGAGGCTGAGCCCGAAGAACGAGTAGCCGCGTACCACGCGTGAGCCCGGGACCTTGAGCATCTCGGAGGCGATCGGATAGGTGATCTGGTCCTCGACGATCTGCGGGGCTTGCTCCCGGAAGTCGGTCTGCACGATGACCTGGACGTCGGAGAGATCCGGGATCGCGTCCAGCGGCGTGGTGAGCATGGCCCAGACACCGCCGCCGATGAGCGCCGCCGTACCCAGGAGCACGAGAAAACGGTTGCGGATGGACCAGGCGATGACGGCGTTAATCATGGCGGGGCTCCGGCTGCGGCGCTCCGCTGTCCGCGGTGATCTCCCCCGCGCCATGCTGCATGCCGGGCATCCCACTGCCCGTAGAGGCGAGCCGCGACTCGGCGTCCACCAGGAAGTTGGCCGACGCCACGATGGTCTCGCCCTCGGCGAGCCCCCGCAGGATCTCCACGCGGTCACCGGCGCGCGCCCCGAGTACGACTTCCCGCGGCGCCAACACCCCGCCGGCATCCCGCACGAACACCACGTTTCGCTCGCCGGTCACCACCACGGCGTCGATCGGCACGGTGAGCACGTCGGGGCCCAGACGGGCGTCGATGAAGATCGTGGCGAACATCCCGGGCTTGAGACGCAGATCGTCGTTGGGGACCGTGACCCGCACCCGATTGGTGCGGCTCCGCTCGTCCACCACCGGGTGGACGAAGCTCACCGTGCCCATCACGTGCTCACCGGGGTATGCCGTGACCTCGATGTGCGCCTGGGATCCGAGCCGCACGAATTGGAGGTCGCGCTCGAACACCTCCCCTTCCACCCACACCTGAGACAGGTCCGCCAGCCGGTACAGCCGCATTCCCGGCATGACCCGCTGACCTTCCAGCACGTCTTTTTCCAACACGATGCCGTTTACCGGTGAGACGAGGGTGAGGGTCTTGGTCACCTGGCCGCTCCGTTCGATCTGCGTGATCTGCGGCTCGGTGATGTCCCAATAGGCGAGGCGTCGGCGCGAGGCCTCGAGCATGCCCTGGGCGCTGCGCCACGCCTCGCCGGCCGCGGTGTCGACCTGCGACACGAGGCGCATCGCCGTGAGCAGCTCCTCCTGGGCGGCGACGAGCATGGGGCTGTAGATGGCGAGCAGCGGCTGGCCCTTGCGGACCGACTCGCCCGTGAAGCTCACGAACAGCTGCTCCACGAACCCTTCGATCTTGGGGGTGACGTCGGTGACCCGGGGCTCGGGCGGCACGATGCTCCCCACCGTCCGGATGGTGCGCGTGATCGTGTCGCGGCGGGCCACGACGTACATGACGCCGAGCGCCGTTGCCTGACCGTCCGTGAGGTGGACGGGCTGGCGAACCGCCGCCCCGGTGGAGTCCACCCCACCCGCCGTCCCGCCCGCCTGCATCCGCGCGTGCTCCTCGGCCGTCATCCCCGTCCCCGGGGCACCGTCTTCCGCCGGCGTGCAAGCCGCCAACGTGGCCACCCCCGCGAACAGCAACTTGACGAGGCGCGTCATGGCGCACCTCCCGCCTCGGTGCGGATCGGCGGTATCGGAGCCAGGGCGCCGCCCACGAGGGCCTCCACGTCGGCAATCGCCCGGTGGTAGTCGGCGGCCAGGCGAACGGTCTCGATCTCGTATCGGTTCACGGTCATCTCGTTCTCCACCAGCGTCATGTAGTCCACGTTCCCCACCCGGTACGCCGAGAGCGCCGATTCGACGGCGGCACGCGCCTGGGGGAGTACGGCGCCGGCGTAGAGCTCGGACAGGCGGCGCGACCGCTCGGCCTCGGCCCGCAGCTCCGCCAGCATCGCGAAGGTCTCGTTGGAGAGGTCGCGCTCCATCGCCTCCTCCGTGGCCCGCATGGCCTCCATCTCGCGCCGCATCGGGAGCTGGCGGGAGCCCGCGAACAACGGCACGCTGATCCCCACCATGATCGTCGCCATGTCGTCGAACTGCGGCCGCTGGCCGTAGCCGAGTCCCACCATGAAATCGGGGTAGACCTCGCGCCGCGCGGCGCGGTATCCGGCGTCGGCGGCCTCGACGCGCGCGCGCGCCGCGCGGATCGCCGGGCGCCGCGCCACGGCCAGCGCCATCAAGGAGTCCACCCCCGGAAGCGCACCGTGCGGCGGCGACAGCTCCAGCGCGCCGACGGGTGCGGTCGCGTCCCGTCCCAGGAGGGCATTGAGCCGCGCCGCCATGGCCAGCCGCTCTTGCTCCATCACGGTGATGTCCTCGGTCATGCGCGCCACCGAGACTTGGGCCTGGAGGACATCCTGCTGGAGTCCGGCCCCGACCGAGTACATGGCGGACGACACCTGGTGGAAGTCCCGCAACAACTCGCGCGTCTGCTCCATGATGGCCAGAGAACGGTCGGTGTAGGCAAGCCGGTAGTAGACCGACTTCACCCGTGCCATCAGCGCCAGCTCGGTCCCGTCGGCATCGAGTGCCACCGCCTCCGCCAGCCGGCGCGCGCGCTCGCGGGAGAATCCGAGCTTCCCAGGCCAGGGGAGCATCTGGGTGAGCTGGACCTGGTTCATGGTCATCGGCTCGCGCGTTCCGAAGTCGCCCAGCGGGCGGTTCATGAGTGCGAAGGAGAGCTGCGGGTCGGGGAGCGCGCCGGCCTGGGAGATGCGCTCGTCGGCCGCGTCGGCCCGGAGGCGGGCGGCGCGCAGCATCGGATTGGCGTCGCGCGCCACGGCGAGGGCCTCGGCGAGCGGTAGGGTGTCGGGCCCGCTCTGCGCCGCGGCGGATCGGTTATGGGCCGCCGCGATGCCGAGCGCCAGCAACAGCACGCGCCATCGCCGCGAGCGATGTGGTGTCTTCACGAGCCTCTCCTGCTTGACCGGCGTAACGAATACTCGTCCCGGCAGGTGGAGCCGGGTCACGAACGCACTGGTACTGGACGACTAGGCTCGAGGAGGTGGGGCGATGCTCGGAGCGAGGTGGTCTAGGAGGCGAGCCGCGACACTCGCAACGGTTTCCCGGGAGCTCGGCCCGGCGGCCGTCATCGGGGCGGCGTCGATGGCGGGGGCGACGTGCACGACCCCGCAGCCGGCGGCGTCGTGGCATGGTGCGGTGACGTCGTGCTGGGGCGTCGCGGTGAGCGTGGGCGTTTCGGCGCGGTGCATCGCCATGGCGCCGTCGCCCCACAACTCACACGCCAGCGGGTGGAGCGACGGGGTCACGAGGGCGGCCCAGACGAGGGCTCCCACGAGGATGCGGGTTCTGCGAAGACTCTTGCTCACGCGACGGAGTCTCGAGGGGCGGGTGTTTGGGGAAGTATAAACGATTGTGAAGGAATTTTCACGGTGACGCCGACTTCGCGATCTTCGCCACCGTCTCCCACGTCCGCGTGGTTTGCTCCTTGCCGAACGTCCGCTCGATGAGCGTCATGAAGGCCGCGCCCTTCGGATGGCGCACGTAGGCACTGAACGCGTCCTTGTCCCGCACGGCCAGGACGTGCGCGCCGCGCCATCCGATCGGCAGCGCGATCTTCGAGGAGGGCGGCTCGCGCAGGAACGTCACGACCCGCTTGGCGCCGGGCTCGAGAGGAAAGCCTCGGTACGGGTCCGACCCCAGCAGCTCCCGGAGCGCGTCGAGCCGACGCACGATCGTCAGGAAGGCGTGCCCCAGCCGCTCGGCCGTCGCCGCCTCGGCCTTCCGCGCCAGCGACGCTTCCGACGCTGACCGGGCGGTGAAGACCAGGTTCCCGCTCGAGAGAACGGTCGTGACCTCCGTGAAGCCGGCGGCTTCGAATGCCCGCTTCAGATCGGGCATGGTCGCGTTCATCGGACTCACGCCGCGCAGCAAGGCGGCGTAGCGTGGCATGACGTTTCCTCTCCCGTTTCAGGAGACGTTCTTCGTCCAAACAGCGAGCTCGTATCCGTTCGGGTCCACAAAGTGGAAGCGCCGTCCACCGGGAAAGTCGAAGATCGACTTCGAGATCTTCCCTCCGGCATTTCGAATCGCCTCGGCAAGCGCCGGCAGATCGTCGCCATACAGAACGACCAATGGACCGCCGGGCGTCGGTGCGGCGTCCGTCGTGAAGCCGCCCGACAGGCGGCCATCCCGGAATTCGCAGTACCCCGGCCCGTAGTCCGTGAAGCGCCAGCCGAACACCGTGCCGTAAAAGGCCTTCGTCTTCTCGATGTCGCGAACGCGGAACTCGATGTAGTCGATGCGGCGATCGTTCGTCGACCTGCTCATTCCGCCACTCTCCTTTCCCAGTTAGACTGCTCGCCGTCACCTCTGAATCGACAGTACCGCCAACCGTTCAACGTCAGAATCGTCCTTTTCGATGACCCCCACGCGATCACCTGGCAGCAGCACCACTGGTGAAAACGACTCCCTCTTGAGTGTACCGATGTATGCGCCGCCGGCATCAAACACATCGATGGGGGCAATCGCGCCCTTATCAACCGTAAAACGCTGAACCCATAGTTCTCCGGATGGACTCAGGAACACGGTCCGGATCAGTGGGATCATCTCGGCGTACCCCCTCTTATCCACCACCTCCGCGGGTTCGATCAGACAAGGGCCTCGCCCGAAGTTGATACGCATCCCCTCACCGACATGTAATACTGCCTGGTCGTGTGAGGCGGGCATAGGGTCGATCTCTCGACGCACGATCCTGGTTAGGCTCCCCGCCTCCCTGAAGGAGACGGAGTACTCCATTGACGCACTCACCGCGATTCTCCCGGGCTGCGTCGCCCAGGCCAGCTCGGGTGCAAAGAGGGGTGGGAGCATGATGCCGCCACCACATTCGTCGAACATCGCCATCTCCGGTCGCGGGAGAGGCAACTCCGCCAGAAGCAGCGTGTCAGAGTCCACTATCTGGCGCAGCATTTGGGTCAGGCGACCCGCCTCCATCGGGGAGGTACTCGTTGAGACCAGGGTCGTATCGCGAAACTGGCTGATATGGCGCTGAGGGTACGCAGTTGGTGTAGGGAAAAGCGGGAACGGCTGTTCATCCATTACCTCGCCGTTTCCATCGAACCGGACCAGGCCCCCCTTTCCATAGTCGAACACAGCCACTGCCCCGTCTGGCGACACGGCAATGGACCCGGGCGACAGCAACTCGCCGGGGCCGCCGCCACTGCCACCCATAGAACGAAGGAACTGGCCATCGGCATCGAACACCACGATTCGAGAGTTCTGTGGATCCAAGATGAACAGATTACCGGCCGCGTCAGCTTCAACGACCTGTGACGATACCATGAAGAATGACTCCGGTCCCTCGTCGCGCCCCCCGATCGCGAACTCGCGTTCGAACTGCCAGTCGAGTGGTCGGTCAGCTGCGGGGGAAAGAACAATCTCAACCCCCGCCGAGTCGGTGCGCTGCACAACCAGCTCGCCCCCGTCCCGGGCGCACGCAGAGAGAGCGTGAAGAGCCATGCCAAAGAAGAGAATGCGTCTCAGCGAAGAATGCTCGTGAAGGTTCATCTGATGGGCTCGGAAGCGTGATCAGGGCGCACCGGGATCCTCGAACATGCCCTTCGGCGTCTCGCCTTTCAAGAACGGCTCGATGAAGGCATGCAACAGGTCGGGTTGGGTGATGACGGCGGTGTGTGAGGTCGCCGGCATGACGGCCAGGCGCGAGGCCGGCAGCGGCTTGCCCATATCGCCCATGCCGCCGCCACCGAGCAGCCGAAACATCGCGACCGAATGTTCGAGGGTCGCCACGTCAGCGTCGCCGGTGATGATGAGCACCGGAGTCCGCAGCAACCTCACGTCGTCTTCCCACGCCATCGGCTCGTGTTCGAGCGCGATCAGCTTCTCGACCAGCGCGGGAAAGCCGTCGGGATTCGCGGCGAGCTTGCGATAGTCCGCAGCGAACGGCATTTCGATGAACATCTCGACCGTCATCTGCGGGATGAAGGCCTGGAACTCCGGCTGCCAGCCGTCGGCGTCGTAGGCGACGGAAGCCGCGGCGAGCTTGTTCACCTTGTCCGGGTGGCGGATGGCGAGCTGCAGCCCGACGGCGGCGCCCATGGAATAGCCGAACACGTCGGCCTGCTCGAGGCCCACCGCGTCCATGAAGGCCGCCACGTCGTCCGCGAGGTTGGGATAGGTGATGGGCCGGTCGATGTCGGTGGTGCGGCCGTGACCTTGCAGCTCGAGCGCGTAGACCGTGTGGGTCTCGGCGAGCTTGGGGATGATCGCGCCCATGGACGGAATGTTCATATAGGCGCCGTGCAGCACGATCAGCGGATCGCCACGGCCGGACACTTCGTAGTACACCTGCATACCGCCCACCTCGACGCGATGGGCCACCGCCTGGGCCTCGGCAACGGCGTGGCCGGTGAGGAGCAGCGCTGCGGCAACGAGGGCAGTGCGGAACATGGGTCTCATGATCTGGCCTCCGGGTCCGGGGGGTTCAGCTTACAGTCGATCGAGGACCGTCGGAATCGACAGGCGGGCGGTCGCGCACGGGAGGTCATGGCACCTCTCGAGGCCGCCGCCTAAGTCGCCGAGTCCCCACCTCAGGACAGGCGAGTGGTCTGACCTTCCCGATGCGACAGCGGTTGCGCTGCATGATCGCCCGCGCCCGCGCAACCCGCGGAGTGGCGAGGCCGGAACCAGGAGGTGCCCATTTGATCCTCACATCTTGACAATCAAGATGAGTCAACGCTACGATGGTCACCATGCCCGAGCCGAACACGGACGTCATCCAGGGCACCCTGGACATGCTCATCCTCAAGACCTTGAGCCTGGAACCGCTGCACGGCTTCGGGATCGCGCGCCGCATCGAGCAGATCTCGCGCGGCGTGTTCAAGGTGAACCCCGGCTCGCTGCTCACGGCGCTCCAGCGCCTGGAGCGGGCGGGCCTGCTGAACGCCGCATGGCGCGCGACGAAAAACTCGCGCCGCGCCAAATACTACGCGCTCACGCGCGCCGGCCGGAAGCGGCTCGACGCCGAGGCCGCCGATTGGAAGCGACGCGCGGGGGCGGTCGCGCGGCTGCTGAGCGCCGAGGGCTGATCCGTGTCGCTGCTTCGTAAGATGGTGCGAGGGGTCCGTGCGCTCCTCCGACCGGAGCAGGCTCACGCGGAGGTCGCGGACGAGGTGGCGCACTACCTCGAAGAGGCGACCGCCGCCCACGTCGCGCGCGGGCTCAGCCCCGAAGCGGCGCGGCGCGCGGCGCTCCGCGAGATGGGCGGCGCCGATGCCGTCCGCGAGCAGGTGCGGTCGTCGGGGTGGGAGCACGTGGTGGAGACGACCGTGCGGGACGTGCAGTACGCGCTGCGCCGCCTCCGCAAGAGCCCCGGGTTCACGCTCACGGCCGTCACCACCCTCGCGGTCGGCATCGGCGCGAGCACGGCGGTGTTCAGCGCGGTGAGTCCGATCCTGCTCGAGCCCCTTCCCTTTCCGCACGCGCGTCGCCTCGTCACCGTGGACGATCGGAACGTCGAGGGCGTCCCGATGGCGGCAACGCTCGGCACGTACGACGAGCTGCGGGCCCGGGCCCGCTCCTTCGATGCGCTCGCCGCCGCCGACGTGTGGCGACCGTCGCTGACCGGATCCGGCACCCCGGAGCGGCTCGAGGGCCAGCGGGTGACCGCGGACTACTTCGACCTGTTCGGCGCCGTCCCCATCGTGGGACGGGGTTTCACCGCGGCGGACGATCGGCGCGGCGCGCCGCCCGTGGTGATCCTCGGCTACGCGCTGGCCGAGCGGCGGTTCGGCGGCGCCCGGGAGATCGTGGGCCGCCAGGTGGCGCTGAACGGCGATCCGTATCTCGTGATCGGGGTGTTGCCGCCCGGATTCACGAACGTGCTCGCGCCCGCGGTCGAGATCTGGTCGCCGCTCCGGGAGCGGGCCACCGGAGACTTGGGCGGGCGTGAATGGGGCCACCATTACCAACTCGTCGGGCGTCTCGCGCCGTCGTCCACGATGGATGGGACGAGCCGCGAGATTCTCGCCATCGGACGCTCGCCGGCCGCCGATTTCCCGCGTCCGCCGTGGGCCGATCTCGCGCAGGGCCTGCTCGTGCGCCCACTCCAGGAGACCGTCACCGGAAGCGCCAGGCCGCCGCTCTTCGCCATCGTCGCGTCGGTCGCCCTGCTGCTCGCAATCGCGTCGGTGAACGTCGCCAACCTGCTGCTCGCCCGAGGCGCGCAGCGCCGCGCCGAGTTCGCCATGCGCATGGCGCTCGGGGCGGGGCGCCGGCGCCTCCTCCGCCAGCTGATCACCGAGAGCGTGGTGCTGGCGCTGCTGGGCGGCGCGCTCGGCCTCGGCGTGGCGCAGCTGGGCGTGCGCGCGCTGGTCGCCGTCAGCCCCCCCGGCCTGCCGCGCGTGGACGCGATCCGGCTGGATGCGTCCGTGTTCGTGTTCGCCGCCGCCCTCACCGCCCTCATCGGCCTGCTCGTCGGCCTGGTGCCGGCGCTGGGCGCGCTGGGGCCCGGGGGAACGGAGGGGTGGCGGCGCGGCTCGCGGCACACGACCGCCGCCCGGGGCGGCACGCGCCGCGCTCTCGTCATCGCCGAAGTAGCCCTCTCGCTCGTGCTCCTGGTGAACGCGGGACTGCTGTTCCGGAGCATCCGGCGCCTCCTGTCGGTGGAGCCCGGTTTCGATCCGTCGCACGTGGTGACGATGCAGATCGTCGGGGCCGGGCACGCGTTCGACTCCGACACGGCGCGTCTCCAGTTCTTCGATCAGGCACTCGAGGCGGTCCGCGGCGTGCCCGGGGTGAGGAGCGCGGCGTTCACGAGCCAGCTGCCTCTGTCGGGGGAGGTGGACGGCTACGGGTTCGAAGCGCAGTCGTTGCCCGATCGGGAGGCCGGGGAGAGCGGGAGCGCGCTGCGCTACGCCGTGACGCCGGGGTACTTCGAGGCCCTGCGCATCCCGCTCGTGGCCGGGCGGCCGCTCGACGCCGCCGACCGGCCGGGAGGGCCGCAGGCGGTGGTCATCAACGAGAGCTTCGCCCGCCGGTTGTTCGGCACGGGGGATCCGCTCGGCGAGCGCCTGCGGTTCGGGCCGCAGATGGGGCCCGGCCGGCCGTGGGCCGAGGTGGTGGGGGTCGTGGGCGACGTGAAGCACTATTCGCTCGCGGTGGACGCGCCGAACGCCTTCTACGTGGCGAGCGGCCAGTGGGCGTGGGTGGACAACGTGGCGACGCTCGTCGTGCGGGCGGCGGGGGGTGAGGCTGCGCTCGTCCCGAGCCTGGAGCGCGCCGTCTGGTCGGTGAACGCGGACGTGCCGATCCTTCGGGTCCAGACCATGGACGGATACATCACCGCGTCCGCGGGGAACCGGCGGTTCGCGCTCCTCGCCATCGAGACGCTCGCGATCGCGGCGCTGCTCCTGGCGGCCGTGGGGCTGTACGGCGTCGTCTCCGGGAACGTCACGGAGCGCGTCCGCGAGATCGGGATCCGTACGGCGCTCGGTGCCACGTCCGGCGACGTCGTGGGCCAGGTGGTGCGCCACGCGGAAACGCTCACCCTCACGGGCGCCGCCATCGGGCTGGTGGGCGCGTACGCGAGCAGCCGCCTGATCGCCTCGATGCTGTTCGGTGTGTCCGCGCTCGATCCGCTTACCTACGGCGCCGTCACCGCCCTGATGGCCGCCGTGGCGCTGCTGGCCGCATGGGCGCCGGCGCGCCGGGCGGTGGGTGTGGATCCGACGATCGCGCTGCGGGCGGAGTAGTTTGCTCTCGCTGGCTCCTCCGGTACGGCACGAGCGACCGTCACCCGCCCTGGTCTACTCCACCACCCGGCCGCCGAGCCTCCCTGGGGGATCGGGTTCCGTCATGCCTCGGACGCGATGCCGACGAGCGGGTGTCACCGCACCGGTGTCCGGATCGCCTTCCCCGGCCGCGCTCCCGTGAGCTCACCGCCGTCCACCACGACGACCCCGCCGACGATCACGTACGGGATCCCCTCCGCCGGAATCGTCGCATCCTCATAGGTCGACCGATCGATGACGGTGGCCGGATCGAAGATCGTGACGTCCGCGTCGGCGCCGACCCGCAGGCGGCCCTTGTCGCGCATACCGGGCACCCGCGCTTCGAGGCGCCGCGCCGGTTCCACGGTCATCTTGCGGAGCGCCTCCATGAGGGTCAGCAGGCCCTCCTCCCGCACGTATCGCCCGAGGACTTTGGAGTAGCTCCCGCTGGTCCGCGGGTGACCCCGGCCGTCCTCGAGGAAGCCGTCGGACGCGATCATCGTCAGGGGACTCGCCACCGCCGTCCGCGTCATCTCCTCGGTGCGGCTGTGGATGATGACCGTGCCACCGTCGCGCCGCGCCCGAGCGAAGCTCTCACGGGTCAACCGCTCGCCGGTGGCGACGAGCTGGTGGCGCTGGAAGTCGTCCGCGTCCCAGGTCTCCCAATCGTCGAACAACGCCGACTGGATCTCGGTCATCCCGGCGCCGTACGGGTATGTCTCGGTGGTGACGTCCTGGCCGGCGTCCCGCGCGTCTGCGATGTGCTCGAGGAACTCGGCGATCTCCGGACCGGCACTGGAGTTCGCGTGCACGACGTGGAGCCAGGTCCCCGCGGCGCGCGCCGCTGCGAGGGTCGAGTCGAGACCGGCGACGCCGTTCCTGATGTGGACGTGCGCGCTCACGCCCGCCTCGGCCGCGACGCCGAACATCCGCTCGATCTCGTCCATCCCGGCGCCGGGGGTGTACGCCGTGCCGAACCCCATCGCCACCGCGCCCTCGGCCAGGCCCCGCCGGAGGCGGCGCTCGATGTCGTCGAGCTGCTCCGGGCTCGCGGCGCCGGAGCCCCCGATGCCCGCCGGCACGAGCCCCGTGCCCGGATCCCCCAGCACCGCCATGCGCGCGGGTATGTGCCCGACGCTCACGCCGTGGTTCACGATCTGGCCGCCCTCGCGTTCCGCGTACCAACCCGCGACGTCGGCGGTACCGACTTCCAGCTCGAGGGCCGACGTCACTCCGTCGCGCACCATGAGCGCGTACGCCGCTTCATCCTGGCCGTGCTCGTGCAGGTCCACGAAGCCCGGCGCCACCACCAAGCCCGTGGCGTCGATGACGCCTTCGCCTCCCAGCGCACGTTCGCTGATGGCGGCGATTCTCCCGTCCCGGATCCCGACGTTGCGCACGTCATCGAGCCCTGACTCCGGGTCCATGACGCGTCCCCCCTCGATCACGAGGTCGAATCCGGTGTCGGGGGTACAGGCCGCAACGAGGCACAGGGCGACGAGCGCGAAGAGTTCCTTCATCTGTCCTCTCCCGGATGGTGCCGCGGCGAGTCTAGGCTGCCGCGGGCCGCGATCGGTGCCGCAGCCGGTAGTGCAGCTTGAGGAAGACCAGGCCCCACAACCACATGACGTGATCGGCACGCACCTCGCCATTCCCGGTCGCGTACACGCGAATCGTTTCGCGCATGGTCCGCACGTATCTCGCCCAAATGCGCGATGACCGATGCACCGTGAAATAGAATCCGGGATCGCCGAACCCGTCACCCACCGACGCAACCGTGAGCGACCCGTCCGCATGGGCCGACGGTCTCAGGAGCACGACGGCGTTCCCGTTCGGTAACGGGAACACCACCTTGACACAGGGATTGGGGTGTCCCGGGATGTTGGCCACGGAATAGGCGCCGGCGTACAAGACGTTGCCGGTCCGCTCGAGGCGCCGTACCCATGCGGCCATGACGACGTCGCCCGTCGCCGGATTCGTCAGATGCGCGACCTCGGACGTCGTCCCATGGCTCGTGTCGAGCGGATCCAAGGGCACGTTCAGCTGTTGCAGTCGCCGGCTGAACATCATGGCCAGGAGCCCACCGAACGGGCGGAAGGCGCCGCACCACTCCGACCAGGCATCCATCTCGTACGTGGACGTCTCCTCGTAGAACCGACGGACGTCAGGGTGCAGGACGGTGGGATCGAACGTCGGTCCCGTCAACGCACGAAGATCGTGGATGAGTCCCCGCGGGCCGCCCTCCCGAAGGACCTCCAGACCGGTGGCGGCCGCCCAACCATCGAAGAACCGGGCGCCGATCCCGGTGGGAGGCCCCACCGGGCCGTCGAGCCAGGGCGTCTGCCCCAACGCGATCCGGCGACCGGTCAGCCTCACCCACTGCTGCGTCGTCCAATCGGTGAGAGCGCCTCGGCGATCCCCGAGCCATAGGAGCTTCATCGGTGCATGTGCGGCAGGCTCACGTGATGACGCGTGACCTGTGAGCGACTCGGCCGCCGGCTTGTGCGGGAACTGCACGGCTCGGAGCCGCCGGACAGGGCACATCCGGTCACCCTTATCTACATGCCGCACGGTCCGTCGCAATGGTCCCGCTGCGCGACGCGCTGTTTTGCCGCCCACTCAGGGGCACCGTAGATTCATCCTGTCCGGGATCGCGTAGTCGCAGGGCCGCATCGTTACCGGACCGTCGCAGGAGCCGTTGCCGTGCCCGAACCGGCGTTGGAAGAACGGGCCGCCAGATTGGAAGGCCGAGTGTCAGGGTTCGAGGGACATTTCGCCACCATCTATCGGCGTTTCGACGCCATCGACCGGCGCTTCGAGCTGGTCGATCATCGCCTCGACGTACTCGACCAGAAGGTCTCGCGTCACTTCGTGTGGCTGGTGGGGATTCAGGTGTCGGTCCTGCTGGCGGTGATCGCGGCGCTGGTGGGTGGGTAGGGGGCGGGCATCAGCTGCCGGCCAGACGTGCAGGACGTGTTTTCTCACACCGGGCTCGTCGCGCGGCTAGCCAACGACTTTCTTTAGAGCGTTCTCCTAGAGAGCGTTCTCCCCGAAACTCCTAACGCGTGGTAGACGGCAGCCGCAACCGGAGCACTTGCTGGCCCGTGGCCTCGTCCACTCGCTCTCCGACGACGCCGAACCCATACGCCGCGTAGAATGCCCGCCCGATCTCATTGGCTTCGAAGACGTCCAGCTCCAAATGATCACGGGAACCGCATGCCCAATCCATCAGCGCTCTGCCGATTCCTCGTCCGTGGTACTCGGGGGCGACGAAGATCCCACCCACTTCGTTGCCGAGCAGCGAAATGAACCCGACGACCGCACCGCCGCGCTCGAATACGTACGTCTCGGCAACCGGGAGGAACTTCTCGGCGATATCCCGGCGCTCTCGCTCGAACATGGCGGGCGTCCAGAATGGATGCGCGACCGCCGCACTCGCTGCCCATACGGCGAGCAGCGCGTCGCAGTCGCCGGGATCGTACTGCCGGATCACGGCCCGGCCTTGCGGCGGTTGCGACCTGTGGCACGGCAACCGGCTGCGCGGGACCTACGCGGATCAGCGCTGGGCATCGCGGGTCGCTCCTGGCTGCCGTTGAATGTGTACGTGTCCTGCGCACACCTCAAATTCCCGCCTCCCCCCACGCACCCGCAAGCAGAGTCCTGACGCATTGTGCATCCGCATCACCATCTGCGATGCGTCGTCGCGCTGGCACTCCACCTCAGGTTGCACAGCCGGACGACGGGGCGCTCGCTCGCAGGCGGTCGTGGCTTCATATGCATCTCAGGCAGCTCGCCGCTCGGCGTCGACGGCTCTCCGACGGCCTCGAGCAGGCGAACCAGAGGATCGTTGCCGCGCCATGCACGCGTCCGGGTCTGCCGCGTCAGCCGCGTGCGTTGGTTCGACCGCATCTCGTGAAGCTCCAGCATACCGCCGGTTAGGCCATTCACATGGCCGACCTGCCTCCTCTTTGGCGCAACCATTCGACCAGCGCCGGAAAGTCGTTCCGCCGAGCCGCGTCGAGTGGTGTTCGATTCTCCCACGTCGGCAACCAATTCACATTAGCGCTCCGCTCGATCAGGTATTCCGCGGTTTCCCGCTGTCCGCCGTGGCAGGCATACCAGAATGCCAGGTCCACCTCGTCCTGAGCGGGCGTCGCACCCACGAACGCCGCCTCGACTTCGGCAAGCATCCCGAGGGCCGCGGCTTCCGGGAATCGCACGCTGGCGCCTCGGGCGACGAGCCGTCGGGCCGTCTGCCACTGTGCAAAGGCCACCGCATCGGTCAGCGGCGTCCCGCCGGCAATCACGGCTCCCGGTGCTTCGATGTCCGCCCCCGCGTCGAGCAAGGCATCCACTGCCTCGACGTCATCAGCGCTCGCAGCCCAATGAAGGGGAGTCTCGGTGTGCGGTCCCGTGAATCGCGCGTTGACATCGGCGCCGGCAGCGACGAGCGATCGGATCGTATCCGCGCACCCGGGAAAGTGGCCCGGCCAATCCGTGACGACGTGCAGCAGGGAGCGCGTCATTCCGCCCGGACTCCCGTCGCCGAGTCGCACGGTGGCGATGCCGGGATGCTCGGCCAATAGCTTGTGCAGTGCGGGATGATGCCCTTTGTGGATCGCCTCGACCAGCGCCATCGCCAAGGGTTCGTCGGGACTCAGGGTGTTCATACTTGTCGAAACGCCTTCGTGATTGGCAACGAGCGGCCTACCGTCTTGGCGTCAGGCCGCGGGCGCCGAGGTGACGGTCAGCTTCACGCGTCGACCGCGGCTCGATGAACGATCTTCAACTATTACGTGATCGCGATATCGAAGTGCAAGACGTCTTCGGGCGTTCCCAGTTTCGTGTAGACTGCGATGGCCGGCGCATCGCCACGATCGGCCTGCACGAACACGACATAGGCCCCGCGCGCGGCACCGATCTCCTTGAGTTCGAGGATCAATGCTGTCGCGATGCCCTGGCGCCGGTGTGCTGCCGCAACGGCCAGATCATAGATGTAGATCTCGCTGCGCTCCTGCTCGAACTTGTGGAGTTCGTAGGCTGCGAGGCCGCCTACCACCTCGCCGCTCTTCAAGGCGGCGAGCGCGATGAAGGTATCGCTGGCAAGCAGACGCCCGAGATAGGCCGCGCTCGGCCGGGCCCCGCTCCGCCAGCCTGGCGGGTCGGAGAACGAGTCGCGGCCGCCGCTCAAGCGCTGATTCGCTCGAGCAACTCGGGAACCCCCGCTCGGCGGAGTAACACCAGACCGAAGCGCTTGTCACAGACCCCATCGCGCAACCGATATGTGAAATGCGGCTCGTCGTGAACGATGTCGCCGTCGAAATAGCAGAATCGAATGGCGGGACTGGATTCGAGCACGGTGACGAGCTCGGCCAGGTGCGATGAAAAGACGAAACCACTCCGTCGTGCCCTCGCAAATCCCAGAATGACTTCGGCCGAGGCGTCGAGGGCATCGCGCACGTTCGTTCCCTTGAAGACCTCGTCGAACAGGACCAACGCGCGGCGACCTTCCACCAGAATGCTTGCGGCCTCCTTCACGCGCAGGACCTCCACCAGAAAGTAGCTGAGGCCGGCTCTGAGGTCGTCCGTCGGGTTCAGGCTCGTGAACAGCACCTCCACCGGGGTGAAACGGGCGCGCCGTGCCGGAACGCCCATCCCCATCTGGCCGAGCAGGACTACCAGGGCGATGCTGCGCATGTACGTGGTCTTCCCTGCCATGTTGGGCCCCGTGAGAAAGACCATCGGCTCACCGCCCGAAAGCCGGACTGGATTCGGGACGGCGCCTTCCACGAACGGGTGAAACACGTCTTCCGCATCGATGCTGAAGGCATCGGAGTCCACGAGCTCGGGGATCACCCAGCCAAAAGCGCTGGTCGTGGCCGCCATGGCGTTCAAGGCGTCCAGCTCTGCGAGGTGCTCCAGGGCTCGCTCCAGGGTATCCCGGTACTGGCGCCGCAATGCATGATCCAACCCCAGAAGCGAAGGACTCTCGTGCCTCGCCCGAGTAGCCAATGCCGCTGCATGCGCGAGATACCGCGCCAGGCCGCCGAGGAGCGGTGGCGCGTCATGCTCGAGAAGCAAGCTACTGGCGCGTGATATCTGTTCGAATAACGCGACGGTGGCGCGGGCACCCTGCTCGAGGTAGCGCAGCAGGTCACGATATCGGAGTGCCAACCACGCCTGCTCCATGCGAACGCCGAGTCGCGATCCGCCACTGACGGTGATATTGGAGCGGAGGTAGGCGGCGACGTCTTCGAGTTGAGGGTTGCTGAGGCGGAGGATGTCGGGGTGGAGCTGAAGGAAGCGAACGGCATCCTGGGTCCGTCGGATGGTCTGAACGTCGGCCGACGGGTTTTCGAGGCGGCGCTTGAGCGCGGCGCGTCCGCGCGACGTCGCGGTCCGATCGATGAGTTGAAAGACCCCCCGGCCTCCGTCGGCGGCGGGAAAAATCTCGAGGTCGGAAAGGGTCGTGCGGTCGACGAGCATGGGAGTCACCGATCAACGTGTGGGGGCCTTCGGTCTAGCGGGATGATGTTTGACTCGCGAGCGACTAGCTGCCAGCCGAGCCATCAACGCTGCCGCGAGCCTGGACGAACGTCTCGATCGGGTACCTCGGCAAATGGATGCGCGGCTGCGAACGCACCGCGGCCGCCTACGGCCGCCCTCACGCCCCGCCCATCGGTGACGATGCGCGGGGCGTCTTGCATCGGCTATCCCGTCGCCTCTTGCCGGAGCGCTTCCATCTGAGGCGCGAACGGTTGGTCGTACAACCGCTTGCCGGTCGCTCGATACAGGGCGTTGGCGAGTGCGCCGATGACGGGGGGGAACGGCGGCTCACCGAGGCCCGTCGGATCGATCTCGTTCTTCACGAAGTGCACCGCGATGGCTTTCGGCGCTTCCCGGTGCCGAATGAGGCGGTACGTGTCGAAGTTGCTCTGCTCGGGCACGCCGTCCTTGAACGTCACGCCGCTGAACATGGCGTGGCCGATACCGTCCACCGTACCGCCCTCGGTGAGGTTGGTGGCGGCCAGTGGATTCACGACGATGCCACAGTCGATCGCACAATGGACTTTCTGGATGACCGCCTCGCCATCCTCCAACGCCACGTCCACGACCTGCGCCACGTACGAGTTGTGGCAGAAATAGGCGGCAACGCCCCTGTGAACGTCGGGTGATTCCTGGTTGCCCCAGCCCGACTTCTCCCGCACCAGCTCCAGCACCCCCGCGTACCGGGCGGCGTCGTAGTCGTTGCGCTCGCCGACCGGTCTCGTCCTGGCACGTTCCAGAAGCTCGAGCCGCAGCGCGATGGGGTCCTTCCCCATCGCCTCCGCGACTTCGTCGAGGAAGGACTGCTCGGCCCCGGCGATGAAGTTCGACCTGGGCGCCCGAAACGCGCCAATGGGAATGTTCGAATCGATCGACCACGCCTCGGCGAGGTAGTTGCCCACCGCGCCGGCCGGGAACCGGTCGGCGAACAGCGGGCTTTCCGGGATGCCGCCGGCCCGCACGTGGAAGGCGATGAGGTTCTTGTCGGCATCGAGCGCAGCCCGATAGGTCGCATGGTAGGTCGGGCGATAGATGCCGAACGTCATGTCGTCTTCACGCGTGTAGACCAGCTTGACCGGGGCGTTCAGGCGTTGCGAAATGGCAGCCGCCTCCACCAGGAAGTGACCGTAGAGCCGCCGCCCGAAGCCGCCGCCCATGCGGGTCATCTGGATGTCGACGCTCTCGAGCGGCAGACCGAGCCGGGCGGCCACGCTCTTCTCCATATGCTCCGGTGTCTGTGTCGGTCCCACGAGCTCCGCCCTGTTTGCCGTGACGTGGGCGAAGAAGTTCATCGGCTCCATGCAGTTGTGGGCGAGGAACGGAGCGGTGTAGCTGCGCTCGATGACCTGCGCGGCGCGCGCGAACGCGGCCTCGGGGTCGCCATCCCTGCGGACCACCTCCGCCGATCGGGCGCCCGCTTCGGCCATGCGCGCGGCGTGCGTGCTGCTGTTCTCGAGGCCGGCGGGCATCTCCCTGGAGCTCTTGGCGCCCGTGATGTAGTGCGAGAAGGTGTCCGTGTAGCCTTCGATCGGCTCCCACTCGAGCTTCAAGGCCTTCTTGCCGTTCATGGTCTCCCAGGTCGTGTTTCCGACGACGACGACCAGCTCGGTAAAGGCCGTGGCATCGAACATGTGTTTGTCGTAGCCCTCTTGAAACGTCTTGATGGTGAAGACGTCCCTAATGCCCGGCATCGCCCTCGCTTCGGTATCGTCCACCGATTTGAGCTTCAACCCGAACGCCGGCGGGTGGGCGATCATGGCGATGAGCATTCCGTCGCGGCGGTAGTCCAGCCCGAAGAGCGGCTGCCCGGTCACGATCTTGGGAGCATCCACGTTCCTTCTGGGCGTCCCGATGATGGTGAAATCCTTTACATCCTTCAGCTCGACTTCCTCGGGTACGGGAATCTGAGCGGCGGCCGAAGCCATTTCGCCATAGCCCGCCGATCTGCCGGTATTGGCATGGCGGAGAACGCCCGACCCGGTCGTGATCTCTTCCACGGGCACCTGCCACGCTCGAGCCGCAGCCTCGCGGAGCATTCGCCGCGCCGCGGCGCCGGCCATGCGAAGCCCGTGCCACCCTTGCCGGATGGACTGGCTGCCGCCCGCCAACTGCCGGGTGAAGATGTCCGTGTTGAGCGGGGCCTGCTCCACGACGACGTTCGCCCAGTCCACGTCGAGCTCCTCCGCCACGATCATGGGCATGGAGGTCTTCACGTTCTGCCCGATCTCCGGGTTCGGCGACATGATGGTGACCAGACCATTGTCGCCGATCTTCACGAACCCGTTGATGTCGAACCACTCGTCCGGCATCCGGTCGAGCGCGTCGGCTGCCGGCGCACAACCGGCCAACCAGTTGAAGCCGAGGATCATGCCGCCGCCGGCCGCCGCGGAGGCTTTCAGGAAGGATCGTCTATTGAGTGTCGTCTTGACGGTAGCCACGATGATTCTCGTTGCAGGAGTTCACGATCTGTGGTATCGGTCGGCGGTCACCGGTTGGCGGTGGCCGTCTTGATGGCGGCGTGGATGCGCGTGTACGTACCGCAGCGACAGATGTTTCCCGTCATCGCCGCATCGATCTCTTCATCACTCGGCGAAGCGTTCTGCGCCAGCAAAGCCGCTGCGCTCATGATCTGTCCG
>Ga0256864_1000222_pt1 | contig 23170 bp, 20 predicted proteins | sample RVTome_11_FD_187336 | JGI IMG/M metagenome (GOLD analysis project Ga0256864, IMG submission 187336) | Soil microbial communities from uranium-contaminated site in the Upper Colorado River Basin, Wyoming, United States - RVT147D111 HiSeq ... | reverse complement strand
GCCGGAGGCGAAGGCAGCCCTGATCGTCCACGGAGGCCACATCCGGGGCCGGGCCGCGCCGCTGAAGATCTTGGCGACGGCGGCCACGGTCGGGACCGGGGGCTCTGCCGGGCGGGAAGGCCCGATTGTCCAGATCGGGGCCGCCATCGGCTCATGGGTGTCCCGAACCTTCCGACTCGGCGAGGATCAGGTGCGCTCGCTGGTCGCCGCCGGCGCCGCAGCTGCGATCGGCGCCTCTTTCAACGCCCCAATCGCGGGCATGCTGTTCGCCCTCGAGGTGATCCTCTCCAGCTTTGCCGTGCGGCACATGTCGGCGATCGTCATCGCCTCGGTCACCGCGGCCGTCACCACCCGGACCATCGTGGGAGAGGAGCTGGCGATCCGCACTGGGACCTATCGCTCGGTTGCGGCGTCCGAGTTGCTGCTCTACCTCGGGATGGCGCTGGTGGTGGTGATCGTCGGCCTGATCTTCCTCCGGGTCCTCGACGCGACCGGTCGCTTCGCAGAGACCCACGCCAGCCGTCTCGGGCCATTACGTCCCCTCGTCACCGGTCTCATGGTCGCCGGGTTGGTATTCGTGGAGCCGAGACTCTTCGGGACCGGCCAGGAGGTAACCAACACGCTGTTGTTGGGAGGTCAGCTCGACGGGGCATTGGGTCTGGCCAGTGAGGCGTGGTGGTTCTTCGCCCTCCTCGCCTTGGGAAAGGCCCTGGCGACGTCGCTCACCATTTCCTCCGGCGGCTCCGGTGGGGCGTTCATGCCGTCACTCCTGATGGGAGCGGCGGTGGGCACCGGCTTCGCCGTGCTCGTCGAACCGGCCTGGGGTGATCTCCAGGTGGGGGCGTTTGCCGTGGTCGGGATGGCCGCGATGTTTGCCGTCGTGGCCCGGGCGCCGTTGACCGCGATCCTCATTGTCTTCGAGGTCACCGGGGCCAACGACTACCAGTTGATCCTGCCCCTGATGCTGGCGGCGACCCTGGGCACGTTCCTGGCGGAGAGGTTCTCGGCCGATTCGGTCTACACCATGCCGTTGCGGCGGCAGGGGATCAAGGAGCCCTCACGCGGTGAGGTCGACATCCTGGACACGGTCTCGGTGGGCGAGGTCATGTCGACACCCGAGTTCGTCGCCTCGCCTGACGACTCGCTGGCCGTCGTCGACGGGCAGCTGCACCGCTACCGGTACCACGGCATCCCCGTGGTCGACCAGGGGCGCCTGGTCGGAATCATCACGGTGTCGGACATTGCCCGGTCAGGCGGGCCCAACGACGCCGTGTTCGTCCGGGAGGCGATGACGCCCCACCCGGTGACGGTCGAGCCCAACTCACCGGTATCGACCGCCTTGGAACGCATGGCGGTCCTTGGGGTAGGCCGGATCCCGGTGGTGGCCGCGGACGATCCGGGGCGAGTGGTCGGGGTGTTCAGGCGTGAAGACGCGGTGGCCGCGTATCACGAGGCCCTGGTGGCGAGTACCGACATAGAGATGCACCGCGCCCGGCTCGCCCAGCGAACCGACCCCGGAGCCGGCTACTACGACTTCCGGGTACCGCCCGGATCGATCGCCGACGGCCGCCCGGTAAAAGAGGTCGCGTGGCCCGAGGGGATAACGCTCGTCTCGGTTCGACGCGGTCGGGAGGTGGTGGTGCCGACGGGTGAGACGGTCCTCCTCTCCGGGGACGTGTTGACGGCGTTCGGGACCGAGATGGCCCAGCGCCAAGCCATCGAGCGGTTGAACCACGGTGCCGACGAGCCGACGGCGGAGATCAAGCTCGAAGAATTGCTGAACGCTGCTACCGGCGATCTGGCGCCAACTAGAATCGATGATGAGCCGACAGAAGGGGAGCCCGATTGACCGGCGCTATCGCAGGATTGATTGCCCTGATCGTGCTGGCAGTGGTCGCCATGACCCTCATGCGCCAGCGAAAGAGAGCATCCGAGGTCAACCTCGAAGACAAGTCGTGGCTGAGACAGGCGGAGCCCGAGCCCGACCCATTGGTTCGCCACTCGCCCGTCACCGAATTCCACGTGCACGGTCACCAGGCGCGGGTCATCTTCAACGTCCCGCTGCCCGACGAGGACGACGAGGTGCTCAACGACCTCCTCGTCGACGAGGCCGTCGAGGTCATCAGGGAGAAAAGACACGACCTTCCGATGTCGGATGTGACCGAGGTCGTCGCCCTGGCCGGCCAGGACGAGCCGCGGGAGATTGGCAGAGCCAAGCTGCCGACACCTGGTGTTCTCCCGCCACCTGTGGTCACCGAGATGCTGAACCTCAGCCACGTGGCCAAGGATCCATTCGACAGCCAATTCGACAAGGACCAGGTGACATCCCTCGAGACCAAGGTCCACGTTCCTCGCGACGATCTGGGCCCGATCCGCGACGAGCTTCGGATTCCCAAGGGTCTGGAGCGTGGGCTGAGGGCGCGCGGGGTCGATCCCGACACCATGGACGGTCCGGCGTTCGTCGTATCACTGCTTCAGCTGTTCGATTATCGCGTGACGCCCTCGGGCGAGCCTCAGAGCTATATGGCGATCAAGGGCGACTCGACGACGTTCATCAAGACCGAGACCCACGATCCCGGCGCCCATCCCGAGCTGGAGGAAGGCGTGATCAGGAAGTTCATGGTCGAGTTCGGCACATCCGGGGCCGATCGGGGCATGCTGATCACGGACAAATTCGGGCCGTTCATGGTCCACGACGTCGAGAGAAACGACCCCAGGGTCCGATTCATCACCCGGGAGAGAACCCAGAACTTCATCGACTCGATGGCCCTGGGCTAGTTCGAGCAGTATCCGCCGTCTCGGGTAGGATGGCAAGACAAGGAGGAATCCGATGTTCGGTCTCAGAGGCCAAGAACTACTCATCGTGCTGCTGATCATCCTGCTGATCTTCGGCGCGCGAAAGCTCCCTGACCTCGCCCGTTCCCTCGGTGCTTCCGCCAAGGAATTCCGCAAGGGCGTGGAGGAGGGCAACGAGGACGCGGCGGAGACCTCCACGTCGCAAACACCTTCTTCCGAGGCGACTCCACAGGAGAAGCCCTCTTCAGAAACCTAGGAACCGATCCGTCCCACGAGGCGTTGACGGAGTAGGTCTCCATGGTGGAGTCAATCCCGCTCAACTGGGAAGAGGTCGCCCGTGTCTACGGACGAAAGATCTACAACTTCGCGTATCGCCTCACCGGAAATCAGGCCGACTCGGCCGACCTGGTCCAGGAGGTTCTCCTCAGGGTTCGCAAGGGTCTCGAGTCGTATCAACCAGGGAGCTTCGACGGCTGGCTGTGGCGGATCACCCGCAACGCGTTCCTCGACGAGGTCCGGCGGAGAAAAAGGCGGCCGCAAAGCTCGCTGCCTGAGGAAGTGGACCGCTGGGACATCGCCGCATCGCCAGCGGCCGATCTCGAGTATGACCGCCTTTCGATCGGTGATGACATCCAGAAGGCATTGCTCGAGCTGCCCATCGATTTCCGCGAGGCGGTCGTTCTATGTGACGTCGTCGGTCTGTCTTACGAGGAGATCGCCGCAGCCACGGCGGTCCCAATCGGCACCGTGCGTTCTCGTATTCACCGGGGCCGGAGGCAATTGAGGGAGATGCTGAGTTGAGACATGCCGGCGAGAACATCAGCGCCTATCTCGACGGTGAGATGCGCGCCGACGAGGTGCGCCGTTTCCTCGAGCACCTCGCCGGCTGTGGCCGTTGCTCGGCTGAGGTGACCGCCTTGCAGGGTGTCCGATCTGCGGTGCGATCCCTTCCCATGATCGAGTTGCCCCGGGGCTTGGTCCCCGAGGCCGACAGCGTCCCGACGCCGCTGCGGCGCAATCGCGGGCTGATCGCCGCCGTCGCTGCCGCTGTGGTCGCCGCCGTGATCGGCATAGCGGCTCTGGTCACACCGCCGCCGGAGAGCATCTCCCTCGAGGACCTCAACAGCCGTTTTGGGGCGCGGGTCTCACTCGACCCCGCCTTCGGGCCGGCCAAGGTCGTCGTTCCCGAGATCGTGGAATCGGGCCGATGAGGTTGCTCACCGCGATCGCAGTGGCCGTCCTGATGATGCCGGCGACCGCCCTGGCCTCCGACCTCGACGAACTCCTGGCCGATGGGCGCGACGCCAACTACTCGGCGGAACAGATCATCACCTGCTCGACACCGGAGGGAGCGAAGGACTCGGTGGTGAGGATTCGTCAGAACGGCGGAGACCTGTACGTCGCGGCCTCGGTGCCGTCGGATGTCGAGGTCACCAGCGGTTACGGTGGCTGGACTCTGTCCCTGGCGGGATCCGTTGTCGCCAGCACCGCCCTCGACGGCTCGGGGATCGAGGCAGAGCCTCGTTACGAGGTCGACGAAGGCACTCCGGCGGCGTTCCTGGGGAGGCGGGTCACTCTCTACGAGATGAGAGACGGCGATCTCCTGAGGGCCCACTTGATGTTCGACAACGAGGTGGGGGCGCTGATGAAGGCGATCACCTACTCCGACGACGGCGACGTTTACTGCGAGCGCCGTTTCATAGCCTTCGACCCCAGCCCGCCGCCGTTGTCGTTCGTAAGAAGGGCCGATGCCGAGGTGGTAATCGACGAGCAGGAGGTGGACTCCAGCCTTCCCGAGGAGCTCGCCGGCTTCCATCGCCTCGACGAGTATGCCGAGGACGGGCTCACCTTTGCCTACTACTCGGACGGGTTCTTTTCGTTCGCCGTGTTCGAGACCGATGTCGTAGTTGACATGGATCAGGGCGCCCGGGTCGCGATCAACGACGGCGAATACCGCCGGGCGTTCTCCCCGGGTCAGGTCACCTTCGTCTGGGAGACCAGGAGCGGTGGGATGGCATTGATCGGGGATCTTCCGCCGGACATGCACGAGGAAGTCCTCGATGAGCTGCCCGCACCAGGCCGGGTCGGTTGGTGGGGTCGCCTGTGGCGGGGTCTTTTCGGCTAAAGGCCCGTCCCCTCAAGAACCGCGGCGTCTATTCCCAGCCCACGAGCAGAACCCGTGCCGCCCAGCCGGTTGGGTCTCCCAACTCATCGGCAGTCGGCATTCGTGACGGGTCCGACCAGAGCGTTGCCAGGGCGTCCTCCCCATATCGCCTCTCGACCTCCTGGTTGAAGTCGTCACCGAGCCGGGTCGCCTCCGCAGGCACCGGCCCGACGCCGATCTGAACCTGAATGTCGCCGGTTTCGCGGGCACGGTCCCGGCTGGTGCTGATCGCATCGAAATCGGGCAGTAGTTCACCGATGCCGCGCCGGGCCAGCAGCCTGCCGCATCCGGTGACCGCACCGAGGAAGGCCTCGAGCTCCCTTCTGGGACCTTCTGCCTCCTCGCCGCCGATGAGACCTTCGATGCCCCCTGCCGCCTCGATTGCCTCCTGGATCGCGGCCGGGTCGCCGCCAACAGCCATCATCCCGCCGAGCTTCGTCGGGTCGATCTTGACGGCGTCGGCATAGGTGGCGGTGAGGTCGTGGAGGTGGTCTGCGATCCAGGGAAGTTGGGATACGGCGCGGAATGCGACCTCGTTGGCGACTGCCCACAGCCTGATTTCCCTGTCCTCGGTGTCGGCCTCGCGAGCAAGATCGGCGAGATTGGGGACGATGAGGGTCATGGCACCCAACGGGCTCTGGGGGAGCCCGGCGTCGAACGACGCAATCGTCCATGTTGACAAGGACCCGACCAGCGAACCTGCTTGGAGCCCAACGATTGCCGGCTTCATCTGCTCCATCAGCGGGGCGACCGGGCCATCGCCGGCCACCGAGGAGGCGAAGGGCTCAACCAGATCGGCATACGCCTCGAGGTTGCGCTCGGCCCATCCCCGCCGGTCGATGGGCAGGACGTCGTCGGCGGGCTGGATTCGGAACGGCGCGGCTTCTCCGATCCGGTACTCGGCGAGACGGGCCAGCTCCCGGAACTCCTCGGCAACCCAGGGCTCGATCGGCTCGGCCTCGCCCGACAAATGTCGGGCGACCTCGGCGGCGAGTTTCCAATTCACCGGCCCCGGCTGGTCGAAAAGCTCGAACAGCTTGGAGAAGATGTCGTCGCTCATGAATCGAGCCTGCCGAGGGTGACCGTCAGATCGAGCCGACTGTCGGATCGGAGCACCCCGAAGGTGACCACGTCATCGGCGCGGAGAAGACGGAGTCTGGCCAGGAGCTGGTCCATGGTGGTCAGGGTGAGCCCGTCGAGAGACGTGATGACGTCGTTGACCCGGCCCCCGGCGATCTCGTACGCCGAGTCGGCCAACAACTCGTCGACCAGGATTCCGACCGGATAGGTGGCCCCTCCTTCCTCGGCGAAGGCGGTATTGCCGCTGACGCCCAGCAAGGCGTGGGAGACCTCGCCGTCGGCGATCAGATCGTTGGCGATCGAGACCGCCAGCTCGACGGGGATGGCGAAGCCGAGGCCCTCGGCGCCCACGTCCGACACCGCGATGGCAGTGGTGATGCCGATCAGCCTGGCCTCCTGGTCGAGTAGGGCTCCTCCCGACGAGCCCCTCGTGATCGGGGCGTCGGTCTGGATCAGGCCGGTCAGGGGCGGGCCGGTGTCCACGTCCAGCGACCTCCCGAGGGCGCTGACGATGCCCGATGTCACCGACGGCCCTCCGGCGAGGCCCAGGGGGCTCCCCACGGCTACTGCCATGCCCCCGATCCGCAGACTCTCGGTGCTGCCCAACGGGATCGGAGCCAGATCCGGTCGGTCGGTGTGGAGGACGGCGATGTCGGTCAGCGGGTCGCTCCCGATGATCGTGGCCGGGTAGCGGGCGCCATCGGAGAAGACGATGGTCACGTCGTCGGCGTCGTCAATGACGTGGTGATTGGTTATCACATAGCCGTCGCTGCCGTAGACCACACCGCTGCCACCGCTGTCGACGAGGAAGCCTGAAGATTCGATGGTGACGATCGAGGGGAGCGCCCGGCTGGCGATGTCGGCGATCACCCCGGGATTCACCACGACGGGGGTCGTGTCGCGCGGGGCAGGGATGGTGAGAGTCGGTGGGGGAGGATTGGTCGGCTGGGTGGGCAGCGCCGGCTCCTCGAGGACGCCTGCCGCCGTCAGGACGCCGAGGGTCACCCCGGTGCCGAGCAGTGCCCCGCCCAGTATCCCCAGAGCAATGGTCCAGGCCTTCGATTCCCGGGCCGGCGTCTTCTCAGCCGCGCGGTCGTAGGCCCAGTCGGGAACCGAGGGCCCCAAGGGCTCATCCGGCTGAATTGGCGGCGGCTCGCTCTCTGGCCCATCCGGCCCGCGGTAGGTCATAGGCTGGAGATTGTATGGACCGATCCGAGCAAACCTTCAGAACCAGGGTCTCGCCGGCTCCTATCGATCCGGCGGCCCTGATAGACGAGGTCGGCAACCCCGCTGCCGGGGCGACGGCCCTGTTCCTGGGGACGGTTCGCGACCACTCAGGTGAGAAGACGGGAGTGACCCACCTCGACTACGAGGTGTACGAGGAGCGCGTCGAGGCCGAGATCGACAGGATTGTCGGTGAGGCCGCGGTCAAATGGCCGGTCCTTGCCGTGGTGGTGGAGCACCGGAGCGGGGAGGTCAGAGTGGGCGAGCCCTCGGTGGCGGTCGCGGTCTCGTCCGCGCACCGGGGGGACGCGTTCGACGCCGCCCGCTACGTCATCGACGAGCTCAAGGAGCGAGCGCCGATCTGGAAGAAGGAGTTCTGGCCCGGCGGTGAGGAGTGGAGTCGGGGCTCCTAATCCGGACACCAGGTGCTGGGACGACGTCGCTCCGCGCGGCGCGCGGGCCATCCTCTATTGTCCCACTACCCGTATGGAGGAGTTTCGATGACGACGGTTCTCGAGCGCCATGATGCTTCGGCGGCCGATGTCGGTTACTCGACCGTCGCCGCCAGGGTGCGTGACTGGGCCGACCGGATGCCAAACGGTATTGCGATGCGGGAGAAGGACTTCGGCATCTGGCAGGACATCACCTGGGCCGAGTATTGGGACCAGGTCCAGGATGCCGCCAACGCCTTGCTCGCTTTGGGTGTCCAACCGGGCGATCGGGTGTCGATCCATTCCGAGGACCGGCCGGAGTGGCTGATCCTCGACATGGCAACGGTGGCAGTACGGGGGATCACGGTGGGGCTCTATCCGACCAATCCGCCTTCCGAGGTCCGCTATCTCCTGGCCGACTCGGGATCGTCGGTCCACTTGGTCGAGGACCAGGAGCAGGCCGACAAGGTCATGGAGGTCATCGACGACCTGCCGCGCCTCAAGAAGATCATTCACGCCGAGCCACGAGGGTTCCGGGAATGGCGCGACGACGAGCGATTCCTCTTTTGGGATGACTTTTTCGCCCTGGGCCGCGAGCACAGGGCGGCCAATCCAGGCGCCCTCGAGCGCATCATGGGCGAAGCCGAGTCGGACGACGTGATGACGCTGGTCTACACCTCGGGCACGACCGGGCCTCCCAAGGGTGCGATGCTCACCAACGCCAACGTCGACTTCTGCATCGACGTCCTCATCGGAATGCCGGAGCGTCTGCCCCATGACAAACCGCCGACGCCGGACGACTCGATCCTGACCTATCTGCCGCTTTGTCACGTCGCGGAGCGGATCTTCTCCACCTGGCACCAGGTCGGTTACGGGTGCACCCTCAACTTCGCCGAGTCGATCGAGACGGTCCAGGCCAACCTCCGTGAGATCCAGCCGACTCTCTTCTTCGCCGTGCCCCGAATCTGGGAGAAGATCCACGCCACGATCGCCATCAAGGCCCGCGACGCCACTTGGTTCAAGCGGGTGTGGCTCTCATTGGGCATGAGGTTCGCATCACTGATCGGACGGGCCCGGGTAGCCAATGACGGGGAGCACACGGTGCTCAGCCGGGCCCTCTATGTTCTCGGCTACCCATTGGTGTTCCGTGCACTCCAGGAGCGGATCGGGCTGCGTCGTGTGAGATATGCGTCGACCGGGGCGTCGGCGATCGCCCCCGAAGTCATCCGCGATTTCCTCGGTCTCGGGGTACCCCTCTACGAGTTGTATGGGATGACCGAGAACGCCGCTGTTGCGACCACCAACTTCCCCGGCCGGAGCAAGGTGGGCACTGTCGGCGAGCCCTACCCGAACATCGGGCTCCGGATCGACGAGGAGACGGGGGAGATCCAGACCAAGCACCCGGGTGTGTTCATCGGCTACTGGGGCAAGCCGGACAAGACGGCAGAGGCGTTCACCGACGACGGCTGGCTCAAGACAGGCGACGTCGGCGAGTGGGTCGACGGCACCCATGTCAAGATCGTCGACCGGATCAAGGACATCATCATCACTTCGGGCGGGAAGAACATCTCGCCGACGGAGATCGAGAACAGTCTCAAGACCTCCCCCTATGTCAAAGAGGCGATGGTGATCGGAGACGGCGCCAAGTATCTGACCGCGCTGATCGGGATCGAATTCGACGTGGTGGGCGATTGGGCGACGCGAATGGGGATCCCGTATACGACCTATCGCGATCTGTCGGAGAAGCCCGAGGTCATCGAGCTGGTGCAGGGGGTCGTCGACGAGACCAATTCCAAGTTCGCCCGGGTCGAGAACGTGCGGAAATTCCGCATGCTGCCCAAGGAGCTGGATCACGAGGACGGTGAGGTGACCGCCACTCAGAAGCTCAAGCGGAGCGCCATGGCTGAGATGTTTGGGGAGCTGGTCGAGGACATGTACGGGTCGTGATTCCCGACATCTTGATCCTTGCCCAGGCGAGCGCATCGAGTCTCGACCGGTTCCTGCAGATGATGGTGGGCGGTTTGGCGATAGGGACGATCTACGCCCTGCTGGCCATGGGGTTCGTCATCATCTTCAAAGCGACCCAGGTGGTCAATTTCGCCCATGGGGCCCTGGTTGCACTCGGGGCGTTCTTCGTGGCGATCATGGCGGTCGACTACAGGATCCCCGGGCGGTGGATGGAAACCGCGCCGGACTGGCTGACCTGGAGCCTGGCCGCGGTCCTCGGTGTGATCGTGGGGGCGTTCCTGGGTCTGCTCCTGGAGAGGTTGTTCATCCGGCCGATGATCGGCGAGCCGTTGTTCCAGATCGCGATTCTCACCGTAGGCCTCGACATCGTGCTCCGGACCGTCATCGACGACTTCGCCGGGCTGGATGGCCGTCCTTTGGCCGATCCATGGGGAATCGCGTCGTCGAGATTCGGCAACATCACCATCCCCCACACCCAGTTGGTTCAATTCGGGGTGACCGCATTCGCGGTGGCGGCGGTGGCGCTGTTCTTTCGCTCCCGGACCGGCGTCGCCATGCGGGCCACTGCGTTCGACCAGGAGGCGGCGAGCGCCCAGGGAATCAAGATCGGCAGGATCTTCGGTCTCTCCTGGTTCCTGGGCGCCCTCCTTGCAGGTGTCGCCGGTGTCTTCGCCTCGGTCTTTCCCCGGGCGGCAGGTGTGAGCAGCTCGACGGCATTCGTCGCCTTCGGGGCATTCCCGGCGATCATCCTGGGGGGCCTCGACTCGGTGCTCGGGGCCGTGGTCGGCGGGTTGATCATCGGCGTGGCCGAGTCGGCGGCCAGCATCTACCTCGTGGAGTACAACAACGTCCTCGGTTCCGGGTTCTCGGCGATCATCGGGTACATCATCATGCTGATCGTGCTGCTGGTGCGCCCCTACGGGATCTTCGGGACGGAGGAGGTGAGAAGGGTCTGATGCCCGTCTCGCTTCGCTCGCCGACCATCAAAGTACCTGATACCTGGTACTTGGTATCGGCGATCACCGAAGGTGATCGCCGATGAGAGGCCGTCCTCTTCTCTACACCAGTTACGAGTCGGATCAAGCCCTATTGAACACCGGGACCAGAAAGGTTCTCTTCGGTCTGTTCATCCTGGTCGCGGTGTTGTTGCCGCTGGGCGCGGTGCCCGGTCTGCGTTGGCTGGCGGCGGACAACTGGATGCTGGTCCTCGGCCATGTAGCCATCGTCTTCGTCGCGGCCCTCGGATTGAATATTCTCACCGGTCTCGCCGGGCAGGTGTCACTTGGTCACGCCTTCTTCATGGGGATCGGCGCCTACACCGCCGCGGCATTGGGAGCACCGGAGGGCCCCTTGTGGGGGCTCGGTCTTCCCATGTGGGTCTGGCTCCCCGCAGCCGGCCTCGTCGCGGCGCTGATAGGAGTGTTGATCGCACCGACCTCGTTCCGTGTGCGCGGCCTCTACCTGGCGATCGTCACCCTTGGGTTGGTGTTCATCGGGGAGCATCTATTCCGGAACCTCGACTTCATCACCGGTGGATCCCAGTCGGGCCGGGTCTTCCCTCCTCTCGAGTTCAAGCTCTGGAAAGAGGAGACGCCGCTCATCGACTTCGGCAGTGACGGCACCTGGCTCGGTGTCGACCTCAGTGGCGAGGCTAAGACCTTCTATCTCCTGCTTGCCGTGGCCGTGATCTTCGGGGTGGTCGCAAAGAACATTCAGCGAACCCGCCCCGGCCGGGCATTTCAGTCGATTCGCGATCGTGACATCGCCGCCGAGATCACCGGGGTCGACGAATTCCGGTACAAGACCACCGCGTTCATGTTGTCGTCCTTCTTCGCCGGGATCGCCGGGGCGCTATTCGCATCCTTCGTCGGGCGGACGATCCCCGAGGCGTTCGGGCTCCCGCTGTCGATCGAGATAATCGCCGTCGTGCTCATCGGCGGTGCCGGCGTGGTGTCCGGCATGGCGTTGGGTTCGGTCTTTGTCATCGTGCTGCCACTGATAGTGCTCAATGTCACCGAGTGGCTCACGGATCTCGCCAGGACAGGGGAGGGTCTCTTCGCCTCGATCGCCGACTTCTTCGTCGCCACCGGGACCTTCGATTCCGGGTTCATCAGCGCCATCCCCGGGTCGAGCCCGGGTTTGAACGTGTTCCAGGTGAACCAGGTCCTATATGGTTTGCTGATCATCGGCTTCATCATCTTCGAGCCCCTTGGCCTGTACGGGATCTGGATTCGGATCAGGAACTATTGGAAGGGTTGGCCGTTCACTTACTGAGCGGCCACACGAATGGGAAGCGCCCGTGGCTTCTCGAACAGAAAGAGGAGGAAACGACGGAATGAAGATCAAATCACGATGGTTGGCGATCTTCCTCGTGTTGGGCCTGGTCCTGGCTGCGTGCAGCCCGGACGAGGGCGGCCCCGACACGACGGATGAGCCGACCGGTACCACGGAACCCGGCTCCCCGGGCACCACCGAAGGCCCATCCGGCACAACGGCGCCCCCCAGTGGCGAAGTCGCCACCGATATCGGTGTCGACGTGGACAACAAGGTGATCAGGATCGGATATCTCTCCGACCTGAGCGGCGTGTTCGCCGCCCTGGTCGGTGCGATCAACGCCGGAGCCGAGTTCTACTGGACGGGCGTGAATGGTGCCGGGGGGATCGACGGGTGGACCGTCGAGATGGTGGTCCGGGACACCGGATACGATACCGAGGCCCACACCCAGTTCTACCAGGAGCTCAAAGACGACACGGTCATGATCGCCCAGAGCACGGGATCACCCCACACGGTGGGGATCCTGGATCAGCTCGCTGCAGATGGGATCCTGGCGGTGCCGTTGACCTGGTACTCGGGTTGGACCGACGAGACGCTCAACGCCAACCTGCTCCATCACGGCATGAACTACTGCGTGGAGGCGCACAACCTCCTCGGGTACATCGCAGACAACAACGATGTGTCGACGATCGCCATCGCCTCGATACCGGGTGACTACGGTCTCGACTCGGTGGCAGGCGCCACCCAGGCGGCCGCAACTCTGGGTCTCGAAGTGGTTTACGACGGGACGGGTGCCATCGTTCCGGGTGCCGAAGGCCCGGAGAATCCCGACGAGATCGCCAATGCGATAGTGGGCGCAGACCCCGACGTCGTGTTCCTGACAGGCAGGTCCCAGGACACCGAGGCGATCTACGGCTCGGCCGTGGGTCAGGGTCTCGAGGCGATATGGACGGGAGCGTTCCCGACATACAGCCCGCGATTCGTCGCTCCTGGGTCACCGATAGCCGATCAGGCCTCGAGAGACTTCATCCTCAGTTTCTATGGGACGCCATGGGCCGCCGGCACCGAAGGCATCACAGCCTTCAGCCAGGCGATCCTCGATGCCGGGCTGCCGGCTTCTGAGTTCTACACCGAGGGTGCCGTCGAAGCCACCATCGTCCATGCGGTGCTGGCCCAGGCGATCGCCAACGGCGACCTCACCCAGGCCGGGGTGCTGGCCGCAGGCAAGAGCCTGTCGAATGTCGATCTCGGCGGGATCGGTCCCAACGAGTCCTACACGGGCACGATGAACGAGCAGTTGCAACGGGTGTCGAACATCGTCAAGCCGGACGCGGCCGACCTGGCCGCCGGCGGGACCGGTTTCGCATTGGTGGCGGGTGAATACACCCATTCCATCGTTGCGGACTACGACTTCACCGGCGCCTGCTACTCACTCGGATGACCTGATCGAAGGGAGGGCAGTTCGCTGCCCTCCCTTCCCTTACTCCCGAAGAGGTCGGACTTGCTCTCAGTAGAGAACCTGGAATTCGTCTACAACGACGTGGTTCTGGTCCTGCGCGGGATCTCCCTCGAGGTCCCCGACGGGCGGATCGTGGCCTTGCTCGGCGCCAACGGCGCCGGGAAGACGACCACGATGCGGGCGATCACCGGACTTCATGACATCCACGAGGGTGACATCACCAAAGGCTCGGTGAATTTCGACGGCGAGGTGATCACCGATGCCCTTCCGTCGAAGATCGTCGAGCTGGGCATCAGCCAGGTGATGGAGGGCCGGAGGGTCTTCGCCGAGCTCAGCGTCATCGACAATCTGAAGGCCGGCTCGTATCTCAACCGTTCCGCCTATGCCGATTCGCTGGAGCGGGTCATGTCCCTGTTTCCCCGGTTGAGTGAGAGAAAGAGTGCGACGGCCGGTTATCTGTCGGGGGGAGAGCAGCAAATGCTCGCCATCGGTCGGGCGCTCATGCAGGACCCGAAGCTACTGATCCTCGACGAGCCGTCTCTCGGACTGGCGCCGCTGCTGGTTCAGGAGGTGCGTGACATCATCGTCGAGATCAACAAGCAAGGGGCGTCCGTGCTCCTCATCGAGCAGAACGCGACCATGGCACTCTCCATCGCGGATCACGGTTACATCATGGAGACCGGGAAGATGGTGATGGACGGGCTGCCGGAGAAGCTGCTGCGGGACGAAGACGTCAAGGAGTTCTACCTCGGGTTGCACGCCTCCGGTGAGCAGAGATCGTTCCGGGACGTCAAGCATTACAAGCGGCGGAAGAGGTGGTTGTCGTGAGGCCCCGCAACGGGAATGAGGTGGGGGCGAGGTGAGTGGGAAGCTGCTCCAGAGACGCCTCGAGCGCTCCGGCCCGACCGACTACGCCCACCTCCTAGAGGCGCGGGACATCCACCTCTCCTTCAAGGGGGTCAAGGCGATAGACGGTGTCTCCTTCCACGTCGACGACGGTGAGCTGTTCGCCATCATCGGCCCCAACGGCGCCGGCAAGACCTCGCTCTTCAACTCGATCAACCAGGTCTATCGCCCCGAGGAAGGGGAGATCCTGTGGAAGGGCCAGTCGATCATGGGGCTCAAGCCGAACAAGACGGCGGAGATGGGCATCGCCCGCACCTTCCAGAACATCGCGTTGTACCCACACATGACCGTCATCGAGAATCTTCTCAGCGGGCGCCACATCCGGATGAAGGGGGGATGGATCTCGGGTGCGATCTGGCTGGGCAAGGCGAAGAAGGAGGAAATCGCCAACCGGGAGATCGTCGAGAGCATCATCGACTTCCTCGAGATCGAGCAGTGGCGCAAGTACCCGGTGGGCCTCCTCCCCTACGGGATCCAGAAGAGGGTCGAGTTGGGGCGGGCCCTGGCCATGGACCCGGAACTGCTGCTTCTCGACGAGCCGGTCGCCGGGATGAACCTGGAGGAGACCGAGGACATGGCCCGATTCATCCTCGATGTCCAGGACGAGCTGGGTATCGCCCTGGTGCTCGTCGAGCACGACATGGGGTTGGTGATGGACATCGCCGATCGGGTCCTGGTGATGGACTTCGGGAAGCCGATCGCCACCGGGCCGCCGGCCGAGGTTCAGGCCAACCCCAACGTGATCCGGGCCTATCTCGGCGAGGAGCTCGCCTAAACCGAGCTGGGTTGTCCGAGCCCCTCCGTCGCGACCTCTTTAGCGTGTGCAAATAGGTACCGAATTCGGTACCTATTTGCACACGCTTGAAGAGCTAGTCGCCGGCCAGACGCCACGCCCCGGGGAGGACTATTCCCGCGGCCGTGGCCTTGAGAATGTCGCCGATGACGAACGGGGCGACTCCCAACTCGAACGACTCCAGGAGGCCGTAGTCACCGGCAATCATCAGACCGACCATCCCGAAGCCGTAGATCACGACCGTCCCGATGAAGAACGCGGTGAACATGGTGGCGAAGGTGCGGTCCTGACGACGTTCGGCCATGTAACCGATGAGCGCGGCGGCGACGACGAATCCTAAGAGGTAGCCCGCAGTTGGGCCCGTGATCACCTTCCAGCCGCTGCCACCCTCGGAGAAGACCGGCAGCCCCAACGCCCCGACCCCGACGTACACCAGCTGACCGGCGGCGCCCAGGGTGGTCCCGAGCGCCGCACCGGTGAGCAGGACCGCAAAGGTCTGGCCGGTGATCGGTACCGGGGTGAAGGGGAGAACGATGCTCCATTGGGCGGCGACGGCGGTCAACGCCGCCGCGGCCAGAACCAGCACAATGGACATCGCCTGGGTCCGGGGCAGGACTCGCTGGCTGATCACTGCGGTAGTCATGTCTTTAGCTCCTCGAAGCCGACCGGGGACAACACTACGTCTGAGACCGGTTGACATGGCGCATCGTTACGATCGCGAAGACGTGGAGGATCGAAACACCGCCCGTTCTTCCTGGCCCCTCTATTTCCTCGGGGGGCTTTTTGTGGCGGGTGTTCTCTCGTTGGCGGCGTGGAACATCGAGATCCCCTATCTCGCCTACTCGCCGGGCCCGGTGTCGGATGCCGCCGACAACGTCGTCACCGAAGGCGTGCCGGTCTTCCCACCCGAGGGCGAACTGCTGATGCTCACCGTGTCCTCCCAGGACGTCAATGTCTTCGAAGCGGTGATAGCCGGCTTCGACCCGACCATCGATCTGGTTCGTAGGGAGCGGGTGCGACCGCCCGACGAGACCGACGAGCAGTATCGGGAGCGAGTTCTCCAGCAGATGGACTCATCTCAGGAGGTTGCCATCTCCGTGGCGCTGTCACACCTGGGCCATGAGATGATCCCCACCGGCATCCTGGTCACCGAGATCCGCGAGGGCACCCCGGCCAGCGCCGCGCTCGAGGTAGGCGACAGGATCGAATCGATCAACGGGGACGAGGTGCTCCTGCTGTCAGACCTGACCGACGCCCTCGAGGGCCTGGTCCCGGGGGATGTCGTGGACATGGGCCTGATTCGTGCCGGGTCTGCCACTCGGGTGACGGTCGAATTGGCAGAGCGCGATGACGGCAGCGCGATGATTGGGGTCACGGTCCACCAGTTGGACGAACCGCCTTTCCCGATTCGGCTCGAAACCGGCGTGGTTGGCGGGCCTTCGGCCGGAATGATGCAGACCCTGGCCATCATCGATTCGCTGACCGAAGGGGAGATGACCAAAGGCCACGTGGTGGCCGGCACCGGGACCATCGGCGCCGACGGCACGATCGGCGGCATCGGCGGAATCCGCCAGAAAGTGGTGGCGGCCGAGGCCGCGGGTGCGGAATACATGCTCCTCCCTGCCGGCAATTACGACTCTGCCCTCACCGCGGAACGCGACGACATGGAACTGATTCCGGTCGGTCATGTCGACGAGGCCATCGCCTTCCTCAACGGCCTGGCGGAAAAGCCCTCCTAGGCTTGGTTCCGGCCAAACACGGGTTTCAACCCGTACCGCCGGTATCTTCTAGGTGATATGGCCGTCGAGATGACCCCTGAGGAGATTCGCCGCGCCAGCTTCCGGACCGTTCTCCGGGGGCTCGACGCCGGCGAGGTGGAGTCCTTCCTCAACCTGGTCGCCGAAAGGGTCGAATCGCTCCTGGAGAATCAGAGCCGGCTCGAGGCGAGGATGGGGGACCATGCCGATCGCGACCTCGAGTCCGAATTCGATCTTCTCGGCCGGGAGGTGACCGCCGTGCTTCAGGCCGCGAGGGAGGCCGCCGAGTCGATGCGTGAGCGCGCTTCTTTGGATGCGGCGAGGTGGCGTTCGGAGTCCATGGCCGAGTCGGAGCGTCTCCGCAAGGACGCCCGCAACGATTCCGAGGCCCTCCGTGGCGACGCGTGGACGACGGGTACCGAGTTGCTCAACCAGGCCGCAGCTGAGGCCAAGAGAGCCAAAGAGGAAAGCGAAAGCGACGTGCTTTCGATAATGGGCTCGGCCGAGCGTGAAGCCCATCGGCTGATATCGGCGGCGAGACGGGAAGCCGAAGACCTGCTGCGAGCGGCAACCATGGACGCCGAGAAGGTGACCTCCGACGCAACGAGACGCCGTGACGAGATGATCGAACAGGCTCACCGCCAGTCGTCATCGGCCGAGGAGCGGACCCGGGCGCTGGAGGAGCGCAGAGCCGAACTGCTCGACGAGCTCGAGAACGTGAGGGCCACACTCAATCGCCTCGAAGGGACGCTGGAGCAACGACGCGAGGACATGAACCTCTCCGCCACCGACACGCCGTCGGTCAAGGTGGTCCCTTCCGGCCCGGCGGTTCCGCCTGCAATCGAAAACTGGGAGCCGGGCGAGACGGTGCGGATCATCGCACCGGGCTCCGACGCGGAAGGGTCCGAGGCCGAAGCCGAACCGGCCCCGCTCAGCTGGCCCCGCCGGGATCGGCCCGAGTCGAAGCAGAAGCCTGCGGAACCGGCGCCGGCCCCGGAGCAACGAGAAGCGGCGTCTCCCCCCGCCGAGCCGAAGCCCGCTTTCGAGCCGGAGCCCGTTTCGGAACCGGAAATTGCGGCCGCACCGGAGCCCGAGCCTCCCCCCGCCCCGGCAACCGACGCCTCGGACGTTGTCAGCGAGCTCTTCGCGTCGTTGAAGGGCGATGGTGAGAAGTCACCCGAGCCGAAGGCCGATGTCCCCTCGCCGAGCCCGGCGGAAGAGCCGGTCACTGAAGAGGACCCTCTGGCGTCGGCGCTTCGGGGGAGCGACGAGTTCCTCGAGGAGAGAGATGCTCGTCTCCTGCCCATCATCAACCGGGCTCTCCGTGGTGTGAAGAAGTCAGTCACCGATGCCCAAAACGTGGCCCTCGACGGTCTGCGAACCGACGGCGACTGGATCCCCGACCCGAAGGACATGGCCGACGGTCTCAGGGCCGACCTGATCGGGCTCTGGACGGAGAGTTTCTCGGCAGGGCACGAGGCCGCGGAGACGCTGGTCGGGAAGAAGATGAAACGGCCGGAGACACCGGCGACCACCGCTGCCGACGAGTTCGGCGAGAGCCTGTCGGGCGCGGTTAGCGAAGCGCTTCTGGCCGCCGGCGACAGCCAGCGCGATCGGCAATCGGCGGCCTCGCGAGTCTTTCGGGGATGGCGGTCGCACGAAGCAGAGCGCTGGGTTCGGGAGCTGGCCTACAAGGGTTATCGGCTGGGGATCGAAAAGACGGCGAGTATCGACGCCTAAGCCCGGCCCCGCAGCCGCTACCAGCCGTTACCCTCAACATTCGATGTTCACCAGGGTCCCGCCCGAGTATCGAGAGACGTCGGATCGCCGCCGACCACTGGCGATCATCGGCGCCGTTCTGGTCGGCCTATATCTGCTGCTCACCTCTGCAGGCTCTTTCTGGACGGACTACCTCTGGTTCGAATCGGTCGGCTACGAGAACGTCTGGCAGCGCCGGCTCGGCATGTCGCTGCTGCTAGGCGCCATTGGCCTCGGATTCACCTTCGCCGTCCTCTGGCTCAACCTGAAGCTCGTCGACCGTTTCTCGCCGTCGTGGGTCCCCTTCGACCTGAGTCAGGAGGAGGAGCTCGCCGAGCGCTTCCGGGAGTGGATCGAGCCCCGGGTGCGACAGGTCCGGATCTGGGTCATGGTGGCCTTTTCCTTGATCCTGGGCTTGACGATGGTCTCCTGGCGGGATCAGGTATTCATGTTCTTCAACTCCCAGAGTGTGGGCGTGGACGACCCGATCTTCGACACGGACGTCGGTTTCTACATCTTCCGGTTGCCGCTTCTGGACTCGGTGACGGACTGGCTCTTCAACCTGCTGGTCGTGTCACTGATCGTGGTCGTGGTCGCCTACTACGTGAGCGGGGGGATTCGCTTCGATGGGCGGAGGTTCACGGTGACACGTCCGGCGAAGACACACGTCTCGATCTTGTTGGCGGTCATTGCCCTGATCAGGGCGGTCATCTACCGCCTCGACACGTACGAATTGGTGCTGTCCGATAGGGCCAGCGGCTTTTTCGGCCCCGGCTACACCGATATCAACGCCAGGCTGCCTGCGCTCCGGCTGCTTCTGTTCATCGCCATCGCCGCTGCGATCATCTTCGCGGCCAACATCTTCCGCAAAGGCTGGACCCTGGCCGTCGTCGCCATCGGTTCCTGGCTGGTGGTGTCGATCGGGGCTCTCGCCATCTACCCGGCGATAGTGCAGCGGTTCCAGGTCACCCCGGCGGCGTTGGAGCGTGAAACTCCCTACATCGAGAACAATCTCGAGTTCACCCGGATGGCATGGGGGCTGGACGGTGTCGAGGTACGAGACTTTGCGGCCACCGACGCTCTCAGCGCCGACGACATCGAGGAGAATCGCCTGACGATCGACAACCTCCGCCTCTGGAACACCTCGGTGTTGCCCCGGACCTACCAGAACTTCCAGGAGTTGCGGCCCTACTACACCCTGGGGGTGGTCGACACCGACCGCTATCCCAACGCCGCGAACGAGCCGACCCAGATGATGCTCGCGGTCCGGGAGCTGGAAGAGGAGGACCTCCCCAGGACCGACTGGCAGAACGAGATGCTGTTCTACACCCACGGGGTCGGTGCCGTGGTCAACGAGGCGAACGTAGTCGGTTCGGGAGGCCAGCCCGAGTTCCTCCTCAAGGACGTCCCGCCGACGGCGGTGATCGATTCGCTCGACCTCATCGAGCCCCGGATCTACTTCGGCGAGACCTACCGCCCGGGACGCCCGGTGATCGTCAAGACCGGAGCCTCACCTCAGGAGATCGATTATCCGGTGCCCGGTCAGGAGAACGCCCAACGCAACGAGTATCAGGGTGAGGCGGGGGTTGAGCTCTCGAGTATCTGGCGGCGGGCCGCGTTCGCGTTCAGATATCGGGACCTGAACATCCTGATCTCCTCCGAGGTCCGGGGCGACAGCCGGGTCCTGGTGGAGCGGAACATCAAGGAGATGGTCGACGAGGTCGCCCCATTCTTGGAAGTCGACGCCGACCCCTATCCGGTGATCATGGACGGCCGGGTCACCTGGGTGCTCGACCTTTACACGACCACCGATCATTATCCGTACTCCCAGCCGTTGACCAACCAGGCGATCGGCCGTCTCGCCCAGTCGTCCGGGCTCCGGGGCGGCGTGAATTACATGCGCAACTCGGTCAAGGCCGTCGTCGACGCCCACGATGGAGGAATCACCTTCTATCTGTTCGACGAGAGCGACCCGATCATCCAGGCGTGGTCTGACGTATATCCGGGTGTGTTCATACCCGCCGACCAGATGCCCGCCGGCCTCGCCGACCACCTCCGTTATCCCCAGGACCTGTTCCGGGTGCAGGGGCAGCTCTACCTCGAATACCACGTCAATGCCCCGACCGAGTTGTTCACCGGCAACGACGCCTGGTCGCTCCCCGCCGACCCCTCGACCATCTCCAGGAACAACGCCGTAGGCCAGGAGCTGCTGTTCGGAGATCAGATCAGCGCCACCGCCGGGTCGGTGCGGTATCGGGCCGAGATCCTGCCCTACTACCTCTTGACACGGCTCCCCGGCGAGGAGGATCTTTCGTATCTGTTGCTCCAACCGTTCACGCCGCGGGAGAAGCGGAACATGGCCGGGTTCCTGGTAGCCGACTCCACGCCTGGTAGGTACGGCCGTCTCGTCGACTTCAGGATGCCCCAGGGTGAGCTGGTCGACGGGACCGAGCAGGTCGGGCAACGAATCGAGCAGGACGCCGATATCGCCGAGCAGCTGAGCCTGTGGAGGGGGAGAGGCTCGGATGTGATCAAAGGTGACCTGCTGGTGATCCCCATCGAGGACTCCCTGATCTACATCCAGCCGATCTTCCTCGAGGAGGAGGGCGGCTCCTTCCCTGAGTTCCGCCGGGTTGCAGTGGTCTTCGGTGATCAGGTGGAGTGGGCGGAGACACTGGACGGCGCGCTGGGGCTCATCTTCGGAGATGGCGAAGGAGAGGAGCCTCCGGAGCCGCCGGGCGATCCGGGCACCCAGTCCGTCGAGGAGTTGTTGAACCAGGCCGCCGATGCTTTCGCGGCGGCAGAGATCGCGCTCCGCGCCGGGGACCTGGCCGAGTACCAACGTCAGGTCGAGGAGGCGGAGCGGCTCACCCAGGAGGCGCTGGACATCCTCACCGGCGCGGTGTCGGCCAAGCTCGGCGCCCTCGGCTGAAACAGCCGGCGGCCGTTTCCCCCGGCCTCGCTTCGCTCCGCCCCCCTCCCGGCTTCGCCGTACTCCCCCCAACGCTCACTTCGCTCGCTGGGGGGAGAAACGCGCAACAACTCATGTCTCACAACCCTCCTAAGGTGTAGGCGAATGGCGAAAGACCAGGACGAATACATCCGGATGCGAGGCACCGTCCTCAAGATGCTCCCCGATTCGACCTTCGAGGTGAAACTGGAGAGCGGCTTCGAGCTGCTCGCCAAGCCCTCGGGACGCATGCGCCGCGGCCGCGGCATCCGGGTCCTGCCTGGCGACACGGTGGACGTCGAGGTCAGTACCTATGACCCGACTCGGGGCCGAATCGTCTGGCGCTATCGCTAGTCCGAACGCTCCTTCGTTACGTCTGTGACCCTCGCTCCCAACACAGTGGCCAGATCGGCCCCGTCTACGGTCAGGGAGGTACCGGGTGCGCCGCCTCCGATCGACACCTGACCTGATGCAATACGGATGTCGGCCACCACGGGCAGGTCCGTCCTTGCGGCGAACGGCGTGATCGTCCCCCGGGCGTAACCGGTGGCCTCGAGCGCCTCGTCGGCGTCGGGCATCGACAGTCGCCGCTCGTCGAGCAGATCCCGCAATTTGGGCCAGTCGATGACTCGGTCGCCGGGCACCAACACGAAGAGATAGTCGCCTTCACCCCGCCGGACCACCATCGTCTTGATCACCGCAGCGGGCTCGACGCCCCGGAGTGATGCTGCTTCCTCCAGCGAACCGGCCTTTTTGTGTACCACGACGCGATGAGCAATACTCGCCAGCCTGGTGTCAGAGAGTGCCGGGACTTCGACCATCGCCAGAATCTAACCCTCGACTGACGACCAGCCGGCACGGGCCCGATGACAAATCGGGTCTCGAACCCCTTAAGGAACCCCCGATCAGATGACGACGTTTGATGCGAGATGCCGGTCCTCCGTCTAGTCCTGACAATTTCGCTCGTCGCCTCTCTGGTGGTGCTGGCCTCTCCGGTTGCGAATGCGAAACCGGCCGACTCATTCGTCGACGACGACACCAGCCGGTACGAGCCCTACATCGAGCGGGCGGTGGCAGAGGGTTTTATCTCCGGGTGCAACCCGCCCGCCAACGATCGTTTCTGCCCGGACCAGATCATGACCAGAGGCGAGTTCGCTGTGATGCTGGCCACGGCGCTGAAGGTGAAGACGAAGGGCAGATCCGGTTTCCGGGACCTGAGGGACCACCCGGCCGAGCGGGCGGTGAAGGGACTGGTGGATCTCGGGGTCGACGTCAGTTGCGGCCGACGGCGTTTCTGTCCCGACAATCGCCTGCAGCGCGCCGCAACGGCGGGTCTCATCGCCCAGAGTCTCGGTTGGGAGGTCGGCGACGTTCGGCATCCCTACCTCGACCTCGACGACCACCGGAACGGAGAAGCCCTGGCGCTGCTCGCCCGAAAGGGGGCAGTGGTTCCGTGCGACGCCCCGGCCAGCCGAAACCTGTGCCCGGACCGGGCGGTCACCCGCGCCGAGGCCCTTTTCTCGTTGCTGGTGGCACTCGAGCTCGATCCGGCGCCGTCACCGACCCACCGGCCCGGGTCACCCTCACTGGACTTCGCCGACAACTTCACG
>Ga0256864_1000218_pt1 | contig 23429 bp, 15 predicted proteins | sample RVTome_11_FD_187336 | JGI IMG/M metagenome (GOLD analysis project Ga0256864, IMG submission 187336) | Soil microbial communities from uranium-contaminated site in the Upper Colorado River Basin, Wyoming, United States - RVT147D111 HiSeq ... | reverse complement strand
CGCCGCCACGTCGCTGAAGTCGTCGAACGCCGCGAACGCGCCGGCGCTCTCGAGCTCCCGCCGCGAGTACGCGCCGGTGGCGACCCCGATCGCGCGGGCGCCGATCGCCCGGCCGCACGTGACGTCCGCGGGCGTATCGCCGATGATGACGACGTCGTCGCCGCGCGGCGTGCGACCCATGAATGCGGCCGCGCGGGTGGCGGCGATGGCGGGGAGCGCCGGCCGGTCCGCCGCATCCGAGCCGTAGGCCCCCACGCGAAAACGGCCCGGATCGAGCCCGGCCGCGGCGAGCTTGAGGGCGGCTCCCTCGGCGAGGTTGCCGGTCAGCAGGCCAAGCAGGTAGTCGGCCTGAGCCTCGATCCGCCCCAGGAGGTCGGCGACGCCGGGGAAAACGCGAATGACGCGATCGCCCCGGTCCAGCTCGTCACGCAGGAGGGTGACATACCGCAGGCAGACGGCGTCGATGTGTGTTGCGCTCTCGGCCGATGGATGCCGCGCGGCGGTGAGCAGCTCCCGAACGATCTGGGGATCGGTCTTCCCGTCGAAGCGGAAGCCGTCGATCGGACCGGCCGTGCCCATCTCCGCCACGAGCGCCTGGCGAAGCGCGGACCGTCCGGCACCGTCGGTCCAGATGAGGGTCCCATCGATGTCGAAGAGAACGAGCCTGCGCATCGCGGGAAGATACACTCGGGGGGGCAGGCTGCCGACCGTCTGCGGCGAGCCTCGGGTGATTTCCCCGCGGAAGTCGACGCGCTGATGTGCCTCAGTTGGCCGGGAACGTCACCGTGATGCGGACGGGGGCCCCGCGTGGGTCGAGGGGAACACGATCGACCGCGACCGCCACCAGCCCGCCGCCGACCGTGTGCTCCCGTTCCGGTAAGGCGCGGCGATCGGAGAACGCCGCCAGGACTCGTCCCAGCTCCCGGCGCGCGCCGCGCTCGGCCTCACCCGGCACCACCGCCGCCTCGACCCTTGCAGATACGCCAATCGTTGCCGCGTTTTGCGCGGCGAGTTCGCCGGGACGCGCCCAAACCGCTACCGCCAGAGCGGCCATCACTACCCACCACCTCATCCTGCCTCCCCTCGCTCGTCAGGTCCTGGGACTTCGTCCACCGACGCGAACAGTGCACCTCCTCGATTGTGGTACAGTAGCAAGGCTGGTGCCATGAATTGGATATTGTGTAACTCACCATAGCATAAATATTTACAGAGTAACACAGTAAACAATCTATACATCTGAACTGTCTCGTTTCTTGACATACAACGGTCGATGCTCACGTCCTAACCCGCCCGGTGCCAAGCGTTTGACCGCATGTTACGCCACGTTTGCCGGCTGTCCACTAATTAAACAGTGCGACGGCACCGAACCGGTCCGTGGCATATGCGTTGCCTTCCCCCCTTGCAGCAGCGAGACGAAAGCCGCCTCGCCAGTCGCAACGCGAACCTTCGTTAGGAGTGATTCAGGTGAAGAAGACCCTCGGCTTTTTCGTAGTGGCGGCAGCGATCGCCATCCCCTCGGCGGCGCACGCCCAGGCCAGCGCGGACATTACCGCGATCGCGCAGGTCGCCACGCAGCTCAGCGTCACGGCCGGCAACGATCTCGACTTCGGCACCGTGCTGCCCGGATTCAACTCGACGGTCGACGTGATCGACGGCGGCGCGGGCAGCTTCTCGCTGAACGGCGCGGCCGGCGCGGAAGTGCAGCTCAGCTTTGCGTTGCCCGCCGATCTCGACGACGGGTCGGGCAACCTGCTTCCCGTGTCCGGCTGGAGCGGGGCGCACAACGGCGTGAACGACCCCGCGGCCGGCGCGACGGCGTTCGACCCCACGACCGGCGACGCCGGCAATCTGTCCGGGGCCGGCGAGCTGTTCGTGTTCCTCGGCGCGACCGCCGACGCCACCAGCCAGTTCACCCCGGGCACGTACTCGGCCACGATCACGCTGACGGCCGCGTACACCGGCAACTGACGTCGCGCGACGCAACCGGTATCTTTGGACGCTGGCGGGTGGCGCGTGCGCCATCCGCCAGCACGCGCCCACCGGAAGGCCTGACACCGTGAGGTACACCGTTTCGATCCCGATCTCGGTTCCCGCCGGCACCCAGGAACGCGACGCCGCGTCGCGGCGGCGAACGCCGTCCGGCACGGGCGAGCGCCGGGGACCGGTGAACCGCTCGCTCATGGTGGTGGGGCGCCGCTGGGTGGCGCCGGCCGCCCTGCTCGCGAGCACGGCGAGCCCGGCCATGGCGCAAGGACGCGTCCTCGGCGCCTTCGCCCGGCAGGACCTGCGCTTCGGGGTCGTCGTGCCGGGGCTGCCGACCGTGGTCACGCGCCTGGATGCGAACGCCGGACGTTTCGAGATCCGTGGAGCCCGGCGCGCGGAGGTGACCGTGACGTTCACCATACCCTCGGAGCTGGCAACACCCCTCGGCGGCCGGATGACCATCCGGTTTCAACCCAACGACGGCGGGTACTCCACGACGCCGGCGGATGCAAACTCCCGGGCGTTCGATCCCCGGGTCCCGCTCGTGACGACGCTGAGTCCCGCCGGCCGGCTGCATCTATGGCTCGGCGGCACCGTGGCACCGGATGCGGTGCAGCCAGCCGGCCGCTACGAGGCGACCATCACCCTGACCGTGTCGTACACGGGAGCATGACGTGAACAGACGGCGGACGACCCGGGCGGTGACGCGCGGGACGGCGATGGCGTTCGTGGCCATCGCCGGCGCTCCGCTGCTCGGCAACGCCGTGCTGGTGGCGCCCCACGCGATCTTCATCGACCATCGCACCCGCACGGCGCAGGTCACGCTGGCCAATCCCAGCGCCGAGCCCGAGGAGGTCGACCTGGCGTTCGCGTTCGGCTTCCCGGCCACCGATTCCGCCGGGCAGCCGTACGTCCGTCTGTTCGACGAGCCCGCGGACAGCTTTCCATCGGCCGCCGGATGGATCCGCGCGTTCCCGCGCCGCGTCCGGCTCGAGCCGGGCCAACGCCAGGTCGTGCGACTCCTCGCCCAGCCGCCCGCCGACCTTCCGGACGGCGAGTACTGGACGCGTCTCATCGTGACGTCGCGACGCGCCCAGGAAGTGGCCGTCGCGGACACGACGATGCGCGCCGGGCTCACGCTCGAGCTCCGCACGATCGTCTCGGTCACGTACCGCAAGGGCGACGTCCGCACCGGCGTCGCCATCGACACGTTCGACGCGACCGTGGTCGGGGACTCCTTGCTGGCCCGGCTCGCGGTCCACCGGGAGGGCAACGGGGCGTATCTGGGCGTCGCGCGGTTCACGGTGTTGCGCGGCGAGTCGGCGGTGCAAGAATGGGCCATCCCGATCGCCGTGTACTACGCCATGGACCGCCGGTTCGCCTTTCCGCTGGCCGACCTGCCGCCGGGATCGTACGAATTGCGCTTCGATCTCACAACCGAGCGGGAAGACATCCCGCTCGAACACGTGCTGCCGGCGCCGCTGTTCACGCGGCGCCAGCCCATCGAGGTCGGGTGAGCCCGCGGCCCTGGACGCGCCTGCTCGGCGCCGCCGCGGCAATGGCGGCGCTGGGCGTCCTGCCGGGCCGCGCCGCCGACGCGCAGGGCAACGCCACGGTGCTGGCCCGCGTGACCATCCCGGCCGCGGCGCCGGCCGTCGTGCCGATCCAGGATCTCGACTTCGGCACCGTCGTGCCCGGCACGCCGACCGCCGTGAATCCGCGCAACGCGCCGAACGCGGGCGAGTTCGAGATCAGCGGCACGGCGGGCGCGGAGTTCATGATGAGCTTCGCACTCCCCAGCGCCCTCGTGGTGGGCCCGCACGTCATGCCGATCGCGTTCGGCGCGGGCTCCGGCTGTCAGGTGGGATCGCTGGCGTTCTTCCGCTTCCTGTGCGGCGCGTTCGATCCCGCGACGACCGTGGTACGGCGCATCCCCGGCATCGGGCCGCCATACAACGTCATCTACGTGTGGATCGGCGGAACGGTCTCGCCCACACCCACCCAGTTTCCGGGGATCTACCGGGGCACCATCACGCTCACGGTTGCGTACACCGGGAACTGAGACCCGGTCGGGACAGATGGCGGGCACGCGCAGCGACGGGTCCCGATCGACGCCCCTCCGGCGGGTGCGGCAGCCCCACCCGGCACCACCACTTCCCCGCGGCAGAGCGGCAGCGAGGCGTGACCCCCAGATGGCCTCCCAGCCGTACGCCGTGAGCCACGCGCCATTCGCTGCCGTGGCGCGCCTCGCGTGGTTCGGTCTCGCGACGCTCGCCCTGACCGCGGCCACGCCCCGCACGGCACCCGCGCAGGAACCGCTTGCCGAAGGCGTAATGGAGATCCGGTTCCAGCGGGGCCCGCACCAGGTCATCGTGACGCTCGTGGCCGATACGGTTCTCCTCGTGCCGCTGGGCGAGTTCCTCGCCCTGGCCGAGATCCGTCAGGGTCCGGTTCTGCCGGCGCGCCGCTTCGACGCGCTGCTCGAGCCCGACGGCGGCACGGTGCGGTTCGACACGGAGCACGGCCGGCTCACGGCTCCCGACACGACGATGGCGATCGGCCCGGGCGACGCGGTGTGGCGCGACTCGACGCTCTACGTGTCGGCCGCGCAGCTCGCCGCGGCGTTCGGTGTCGTGGTGGACGTCAATTGGAGCGACCTCCAGATCGTCGTGCGCGGCACGGATCATCTGCCGGTGATCCGGCGGATGGAGCGCGAGGCGAAGCGCGCCGCGATCCTCCGCGCCCGCGACACCGGCCCCGCCCCCTTCCGGGCGGAGCCCGACCAGCCATGGGCCGACGGCGCCGTGCTCGATTGGGCGCTGTCGAGTGCCACCCAGGATCCCCTCGAAGCATCCGCGCTGGAACTCGGCGTGGGCGCACAGCTGCTCGGCGGCAGCGTATCGCTGCGGCACGTGGAACGCCGCACCTCCATCGGGCGCGCGGCCTTCACCGAGGCATCGTGGACGCGGGCGTGGCCACAGCAGGAATGGCTGCGTCAGATCCGGCTCGGCGACGTGGCCGGTACCGGGCGGGAGCTGCGGGGTGTGCGCGGCGCGGCGCTCACCAACGCGCCGTTCGTGCGCCGCTCGGCGTTCGCCCTCGAGCAGATCCGTGGTCCCACGCCACCGGGGTGGGAGGTGGAGATCTACCAACACGAACGCCTGGTGGGATTCGAGCGACCGGGTGAGGGCGGCCGCTTCACCTTCGACGTCCCCGTCCGCTACGGCCAGAACCCGCTGGAGTTCGTGGCGTACGGCCCGCTGGGCCAGGTCGAGCGCTTTCGGCGCACGGTCGTGATTCCTTTCGAGCGGTTGCCCGCGCGGCAGTTCGAGTACGGCCTCACCCTCGGCGAGTGCGTCGGCGACCCGTGCCAGGCCACGTCGAACGTCGATGCCCGCTACGGTATCAGCTCGCGCGTGACCGTGCAGGCGGGCGCGGATTTCTTCTGGCGGGACTCGCTGCCCGATCTATGGCACCCCTACGTCCTCGCGTCCGGTGCGATCACCCGCACCCTCAGCGTCACGGGTGAAGCCGTGGCGCGCGGCCTGGTGCGCGGTCGAGTGGACTTCGTACCGACGCCGGACCTCGAATTGGGCATCGAGCACACGGAGTTCACCTCGAGCGTGGACATCCCGCTGGTGGGGTCGGCGGTCCTGCACCGGAGCACCGTCGCCAACGTCTTCTGGCGGCCCGGGCGGCGTGACAGGGCCCCCTACATGCAGATCATGGCGTTCCGCACGTCCGGCGACATCGTGTCGCGCGACGTGCTACGCATCTCCGGGACGGCCCGGTTCGGCGGCGGACGGGTGGAGGTGGGGGTCGACCGGCGCGGCCAGCGGTTGGGAAGCGCGTCGCGGCGCACGAGCGTCGCCGCCGACGCGAGGGTCGGGACGCTCCTGGCCGGACCGATCCCGGCGTTCCGCCACCTCTTCGTCCACGCGACGGCCCGCACGGCGTTCGACTCGGGGCTCACCCGTCTCACGGGAAGCGTCGCGCGACAGATCACGCAGGCCGCCCGCGTCGAGCTGGAGGCGAGCTGGCAACGCGGCGTACAGGGGTTCGGCATCTCGTTTGGCATCACGACCGCGTTCCGGGCGTTCCGGGCGGTGAGCCAGAACGCGTACAGCGAGGGCGGCGGGATCCGCGGCACGCAGCTGGTGGAAGGCTCCGTGCTATGGGACCGGAACGCGGGGCGCGTCGACTTCGCCGACGGCCGCAGCGTGGGCCGCGCGGGTCTCAGCGGCCAGGTGTTTCTGGACGAGAACGGCAACGGGCGCCGCGACCCCGGGGAGCCGGGCTATCCACTCCGGCACCTCCGCGTCGGATCGCGGGGCGTCGCCACCGACTCGCTGGGGCGGTTTTCCCTGTGGGACGTCGTGCCGTTCGAGGCGGTGATGGTGGCGATCGACCCGCTCGCGCTCGACAATCCGCTCTGGGTGCCGGCCTATCCCGTGGTCGAGCTGGCGCCGGGCCCCCACCGTTACAACGTGCTCGAGATTCCACTCGTGCGAGCGGGGGACGTGAGCGGCCGAGTGCACCTGGAGGGCCGCGGCATCGGCGGGGTGCGGGTGCGGCTGCGACACCTGGATACCGGCTCCATAGCGGAAGCCACGACGTTCTCCGACGGTGCGTTCTTCTTCCTCGGCCTCGTGCCGGGCGACTACCGCCTCGAGCTGGACGAGCTCCAAGCCGCGCAACTGGGAGTCACGGCGCAGGCGGCGGAGTTTACCGTGGATCCGGCGCGGGACGAGGTGACGTTCGAGGGAGTGGAGTTGCAGTTGCTGCGCAACTGAGTGCAGATCGCAGAATGCAGATTGCAGATCGGCGATTTGGCGGTGATCTCGATGTGGCGGTGACCTAAAGCATGGATCTCCGTTTGGCGGTCAATCGCCAATCTGCATTCTGCAATCTGCAATCTGAAATCGCAGTTCTCTCTTGCTACGTCGCTCGCTGCTCTTCCTTCGCCTTCTCCTGGCACGCCCGGCACAACGTCACCCCCCGTATGTTGCAGATGAGGCAGACGAACGTGCCGCACCCATCGCACGGATAGCCCTCCGACGCGCGTTCCTCGTTGCCGCAGGCGCGGCATCGCATCGCATCTTTCTCTTTCGTCACGCTTGCCTCCTCACAGGTCCAGCTCGTAGAGCTTGATCTTCTTGATCAACGTGGCGCGCGAGATGCCGAGCTCCTTGGCCGCGTGGGTGCGGTTGCCGCCGTGGTAGCGGAGGGCGCGCTCGATCTGTTGACGCTCCGACTCGGCGAGCGTCACCGGCTGGTGGCGCCGCCGCCCCCGCCCCGCGCCGCGCCGCACGTCGGCCGGAAGATGCTCGATCCGGATGGTGGGCGCATCGCGCGCCATGATCATGGTGCGCTCGAGCACGTTCCGCATCTCCCGAATGTTACCCGGCCAGTCGTATCGCAGCAGGCGTTCCACGGCCTCCGACGCGATGTCGGTGGGCGCGCCCGGCACGTCCTGGACCAGCCCGGCCAGGAGCCGCTTCAGCACGTGCAGCCGGTCGTCCGTCGGCCGGTCGCGCACGGGCGGCAGATGCAGCACCGCGACCCCCAGCCGGTAGTACAGGTCTTCCCGGAACGCGCCGTTCGCCACCCGATCCTCGAGGTGCTGGTTCGTGGCCGCCACGAGGCGCACGTCAACCGCGATCTCCCGCGTACCACCGAGCCGGCGGAAGCATTTCGTCTCGAGCACCTTCAGCAACTTGGGTTGCAGGTCCGGCGACAGGTCGCCCACTTCGTCGAGAAACAGCAATCCGCGGTCCGCCACCTCGAACAGGCCGCGTTTCATCTCCTTGGCGTCGGTGAAGGCCCCCTTTTCGTGCCCGAACAGCTCGCTGTCCAGAAAGGTGCTGGTGAGCCCGGCGCAGTTCACGTCCACGAACGGGCCGTGCGCCCGCCCCGACAACCCGTGAATCATGCGGGCGACCCAGCCCTTGCCGGTGCCGCTCTCTCCCGTGAGCAACACGGTGGTGCGCTCGCTCGAGGCGATCAGCCGGATCTGCCTCGCCAGCTCGTTCATGACCGGCGAGACACCGAGCGACTGGAGATCGGGCTCGCCCGTCACCCGGGTCTTGAGGTGGTCCACCTCGCGCCGCAGGTGGACCTTGTCCGCCACGCGCGCCACGGCGGCCACGAGATGTTGCATGTCCACCGGCTTGGTCAAGAAGTTCTCGGCGCCGAGTTGCATGGCGCGGACGGCGGTCTCGATATCACCGTGCCCGGTGAGGAGGACGACGGCCGCGTCCATCTCCCGGAGACGCTCCAGGACGTCGAGGCCCGACATGCCGGGGAGGCGAAGGTCCAGGATGACCACCTCGGGCCGGTGCCGCTCGTAGGTCTCGATGCCTTCCTGCCCGGTCGCCGCCTCGAACACCGCGTACTCCACGCGGCGGAGGTACTCGCCCACCGCGCGCAGCACGCCGGGGTCATCGTCGACGAGCAGAACGGAATCAGACATTCAGGGGAAGCGCGCGCACGGGACGGCGGAGGTCGAGCCGCTCAGTCCGCGGGAACGAGCACCGCGACGGCACCGGCAATCACCTCGGCGGTGAACGGTGTCGTGCCGTACGCATCGCCGTCGAGCTCGACCGGCCGGGGGTTTGGCGTTTCCACCGTCACGCAACGCCCCTGAGCGTGCCAGATCTGCCCGCCTCGGCCGTTCCCGCCCCAGACGAGGTTCCACAGGACCTCCACCGCTTCGAGCGGGCTCCGGGCGTTCAGCACCATGACGTCGAGCACCCCGTCGTCCAACGCGATGCCCTTCTTCAGGCGCAGCACGCGGGGAATGATCTCGCCGCAATTGGCGACGAGCACGGTCGCGGCTTCCGCCTCGTTGGTGACCCCGTCCACGGTGATGCGGTGCGGGACGCTTTTCAAGTGGGGGAGCGCATTCCACAGCGTCGCCGCGTACGCCGCCATGCCCCAGCGTCGTTTGGCGTCCATGGTGGTGCCGGCCATCAACTCGGCGTCGAGTCCCGTCCCGCACGCCACCGCGAAGTATTGCGGGCCCCCGGGCCGGTCCACCCGCCCGAGATCGATCCGTCGCGGGCGGCCGCCGGCGATGACACGCGCGGCCGCCGCGGGGTTGCGCGGCAGCCGTAAGTTGCCGGCGAGCAGGTTGCCCGTCCCTCCGGGAATGAGTGCCAGCGGAATCCCGTGACCCACGAGGCCGCCGACGGCCTGCATGGCGGTGCCGTCGCCGCCGTACACCGCCACGACGTCCACGGCGTCGGCCGCGGCCTGGCGCGCGAACTCCGCGGCGTCGCCGGAGCGCGTGGTCCCCGCGATGTCGACGTCCCAGCCCTCGCGCCCCAGCTCGCGGCTCACGGTCCGCAGCACGTCCGGATCGGCGCGCGAGGCGGCCGGGTTGAAGATGAGGACGGCACGGGGCATGAGGGTTAGATGCGGCCCCCGCCTCGCGCTCTGCCGCTGCTGCCGCCTCTGCCGCTCCTGCCGCTCCTGCCGCTCTCACCACGCAGAAGCGGCAGGGGCGGCAGCAGCGGCAGCGGCCCAATCGGAGCGTCCGGCGCGCGGCTAATAACTCTTCTCCCACAGGAAGTCGAGGCCGAACTGGTACTTCGTTTCCGACGACGTGCCCAGGACCTCGCACCCGCGGAGGGGATCGGCGCTGGCCGCGAACACCCAGTTCCGGGTGAGCCGGAACTCGAGGCTGGCGCCCACGACGTCGACGAACTGCTGGCGACACGCGAAGCGCGGCCGCGCCGACAGGAACGCGGAGGTACCGAAGACGGTGAACTGCTTGCCGATGGCGATTTCAGTCCCGGAGAGACCGCCCGCCACGTCACCCGGGCGGATCTGGAGGTAGTCGAGCGGGACGCCGAGGTCGGAGATCAAGGCGTACTCCAGTTGGCCGGAGAGCACGCCGGCGAGCTGCGAGGCGAGAAGGCGCTGGCCTTCCGAGCCGCCGTTCGCGAGCGCGTCGACGCTGGGCGCGCCGACGAGCATGTACGAGATGATCTCGGTCTCGGACAGCGGCGGCCGCACGTCGCTCGACAACGTGAGGCGGGGGTCGTACAGCGTGCCGCCGATGTGCACCAAGACGATCACCTCTTCACCCCGAATGCTGCGGAGCTTGTGCTGCGCGTCGATATCGACGTCGGCGTTCAGGTCGGGCGTGCCGAGCGCGCGGATCTCGCCCCGCGTCACCTGGAACTCGCGCGACGCCGGCCCGAGGGGGAGCCGGTAGGTCCCGCGGGGCGTCGTGAGGGTGCCGTCGATGCGATAGCGATCCTGCACTTTGTCGACGGACACCTCGCCGGATAGCTGGATATTCGCCTCGGTCGAGCGCAGCCACACGTCGTTCCCCATCCGCAGTGCGAGGTTGTTGATCCGGAGCGAGTCGAGGAAGCGTTGCGAGAACGCGGCGCCCAGGCGCTGCTCCCGGATGACGTTCGGATCCACGAACGACGCGAACAGGGTGTCCTCGAGATTCACGACCTGCTTCGTGAGCAAGTCGGCGAAGTAGACGGCACCCTCCGTGACGACGCCGCGGCCCGTGAGGGTCGCGCTGAGCGGGGGCCCCTGGAGCTGGAGGTCGGCGGTCGCCGTAACCGAGAGAAAGTCGCTCACGTCGATGGCGCGGAACTGGCGCGCTGCGATGTGCACGTCGAGACGCGGCCGGGACAGCTCCTCGAAGTCGACCGTGCCGGTCATCTCCGCCGTTCCGGCGCCGCTCCGCACGGTGAGCGCGTCGATCCGGATCGACTGCCCGGACAGGGAGAGATTGGCGTTCAACCGGTCGTGCCGTACGCCGAGCGCGGGGAAGGTCGCCGCGCCGTCGGCGATGGTCACCCGCCCCGTGAGCTCCGGGCGCTCCCAGCTCCCGGTGATACCGACGTCCGCGTCGAGGATGCCGCCGGTCCGGCGTACGTCGTTGAGCAGCGCCTCGACGAGCGCCAGATCGACGCTGTCGGCCACGGCGCGCACGGTCAACTGCCCGGGGAGCTGGCGTTGCTCCACGGCGGTGAACGCGAGGTCGAGCGGCAGGTCCACGTCGATCTGCAGGATCGCTTCGCCCAGGCGCCACAGCGCGAACCGGCCGGTCATCCGGCGGTCCTCGTAATCCACGCGGCCTTCGATCAGTGAGGCCCTGAACGACTCGTATTGCCCGTCCCGAATCGCGACGGCGGCGGTGAGCGTCGGCGCGCGCGCCGTGCCGGTGATGCGCAGGTTGCCGTTCAGATCGCCGCTCAGCCGCGGATCGGGACTCTGCATCAGCAGCAGGATGTCCTGCAGCGCGATCGCTTCGAACGTTCCCTCCAGATCGGCGGGGCCGCGGAACGGAAACCGCCCCCCGAGCGCGAGCCGTCCGGCGCCCGATTCGTGCGCCAGGGCGAGACGCGAGAAGTCCACCCCGCTGTCGCTGACCGCTACCACACCGCTGCTGTCGAGACGCCACGAGCCGGATACGAGGTCGATGTCCAGGGAGTCGAGGGCGACCGTCGTCGCCCCGCTGTCACGCCGCAGGCGACCACCCGCCAGGAACTCGCCGGCGCCCGCGCCGAACCGCCCCGCGGTGCTCCAGCCCAGCGAATCCAGGGCCCCGGTGACGGCCGCGCGCACCCCGCCAAAATCGAGCGAGCCCAAGTGCACGGAGTCCAGGTGCGCCTCGATCCGAGCGTCCTTGAACGGCGACACCCACGTGGCATCTCCTTCCGCTCGGGAGACGAACACGTCCCCGCGCCGCAGCCGGTGCGCCTCGAACGACCCCTCCACCTCGAAGGCGTCGACGGACCCGCGGATCTCGACCGAAGCGGTGGCGGTACCGGAGAGGGGAGCGGCCTCCTCTCCTTCTTCCTCCTCCTCTTCGGCCGGTTCGGCGGCCGCCGTATCGGTCGGCAGCCGCCCGGCGAGCAGCGGCTCCAGCACCTCCAGCGAGTCGGCCTGGACCTCGAACGCCAGCACGCCGGTGCGCGATGCCCGGAGCCCGAAGTCGCCCCGCCCGCGGGCGGTGATCCCCCGCATCCACAGGGTGAGCGTGTCGATGCGCGCCACCGAGTCCGCGAGGGTGAACTCGCCGCGTGCGCCGTCGATGGGCACCCCGGCGACCTCCGACGGCTGGACGACGAAGTCGGCGTGCCCGCGCAGCCGCCCCGTCTCGACGGTGAGGCCCCCGGCTTCGGCGCTCGCGACGATGCGCGTCTCGGGAAGGTCCTGGTTCAAGACGTGCAGATTCAGCCGGTCGGCGTTCACGCGGAGATCGTGAGCGCCGCTCCGCCCCGGGAGCACGATGGCGGCGCCGCGGATCTCCACTTCTCCAGCGGCGCCGCCCAGCCGGGCGTCGACGGCGAGGGAGTCGAGGTACCCCGCGAGCCGCACCCGACCGCCGAGCGGCCCGGCGAGATCGAGGCCGGGGAAGCTCGTCTGGAGGCCGCGGAGCCGCAGGGAGTCGAGCGCCAGGTCCGTCCACACCCCGAGCGTGTCGCCCCGCCCGTCAATCCGCGCCAGGCCGCGCACCACGGTCTCGGGTAACGCGCCATCGCGGTGACGCAGCTCGCCCTCGAACGCAATGCCGAGGAACGGACCGTTCAGTGCACCGCGACCGGCGAGCCGGCCCTGGAGCGGGACGACCGGCAGCAGGCGGCGGACGGTGGCCAGGTCGAGGTCGGCGAGCGATACGGTGAACTCCACGAACTCGAGCGCCGGGCCGCCCAGGGCGACGTATCCTCCGCCGCGAATCGTCGACTCCGGCCAGCCTTCCACGAGCGAGTCGCGGAACACCACGTCCAGCTCGACGGCGAGGCGCTCCATGGGGCCGGCGGCGGACAGGGTACCGGTGACCCGCCCCATCACCGGCAGGCTGTCGAGGAAGCTCTCGAGATAGGCGAGATCGAAGTTGTTGACGCGGAGCTCGGTGGCGCCGGACCGCCAGCGGCCTTGGGGCCGCAGCACCATTTCCAGCCTCCCCTGCACCTGGCCGCCGCCGTTCAGGCCCTCGAGGTTCAGGCCGCGGCCCTCCACCTCGATCACTCCGCGGGTCCTGGCCACGACGTGGAACCGGCCGGTCCCCGCGATACCGGCGGGAAGGTCGGACGCGAGGCCAAGGACGTCGTCGCTCAGGATCGCCCGGGCGCGGATGTCGAGGTCGTACAGCAACGGTCCCTGGTCCCAGCTGAGCGTTCCCACGACCTCGGCGTCGGTCCCGTCCAGCCGCAGTTCCGGGAGGTTCACCTCGAGCGATTCGCCCAGGATCAGGGCCTGCCCGCGCAGCGCGCGCACCTGGACGGCGGGATCGTTCATCTCGGCGCTCAGCGAGCTGATCAGCGCCAGAATGCCGCGATCCGACGGGAGCGGCGAGGCGAGCCGCAGGTAGGGCAGCCGCACGCTGATGCCGGAGATGCGTTGCACCCGGAAATACCCACCGGAGAACGACTCGCCCTCGACGATGCCGGGATCGGTGGAGTCGGCTTCGGTCTTGATGCTCACGACGCCGTCCAGGATCTCCACGTCGTTGAACGCGATGAACGGCTTTGGACCACCGCCGCCTCCCGGCGTCGTGTCCTCCGGGAAGAGCTGCTCCAGGTTGAGCGGCTCGCCCCGGCGCTGCACCAGGTTGAGGCGCGGCCGCTCGAGCACCAGGCGGCCCAACACGAACCGCCCGCTCAGGAGGTCCTGGACCCGGTAGCGGAGGCGCAGCGCGCCCAGCTCGACCACGGGCTCGCCGTCGTCGCCACGGAGCACGATGTCGCGGACATCGAGCCCGCTCACCAGCGAGCCGCCGACGTGGCCGATGTGGAGCGTGCCGTGAAGTTTCTCGTTCACGATACCGGTGGCCGTGCGAACGACGAGTGCCCGCCCCATCTCGGTCTGGAGCGCGGCCCCGGCCACGCCGAGCATGGTGCCCCCCGCCCAGCAGGCGAGGATCCCGCCCACGCCGGCGGCGCGACGCGCGTTCAAAACGGCTGTCCGATCGAGAAGTGCAACCGAAGCCTCCCGATGAAATCCCGCCCAGGCGTGAACATGATGGGGTCGCCAACCTCGTCCGTGACCGGCACCAGCTCCGCCCCTTCCTCCCTGAAGAGTAAGCTGGGCTCCGGATCATAGGGATTGAACCCCACATCGAGCCGGATCGGCCCGATGGGCGACACCAGCCGAATCCCGATGCCGGGGGTCACCCGGAGTCCGGGCGCCCCTCGAGCCGCCTCCCGGCGGTCGAACACCTGGCCGGCGTCCACGAACAGCGCCGCGGAGAGGCGGCGGGAAAGCGGGAAGCGCAGCTCCGCGTTCACCAGGAGTATCGCGTCGCCGCCGCTCGGCGAGGTGCGGGCGATCGTGTCCTGCTTCATCATCCGGTCTTCGGTGAAGCTGGTATCCACGCGCTCGAGCACCCGCACGATCGGTCCCAGCTCGTTCTGGCCGAATCCGCGGACGGTGTTGGCGCCGCCGGCGAAGAAGCGCTCCTCGGGCGGGATGAACCGGTCGTCCTCACCGGGGAGCCCCAACCCCGGGGAGACCACCCCGCCGAGACGCACGCGCCAGCTCATGACGCTGCCCCGGCCAGTGCGGTAGTGCGCCGCGAGGTCGGCCACGCCCTTGGTGAACTGCATCAGCGTGTCGGAGCCGATCGCCTTCGACGCATGCCGCATGTCCACGCGGAATATGGAGCCGCTCGTCGGGTTGAGGGGGGAGTCCGTGCGGTCCCGCACGACGGCGAGGGACACGGCGGAACGGAGCCGGAAATCCGTAAACAGCATGGTGGTCTGCAGGTCGCAGACGTTGAGGAACGTGCAGAACGTGACCGGATCGGCGTCGGTGCGCCCGAAGGTCAGCGAGTAGGATCCCGTCACCGGGATCCGCCAGGGCGTCTGGCGGGTGATGGACAGCTCGCCGCCCACGGCCTCGCGCAGGAACGCCCGGAACTCACTGTGCCGCTCGCCGAACACGGACAGTTGCGCGCTGGTCTGCCGGTCGAACAGAAACCGCTCGTGGAAGGTCGCCCCGACGTTGAAGTTCAGGACCTGCGACCCTTCGCGCTCGCTGCCGAGCGCGGAGCAGATATTGTCCTGAAAACCGGCCTCGAGCGGGTCGCCGGCCCCGATCCTCGACACGTTGGCATTGATCGCCAGCGTCTGCGCGTCGCCCATGAAGTTGTTGAGGGTCCACGAGCTGCGCGTCCGAAAGCAGTCGATGGTGCCGTAGCCGGCCCCGAGACGGATCGTGCGCAGGGGGCCCTCGCTTACCTGGACCTGGACCGTGACCAGGGAGTCGTCGGGGCTTTCCGGGAGCGAGTCCTTCAGCGAGACGCTGACATAATTGAATGCGGAGAGCCGATACAGGGCGCGATGGCTCTCGCTCAACGCCGTTTGGGAAAAGATCTGGTCCTCGCGGAACGACAACACCCGCCGGATCACCTTCTCGCTATACTCCTGGTTGCCCGTCACCTCGATGCTGTCCACGGTGGCCAGGGCTCCGGGCAATACTTCGAACGAGACGTCGGTCGAATAGGCGCTCAGGTCCTGATCGAAGTTGCGAAACACCTCGGCAAACGGGTATCCCCGGTTGCGGAGCGCCGCGCGCAGGGTGTCCGCCGACGCCTGGAAGCGGAAGCGATTAAACGGGTCGCCCACCTTGAGCGGGAGGCGTTCCAGGATGTTGCGCTGGGTCAGGATGCTCTCGGCCCCCGAGACGGAGAGCGAGGTCACGCGCACCGGCCGCCCCTCCGCAATCCGGAACGCGAGCGATACGTTCTTCTCGCTCCGCTCCACCGTCGTGTCGACGCGCACGTCGTAATAGCCGCTCGCCTTGTAGAGCAGCTCGATGCGGAGGACGTCCTGCCGGAACTCCCGTTCGTTGAAGTAGCGCTTCTCCCCGAAGAAGGGGATCCATCGAACGACCGGGGTGCGCTCCCACCAGGACGAGTTGGAGGTGCCGATACTGACACTGAGCGTATAGTCGTCGATCGCCTCGTTGCCCTTGAAATCGAGGCCGCGCACCACGAGTCGCTCGCCTTCCACCGCCTGCGCCCGGAGGGGCGCCGCGCCGCCGCCGAGCGCCATGCCGACCACGACCACCAGCGTGCCCCACGCCGGAATGCCCCGCGGGCCGCCGCTCCGATTGACGGTCTCCGCGGCGGCCCCTAGCTTGGTGCCGCTCGCATCTTCGGCGATACCGATCATCCGATTCCCGAGATCATCACGACCCGCATGCGTTTCCGTCCGATAGTATACCCCGGCGCCGTCGGCCTTGCGTTGCTCTGCGCCGCCGTCCCGCGCCCGGTCCATGCCCAGGCGGGCCTCGCCAACCGGCTCGACCGGCTGCTCGACGCGCCGCCGTTCAATCGGGCGTCCTGGGGCGTGTACCTGGCCGACGAGGGCGGCCGCACGCTCTATGCCCGGAACCCCGACCGGCTGTTCGTGCCCGCCTCCAACAACAAGCTCGTGGTCGCCGCGGTCGCCGCCGCGCTGCTCCCGCCGGACCACCGCATCGTCACATCGGTATACGGCACGGGGCCGCTCGAGGACGGCGTGCTCGAAGGCGACCTCGTCGTCTACGGGCGCGGCGACCCCACGTTTTCCGAGCGATGCTACGGGACGGACACCCTGAGCGCCGGCACATGCGACAGCCTGTGGACCCGTATGGACGCCCTCGCCGACAGCATCGTCGAGCGCGGGGTCCGGCACGTCGCCGGGGGGATCGTGGGGGACGGGAGCTACTTCGACGCCCAACTCGTACACCCGGCGTGGGAAGTGTACGACCTCAACTGGTGGTACGCCGCTCCCGTCTCAGCCCTCGGCTTCAACGATAACAGCGTCAACGTGACCTGGGCACCGGGCCCCGCGGTGCGGGCGCCCCCGCGCGTGCGGTTCGAGCCGGACCTCGACAACTTCCGGTTCGAGAACCGGGCCCGCACCGGCGCCGCGGGCACGCGGCGCACCATCGATTTCTTCCGCGAGCCGGGCACCATGAACATTTGGGCCGAGGGTGTCGTCCCCCTCGGTCACCGGGAGCGCACCGAATACTTCGCGTTGCCGAATCCCAACCTCTACTTCGCCCAGGCCCTCCGGGCGGCGCTCGAACGCCGCGGCGTGAGCGTCGCCGGCGCCACGGGCTCCACGACCGACAGCCTGCGGTACCGCTCCTGCCGGAACGCGCCCGCGCTCGTGGACTTCGCGTCCCGCTCGCTCGCCGATCGCATCTACCCGATCCTCAACTCGAGCCAGAACTGGTTCGCCGAGATGCTGTTGAAGCGGGTGGGGAAAGAGTTCCAGGGCGAAGGATCGTGGGACGCCGGTGTCGAGGTGGAACGGCGCTTCCTGATCGACTCCGTGGGGATCGACTCGACCGCGTTCGTGCTGAGCGACGCTTCCGGACTGTCGACCGGGAACCTCGTCTCGCCGCGCGCCATGGCCCAGCTCCTGGACTACATGCGCACCCATCCCCGGGGCGCGGCGTTCCTCGCCGGCCTGCCGCGGGCGGGGGAGCGCGGTTCCCTGCGCGACCGTTTCGCCGGCACCCGGCTCGCGGGCCGGGTGGTGGCGAAGACCGGGTCGATCAGTCGGGTGAACTCGCTGTCAGGTTACATCGAGCGGCCGGATGCGCGCACGTTCACGTTCGTGGTGGTGGCGAACAACCACACGGCGGGCTACACCGAGATGCTGCGGCAGGTCGATGCGCTGGTCGTGGAGATGGGGAGGTAAAGCAGTGAGGAGTGAGAAGTAAGAAGTAAGGAGTGAGGAGTGAGGCGGCAGGGGCGGCAGGGGCCGCAGCGGGGCCGGGTGAGAGCGTGTGCGGAGGGGAGTGACGGGCTGGAGCCGGGGGTTCCCGGAGCGCGCGTCGGTTCGCGGCGAGACCGAACGAGTCGTTACCCGCATTTCGCCGCGAACCGCAGCGCGCGGAGGGAAGCCCCGGCTCCAGCCGGCGCCTCGGAGTCCAACTCACGCCCGCCCCAGCGCCTCCATCATCTCCTCCACCGACGTGAACTTCACCCGCGGCCGGCCCTGCGGCTTGCCACGCCCAACCTCCAGAGCCTCCAGCCGTTTCCAGTCCGCGTACGTGACGCAGTGCGGCCGGTGGTCGCACACGAAACGCTCCGCGGCTTCGCGCTCCGGGGCTGCGGGCGACAGCGTAGCGCCGCGCTCCAGGTCTTCCACCATGGCCGCCACCGTCTCGCCCGCGTCGGGCTTGTTGGTCCCGATGACGCCTGACGGCCCGCGCTTGATCCAGCCGCTGACGTAGACCCCCGGCACCTGTCGGCCGGTGGCGGGATCCATCACCCTGCCGTGCTCGTTGGGCACGGTGCCGCGCCGCTCGTCGAACGGCAGCCCGTCCAGCGAGACGCCGCGATATCCGACGGAGCGAAACACGAGCTGCACCGGAAGATCTTCCGCGACGTCGGTCGCCTCGGGGCGCAGGCTGCCGTTCTCGGCCGCCTTCAGCCGGTTCTTCACGATCCGCATCCCCGCCACGCCGCCGCGCCCGTCGTCGTGGATCGCCACCGGTGAGACCAGAAACCGTAGAATCAGCCGCTTGTCTTTCCCGGACGGCCGCCGCCGCGCGAACTCCTGGAGGATCTCGACCTTCTTCTCGGTGCTGGCGTCCGGCTCCTTGTCCAGCGCCGCCCGGCTCAACGCATCCAGCTCGGCCTCGTCCGGCCGCACCACCACGTCCGCGCCCGGCAGGGCGCCCAGCTCGCGGACCTCGGGGTTCGTGAACGCGGCCTGCGCGGGCCCGCGGCGGCCCAGCATGTAGACCTCGCGCACGCGGCTCGCGCGCAGCGCCTCGAGCGCGTGGTCCGCGATGTCGGTGGCGGCCAGCTCGTCCGGCGTGCGGCACAGCATCCTGGCCACGTCCACGGCCACGTTGCCCACGCCGACCACGCCGACACGCTCCACGGAAAGGTCGAACCGGCAGTCGCGGTACTCCGGGTGGCCGTTGTACCACGCCACGAACTCGGTGGCGGCGTGGCTCCGCGCCAGGTCCTCGCCCGGAATGCCCATGCGGCGGTCGGTCTGCGCGCCGGTGGTGTAGCAGATCTGGTGGTAGAAGCGGCGCAGGTCGCTCAGCGTGAGGTCGCGGCCCACGTCCACGTTGCCGAAGAACCGGAAGTGGGCGCCGCCGGCCAGCCGGTCGTACACGCGGGTCACGTTCTTGATCTTCTCGTGATCCGGCGCCACGCCGAAGCGGACCAGGCCGTACGGCGTGGGCAGGCGCTCGAACATGTCGATCGCGACCGTGAGGCCGGCCCGTTTGGCGAAGTGCTCGGCCACGTAGAAGCCGGCGGGTCCCGCGCCCACGATGGCCACGCGCAGGGGATGTTCGGCGGTGCCGAGTTGGGTCATCGCGGCGGCGGCCTCCGGGAGGAACGAAATCGGGAGCACGAATTGGGGAACGCGCTCTGGATGATACACGGCTCGTGAGTGAGGAGTAAGGAGTAAGGAGTGAGGAGTGACGGCACCCGCGCCTCCGCGTGTTCCGGTGCGGCGCGGACCCGACGGCCCAACCGCTATTCCGCGTCGTACGGCGTATGACCTAATGGGTTCATTCCGGACGGCGTACGGCATGGGGCACGTCGCTGCAACGGCCCGAGCGTGCGGAGCGGGTGGGGGCTCCCGTAGCGCGCGCAGGGAGCCCCCACCCGCTCCGCCACCAGCATTGGATTCACCGCGCGTCGGTGCGTCTGCGAGGGACGTGGCCGCCGAGCGAACGACCTGGCGACGATGTGAGGGGGGAAGAGTCTGCCTGGGCGCCCGCTGTGGCGCTGCTGCGCCGGTCGTTACACCTTGATCATGGATTCCGAGGGCCCCGGAGACCATAGAAATGAATGCTCAACTGCTGTTCGCCGTGTTGGTCGGGCTTCAGGCTGCGCATTCGCTGGAGGAGACCGTCTTCGGTTTGTACGACCTGCTCCCGTACATCAACTGGATCGACAGGCTCAGACCGGGCGGCGCATTCCTATTCTTTATGGTGGGGAATACGCTCTTCGTCTCGTTCGGAATCTGGTGCTACCTGGCTCGTGTGAGGCCCAAAGCGCGCAATGCAGGTGTTTTCGTGATGCTCTGGGTGATCCTGGAGACTCTGAACGGCATTCTGCACCCCGCGTGGTCGTTGGCGGCGGGGACGTATATACCGGGAACCGGAACCGCACCCTTCTTGCTGGTGGCCGCGCTGGTGCTCTTCTGGCGGTGGACCAGCGAACAGGCGGGTGAGGGCCCTACTCTGCGCGGAGCACCCGATTAGGATCGACCCGCGCCGCCCGCAGCGCGGGACCGACCGACGCAAGCGTGGCGGAAGCGGCGATGACGGTGCAGGCCAATGCTACGGTGGCGGGATCCCGCGCCGTGATACCGAAGACGTATCCCTCCAAGAAGCGGGAGAGCGCCAATGTCAGCGCAACGCCCGCGGCCATTCCAATCCCCGTGACGCCGAGCGCCCGGGCCAGCACGAGCCGGAACACCTTGGTCGCCGGCGCTCCGAGCGCCCGCCGGACGCCCACCTCGCGGATCCGGCGCGACACGGCGTAGTTCGCCGTGGCGTACGTTCCCACGGCTGCGAGCAGCAGACCGAGGGCCGCGAACACCACGAGCAACGACGCGAGGAACCGGGTCTGCGCGGCCCCGGCGCGGTAGCGGTCTTGAAGGGGTTCCACGCGATCCACCGGCACGTCCGGCGCGATCTCGCGAACCAGCTGCCGGAACGCGCCCACCGAAAAGACCACGTCGGGCCGCTGCTCGACGAGGAGGCTCAACCTTGGAAGGTGCTCTTGGACATAGGGAACGTAGATCTGCGGCTCGGCGTCCTCGGCGGGGCCGCGCTGCCGCACGTCTCCCACCACGCCAATGACCTCACGCGTGGGAGCGCCCGGCTCGGGGCTCAGCGTCACCCGCCGCCCCACGGGCAGATCGACGGCCGGGAAGAAGCGCCGCGCGGCCGCTTCGTTGAGCACGATCACCGGCGGCTCGTCTCCGCGAACATCGGGGGCGAACACGCGACCCGCGCGGACGGGGATGTCCACGGCCTCGAAGAAACCCCCGGCCACGGGATTGATGCGAAAGAACTCGTCGGCGAAGTCGGCCGCCGGGCGGCCTTCGACGGCGACGCGGGTGTACGCGCCACCGCGGACGCCCGGAGGCGAATACGCGAGTGCCGCATGCGCCACGCCTGGCAGCGCGGCGGCCCGCTCCCGCAGCGTCTCGTAGAAGACGCGCTGCCGGTCCGGGTCCTCGGCGGACGCGGGCGGCCGCACGTCGGCGATCACCACATCGCTCGCGTCGAACCCCGGCTCCACGCGGAGCAGCCGCACGAAGCTGCCCAGGAGGAGCGCCGATCCGGCCACGAGCACCAGTGAGAGCGCCACTTCGGTGGCGACGAGCACCGATTGCGCGCGCAACGCCGGGCGGGACGCCGTCACTCGCGCGGCCGACGCGTCCCGCAGGGCCGCACGTGACGCGCGCAGGGCCGGGAGCGCACCGAAGGCCAGGGCGGTGACGCCCGTCACGCCCATGACGACCAGGAATACGCGCGCGTCGAGCGCAACCTCGTGCAACCGCGGCGTCTCTTCCGGTGCGGCGGCGAGGAACGCGCGGATGCCGGCGGCGCCGAGCACGGCGCCCAGGATGCCGGCCAGCGCGGCGGTCGCCGAACTCTCGAGCAGCAGTTGCCGCACGAGCCTACCCGACGATGCGCCGAGCGCGCTGCGCACCGCCAGCTCCTGCTGGCGCGTGGTGCCGTTCGCCAGGAACAGGTTGGCGACGTTGGCACAGGCGAGCGCGAGCAACAGGATGACGGCCCCCAGCAGCAGGAGCAGCCGCCCGCGCACGTCGCCCACGGTTGCGTCCGCCAGCGCCGTGAGCTCGAACGCGAGGGCGTTCTCGCCGAATCGGTTGTCGTCGGGATAGGCTTCCGACAGGCGGGCGCCCGCCGCGGCGAGCTCGTCCCGGGCGGCGTCCAGCGACGCGCCCGGCGCCAGGCGACCGAGCAGCTGGAAGGCGTAGTGGCCGCGGTCCGCCAGGGCCGGATCTCCGTGCCGCGCCGGCACCCACATGCCCGTCGGCGTCCCGGACTCGATAGGCGCGGGATCACGGAAGCCGCGATCCATCACCCCGACGAGCGTATGCGCCACGCCATCCAGCCGAACGCTCCGTCCCAGCGCGTCGAGCCGTCCACCCCAGCGCCGCTGCCATAGCCCATAGCTCACGATGGCCACGCGGTCCGCGCCGGCCCCGTAGTCCGCGGGGGCGAACGGCCGGCCCACGTGCACGCGAGCGCCCAACCCCGGCAGGTAGTCCTCCGTCACGAGCAGGGAAGCAAGGCGTTCCGGTTCACTCACCCCATCGGCGAGCGCAGGGCTGTAGTCGTGCGCGCCTGCCACCCAGTCCAGCATCGTGACGGACGACCGGAGATCCTGGAGGTTGGGGAGGGAGTTCGAGCTGAACCGCATTGGCCCGAATCGTGACTGCAGGAGGTACAGCTCGCCTGCACGATCGAACCGAAGCGGCCGGAACAGCACCGCGTCCGTCACGGTGAAGATCGTCGTGACGGCGGCGATCCCCAGGGCGAGCGTCACGATGGCGAGGCCGTAGAATCGCGGTTCGCGGCGCAGCCGCCGCAGCGCTTGGGCGCCGTCATCGATGGCGGCCGGCAGCGTGCGGAAGCGCTCGAGGACCCCGTCGACCGCAAACCGGACCCCTTCGGTGAGCCAGAAGCGCAGCACGCGCGTCCGGCGGCCACTCTGCGTGGCGTCCCGCAAGCGAGCGACGGACGTCTCGACCAGGTCGCGGCCCACCGCAGCGCGAAAGTCCGGCGGATACAGGCGCAGCAGGAGTCGCAGGACGCGCTCGACGCGCCGCTCGCGCCCAGGCTCAGGCACGTCCGCCCTCCAGGCCGTCGGCGAGCTTCCGCACTTGACGATTGCGCGCCAGCGCGACGATCCTCGCGGCCTCCGCGCGTACGACCGAGCGACCCAGCGTCGTCAGCCGGTAGTAACGCCGGCGGGCATCGTCCTCCTGCGCCGCCGGACGCCGCAGCGACTCCACCACCAACCCATTGTCCATCAGTCGGTGGAGCTTGCGATACAACAGACTGGCGGCGAGCGGCACCCCACGCGCCTCCAGGATCTTGAGGATCCCGTACCCGTGACGTCCCTCAGCAGCCAAAGCCAGGAGGATCTCGAACTCGTCAGGCTTGAGCGGCACGAAGTCGGCGGAGCGGCGATCGGACACCGTGAAGCCTCGACGGCGTGTGGGGTGGCGTTTCGAAAGAAGTGCGGGCGTCCAAAACCAGCATATTTATCTATAGACGATTTGTCAATAGGTACGGATGTGGCTTGCGGTCGAGAATCGTGAATCCCTCCTCAGCTCGCGGCGCAAAACATCGCCTCCCGGGAGTACGTCAATCGGCCCAATCACGCGATGGCGCTGGGCGATACTCGGCGATGCCAGCCCATCCAGGACCGGAGCGGGTGGGGGCTCCCTGCG